>Ga0075365_10000288_pt1 | contig 17430 bp, 18 predicted proteins | sample EndMetdeltDD1765_FD_71387 | JGI IMG/M metagenome (GOLD analysis project Ga0075365, IMG submission 71387) | Populus endosphere microbial communities from Tennessee, USA - Endosphere MetaG P. deltoides DD176-5 | ecosystem: Host-associated > Plants > Roots > Endosphere | place: USA: Tennessee... | reverse complement strand
TGCCAAGCGAACGCATACGATTATGCTCGGCCTGAGTAATTGCCATATCGCGTTCCAGGCGATCATTGATATACACTATTTCTCTGGAATACACCGGTGGCATACTACCTAGTTTCCTCCGGTAAGCCATGCCGACTGTGCCTGTGACGTGGAGCGGAGAAGCCAGTTATGCATATCCTGATCTGTTGGGATACGATACGGAAAATTTATTAGTCCTGCCTCTTGCCAATAGTGCTGTGCCCATGCCGTACCATGCATTTCTTCATCGAAGAGCTGAGCATAGGTACCCTCTGGGTTGGCTTGCACATGGCGCATATCAATGAGTGAGGGATCAATATCTACAAGATACGTTCGTGGGATAGTATCGGTAGATGTTGTGCCGTACATGAATTGTCCATTGTCCATATCAGACAGGATGTAGGGAGCGTCCTCATGATAGGCGTCATAATAATAATGGTACCAGCCGATTGCTACCGCGCCCATTTCGCGACGACGCAGCGGCTCTGGCAGTTCCTCGAGCAGGGTGCCAGCAACTCGCTCTGCGCGCAAAAGCTTTCCATCTGAAATATCACGTATTTCATACGGGACCACATGCATGCCGACTCGGCGCATACGTTCGTGTTCATCGTACGCCAAATCAACAGCATCAGCCATTTCATGAACTTCACGTTCGAAATAGCCGTCCGAGGTCTCAAGAATATGCGCTGACCATGCCATAAGTTTAATTATTATACAATAAATTGATATATTACTCAATATATGACACTGACAGCTATTACCGCCATACTTTGCGTCAGAAGATCCTCAAACTCTGTCTTTACTATTGTTTAAAAACAGGGGTTGGGGAACAAGCAGACAGCACAATACAGAGGAAGGGAGACGCGGCCAGGGCCAGCAGTCTTCGATACGCTCTGTATCATACTGCTGCTTGTGCCCGGGGCGGATGATTTACGCGAAACCGTCCTGGTCTAGACCCGCGTTTTCGCCTTCTTCAGCCCACCACTCTTCGTAAGCGCTGAGGAAGCTGGCGACGTTCTCGTCCACGAGTCGCGGCAGCACCTGCAGAATGTTCCAGTGCAGATGAGACGCCATGCCGGTGAGCTCTTCGATGCCCTTGAGGGCAGACATGCGAGCTTGGAAGCTCTCGACAGTGTGTTCCGGCACGTGCAGCGGGTCGATGCCGAGGGACAGTGTGTCGATGGGTCCGTTGTGATCGTGCTTGATCGCCCAGAAGCCGCTGCGCAGCATGAGCAGATAGAGCACCCTCAACAACTTCAGGCGACTTTCGGCGGTGTAGTACTCCAGCGATCGTTGTTTCGGAGCCGGCAGCTGTGCGAAGATGTTGTCCGCAAGGACCAGCGTAACGCCAGTCTCGGGCACGGCCAGCAGCAACTCGCGCAGCTTCACCTGGACGGGGTCGTCCGACGTGATGGCATTGGCCACCGCGATCAGGTAGGCCTCGTCTTCGGCAGTCAGGGCGGCCTTGGTCAGGCGCCGACGAAGCGTGAGGCTGTCGCCGTAGGGCAGGCCGGTCAGGTCACCAGAGACCACGTTCCACCGGGACTCCAGCATGTCGAGCAGCTGCCGCATGGCGAGCTCGGCCTGTTGCTTCAGGTACGGGTCGTCGAACATCTGTTCCTCCGTTGTCGGACGGTGTGGGATGGATTGGTAGTCTGCTTGTTAAGTGAGATCTCTCTCAGATAAATATTATACAATATTATTGCAATAAATACGACCCCCTCACTACTGAAGAAGCTTCTGCCGTTCAGTAAGTTCGTCTTCAGAATAAATAGCGTATGGAAAAGCATCAGCTGGTGAGCTACCAATCCAGAACGGCCGCGCCCAGCTAGCAAGCGTGGCAATATCATTGTTAAACTCAAAATCACTCCAGTGCGTTGGCGTACCAACATGGCGTAGGGCCGTAATGCGTGGCTCAATGTCAACAAGATACGTCTGAGGCTTGTCAGGTCGTGAATGAGTCACACCATACACATATTGAAAGGTCGAGGTGATGTCAGCAAGTGTGTGCTGTGTAGCACCAACGCTCGCCTCGGTATAGTAGGCATGCAAACCAATTGCTAACTCACGTAATTCCTGACGCTGTAATTCCTGCGAAAGGTCTGGCAGCCGTGTGCCATGCACAAACTCAGCATGAAAACATACCGTGGACGAGTTTACCACATAACCAACTTCATACTGGACCACTGAAATGCCAAGCCGGCGCATTCGATCATGCTCCGATCGAGCGATGGCGATCTCTTCATGAGAATAATCAATAGTTTCTACGGCACGTCTGTAGTGACGCGGCATCTAGGCAAGTGTTGCGGTCTCGGGGTGCTTTGTAAGCTCACGCTCTTCAGATTTAGAGAGCATCTTCTTGCTCCGCATGTAGTCGAGCATAAAAATACGGAGACAGCCGGCAATTGGGATTGCCACCAAACCACCAAACAGTCCACCGAAATTAACGCCAATAACGACTGAAGCGAACACTAGCAGTGGTGACATATTGGTCGAGTTGGCCTGAATACGCGGCTGGATAATGTAATTTTCAATCTGTTGATACAAAATGTAGTAAGCCAAAAGTGTGATTGCCGAAACGGGTGAATGGAACAGCGCAACTAATGTTACGATAACCGCGCCAATCGTGTGACCAACCATAGGAATCAAGCCACAAATAAATACGACCACAACGAGGGCCGCCGGATAACTGACATGAAGCAGGATCAAGGCGGGCAACAGCATAAGAGCCGCTGTAGCCGCCAAAATTACCTGACCGTTCACATAGCCCTTTACAACCTTATACATGTCAGCCGCCAGGCGCTCGATACGAGGATGATGTTCTTCAGGTGCAAATCGTTCAAAGAGCTTCAGCCAGCGCGGGCCTTCAATCAACATCATGAAGGTGAGTACCAATATAGTTAAGACCGAGAAAACACTGCTCCCAACTTTACCGGCAGCGGTAAATGCCGTACCCGCGCCATTCTTAAGACGTCGTGAGAGCTGTGATGACAGCTCATCGATCTCGTCTTGTAAATGGTATTTTCGAACGAGCGATCCCACACCACTATCTTGACTTCGTACCTCGTCCAGTAGCCGTGGCGCGCTACTAATGAAGGTGTTGGTCTGTTTAACCAGCGGCGGCAAAATGCTCGCAAAGAATCCAGCCAGGATACCAATCACTACAATAAATGAGATTGCCGTACCAAGCACACGGCTGCCACGGCGCTTGCCAGGAATCCGTGCCGCAAGCCAACTAACCGGCGCGTTTAAGGCCAACGCTAAAAAGAAGGCCGTGAAGATAAGCACTAGTGCATGGGAGGCCTGTTTGACAGCCAAGATGCCGACAAACGATGCCATGACAAGCAAAATAACACGGATGATCGTGTGGTTACTAATGGTGACTTCTACTTTGGGGTTTTTAGATGAGTTGAAACCAAACATACCCTTATTATTCCTTACCGTCCACGCTTATGCAATGCCGCTTGATAGTGCGCCAGAATCTGCGCGCCAACAACTGGAATATCATAGCGCTGGACATCTGTTAACTGCCAATCACGAGCCGCTTTTCGTTTTGCCGGGTCATTCAGCAAGTGCGCCAATGCGTCTGCCAGATGCTCTTCGTCGTGCGGTTTAAATAATGCCTCAGGATGCTCGTGCATGACACTTGCATAACCTGGGTTATCACCAGCCAACACCGCACCACGGCTGGCTGCCATAGATTCCAGCAAGACAATACCGAAACTTTCGCCGCCGGTGCTTGGAAAAACTGCAATATCAGACGACGCCATATAGCGTGGCTTGTCGGACTCTTCGATAAATCCTGCAAATTCAACAATTTTCTCGAGCTTGTGCTCACGCACGTACTTGCGCAACTTTTCTTCGAGCGGACCGCGGCCACAGAGCACCACTTTATATGGCTTTTCGACCATGTTGTGTTCTTGCATACGGCGCACCGCGTGCAATAGATACTGGCAGCCTTTGCGTTCAACGAGTCTACCCAAAAATAGTACTGTTAAATCGTTGCGATACTCGGGCAATGGCGTTGCTCGCATAAAAGGCGCCAAATCAACAGTGTTTGGGACAACCTCACTCTTGATTTTAAACGTTCGGCGGGCAAACTGCTGTGCAACTGGCGAGACGCTCATAACATCATCAAATCGTTTGAGCGAACGACTCGTTACCATTCGTAGCAAGTGATTTGCAGTATGTACCACCTTGGAATGTGGCGCAATATGGAACGTACCAACAACAGCAGTCGTATGCGGTGCCGCCTGAATAATCTTGCCAGCCAGGAAAGGGCTGTAGGGAAGTTGCACGTGCAGTACATCAAAGTCCTCACGGCGCAGTAGTTGTTCCATGGCTTTGCGCGAGACAGGTAATGGCATGGACATTCGGTTGCGGTTAAAACGCACTTTGATATTACGGCTCAGGCTGGCAATATTTGGAATATCACTACGACTGGTCTGGCCCACCAGGTAGTGCACATCGTGCCCCTGGCTACTGAGCCATTTGCCAACCGTTAGAATATACTGTTGTACGCCGTCAGGAGTGTCTAACGAATCGTCAAGTACAAAACCAATCTTTAACGGAGCCGTTTTAGTTTTTGCCATGTTGTTTGAGCGCCTGCTGATAGATCTCTTCGTACTGCGAAACAACATTTGGATATGAATATTGGGTAATTTCTTGGGCCGCCCAAGTGCGCCACAATTTACGGAGGTCAGCTTCGTTCAGCAGCAAGTGTAGGCGACGAGCAAATTCGGCACCATCCTTGGGATCTACCAATGAGAGTGCACCGAGCCCCTGCATAACCACGCTGTATCCCGGGTTATTGCCAGCCACCGTCACGAGACCGCTTGCCATTGCCTCAAGCAAAACAACGCCAAAGCTTTCGCCATACAATGCCGGAGCACAGAACAAATCTGCACTGCGCAAATACTTCTGCTTTTCTTTGTCAGTAATGTAGCCGGTAAATGTCACATTTTTGATATCAAGGTCGTCAACCAGCATTTCAAGTTTCTCACGCTCCGGACCATCGCCTGCAATGATCAGCGAAACGCGTGGGTCTTTCTCTTGCAACAAGTGGAATGCCTGCAAAAGGTACTTCACACCCTTACGATTTTCGAGACGGCCAACATAAAAGATCGTTTTGTCCTTGCGCTTGTCGGGACGACGCGCAGGTGCCTTAAACTTGGTGAGATCAATACCGTTCGGAATAATAGCCACCGGCTCATCAGTGAGTGTACAAACATATTCGGCGGCGGCGTCGGAAACTGCCGTAAACTCATGGATATATTTGAGAACTGATTTAGTGTACGGCGTGACGACCTTGACCACTGTGCGACTCATCATTGTCTTGGGAATGTTGGCGTGAAAGGTGGCGACGTTAATGGCATTTGAACGAGTCAGGATCTGACGGCTCAACACCGGCACCCAAGGCTCGTGGAAATGCAAAATGTCGAAGTTGTGCTCTTCGAGCATAGCATCGATCGAGTCGTTCAGACCAGCCGATACTTGAATAGTGGTATGGAGCGGCGAGTTAAAGTCTGTAGCCGTTCCAACAAAGATGATATGCTCATGCTTTGCAGTTTCGGGGTCGTAGTCACGCGGTTGTGGCGTAATAATAAAAGCATCATGACCGCGCTTTCTCAGTTCGGTCTGCATTGCAAAGATGATTTCTTGTACCCCACCACCTTTAGCAATATTGTACGGGCAAACGAGTCCGATTTTCATAATTACGTTTTAGTATACCACATCTGGCTACTTGGAAGACTTGGCTAGCACTCGACGAAGCTTGGCTGGAATAAATGGCGCGGCGTCTTTTGCCTCGGCTATCACTGTTGGAGCGTGCTTTGTCATGTTGATTGTCATACCAACAAAGTCTGTAAAAATTACACGCAAATGCTGCTCAACGACATTGTTGTCAAAGAAATGGTCATTCTTAACACCCACGTGCCAAATAGGTAAAGTAATCTGCGATCGGCAGTTATCGAGTGTCAGGAACTGCTGCGTCGTAAACATATAGGTTCGCGCGTCATTATCGCGCCACAAACCAACTTCGACTTCGATCATGTCCTTTGTTTGTTCTGGGGTCAAGCCCTGGAATTTATTCTTGGCATTATGTGTTTTTCCATACACCCGCCGAATAAAGAACGGTTGCAATACCACGCCGTGGAAAAACGCCGCTGCCAGTGACAGAGAGAAAACCTTGGTCATTGTGCGGTATGACCAGTAGCGCAGCTTGCTGAAAGTAAAGTCATCGCGGTGCGCAAAACCAACGAGGCTAACGAGCAAATCAACCTTCTTCACAAGCTCGGGGAATCGCTGCAGCATTCGTGTAGCAATAACAAATCCGAAAGACATACCAACGATAGTCACCCGACGACGCTTGTAACGCATTTTTACGAATGCCGCCAGATAGTCGGCCAGGTTATCAATGGTTGGCTTCTTGCCAATCTTATAAAAGCTTTCCATGCCGCCAAAGCCCGGAAGGTCAGGCATCGTCACCGAACCGTACCGGTTAAGGACCTGAGCCAGACCCCACCAGCGCTCAAGGCTGGAATGGTGCCCATAAATTAATAAAATTTCACGATTTTTACCCTTGGGAGCGGGGAGGTGAAGCATGCGCCCCTGAAGCCCATTCATGTTGAGCGGGACGATGAAGTCAGATGGATTTTGTGCTGTTTTTGCCATACTTTAACCTTGTGCCTCCCACTCGAGGCAATATTTAAATAAAATTGCAATACTTTTTACATTGTACCAATGAAAGGCCTACAATACCTAGTATGAAAAAGAAACAAATTGCAATCACTTTTGTGCTCGTCATACTCATCGGTGGTGGTATCCTGTGGATGAATCACAAAAAGGCTTCGGCACCTGGTCACAAAAACAATACCTCAACAACCAAAACCAGTACTTCAACGGATACGGCTGACAACTCTTCGAGTTTTAATAAGAGCGCTAATTCTATCGACGATCCAGCCAGTATTTGGATCGTCGTCAACAAACAACGACCGCTCAATCCTAAGACCTATGCGCCAGACGACCTGGTTAAACCAGCCATCACCCTTAAGGCCACAACTGATATGGAGGATCACGTTCGAAAAGTAACCGCTACGGCTCTCGAGAAAATGGCAGCAGATGCCAAAGCGCAAGGCCTGGGACTCAATCTACAAAGTGGCTATCGTTCATACAGCTTTCAGGTAGCCTTGTACAATCGCTACGTTTCGCAACAGGGAAAAGCAGTTGCTGATACGCAAAGTGCCCGCCCAGGCTACAGTGAGCACCAGACCGGCTTTGCGGCCGACCTGGGCAGCGATAGCCATCCGGAATGTGACGTCGAAACATGCTTTGGCGCAACCGCCGAAGGCAAGTGGCTCGCGGCCAATGCCTATAAATACGGGTTTCTTATTCGCTACACCGAGGGTAACGACAAAATTACCGGGTATATTCCTGAACCGTGGCACGTTCGCTACGTAGGCGTTGAGCTGTCAACAGAAATGCACAGCAAGGGAATTGCAACGCTTGAGCAATTCTTTGGCTTGCCCGACGCACCGGACTACAACTAGCTACTCTGTCCTGTGCTTTCAACAAAAAACACGGGGCAAAGAACAAGTAGACAAGGAGTGGCGCGCGACAATGTCGGCAGCACAGTAGAGAGTCCCTGGTCACCCGTTCCCGCCCACGCAGCTGCGCAGTCAATCAGACGGCCATTGGCCAGTGACATCACCGCAACTCGTGCAGAAGTTTCTCGGGGACCAGTTCGATCGCGCCGGCACGCAGTCCCGCGAACAGATACTGATCGCTGAACAGCCGCGACAGCACGTCGAGAACGTGGAAGTCACCGAGGCCCGTAGCGGCGTTGAGCTTTTTGAACTCGCCGAGAAAGACATCCGGCTCAGTGCGGATACACAGATAGGGATCGAGGGCGGAGTAGACCCCGAGGGTAGCCAGGTCGACGTCAGCAAGCTCGGTTTCCCAGAACTCGGTGCGCAGCAGAAGACTGTGGAACGCTTCGAGGGCGGCCAGCGACGGTCGGTCGTGCTGGAGGTGCTCCAGGTCGACGGCGACGAGGCCAGCGGTGAACATTCCACTGAGCGGTAGTGCCTTGCGCAGAGCACTGACACTTGCCGCAGACATCTGGGCACCAAACTCAACCTCGTAGTCCAGGCCAAGCATGTGCAGACTACCGAGGTCCATGCGTTCGCGAAGGTTCAGACGAACCTCGGCAAGCTGTTCGGCGATAGGTCGTACCTCCGGACGTACCAGATGGGGAGCGCGACTCCGAGACGCCTCGTCCCAGTTGGCATGGACCAGCCGCAGAAAGCGACTCAACGAGTCGTTGGCGCAGCTGATACCGTTGCCCTGCGGGCCGAACACGTGCTCGACAGAAAGACGCATCGGGGCTCTCCGATCGGTTGGTGGCTCTCTCACACAATGTGAGCGACAAACATACGAATCTTCATACACTTATCGCTCACATCTGTCCTTGTCTACTTGTTAAAAAATGGCAACATTGCTGTTGGCCAGATTGAACTATGCCACTCTTTTGTATTTTTTTCAAGCACCCATCACCAGGCGGTCTTGCTATACTGGGGGCTGACTAAAAAATAACGAGGGATTATGACTGAATTCAGAGATGGGTCCAAACTGCTCGCGGCCGAGGAACATGCTCGGAAAGCAATCGATGAGATTGCAAATGAGGGCGGACTAGACGAGATTACATTCGAAAGCTACGGCCCGCCCGTGTGGGTTGTCTCAGGAAGAGACGCCATTGGCAGAAAATCAGCGTTGCACGTTGAGTATTCGGATGATCCTCAGGCACTTCTTGAGGAACAACAGGCCGGTGTAGCACTCATGCGTCAGCTCCGGGAGCATGGCGGCCAGGTTATCGACTATACGCGCAACGCCTGGATACAACCCCATCCCCGCATTACTGCCAGTGCTTTTGTCGTAACCCAGTCTGTGTTTTTGCCCACTGGAGATGTGACACCCGTCGACTTTGGGGGCGGTGTTGGATCGATGCACCGCGCCGGCGCAGAGCTCAACCTGAACCATTTGCAGCCCTTGCAACCCTTTACGAGAATACGACGTGCCGCCGAGGCGCTCCGTCTCATGCACGATGAAGGGCGGCCTTTTACGGCCGGTGACCTGACGCTTCGCGAAGCAGTTCTGGATTCACTTGAGACTCATCTGCCAACTGGCGAGAAAGCTCATCAGGAAATGTTTGTACTCGCCAAAGAAAAGGGGCGGCCGCTCGTACCACTCCTCTGGGATGTACACGCAGGTAACACGCGCTATGATGCTAAAAAAGTTGCAACCATCTTTGACGTGCCACCCTTTGTTGGTCCAGCAGAAATTGATCTGGGGCGACCGTTCAGTGACTGGAAGCGCTTTGGTCAACCGCTCAGCGACACTCAGCAGTATCTCCATGGCTATGTGCAGGCAGTATCTCCGGACAGTGCGCCCAGCCCTACGTTATTGCCCGATAAAGAGATTCTGCAGCATGCCATAGTGGCAAGCAACATCGCGTTTTCTTCGATGATGTTGGTTCTAGCATACGAAAGAGCATCGCAGAGCAAACCAAACGAGTGGCTCCTACGCGAGGGTGAGCATCGACTGCTCGTTATAGATGATCCAGATGCACAGTGGCAGCCGTTTAATACAGCACGAAAAAACCAGGAATTTGCCCAACAGTAGTGGCCAAGAACTACTTACGAGATTTCTTTGCCGCCTGAGTGGCCATCGGCATAATGCCAAAGGTTAATACAATCGCGTAAATGATTGCAAACCCACACATGACACTCGGAATGCCTGCAATAGTTTGCGGGTTGACTGCATTAACAATGCCCGTTGGCAACAAGAATGCCAGATAACCGAACACCTGGTAGAGCAGCGCTTTTCGAATGGCGATTGAGGCAGTTGCCGCAAACAATAACGCCTGGCAAATACCAATAATGAGCCAGCCATAGTAGTAACCAAAGTAGATGCCACCCAAGCTCGGAGCAAGCTGGAATATGGCATAGTTGCCAGCACAAACATGATCCTGGAATGCCGAAGGAGCAAGGCCAAAAATCAGTGCGAAGGCAGCGCCGGTTAAGTACGCTAGACGAACAAGCCAGACCGAGCCCCGACCCGAAAGTTTATAGATTAAATGGATACCAAGTGGGGGCAAAAGCGTAATTGCTATATACCCGACACGAGACCAAAATGCCGCAGACCAGTGTGTCGCCCCACAGACGGTAAATTCGCTTAGCTGAAAGAGCGCCAACAAGCCAAGTGTTGCTACCGCCAACCGGGTTAGCGTGTTCATTCGATACCGAACGAGCGTATAAAGCAACAGGGCAACTTCGATAATACAGGTGATCGCCATAACTGGCGGCGAGAAGCAAAAGAACGTTGTTTGTTTTTTCCGTAACATACCTTAAGCATACCAGACGTTACATATATTTGGGGAACCAGGCGGGATGCGATGACATATGTGACAACAGTCACCACATCCCGCCACTCGGTTCTCACTGCTTATCTGATCTGGGGTGCAGGCTTACTGCATCTGCACCGTGAGTGCGCCTGGGTCAAAGGAGATGTCCCAGTTGAGGATCAGGCCATCGTCGGTGAGCAGCAGTACGTGCGTGCTCTTTACGAAGACTCGGCGCGGTGGATCGGCAGGTTCCAGGGCAGGCCCACCCGGGTTCATGAATCGACCGGTGTGCAGCAGCTCTTCCTCCAGCACCAGTGCGATTGCTCGCGGTGCCTCGACCATCATCTTGACGATACGAGAGGAAGGGTCGCCGAAGTTGGCGAATGCACCCCGCCACATTCGGGCGGCGCCGATCGCGTCATGCACGTCGAGCGTCGCCATGCTGGGCAGATGGAGCTCGAAGTCGTCGGCGACCAGAGCCTGGGCGTCGACGAATCGTTCTTCGGCGATACATCGCCAGAACTGATCGAATACTTCTCGTACATTGCGGGCCGTGTCAGGCATGTCGGGTACTTCCGTTTCTGTCGCAGGTATGAGCAATGAGAACGCTTCTTATACTATGCCGAGTGCAGCAAAAATAATATGGAAATTTTCATAAACAGGTGCACACTTAGTCGCGACCACGTTCGTATTTTCGCTTGTGGCGAGGTTGCCAACCACGGTGTCGGAAATGGCGGCGACCCTCTTCGTGATGAGGCCGTCGCAATGATGCCATATACTTATCGCCCAAATACGTCTGCAATTTGATCAGCTTGCTCAGCTCAATTTGCTGTTTTTTAGGCAGCTCATATACGGCGATCACCCCAGGCGCAAGGTATTTTATCCGCTCCTGAATATGCTTGCGGTGGATTTCGGGCATGTGTGGGTTAACACGTTTTAGCATCCGATATTCTTTTTCGAGCTGCTCGTAAATCCAGGAACTATACAGATTCAAAAAGAGCCGCTGGTTGTCAGGTGTGTTGTCGGTTACTATCTCGCCAGCAGCTTCGAATGTTCGAGCACCATGAGCAATAAGGACTCGTGCCCGCAGACAGCCCAATCGAGAGTCGAAGTATTTTTTGCCGTAGCGAATAGTATATTCATCGGGGGCTAAACGTTCCAACCAGCCCGGATTGACCCGGGTAATCTCGTTTACCAGATGAAGTGTCTGTGAGCCGCCACGCGTCAAGGGGACCTCCAGATCAAACGGAGTGCCCGCAACCAAGCTGGCGTGACGGACAACTGTCGTGCTGGATAATTCACGAGTCTGTCGGGTATCCATGTGCACAGCCTCACCGGTGGCTGCCACGACCCAAATCTGGTGCAGCTGACCAGCAACAATACAGAGTAACAGCTGTTCGAGATCATCGGGAACAACTGGTCCCGTGACAACGCCATAGAGGCTTAAGTCACGGCAAAGCCGTTCGGCCACCTCTTGAGCCTTCGCAACATTCTTCTCGATAATACCAAGCTCTTCGTAAGCCTCAAGCTCAATCGTTGCTAGCGCTAGCAACACATCATATTGCGCCAACATATCAGAATGCGATTGGTGGGTGTATCGCTGCCAGCCGGAATGGCGTGGACTGCCTTTAACAATACCGCCAATTTCTTGAATAGCAATAATATAAGCAAGCTGCGCTTGCAATTGTGGACTGCACTGATCTGCCTCAACCAGCATTCGGGCATAACTCGATTCCACCGGGAACCGCTCCATTTTTTGACCGATTTCAGTAACGGCGCCTGTCTCGGTTGTAGCACCCAAGCTTCGCAATGTTGCCTTGGCCAACTTGATAGTTTTTCGGCTTGGTGCATGATAAAAATCCAAATTTTCAATATCTATACCGATGCTCGCCAGACGTAACACCAGCCGATCGATGTGCTTACGCATGATCTCAGGGATGCCGTATTCGGGGCGTTTTTCGATCGGTGAACAGCTCATACGGTTCAGGCGAGCCAGAATATACAGCCCCTCCTTGGTTCGACCAGCACGACCGGCCCGTTGCAAGCAATCGGCCTGTGAAATTTCAGCAATAAACAATCCCTCAACGCCATTTCGAACCTCGGCCCGTCGTTCAAGACCAGAGTCAATAACAACATCGATGTCATCAATAGTGATACTCGTTTGCGCCACGTTAGTCGTTAAGACGACTTTTCCTTTTGGATATCGCTGGAACGCCCGCTGCTGCTCTTCGGGGGTCAGCTGACTGTGCAGTGGGATAATCGGTACACCGCCCGCAACTCGGCTAATCGCCTCAGCAACGCTCTCGATCTCCGCCTTGCCGGGCAGGAATACCAGCATATTACTGGTCCGGCTTTGCAGCAGGGTAGCGATCTCGTCTACCAAATCACCGCCATAGCGCTTTTCGACCGGAAAGGTGCGGCCGGGGATCGAGATAGGAGCAGGGGAATCAAAATATTCCGCAAGTGCATTGGCTTCGATAGTCGCGCTCATCAGCACAACTTTAAAGTGTGGGTCTTCCTGGCATCGCTTTTTAGACCATGCTATCAGCACTTCCATGTTTTCGTTCCACTCGTGGATTTCATCCAAAATCAGCACCTGTTTGTCATTGGTGCCACTGCCCGTTAGTTCGCGTACCAGCTGCAGGCCATCGGTACAGTACAGGATGGTATTCTGCGGATCATCATCACGCTCGGGAGCAGTGCGATAGCCCACCAGCTTTGTGGCGTCAGTGCCAGTGCGCCAAGAATATTCCTGCCGTACCCGATGGCAGAGATTTCGAGCCGCCAAAATACGCGGCTGCGTAATAATTATCTTCTGGTACCCGGCTTCGGCCAGATATTGCGGCACTTGGGTGCTTTTGCCAGCACCCGTCTCGGCGGTAATAATCGTTACCTGATTAGCGTGGACTGCAGCAATGATTTCGTCGCGTCGAGCATATATTGGCAGCTCATACACGGACTCAAATGTATCAGTAGACATTACTGCTATTGTACCGCACTCCAAATATTGAATAATTACGTATTTTAGTATATAATATATATGAACACTCACTGTGTTTATCCGACAAGTAGTTAGGGACCCTCATGGGTAAAAGTGATCTGTATGCGCTCATCGGACTGCTGGCCTACGGCAGCGTCATCGGGCTGTGCATCTGGAGGGCATCCCGCCAGGAAAAGAAGAACAGGCGTGCCATCTGGCAGGTCGTGGTCAAAATCCACGAATCCGAAGCGGAAATCTGGGGCGGCGACGTCTTCTCGCGAGTACGACACCTGAACATCTCGATCAGCAAGGTCTACGCGCAGCTCAACGCCTGGGTCGCCGAGGGCCGCCTGGAAAGCTACACCAACAACGAGCTGACGAACAGCAACGTACCGGCCCGCACGATCTACTGCATGCCCGTCAACAAGCTGTGGTCAAGCAGTGCCAACATGGCACACCGCGCCGTACTGGACATCATCATCCTGAACGACGAGGGCGTAACCATCGAGGCCATCTGCGAGTCGACCAACCTCAAGCCCCGCAAGGTGCTGTCCATCATCGACCGCATGGTCGCCGAGGACTGGGTCACCTCCAGCACACACCGGCTCACCGGGCGCGTGACCTACCTGGTCAAGCGGCCCGCCGACGCCTGATCTGACTGGCTTCGCTGCGTCAAGATTCACCGTACAACGTCGACGCTGAAGCGCCGAGTGGAGTCCATGGCACCCGCCACCACTCGGCGCACTTGCGCTTCGACCTGACTACTTGTCCCCTCAACCCTGCTTCACAAGGTCTGCCATATGCAGGCCTTTTTCATTAGCAAAGGAATGGTGTATTGTGGTACGTACATTTATGACTGAACGCAAACGTATACCCCTTGGAGAAATTGTGCCCGACCCGCTTGCCATCGAGCGCGTTATGCGTGTCAACAGCTTAACCCCTAGTGAATGCCAGGAAAGGGCCCGGGCCTGGAGTGAAGTGCAGCCAAGTAGCACGATGTATCACGACGATGATTTCCCCGAAGATGAAGAAACACTATACGCTCGAACCGTGTTCTCAGCGGCAAGTGCAGTGAAACGTACAGTGCGTGTGCAGGGTGCACTACATTCGACTGTCATGCAGGCATTTGGTCATGCGCTGGCAGATTGGCGTGAAAAATTTCCGGGCATCACCGAACGGGAAGTCGTAGAGCTTACAAAGTCCAATGCGCTTGGTGACATTGATGTAAAAGAAGCGATCATGAAAGCACGTGCTATTGAGCGCGCCGATGTTGCTGCGCTGCGCCCTCGGCACTCGTGGCATGCAGGTGAAGCAGTAAAGATATACCAGCCACGTCTTATGTCACAAGTAATTCCGTCGGGGTTACTACACACACCGGAATACCAGCACCAGCGTACGGTAAGTGGCTGCATGGCGGCCTGTTATGGCATGATATTTAAAGCCATCGCGGGAGATGCCATGAAAGCCCCTAGTGAAGTTGCAATGCACGACCTAAAACAACATGAGGGGCTCGCTTTTGATGAAGATGTTATGTTCCAGTCGCTTTCGACGGCACTGTTCAGGCAAAAAACTGGCCACATCGTGACAAGTCGGGTTATTAGGGGTGCCGATTTCGCTGATATTGCCCGTCGAGCAACACAGTTACGGCAACGTGTTGCAGGCGCCACAGTCTTTGCAACGGCAGGCATACGAAACTTTGATCAGAGTGCCGGAGAAAGCTTGCACGGTGTTTTACTCCTGGAAGCCACCGAAGAGACAGTTACCTTTCACAATCCATATGCACGCAAACATCATCGAGGCTTCCACTGCACAACGATGCCCAGTGATGGCTGTGGAGCTTTTGATACACTCGACAAAGCAGAATTTATTGAACGATGGGCTGCAAGTATGCACGATGCCCGCCTGGTCATTGCCCGGCCCGAGCCCACCAGCATCGCTTAAAATTTAAGTTGGACAATTTGAGGCAGGAGTGAAAACATATGCTTAACCGCAGCATGGACGCGCATATTAAAGTATGGTTCAAATTCAGGCACCAGCGTGATACTTTCCCGAAAATGCAAATCTGTGACATAGCGGTCGGTTTCTGGCGCATAAAAAGCAGTATGCATCGTCATATAAGCGAAGTCAGGTATTCCACTGGCCACGACCAGACTACCACCCTCCAAATAGTGCGCCAGCTTTTCTCCTGGCTCAGGCACTGCCCACTGTCGAAGTGGTTCATAGGCAAAATTAGTAACCATATGAGTAGCATTGTCTATTGAGATACCCAACACCTCAGCATGGTCAGGTGCAAGCTGTTGCAAGACAGTTGAAGCCACTGAAAACTCAAAGTTAAAATCGTGTTCTTCCGGCCAAAAAGGCTGGCCATTGATAGTATCCTTTGGTTGAGACTCAGCACCATGTCCCAAAACGAGACCATTTTTTTGCAATGTCTCAACGCCAAAATGGTACAGCTCACTCAACTGTTTCTGATCTGGTACTGCATGTTCGCTCATAAAAAGCTGATTGTATAGCCTTTGGTAACAACTTACAATAATGAGGCAAATTTTAAAATCTAGGGGAGGGCACATGTTGCAAATTGACAGAGTTCACAATGTCGGCAGTTATCCAGCGGAAACTACTGAAATGGCCTTTGATGACCAGCTATTCTATGGCGGCCTACGAGTCCGCAGTGTGAGCGACGGCGAAGTCGAAGCACCCAATTGGCTTGCCGATGATCTTGACCGATATCGGGAGAATCCAGATTTTGTAGTTGCAAAAGAGGGTGACTGGTCAGACTATGACCATTGTCCGGTTTTTGACATTGCACCAGGACGTACACTCACCCCGGAGAGCTTTGCCTTTGCATATTTTGATCGGGCGGCGCGATCATGGCCAGTCTTTAGGGATACCCGAGCGGCTATTGGCGAGCGAGATCTTCGCATGCAAATCGGCATTCCGTCTCCCGACGATATTTCAATTTTTACCTTTGGCCAGGAAAAAGGGTTTGATCCAGGCAGGCAAGCCGTTGCACATGCAGGTATTTTGCAACAAATCAAAGAAATTCGTGACTCTGAATTTGGTGAAGATGTTGTAATCCAGCTGGAAACACCACTGACGCTAGCCCTTGCACATATGATAGATACCCCTGAGTACCATGAGGAACTAGCAACCAATCTCGTATCATTAGCCCAAGAGTCACCAGAAGGCACACACTTTGGCATTCACTTATGTGTTGGTGACCTTGGCAACAAATATCGGGAAGAGGTCGGGCAGAACCAGCGTGCTTCACGCCGAGTGGCCGTTACCCTTGGAAACCTGATTGCTGACATGTGGCCAGATGGACGCTCGCTTGATTACTTCCAAGAACCAATTGCCATGGGCCCCACGCCGCCACCGCTCGAAGCAGCCGCATATGCAGACCTACAGCAGCTACACCTTCATACCGGAACCGACTATGTAGCCGGCATTCTTCACGAAGGGGCGTCAATGGATGATCAGCAAGCTGCCCTGACACTCATCAGTCAGGCCTTACCCGAAAACAGAGAATTTGGCTTTGGTGTTTCCGCCGGTTGTGGTCTTGGCCGCCGAGAACAAGAAGTAGCGGCACTTATTATGCTGCGTGCCGCACAGTTGTCTACATATTCGTATTGACAAGCTTAGCTGCGCGAGTGATATGCTACAACTAGCTTAGGTATCCGTACCGAGCGAACATTAACGTTGGATATTTTGTGTTGTCGTAGCCTACAGCTCATATGCTGTAACTGTGCGCTCTAGGCTGCGACAAACGCGTGTGCACTTTTCTCGTGTGAGTTGTAGCTGCGTCTGACCGCTGAACAGCGAATGGCCCTTCGCTGTTATCGGATCGCTCGAAAGGTGGTGAAGGCCTCCCCGTCCTTCTTCATCGTAGCGGTCAGACGCGCCCAACTTTTGGTAGCAACACCACCTCTAATTCCAGACCATTTCCTGCCTCAAATTTTTGTCCAAAAATACGGCCGCACAGTGGCATTTGGTTGAGAAACTCAACAGAGCACTCCCGAACACCACCAGAAGC
>Ga0075365_10000286_pt1 | contig 17452 bp, 24 predicted proteins | sample EndMetdeltDD1765_FD_71387 | JGI IMG/M metagenome (GOLD analysis project Ga0075365, IMG submission 71387) | Populus endosphere microbial communities from Tennessee, USA - Endosphere MetaG P. deltoides DD176-5 | ecosystem: Host-associated > Plants > Roots > Endosphere | place: USA: Tennessee... | reverse complement strand
CCTGGTGGCCGTCCTCGGCTTCGTCGGCGCGTCCATCCCGGACAGCCTGGAGAAGTGGCAGACCTGGCTGTGCCTCGGCCTCGTCGTCCTGCTCGCCGGCTACTTCGTCGTCCCGGTCCTCGGCCTGTTCGGCGTCGACGTCGCGGGCGGCATGCGCCTCCTGGACTGGGCGGGCGTGGCACTGTTCGGCGCCATCGTCGTCTACGACATGAACCGCGCCATGCGGGTCCCGCGCACCCTGGACAAGGCCATCGACTGCGCCGGCGGGTTGTTCACGGACGTCGTGAACATCTTCATCCGGCTGCTGGCGATCTTCGGCCAGGGCCGCACGTCCAACTGACCATCCATCCCTGAGCGGCCCCGCCGCTCCGATCACGCAAACAGGCGGGCCCCCGGTGCCCAGCGCACCGGGGTCTTCCCAAAATTATTTCATTCTAAAAACTCCCTACTTGGGAGTTTTTGTTATTTTGAATCTGCTACACTAACTACATACAGTAGTAAAAGGACAAAAATATGAAATCATTCTTTCTTACAAAAATTCGCCTTAGTTGGTACCTGACGTTTTTCTTGGCGCTATTTCTGACACTTTCATTTACATTGCCCGAGGTCGTCTTTACCCGCGATGCGCTCACGCTTTTCTCGGTTAATTCGTTCCTCTACGGATTTTACATTGCCCCAATCCTTACGGCTCAGAAAAACCGCATCGAGGAGATGCACAAGATCATCCGCAACGAAACCAACGCGTTGTTTGCAATTATGCTCGAAGTGAAAAAACTGCCAGAGCACCTGCGCGAGCCACTTCAGGATCTGATCGAAGAATACATGAAAGTCGGGCTCATCAACCACAACCTAGTCAAGGGTGAGAAAAAGTACGAGGAAATCGTTACATTCTGCATGGAAACGAAAAAGCGTGATGAAGAGAAGCTCGATCCCATCCTCGACAAAATCGTCGCCAACCAACAAAATCGTACGCTCTTTAATATGCAAATCAAAAACAGCGTCTACAGCAACGAATGGATTATCATGCTCACCCTGTTCTCAATCACGCTTGGCTTCATCCTGCTGGTCGACACCAGCGGATCGGTCGTATTCAACATTGTCGTCGCCTTCCTATGCACTGGCCTGACTATGCTGATCGTCATCCTTACAAAGCTCAGCACACTCACTCACAAAAAAGCCAAGCTTATGTGGAATCCGCCAAAAAAGTTGCTCGAGAGTCATTTCTACCGCTTCGATTAGGTATTTTCTACCACAACGCGTATACTGACTATAGATACACCGCCTTAACCCTAACGCGTTACTATCCTGGCACTTACTAGGATTACAAACCGGAGAATTGCATGTCAAAAGGTACCGACCACAAAAAAGAGAAGAAGAAACTCAAAAAAGATAGAACCCAAGGCTAATCTATGGCCGTGACAAAACGGGCTACCAATTTCTTTACCTCGCCAGAGGGGTTGGAAATTGTAGAAACGCTAACGGTCATGGCCGCGGACGCCACGTACAATACCCGCTCTAGCTATAGCGCTAACAGCACGTTGTACCCCGATAATGTCATGACATTCGTTGACAAACATGTCAATTATCTTATAAAACACCCCACAATGGACCCGCAACAATACATTTCCAACCTGCGGCTTATGACTCGCGTTAGAAAATAGACAAAAAGAGAAAAGCGTACTCCGCAGACCGAATTCGGTCGCAGCGTACGCTTACTCCTTGTGCATCTGCATCCTTAGCGGATGTCCTCCAGGCTGATAGCCATGAAGCTTCTGAGCCTCTGGCCGTGGACGACCAGGGTCACCGCATGCGCCGGCGACTTGCTCAGGGTGTCCACGATAGCCACCGTCGTGTTGCTCCGGCAGCCGAACAGCTCGCGGACAACACCGAGGATGGCCTCGATGTCGTTACTCAGGCCGAACCGCTCCGGCCGGGACTGATGATCCCTCAGGATCAGCTCGTAGGCGAGTGTGCCGTCTCGGGTCTCCCGACAGATCCCGACGAGGAACATGGTCTCGTGCGGTTCCAGGGTGGCGCCGTCGTGCCTGGCCGCATAAGCAGCCAGCTTTTCTTTCAGTTCGCCACTCTGTAGCTCTTCGATCGGCGGGGTTGCCATGACGGCCTCCAGTTGCTTTCCAAGAAGTACCGCAAATCAATGCGGGGTACCAATATACCACAATATGTGTATATTTGTCAATCTGTCAACAAGCTGAGAAAGTTATGATATTTCGTCAGAATCCGGCAAATTATTGTGGTGGGAAGTGATGAACGAACGCAGTTCTTCGTCAGTGCGAGGACGGTTCCAGGTGTCCAGGCCCAAGATATCACTAACGGTGACCGGTTCGACTTCGGCGTGTGTCGTTTCCATTTTTTGCTTCCTTTTTGTTTTTATTGTTTTATGTATCTATTTAAGCATAAACTTAATAAAAAAGCAATAGCAATTTCACTGAATTTTTGACCATTTTAGCATGCTTATGCTATAAATAGGACAGAGGTAGACAAAAAATAAACATGGAAATCGTAAGTTCCCTTTCAATTATCGCTTTCGCCGCACTGATTCACGCCAGTTTTCAACTGAGCGTCAGTGTCCTTACCCTCCTTAGCGGACACGCCATCGGCAGCAAAACGGCACACGGCAAACTCCTCCGTCTAACAAACGGGTTCGTTTTTGGCGTTGCCGTCATGACATTACTGCTGCTCTCTTTCATTTCGCTCATCTTTCTCCATAGCTTCAGTGGCAACGTACCACTCATCGCGTGGGCCAGCGCCTGCGGCCTGTTGATTGGCTTGGGCGTTGCCGTGTGGTCGTTTTATTACCGCCGCGAAACAGGCACAAGCCTGTGGCTTCCCCGCGGAATTGCCCGCTACCTGACTGAGCGGACAAAAGCTACCAAACACAGCGCCGAAGCATTTGGACTAGGGCTTAGTAGCGTTATCGCCGAGCTGCTTTTTGTCGCAGCGCCTTTGGTCATTAGCGCGCTCGTTTTGATCCGCCTTGAATCCGCCTGGCAACTTGTCGGCATCGCCCTTTACACGCTCGTATCCCTTCTGTCGCTACTGATCGTAAATGCGCTTATCGGTAGCGGCCATAAACTGAGCCGCATTCAAAAATGGCGAGAGGACAACAAACGTTTTTTGCAGTTTGCCGCTGGTAGCGGGCTGCTCATTTTGGGATTTTATGTCTACATCGAAAAGGTCGTTACCGCAACGGTCTACTCGCAAGGAGTCTTCTAGTGGGCCAGGCTGTCGATATCGTCAAGCGCGGCGGCGCGCGGCCTACCGAGCGTTTTTCCCGCGATAAGCTACATGCAAGCATCCGAGCCGCCTGCCTGAGTGTTCGCAGCCCTGAGGGCGAGGCTGAGACCACCGCGTCAAACGTGTGTGATGCGGTTATTATATGGCTCGAGACCCGTCCAGAGGTCACCAGTCACGATCTGCGCCGTAAAGCAACCGACACGCTCGAGACATTCCATCCCGAGGCGGCCTACCTATACAAACATCACCGCTTGGTCATATAAGGAGAACACGAACATGGCAAAAAAAGTAACATTCGACTATGATCTGATCGTGATTGGTAGCGGGGCTGGCGGAAGTGCAGCCGCCACGATTGCGGCGCGTAGCGGCAAGCGGGTTGCCATTGTCGAAGCCGACACCTTTGGCGGTGATTCACCCAACTGGAGTGACGTTCCGACAAAGGCGCTCCTTCATGCGGCACACCTTTACGACGAAGCGCGACACGGCGCACGCTTTGGTCTGCGTTCCAATACGCTAGGTTACAACTACCCTTCTCTGCGCGCCTGGAAAGACCTGGCCGTTAAGCGCACCGGCGCGGGCGGCAACCGCCGTTATTATGAAAATGAGGGTATTTCTACCTTTAACGGCGCCGCACACTTTTTGTCGCCACACGAAATTACTGTCAACCGGCGCCATCTTTCCGCCAGCCACTTTTTGATTGCTACTGGCTCACACTGGGTCGCGCCAAACATCCAGGGCCTTAAAGACCTGACCTATTTGACGCCTCGCACCATCCTGGAGGCTATGCGCCCACCCAAGAGCCTGTTTGTCATTGGCGGCGGCACTATTGGCGTCGAAATCGCGCAGCTGATGTCGATTTTTGGCACTAAAGTATACATTGCCGAAATCGCCAGCCGCCTCCTACCAAAGGAAGATGAAGAAGTTGGCCTGCTGCTTGAACGCGTCCTTAAAGAGCAAAAGGGTGTGACGACACTCACCCAAACCCGCACGCTTGCGGTCGTTAAAGACGGTATCGGCAAGCGTGTCACGTATACGCGAGGTGGCGTCGAAAAATCCGTCCGTGTTGATGATGTCCTTATCGCGACCGGGCGCGTGCCAAGCGTTGACCTCGGCCTTGAAAACGCCAGCGTCGCCTACACGCCAAAAGGTATCGAGGTAGACGACTATCTGCAAACAAGTGCCCGCCACATTTCTGCCGCCGGCGACGTTCTTGGCCACGACAGCCATACGCATACCGCCATCTTAGAGAGCCGCGTAGCTGCAAATAATCTCTTGCACAAATCGAAAATCACGCCAGACTACACAGCTACGCCACGCCTGACATTCACCCATCCGGGCGTCGCATCGGTTGGTCTTTCCGAGGACGATTGCCTTAAACGCGACCTTGCTATCAACAAAGCCATTGCGCCGCTCAATATCATTGCACGCAGCAATACCAGCGATTTCCGTGACGGGTTCGTCAAGATTATCACCGACAAAAAGGGCGTCATTCTAGGAGCGACCGTCGTTGCGCCGCACGCCAGCGAGATCGTCCACGAACTTGCCTTGGCGGTAAAAATGCAACTTACCGCCCAAGACCTTGCAAACACCCCACACGCATTCCTTAGCTGGAGCGAGGCGGTACGAGTTGCCGCAGCAAAGTTAAGCTAATTATTTTGTCTTAAATGCCTCAAGTTCGACGTAGTGGATTCCTTCGTCTTTTGTCTGTACCAAAGTGACATAAAACTTCTTCGACTCACCCGCCTTTACCATGGCTTTGTCGCTATAGAGCACGCCAGTGACCGAACCTACATCCACCCGGGGGCTGTCTTTAACTGGAACAGGATTTCTACTGTACTGCGTGGCCTTGATCTCAATAAGCCTGTCTTCCATGCTTTCATTCTTGTAAGTCACAGCATAGTTAATCTTGTCCGCTTCTTCAAATGGGTCGCCGTATCCTACAAGCCCCATCAGACCATCGCTTCCTTTAACTTCAACGTCTTTCGAGACGACAGAAACGTCGTGATGATGGTGCGTATCACGCGAGCAATACGCGACACCAGCAATAACACCCAAGGCAAAGATGAGGACGACCCAGCCTACCAGCGTCATCCAACCCGTTATGCGTCGCAGTTCATTTACTGACGTTTTAGCTACTCTCTTTGCCATGTTTCCCCCTTTTATACTTGTGCTTAGTGTAGCAGGACGACGCCTTTAAACAAAGAAAAAAGCCTCAGAAACCTGAGACTCTTTTCATGGTTGCGGGGGCAGGATTTGAACCTGCGACCTTGTGGTTATGAGCCACACGAGCTGACCACTGCTCCACCCCGCGATACGTCTACAATAATAACAGAGGTCTACTATTTATGCAAGCCTTCGCGGTTGCCACCAAACAAAAAGTTCATCCATTGTTCGACATTCCCCGGAGGTAGCGCAGTAGCCTTTGGAGCTTTTTTGAGCTTTTTATCGGCGCTTTTCGCCGCCTTGCTGTTTGGCGGCAAAATCAGTACTTTCTCGCCAGGATCCGCCATACCAAGATGCTCGCGGACTGCAAGCTCTTTGTATTCGTTGCTTTTGTAATAATTTCGTTCGTATTCAAGGGTTGCGACTTCCAGCTCGGCCAGTTTTTGTTGGCGCTGCTTGCTGTCGACCTCTTTTTGCAGCCCATAGTTGCGCTGCATCATGTTAATCGATCCCCACGCCCAACTGGCGCCAATCACCAAGGCGACCGCCACGACGACGTTGTTCATCGTAAAAAAACGGTGGCGTATATGGTAATAGTGTTTACGGATGTTTATGTTTTTCATGATGCCTTCAAAATTATTATAGCCTAACAGATAAGATTACGCTATAATGGCGACAGTCGGGGGCGTAGCTCATCGGTTAGAGCAGGCGGCTCATAACCACTTGGTAGATGGTTCGATTCCATCCGCCCCCACCAAGAATTTATTTCGACTCGCCCTCGGGCACGTACAGACTCCGCATCACCCTGGTGCGGTTTTTACTCCCCACATCCACGCCAATTGCATGACGTATCCCTATCGAGGTTAGCTGGATGGTATCTTCAACGTCTCGATCATCAAAACCAGCTCCCACGAGCGCGTCGCTTTTTAAAAGCGGTTCCATCAGCTCAGCCTCGCGACGTAGTGCTCCTTTCGCCTTTGAAAGCGCACCATCCGCCACAGCGTCCGCGTCAAAGTAGCGACGACGCAAATCTGGCCGGTGTTTTGGACTATCAACCGCCTTACCTAAGCCTTTGGCGCGTGCATACTCGGCGTACACAGCCGCCAGCGCCTCAAGTGCCATGCGACGCTCAACAAGCGATACAGACACGCCAGCCTCGTACGACTCGGCCATCCAATCAAAATCAGTTAGCACCTCGCCTTCCGGGTCGATAGCCACAACATCACCTTCATCAGTAACCACGTCTTGTCGCCTTCCAAAATCGTAGGGAGTTATCTTTTCGCTCACACCACTATTATACAATCAAAAAAGCCCCTCCGCTAGATTTGCGCTAGCGTTGGGGCAATTTTGGCACCTGTTTGTTTGATACTACTGTATCATCAAACGTGCTTATGTTTCAAGTTAAAAGACTAGTCTTTTTTGATCTTACTGATGGTAAGGAAACCGTTGCGTGGGTTTTCTTTCACTTCGCGGTCTTCTGGAAGGTCAGTTGGTTCACCCTTTGCGTTCTTTTCTACCTTTGCGAAAAAGTAGATAGTCTGTGGTTTGCCACCACGTAGAGTAACGTCAGTTTTGTGCAAGTAGTAAGTAATACCCTTTGAGTTCGTGTGCTTGTAAGCCATTAGTTCTTATACCTCCTGTTAGCTTGTGTTACATTTGCTAGCGTACCGTCTCGGGCAGGCGGTGTCAACAGTTTACATACCCCTGTAGTGATGTTTAAGCAATAAACGAAGCACGAGGATGCTACCGAGGCGAGCGATAATCATAAGAATAATCACCAGACAGAGCGCGACCGACCAGCCGGCAAAATCCGCCGACCATAGCGGCGAGGCAAAGTTATGACGATAGACCTCGGTACTTGGCAACGTGACGTTATTTATGGGATCGGGAGAGGGCGGATACTTCGCCAACTCATCTGTAAAACACTGGACATAGGCCTGGGACCACACTGTGTAATGTGGCTTACATGCCGCCTCAGCCTTGGCGTTAATGTTACCGTTCGGATTACCGTCATCTTTGGCTGCATCAACCGCTTTTTGAGCGTCGCGGCGATATTGGTGTTCCAGATAAAATGCGTCCGTGTCAGCGTTCATATGCGATGCGACATAGCGCTGTAAATCATACAACCTTTGCGTCATTGTGGTCTGATCACCATTTTTATCCGCCACCAGTACGGCGTCGCGGCGCTGAATCATACCGATGTTATTAAGGCGCAAAAAGGTCGCAGCCACAAACCCCGCAAGCACTAACAAGATCAATAGCTGCCACGTTTTTATACGTTGCAGCTGCTTAATACTCCGTTTGACTTGACGTTTGTCTGCCACCTAAAACTTACCCCACCTCGTGATACTCCCTATATTGTAGCATGAGCGTTATTTTTGGTAGAGACGAAACTTTGGTGTCATGATCAAAAGTACAACAAAGGCCGCGACGACAAAGAAAATGCGCATCCCTTCAATATCACCGTAGAGTGAAACACAGGCCAAGAACAGCAGGCCAGCACCGGTAGCGCCGATATTTACCACCACCTCGATAAGTCCAAGATACGTAATGCGGCGGCCAGACAGGTCGGCCGTGTCGAACATGCCGCGCGTAAAGGCCATGCCGTAGCCCGTCGTCGCCGCTTCGTTCGCCATATTCACGCTCGCCACCACCATTGGCGACGTCACGAACGGGCGCGTCAGATGCACCAAGCTGTTTACGATTACCGCCGCACGGAGCAGTTCACCGCCCCGACGTCGATCGATAATCTTGCCGTAGATGTACGATGACGCAACTGCCGCTAGCATAACGACGGAGAGTAACGCGCCCAGTTGCGCATACACGGAGTTACTTGTAACGCCCAAAATCCCAACGGCAACCAAGAGCGACCAAACCGTCCCCGACGCAATCGCGTCAAACCCGACGGCGGACTCCGCTATAAAATTACGCCAGGCGAGTTGCCATGGAAATCCCCGAAATGCCAATTTTTGCCGCGTTTTGATGGGTTCGCCCGTTTTAAACAGCGGCAGTGATGCGAATGCGAACAGGACGGCCGCAGCCCACATAGTCGCCTGCGGACCAGCGACAAATGCCAGCACGCCACCTAAAAACGGACTCAGCCCCTTGGCGATCTTCTCTACCATGTTCATGTACGCAATTTCTTTGCCGGCGTGTTCAACGCTTTTGACCTTGGAGAAATCAATCATGTAGCAAAGGTCGTACATCACTGACGACACCGCCTGTAGCAAGCCGGCCGCGACCATCGCGGGAATCCCCCACTCCGGCACGTACACGTAAATTACCATCGATGGGATGTAGAGCAAATTGGACAGCAAAATCCCATGTTTCGGCCCGAACATGGCGGCATACTTAGCAGCAGGGAGCGCGATGAGCACTTTCGCTATGTAAAAAATCGTCCAATAAGCGGCGATGAATTGAACACTGTACCCGTTCTGGTACAGATACACCGACACGAAGGCCGCCGAAATGTTAATGGCAATCATGCGCATCATGCGGGACGAGTAAAGTTCGGCAACTTCAGAAAAGGTCGCGTACCGCCAAAAATGGCGTCGCAACAGTAGCCTGTGAAATAACTGTTGAATCATGTGTGTTTTTACGTTTAAGCTTTTCTTCATTACACCACAGTTACGCCCCTGTCTGCAAGTGGTATACTAACTAATATGAATATTTTCTTTTCGGGGATTGGCGGAGTAGGAATCGGACCTTTGGCTGAGATCGCGCTGGATGCCGATTATGACGTACAAGGGTCGGACGCGAATGAAGGACCGATTTTGGAAAAACTGCGCTCTCGCGGCGTTTCGGTTAGCATTAGCCAAGACGGCAGTTTTTTACAGGCCTGCCATGACGCGCAGCCCATTGACTGGTTTGTCTACACGGCTGCTTTGCCAAGTGACCACCCGGAACTTACGCTCGCTCGCAGCCTCGGCATCAAAACCGCCAAGCGTGACGAACTTCTGGCACATATCATCAGCGAGAAGCAGCTTAAACTGATTGCAGTCGCCGGCACCCATGGCAAAACCACGACGACGGGCATGTTGGTGTGGAGCTTGCAGCAATTCGGTGTCCCCGTCAGTTACTCAGTAGGATCAACGCTCAGCTTTGGACCAAGCGGCAAGTTCGACCCGGCAAGCGACTACTTCGTGTACGAGTGCGACGAATTCGATCGCAACTTTTTGCATTTTTCACCTCACCTATCGCTCATTACGTCCATTGACTACGACCACCCTGATACCTACCCTACCGAAGCCGACTACATGGCTGCCTTCCGCCAGTTTGCCAGCCAGTCCGACCACACGATCCTGTGGCGAAGCGACGACAAATCCATCCACGCACCTGCCGATCACAGCTGGGCATTATCCGATGATGAAGTACTGCCACTCCGGATCGCTGGCCAACACAACCGCCGCAACGCAACGCTCGTTTCCAAGACGGTGGAATATTTGGCTATTGGTGACCACGCTACGACTAAAGACGCGCTCGAAAGCTTTCCAGGCACCGATCGCCGCTTTCAAAAACTAGCCGATAATCTGTACAGCGACTACGGTCATCATCCCACCGAGATCGCCGCCACCCTGCAATTAGCCCGCGAGTTGTCCGATAATGTCGTATTGATATATCAACCACACCAAAATGTCCGCCAGCACGAGATTAAAGACGCCTACACGAACTGTTTCGAACTAGCAGAAGAAATCTACTGGCTTCCAACCTACCTCTCACGCGAAGATCCCACCCTACCCATTCTCACTCCGCAACAATTAACACAAAATATCACCAACCACAGGGCAGTAACGACCGTGGATATGAACGATGAATTATGGGATAAATTACAAAAATCTCGAGACGAAAACAAACTAGTTTTAGTTATGGGTGCCGGATCGATCGACGGTTGGGTGCGATCGCAACTAAGCGTTAAACAAGTCGCTAATGTATTAGTTATCGATACTAAAGGCAATTTTATATTACAGAAACGGGATAACTCTCCTGCTATTAACAACCCAGGGATGAACACTGGATTCGGCGGTTCTGTTAACGAGGGCGAGAGTCTTCGTGAAGCGGCGGCGCGTGAGCTTCGCGAAGAGACGAATCTTGCGTTCGACATGTCGGATTTAGTCTATCATATGACTATTTTTCAGCCACTCATCAACGACGGGACGAGTCGCTGGGTGACATACTTTATCCTGAAGGATGCTGACATATCCAATCTACAAGTATTCGAGGGAGAGGGATTTACTATCGTTAAACCTACTGACCCACTCGACGACCTTCATCTATCACCCATGATTCGCCGAGCTATAGAAGCCTACTAATAATAGCTACTTCTTTGGCGGAGTAGCTCGGACGAAATTGATCTTCAAACCTTCGCGCATGTACCGCGCTTCGTATGTCGTCGGAATTTTGTACGATGAGTCAAGATTTGACTCGTGAAGGTCAAATGATAACTCTTCAATCTTCCATCCCTGTGCGACCAGTTGCTCCAGACTCCAGTCAAAAAGCCCCTTGGCATCCGTCTTAAAATACAGTGCGCCGTCCGGTCGCAGTAACTGCTGGTACGTTTGTAAAAACTGCGGATGCGTCAGTCGGTGCTTGGCGCTGCGGTCTTTAGGAAACGGATCAGGAAAAGTCACCCATATACTCGTCAAAGAACTATCGTCCAGCAAGTCCAGGAGCTGATCGGCACGTGCCCGCAAAAAGCGGATGTTTGCTACGCTTTGGGCTGTCGCTTCCCTTGCGCCCGTTTGCAGACGATCAGCCTTCACGTCGACGGCAATAAACTGCCGTCCTGGTGTTGCGTGCGCCATTGCTACGCCAAACAACCCCGTTCCCGCACCAAGTTCCATCACATCCGGCCGCGGGTCATTCCTCCACTCGTCAGTCTCAAAACAAAGCGGCGAGTTAGCAAACAGAGCAAAGCGGTATTTCTTGCGTTTGCGGCTGATAATAAAATCGTTCGGGTCAAGCACGCTCATCGCAGACGTTCCATTCCCTTCTCCTGTAACCTATACAATTTCGACGGCGCATCGTCAGTTACCATGCCGCCATCCACGTAGAAATCCACGTCCTCACCAAAATAACGAACCGCTTCGTCGATGGTCATTGCCGGTGGATCGCCTTCTGGGTTGGCACTTGGCGCAATCAACGGACCAGTTTTGGAAATAAACTCGCGTAATACGCTGTCATCAGGCATCCGGTATGCAACCGACCCATTGCCGCGGGTAATCCATTCCGGCGCAGCAGAAGCTGGCAGAATAACACTGTTTTTCCCCGGCCAAAGAGGTGCGAGACGCCCCAATGTGGCCACATCATACTGATCAAACAACTGCTCCTGCGAGCTAATTAAGATAATCGGCGATTTGGTCATAGTACGGTGCTTCAAACGGTACACACGCTCGACCGACGCTTCGTTATCCGCCCGCGCAACGACTCCATAAAGGGTGTCCGTTCGAATAATGCCGATTTTTCCATCAGCTAAAAGTTGAACGATCTCGGGGGTGAAACTATTGACAATTACAGGCATTGCACATGCTATACTACCACATATGGATGTATTTACTGACTGGATGAAGGACGGAAAAGGTTTCGAAATCGTTACAACCCTTTTGGTCACAGCAATATTATACTTACTGGGCGTCATTTTTATGGGGACGATCGTCAAAAAGGCCGTCCAGACCCGCGGCCGCCACTGGCACCGAAAAGACATCGAAAAGCGCCAAAAAACACTCGTCGGATTGTTCGCGACCATGTGGCGCGTCCTCGTCATTTCAATCGGCGCACTTATATTGTTTAGCTTCATCTTCCCGAATGTCAGCCTCGCACCCCTCTTTGCCAGTGCCGGTATCGTTGGTGTCGCGCTGGGTTTTGGCGCACAGTCGCTTGTACAGGATTTCATCTCTGGGATCTTCATCATCTCGGAAAACCAATACCGCGTCGGTGATATCGTCGAGATCGAAGGTTTTGGCGGTACCGTAGAGCGCATCGGCGCCCGCTCAACCGTTATCCGTGACGTTGATGGCAACGTACATTACTTCCCTAACGGCATGATACAGCACGTCATCAACAAAACCATGGGTTACAGCATGGCGCGCTTCATCATTGGTGTGGCTTCAGACACAGATATCGAGAAAGTCGTGGAGATCATTAACGAGACCGGCGAGACACTTGCCAAGGAAGAAAAATGGCAGCAAAAAATCATCGAAGCTCCAAGCTTCGTATCCGTAGGTGAATTCACCGCGGCAAATGTCGATATCTTAGTTGCTGGTAAAACTCAGCCTTCTGACCAGTGGTCGGTCACCGCAGAAATGCGTCGCCGCCTGTTTGAACGCTTTGAGACCGAGGGTATCAAGCTTGGTACCGCCATGCTTCTTCCGCCTCAGCCAAAGAAGTAACTACTTCGGCGCGTCTATTGATAGCGCGCTGTCACTCAGAACTTTTCCACCAAAGCCATCGACATCCATGGCCTCTTTGGACTTCTTGTCGTAAAGGCTGCGAAATTCGTCGAGTGCTTTTTTATCAAGCGGCCCTGTCGCAGGGTAGCCGTCAAAATCTTCCGTCTGGCTAATCTGGTCACGCACAGCTTGGTAACCCGGACGGCTAAGATCGAGCTGTGCTGCGCCGCTACTTGAATATAACGCCATCGCTACACCTACCAAAAACAACGAGATGACGATCGTAAGGCCAACGAGCAGCATGAACTTGTGGCGCTCCCATTTACCCAGCGTTTCAGCCTCGACCCGCAGCTCTTCTTCACTCATTAGTTTTCAACCTTTACTGTTTTGGCGAACACTTCGAACTCCGCCTTGTAACTTTTGATAGTCCGATGAAGTGCCAGCACGCTTTCGTGCACTTTTTGACGCTTGCTACGGGTATCACCAACGCCATCATAAAAGGCGACCGGCTGGTCGGTACAGTTGATTTTCAAAAGGTCGACCATCGCCTCTTCGTATGCCTTGTAGTTAGTGCGAAACTGCCCTAATTGACGTTCGTACTCGGCAGTCGTCGAGACAAGATCTCCGCTGTTTAAACTGTTAAACGCTACGCGGCTGTTAAACGGCGCCATTAGTTTTGTCGAGATCGACTCGTACAGCTGACCGCGGTTCACGCGAAGCAGTGCGTCGCTTTGGTGCAGTTGCTGTAAAGATGCCTGCGCTTCAACGCAGTTTGCCCGGATACGCGCCACGTGCTCCTCGGTCATCGGCGCGGCGGCGCGCGCCACCGTCTGCAACAAAGCGACACTTCCCAGTGTTACGCCAAGCAAAACTACAAATACAGCGATCCGTTTCATTTCTTGTATTATCCCCCGAACACCCCTATTTGGTCAAATGAAGCCTGTTTTTCGTTTCCTGAACAAGACCATCCACCAATAGTCCGGCAAGCGCACCTTCAAAACGCTCATCGGCCTCAAGCTGCTTGGCTAGTTCTTCGCGGTGCAGATCTTTGGCAGCAAGCGCGGCAACAATTTGGCCACGAACTTCACGTACGCTGCCCCGCAGCGGTGATTGTTTTTTATAATGAGCACTCTGACTGTTTTTTCCCGCACCATTCTTCTTCAACCACGCGCCATAATCCATAAGTGCCCAATAAAATTCGCGCGGATGTTCGCGGTCGATCGTTCGTTCGACTACCGGTACAATCTCCTTGTCACTCACCGCCGGCTGCCCCTCAAAAAAATGGTGGAAGTATACCGTGCGGACGTTCGTTTCAATAAACGGCACCGGCTGGTTAAACGCGTACGTTAAGATTGCGCCGGCCGTTCCGGGGCCCACGCCGGGAAGCGCAATCAGATTCTCGCGGGCATTTGGAAATACGCCACCAAAATCATTTACGACCGCCTGTACTGCTTCGTGCAGATATTTGGCGCGCCGGTTATAGCCTAATCCATTCCATAGCCGCAGCACATCCGCCAATGATGCGCTGGCAAGCGACTCTTCGTCGGGGAACCGCTGAATAAAATCATTAAACTTCGGAACTACCCTGTCCACCTGGGTTTGTTGCAACATAAGCTCGCTTACCAGTACATAGTATGGCCGCGTGTCCTCGCGCCACGGCATGGTACGATACAGCTCGCGCCCTTTTTCCCACACAATTTCCTGAAATTCACTTTCTTTCACCGCTCCAGTATAATGGATTTATGACAGAGTACGTACTAGGTGGAGGATGTTTTTGGTGCATTGACGCGGTGTTTCGGCGGCTAAAAGGCGTTGATCGTACGATATGCGGTTATGCGGGCGGCCACGACAACTCACCAACATACGAACGCGTCGGCAGTGGCACCACCGGTCATGCCGAAGTAGTGCGCGTTACTTTTGACGCGACAATCATCCCTGCTGATACAATTTTGGACATCTTTTTCTTGGTGCATAACCCAACTACGCTCAACCAGCAGGGCGCAGACATAGGGTCACAGTACCGTTCGGCCATGTTGTATGCGGACGAGACACAAAAACGCCAGTTCGAGGCTGCCACCGAACGCGCCGAAAACATCTGGGAAGATCCGATCGTCACGGAAATCACCGCGCTTGAAGCATTCTACCCTGCCGAAGACGAGCATCAAGATTACTTTAATAAGCACCCCGATGCCGGCTATTGCCAGATCGTTATCGCACCAAAAATTAGCAAGGCCCGCGCCGCCTACGCGCAGTGGTTTAAGGAGGACTAGATGAAACTCACCAAATACCAGCACGCCTGTTTTACCGTGGAAGACGATGGCAAGTTACTCGTCGTCGACCCAGGCACGTTTAGCACGGATTTTCTTCCACCCGAACATACTGTCGCGGTTGTCATTACCCACGAACACGCAGACCATTTCGACCACGACCAAATCGCGGCGATTGTTGATAAAAATCCGGACGTCGTCATTTTGGCGCACGAATCCATTACATCGCAGATTGTCACCGGCGCAGTGCAAAGTGTCAAAGAGGGTGACATGGTAACTGTCGGACCATTTAATTTGGAGCTCTTTGGCGGCAAGCACGCCGTTATCCATCCGAAAACTCCTATTGTCGCCAACCTAGGCGTTATGATAAACGAGCTCCTCTACTACCCTGGCGACTCGTTCGTGCTGCCTGGCAAAGCTGTCGACACGCTTGCCCTTCCTGCCTCGGCACCGTGGATGAAAATAAGCGAAGCCATGGACTATCTGAGCGTCATTAAGCCCCGTCTGGCGTTCCCCACGCATGATGCGATCCTATCTGACGCCGGCAAGTCGATCGCGGACGCATGGCTCGCAAAAGCAGCCAGCGACAGCAATGCCGAATATAATCGACTTGAAGGTCCGATAGAACTATAACCTAAAACGCCCGTCACATAAACGGGCGTTTTAGGTTTGTAACGTATTACCGTACGCTGCGGGTATCTTTTTTGATCGCCGCGGCAGTACGCTTGGCTTCGCCGACAACGCGGCCAGCACGAGTCTTCGCTTCTTCGGATAAGACAGTTGCTTCATGAGCAACGACCTTAGCCGACTTGCGGGCGCTCTTGGCCATCCCGTCAACTTCTTTTCCGGCTTTGTCTGCGCCAACTTTGACGTCATCACCGGCGATACGGGCCGCTTCTTTAAGCGTTTCGGCCTTGCCATTTGCGCGGACTTTCATCTCACGTGCTTTTTTCTTTAAATCTTTACGAGTCTGTTCACCGCTCTTTGGTGCCATCAGGATACCTGCGACAAATCCGGCTGCGGTGGCAATAATAACGTTGGTTGTTTTACCCATGTTTATTCTCCTTTGCGTAATTATTTACGGAACAGTTTGCTGGCGTAACTTAGTACTTTTGCCGGAGCTAACCATTCGGTGGCGGATGCGACGTTATCAACGACGGCATCGATATTTTTGATAAGCCGGTTCACTCTTACGAGGACGACTGTCATTGCGACAAGCAACGCGACGATAACCACTGACAGCAGGATAACTGTGATGGTAAGTAGCGTTACGAGGACATTTATATCCACTTGCTTCTCCTTTCACTGCATTAGGTGGGTGTGTATTCTATTATACGCTCCTGTCCGTGCAGTGATTGTTAGTACGCATTGCGCTTTTTATTTAGGTTGGTGTTTGTATTGAAATGAATCAATGTTTATATATTAGCATGTATTTTACATAAAAGCAATAGCATTATGAAAATACAATAAAAACTACCTCCGTTAAGAAGTAGTTTTTATATGCCGCAAATTGTATTAAAGTGAGAGTTCCTTAAGTTGAACGGGGTCAACGAGACTTGGCGAGCTCATCATAGCATCGATACCCGAGCCGTTCTTTGGAAAGGCGACGACTTCGCGGATGTTGTCTTCGCCAGTAAGCACCATAAAGATGCGGTCGACACCAAACGCACAGCCGGCGTGCGGCGGAGCACCGAATTTAAAGGCGTTAATCAGTGCACCAAAGCGTGAGTCGACATAGTCTTTTTCATAACCCAGCGCACCGAAGACCTCATACATGACGTCGGGGTTGTGGTTGCGGACCGCACCCGAGCAGATTTCGTAGCCGTTTGCCACCATGTCATACTGGTCGGCGACGATTGCCAACTTGTCATCGGATTGCAAAGCCTCGACGCCACCTTTTGGCATAGAAAATGGGTTGTGACCAAAGTCGATTTTTTTCGCTTTGTCATCCCATTCGTAGAACGGAAAGTCGATAATCCAAGCCAAAGCAACCTTGCTTGGATCTTTGAGCTCAAAATGATCGGCAAACTCGTTGCGTAGGCGACCAAGCACCTTGTTGACCGTTTCGCGCTTGTCGGCGCCAAAGAATACGGCGTCGCCATCCTGTGCGCCGGCACGCTCTTTGATTGCGGCTAGTTCTTCACTCGATAGGAATTTAGCGATTGGCGATTTCACTTCGCCGTCCTGATACGTCAGATACGCAAGACCACCAGCTCCTTCGCTTTTGGCGATATCGGTAAACTGGTCGATTTGCGAACGGGTCAAGCTTGCACCACCTTCGACACGAATCGCCTTTACGACACCACCGCCAGCGATAGTGTTTGCAAATACACCAAAACTAGTGCCAGCTAGAATGTCTGACAAATTGATAAGTTCCATGCC
>Ga0075365_10000285_pt1 | contig 17480 bp, 12 predicted proteins | sample EndMetdeltDD1765_FD_71387 | JGI IMG/M metagenome (GOLD analysis project Ga0075365, IMG submission 71387) | Populus endosphere microbial communities from Tennessee, USA - Endosphere MetaG P. deltoides DD176-5 | ecosystem: Host-associated > Plants > Roots > Endosphere | place: USA: Tennessee... | reverse complement strand
CTCGAGGACCTCGGCTACGAGAACGTCTCGGTCATGCGAGGCGGCATCGTGGGCTGGCAGGAGGCAGGTCTCCCGGTGGTCGAGCCGGAGGGCCTGACGGCGGAGCAGCGGATGCGCTACTCACGTCACACCCTCCTGCCGGAGGTTGGCGTCGAGGGCCAGGTCAACCTGCTGAACGCGAAGGTCCTGCTGATCGGCGCCGGCGGCCTCGGTGCCCCGTCGGCCTTCTACCTCGCCGCGGCCGGTGTGGGGACGATCGGAATCGTCGACGACGACGTGGTGGAGGAGTCGAACCTGCAGCGGCAGGTGATCCACACCACCGATCGCGTCGGGATGCCCAAGACGGCATCGGCGCGGGCGTCGATAGAGGCGCTGAACCCGGACGTGAAGGTCGTCGAGCACCGCACCCGCCTGGACGCGGACAACATCCTCGAGATCATCTCCGACTACGACGTCCTGGTCGACGGCGCGGACAACTTCCCCACCCGCTACCTGCTGAACGACGCCTCCGTACGGCTGCGAAAGCCGGTGGTGTCGGCCTCGATCCTGGGCTTCGACGGGCAGATCTCGACGTTCGTCCCCTACGAGGGGCCGTGCTACCGGTGCCTCTATCCGGTCCCGCCCCCGCCCGAGATGGCGCCCAGCTGCGGCGCTGCCGGCGTGCTCGGCGTGATGGCCGGAGTCATGGGCCTGCTGCAGGCGAACGAGGTCATCAAGCTGGCCACGGGCATCGGGGAGCCGCTCATCGGCCGGCTGCTCCTGTACGACTCGCTCGGCACCCGGTTCACCGAGCTGAAGGTGAAGCGCGATCCCGACTGCCCGATCTGCGGGGACGACGCCCCCGAGATCGAGGAGTCGGAGATGGGCAAGTTCCCCGACTACGAGGCCTTCTGCGCCGGGACTCCGGTCCTGCGCTGACGCACACGCCGGCGCTCTCCCGCGCATAGGATTCCCGACCCATGCCGACCGTGAAGATCCCGCCAGTGCTTCGCGCCCAGACCGGGGGCGAGGCCGAGGTCGCGTCCCCGGGGTCCACCGTCGGCGACGTGCTCCGCTCGCTGGCCGAGGCACACCCCGGCACCCGCCCGCAGCTGTTCGCGGACGGCGGCGATCTGAATCGCTACGTCAACGTCTATCTGAACGACGAGGACGTCCGCGTCCTCGACGGCCTGGACACCCCGGTGTCCGATTCGGACACGGTCGTCATCCTGCCGGCGATGGCCGGCGGCCGACGCTAGCGCCGAGCACGGTGCGGTCGGGCCGGCCCTCGCCTCAGGTGAAGTGCTTGAAGGCGCGCCAGGCCGGCTTCTTCTTGCCGCTGTGCTTGAGCAGGCCCGCCGAGCCGCAGAAGCTGCAGTGCGGGTTACCGCTCTTGGGGTCCCGCAGCTGGAACCAGAACAGCTTCTTGACGCCCCATTTGTGGCGGTGCCCGTAGATCTCCTTGAACGCGGCCTTGAGCATGCGCTTCTGCCCGCGCTTGCCCTTGTTGAACCCGTATCGGTCCGGATGGTCCGAGCCCCATGCGAGCTCGGTGAGCCACAGCGGCTTGTGACGGTCGCCGTGCCGCTTCAGGACCTTCCGCGTCTTCTTGATCCAGTGGCGCACGTCGGGGAGGAACGGCCCGTAGGGGTGTAGCGCCGCGATGTCGAAGTCCTTGGAAAAGCCCTTCTTCTTGTAGAGCTTCTTGTAGAACCGCGGCGCGTCAGGGCCGTTGACGGAGTTCCCGACCATCCCCGCGATGACGACCTTGGCCCTGGAGTCGGCGCCCTTGATCGCGTCGTGTGCGAGGTCAAGGAGGTTCGCGTACTTGCCCGCAGACGGGCGGGGATGGAAGTACGCGGAGAGATTCGGCTCGTTCCAGATCTGCCACGCGGTGACGGGCTTGATCGCCTTCGCCGGATGCTGGACCGCGTACTTCGCCCAGAAGGCCCCGCCGGAGCCGTAGCGGTTGACCGCCTGGGTGAGGAAGTCCTTCCACGCCTGCCGGCCCTCCTTGGAGCCGACGGGCGGCTTCGTCCTCGGCTTGGTCACCCAGTCCGGCGAGCCGTAGACGACCGGCAGCACCTGGATGCCGCGGGCCGACAGGCCGCCGATGACCTTGTCCGGGAGGGCCCAGTTGTAGTGGCCCTTCGAGGCCTCGATGTTCGACCAGGGCATCGTCCAGCGAACGGTCTTGACGTTCGCCTTCGACAGGCTGCGAAAGTCCTTTTGCTCGTTGCTCTGGTGCGAGTAGTACAGCCCGAAGAAGCTCGGATGTCCGGCCCCGGAGGCCGACCCGGCGATTCCCATCGCCATGGCGGCGGTCGCCACGAGGGCGGCCAGTCCCACCAACCGGCGCCCCGGGGGTCGGCCGGCGGGCCCTCGGTTTGCGGATGTCCGGTCGGATGTTTGGTTGTCGATCTGCATCGTGGTCTGGTGCCTCCGCTCGAGATTTACCAGCCGGTCCGCCGCCGCGAGCGTGAGCCCACGGCGGCGGTGATCAGCCGGTTTCAGTCGTCAGCCCTGCGCCGCTCGGCGACGGTTCCGGTAAACGACGGCCGCCCCGGCCGCCCCCAGCGCGACGAGCGCCGCGATGAAGAACGGCAGCCAGCTGTCGCCGGCCGAATCGGCAGCGATCTCCGGAACGGGGTGAGCCGAGTTGTCGGCGTCGACCGTGCCGGTCGGTGTCGATGAGTTGGTCGAGTCGGTCTTGGAGGCATCGGTCTTGGAGGCATCGGTTCCGGATGCCCCTCCCTGCGAACCCTGCCCGGACGAGGAGTCACCGCCGGCGACGTCCCCGGAGCCCGCGCTGCCTGAGTCCGAGGAGGGCGCCACCGGAATGGTCGCCGTCCCGCTCGGGCTGGATCCGCCGGTATCGGCGGTGTCCCCTCCACCGCCGCCGACGCCTGGAAGCGGTTGCCCGTACTGATCCTGCGACGGCGAGCCCGCGCTCGCCATCGGAGCGAATGCTGCCACTGCCAACGCCACCACGGCGAAGGCGAGTACGAACCACGGCGTGCGTTTATCCCTGAACTGCGCGCCTTCCATCAAGAGCTCCTCCTTCGTTGTGTCCCAGCCTTAGCTCTGGCCGCATCATAGCCACCGCGGATCGCTCCTGCAGATCCTGCGATAAAGGCCGATTCAAGGGGGACCCGTCGGCTGACGATACGAAGTGTGCTGTTATATGCCGCCCTTCAGCAGGGGCGGGAGCCGATTCAGCGGCTCGCGGGAAGTGCATCGACTCGGAGGTCCTCGTCGTGGTGCATTCGCACATCGGTCGTCGTCATCGCGGGCTCAAAGCCCTTCTGTTGCTGATCGCGATCTCGCTCGTGGCGGTCCCTGCCTCAGCGCAGGCGGCGTCGAGGGACGTCTTCGGCATGGTGGGCAGCATCCGCGCGGATGACGCGGACTTCGCGCAGATGAAGCGGGCCAACGTGACCATGTACCGCTTCCTGATCCCGTGGCCGTCCGTGCAGCACGATCTGAACGGCGATTTCCACTGGGTCGCCTTCGACAAGGTGGTTGCCGGGCTGGCGAAGCACGGCATCGAGCCGATGCCCGTGGCCTGGGGCGCCAACCGGGCGGTGACGAACTCGGCGAAGCACAAGAACGCGTGGCGGAACTTCCTCGGCACCCTCGTCGGCCGCTACAAGGAGGGTGGAGCGTTCTGGAGGCCCCACGGGTCGAATCCGAGCGCGTTCCGCAAGCTCTGCCACTGCACGGCGGATCCGATGCCCATCGACGCATGGCAGATCTGGAACGAGCCGAATCTCCCCAAGTATCTGCCCAAGGCGATGCGGACCCCGAAGCAGTACGGGAAGCTCCTCAAGCTCTCCCACAAGACGATCAAGAAGGTCGATCCGGGGTCGAAGACCATCCTCGCGGGGTTGGCCGGCTACTCGACGATCCGCCGCCACCCGTCGCCGCACTCGCTCACGCCGTGGAAGTTCATGAAGAAGCTCTACAAGGTGAACGGGATCAAGAAATCCTTCGATGCCGCGGCCATCGACCCCTACGGCCCCAAGCTCAAGATCGTCGAGAAGCTCATCGGCCGCACTCGCAAGCAGATGGTGAAGCACCACGACAAGAAGACGCCCATGTGGGTGACCGAGATCGGCTGGGGGTCCGGGAAGTCGACAGGCAAGTCCTCGCTGAACAAGGGGGAGCAGGGCCAGAAGCGGTTGCTCAAGAAGTCGTTCAAGGCGCTCCTCACCAAGCACCGGGCGTGGAAGATCAAGAGAATGTTCTGGTACACGTGGCGCGATCCGCGCACGAGCCAGAACATCTGCAGCTTCTGCGACACGGCGGGGCTTCTGCGCAGCAACCGGTCGCACAAGCCGGCCTACAACGCCTTCATCAAGTTCACCGGCGGCCTCTGACCGGGAGGCTCGGGCCGGGCCTTTCCACGCTGGGGCGAGCGGATGATCATCCTTAGACTCGCGTTCGGTGCGATGCCTACACTGCTCGCCCCCGTGAGGCTTCTCCGATCTTGAGCAAGCTCGCCGACGGCCCGGTGGCCCGGTGGGCCACGAGGATCACGCCAGGCGCCGCGATCGCCGCCCTGGTCGCCGCCGCCTACGCGGCCCTCGCGTACGCGAGCGGCGGATATTCCACGCAGGTGATCGCGGCGGCCACGATCGCGATCTGGTGGGTCGTGATCGTCGCGCTGGCCACGCGACTGCTCCCGCGGCGGCCCATCCCCACGCCGGCGGTGGTGGCGGGCGCGTGCCTCGTCGCCCTCGGGGGACTCACTGCCCTCTCGATGATCTGGGCGAACGACGCCGGCCGCGCGTTCACGGCGGTCGTGCGCATCGCCGGCTACCTCGGTCTCTTCGTGCTCGTAGTCGTGGCATCCGCCAGGACGGGTGCGCGCCCCTGGCTGATCGGGCTTGCGGGAGGCATCGCGATCGTGGTCGCCGGCTCCCTCGCCAGCCGCTTCGACCCGTCCCTCTTCGGCGGCGGGGACAGGGATCTCTTCGCTGCGCTCCCGCTCGCCCATGGACGGCTCAGCTATCCCCTGGGCTACTGGAACGGGCTCGGAGCCTGCGTCGCCCTCGGGATCGTGCTGCTCGGATGGCTGAGTGCGCAGGCGGTGAGTCGCGTGGGACGCTCGCTCGCCGTCGGGCTGATGCCGGCGTTCGGCCTTGCCCTTTATCTGACCTCGTCGCGGGGTGGGGTGGCGGCGACGGTGGTCGGAGGCTGCCTGCTGCTGCTCCTCGCCCGGGACTGGGTTCGGGTGCTCGGTGGCTTCGTGGTTGGAGGGCTCGGCACCGTCGCCCTGGCCGCCCTCGCCTCTCAGAGCGACGACCTCGGGCTGGCGCTGACCACGCACGACGCTTATGTCCAGGGCCGGGTGATGGCGCTCGCCACCGTGGGCTGCGTCGTCGTCGCGGCGCTCGCGCGGTACTTGGCGGACGGGTGGCTCAATCGGCTGCAGGTGCCGCGCGTCGCGGTCCGCGCGGGACTGGGAGCGGTGCTGGTGGCCGGCCTCGTCGTGCTGGCGGTATCGCACCCGATCGACAGGATCCGCGACTTCGCCGACGCGAACGACGTCGCCGGCTCGAGCCCCAGCATCGGCGCGAGCCGTCTCATCACTCCCTCCGGCAGCGGCCGCTACCAGTTCTGGGACCAGGCCATCGGGGCCTTCGAAAGCGATCCCGCGATCGGCGTCGGCGCCGGGAACTACGAGCTCTGGTGGAACCAGCACCACACGATCGACGTGGTCACCGTCGACGCCCATTCGCTGTACCTGCAGACGCTCGCCGAGCTCGGGGTCATCGGCCTGCTGGTCCTGCTGGGCTTCATCGGGATGGTGCTGTTCGCCGGGTGGCGGGCGGTCAGACGGGCGCGGGACGTCAACCAGCGGGGGGACGCGATGGCCGTCGCTCTGGCCCTGTTCGTGGCGGGCCTGGCGTCGGCGGCGCTCGACTGGACCTGGCAGCTCCCCGCCGCGTTCGTGCCCGTGATCGTGGTTGCCGCGCTGATCAGTGGCCCCGCGTGCGAGCCGATCGTGTTCCCGGTCCGGGAACCCGCCGGGCCACGAGCGGCATCGAAGCGCCGGCTCCGGGAGGGACAGTTCGGGTTGGGCGTGGCGACGCTCGTGATCGCGTGGGTCGCCATCTGGGTGGCCGCGGACCAGCTCGTCGCCTCGGTTCAGCTCGACAACAGCCGCAGCGCCCTCGAGGAGGGGGACCTCGAGGGAGCGGCGCAGGATGCGCGGAATGCCGCGGCGATCCAGCCCTGGTCCTCGGAGGCGCAGCTTCAGGTCGCGCTCGTCGAGAAGGAGAGCGGCGACCTCTCGGCCGCGACCAGCGCCGTGCAGAAGGCGATCGAGCGCGCTTCGCATGACTGGCAGCCGTGGCTCGTGGCCGCCGAGATCGCCGCGGCGACGGGGAACCGGGATGCCGCGCAGGCGGATCTCGACACGGCGAATTCCCTCAGTCCGAAGGAGTTGCCCGTTACCCTCGGGCCCGAGCGGTAGTTATGCGCCTCACGCGTGTTACTGCATTACGCATATGATTCACGGGGGGACGGGAAGCATTTAATGGCCGATTTGGCTCGGGGACCTGACAACGGGATGGTGGCTGGAGTGGCAGAGCATGCGCCCGTGCGCGTGCCCGCCGCGAGCCCTGCCGACGCCGCGATTCCGGCCGGCAGGCGCTTTCCAGCCGAGCGCGTGCGCGACGATCGCGGGCGCCCCCGGTTCTGGCGCGAATCACTCCGCCGGCGCATGCTGGCGACGGCGGATCTGATCTCCGCGGGCCTTGTCACCACCCTGGCGGCGTCCACGGCCCCCGCGGTCGTCTGGTCGCTCGCCGTGCTGCCCTTCTGGATCGTGCTCGCGAAGCTCTTCGGCCTCTATGACCGCGACCAGATGGCGATCCGCCACCTCACGTTCGACGAGCTGCCGCGCATCGCGGCATGGGCGGCGGCCGGAACCGCGAGCCTCGGGGCGCTTCTGTACCTGGTGCTCGAGCCTCCGTTCACCGTCGCGCATGCGACTGTGATCTGGTTCGCGATCATGGTCCTTGCCGCGTTCCTGCGGGGCGGGACGCGCTGGCTCTGGCGCCGGATCACGGCTCCGGAGCGCACGATCGTGGTGGGCGACGGCGACCTCGCGAGGTCGGCGCGCCGGAAGATCGAGCTCTTCGAGGACATGCATCTGGAGCTCGTGGAGCTCGACGAGCCGCTCCCGCATGGCGGGCAGAACGGCGACGCCAAGGCCCTCGTGCGGCTGGTGGACCGGATCATCGTGGCCACCGAGCAGATGGACGTCGTGTGGATCGGCGAGCTCGCCGCCGAGTGTCGCGGCCACGGCGTCAAGCTGAGCGTCGTCTCGCCGCTCCGCGGCCGCGCCGGGGCGGTGCCGCGCCTCTCGGAGGTCGCCGACCTTCCGGTCCTGGAGTACGACACCCGCGACGTCTCCCGCTCGACGATGCTGATCAAGCGGGTGTTCGACGTGGTGGCGGCGTCGCTTCTCCTCGTCGTGACGGCGCCGCTCCTTCCGATCATCGCGCTGGCGATCAAGCTCGACAGCCGCGGGCCGCTCTTCTTCGTTCAGACCAGGGCAGGCCTCGGGGGGAACCCGTTCCGGGTCTACAAGTTCCGGACGATGCGAAACGGCGCCGACCAGATGCTCGAGCAGCTGGTCCAGCTCGACGAGCTGCCCGAGCCGGTGTTCAAGTTCAGGCGCGATCCCCGCGTGACCCGGGTCGGCCGGGTTCTGCGGCGGCTGAGCCTTGACGAGCTGCCGCAGCTCGTCAACGTGCTCAAGGGCGACATGAGCATCGTCGGGCCGCGACCGGAGCAGATCGAGCTCGTTCGCCGTTACCGGCCGGAGCACCGCTTCCGGCTCGCCGTGAAGCCGGGCGTCACGGGCTCGATGCAGGTCTTCGGACGGGGCGCGCTGAGCTTCTCCGAGCGCCTGGCGGTCGAGCTCGACTACGTGGAGAACCTCTCGCTCAGCCGGGACCTGAGGATCCTGTTCCAGACGCTCCCGGCTATCTTCCGCGGCACCGGTGCCTACTGAGAAGACTCGCGCCGTGAGGCCGGCGACCGTGATCGTGCCGACCGTAAACGGCGCCGACCGGTTGCGGGATCTGCTCACGACCCTCGATCGCCAGACGGTCGACCACGAGGTGATCGTCGTCGACAACGGCTCCCCCGGAGGCGCCGCCTCGCAGGCCTGCGAGGGACACGCCAACGCCCGCGCGATCCGCCTGGAGGAGAACGCCGGGTTCTCGCGCGCGATGAACCTCGGCGTCGAGCAGGCGCAGGGGGACGCGGTGGTGATGGTCAACGACGACTGCACGTGCGATCCTCGCTTCGTGGAGGCGCTGGCGGGAGCACTCGACCCCGGGAGGGGAGTGGTCATGGCCGGCGGTGTGATGCGCGACCAGGACGACCCCGGGATCATCGAGACGGCGGGCATGGAGCTCGACTCGACGCTCTTTTGCACGGATTACCTCAACGGTGCGTCGATTGGGGTCCTGGACGAGGGGGTCGAGAATCCGATCGGCCCCTGCGGGGCCGCAGCCGCGTTCGACCGGGAGGCCTTCACGGCCGTCGGGGGTTTCGACGAACGCCTCTTCGCCTACTGGGAGGACGTCGACCTCGTCCTCCGGATGCTTCGCGCCGGGGGCCGGTGCGTGCTGGCGGCGGACGCTCGCGGCACCCACCGGCACTCCTCGACCCTCGGTCCAGGCTCGGCTGGGAAGAACTATCTCGCGGGCTTCGGCCGCGCCTATGTCCTTCGCAAGTGGGGGGTCTTGGGTTGGCGGCGCCTGCCCGGCATCGTGGCGCGGGAGGCCGGCGTCTGCATCGGGCAGGCGCTCGTCGATCGGAACCTCGCCGGTGTCCGCGGTCGCGTGCAGGGGTTTCGCGCGGCGTCCAGAAGCGAGGGCTATCCGGCCGAGCTCCTGCGTGAATCGTCGGGGACGGACACGCTCGTCGCCCTTCGCCGCCGCGCCGCCCGGCGCGTCAGGATCCGGCGCCGCAGAGGCGCCGTGGCCCGGTGAGCCCCCCGTCGGCCGTGGATGAGCGCGGGCGGGTCACGTCGGTCCCGGCCGCGGCCATCGGCGGCGAGGTCGCCGAGCTCGAGGCGGGGCTCGACGAGCCGCTGCCCGATCCCGTGGCCGTGGGCACGGGCACGGCGCTCTTCCTACGGGGGCGCTGTGCCGCGCGGGACGGGCGGCAGGTGGCGCGGTTGAGCGTCACCGTGGACGGCGACCCCCACCCGGTGATGGCACACGGCATCTCCGGCGGGCGGTCCGCTCGGGAGGGGGACATGTGGTGGGCGTCGTGCCGTTCGCGGCCGTGTCCGAGCCCCGTATCGCGCGACTGGAGCTCGACGCTGCCCTCGACGACGGCTCGCGCGCGGGCGCGGTGCTCGGGGACCTCCGCCTGCAGCCGGGACTCGACACGGAACCGGTCGCGGCTCCCGTCCGGAGCGCGGGTGCGCGCCGGCCGCTGGCCGCGGTCTGCATGGCCACGTTCGAGCCGCCGCTCGAGCTCTTCCGGCGCCAGATTCAGTCGATCCGCGACCAGACCTACGACAACTGGATCTGCGTCATCAGCGATGACAGCTCGCGCCCGGAGCGGCTGGCGAAGATGCGCGAGATCGTCGGCGAGGACGAGCGCTTCGTCCTGTGCCCGTCCCGCGAGCGGCGCGGATTCTTCGGCAACTTCGAGCGCGCCCTGGCACTGGCGCCACGCGAGGCCGAGTACCTGGGGCTCGCCGACCAGGACGACCGCTGGCACCCGGACAAGCTCGAGGTGCTGGCGAGCGAGCTCGAGTCCGGCGCCGAGCTCGCCTACAGCGACACCCGCGTGATCGACGAGGACGGCACGGTTCGCTCCGATACGTACTGGCGATACAGGCGCAACAACTACACGGACTTCACGTCGCTACTGATCACGAACGCGATCACCGGTGCGGCCGCCCTCTTCCGGCGCGAGCTGGCGGACCGCGCACTGCCGTTCCCGCCGCCGCAGGGGGACATCTTTCACGACCACTGGATCGCGCTGGTCGCCAGGGCGACCGGGGAGATCCGCTACGTGGATCGGCCCCTCTACGACTACGTTCAGCATTCCGAGGCCGCGATCGGCTTCACCAACGCCAACGCCGGCCGGGGGCGTTGGGGAGGGCGGTTTGCGGACGTCGCGCTGCGGGTCCTGCGGCTCGGATACCGGCTGATCCGGCCCGTGGGACAGATCAGGTACTTCGAGAACTACTGCCGGCTCGTGTTGCAGGCGCGCGTGCTCGAGCTGCGCTTCGGAGCGTCCATGAGCTCGGGGCAGCGCCGAGCCCTTGCTCGCATCTCCAGCTGCGACCGCTCGCCCGCGGGCGCCGCATGGCTCGCGTACCGCGCCTTTCGGCCCCTGACCGGACGCAACGAGACGATGGGGATGGAGCGCGGGCTGCTCGCCGGCGTCCTGTGGCGCCGTCTGGCCGCCCTGCGGGCACGCGCGGGCCGGCTGCGGCGGCGCTCCTAGGGGGACGAGAGTGGTCGAATGGCGACTCGAGACCCTGCGGCGAAGCGAGACCGTGCGCCGGCTGCTGTTCGCCCGCGACTCCCGCACCTTCGGGTCGAAGCGGCTCCGGCGGTCGGCGGCGAGCCAACCGGCGCGCGACTGGCTGGCCCCGATCCTGCTCGACTACTACAGCCGGGACGGGAGCACGCTCATGATGCGCCTGCTTGCCACCTCGCCTCAGATCGCCGTCGGCGGGTCCTATCCCTACGAGCAGAAGCTCTTCGCCTATCTGTGGCGGTGGTCGCGCCTGCTCACGCGCACCGAGTGGGATGAGGACGAGTGGGCGCCCCGGGACCTCGGGTCCATCCTCCAGGAGCGCGATTCGCCGCTGCTCGGCCCGCCGCCGTGGCGACGGCGCGAGCTCCTGGATGGTGCCGACCCGGAGCAGCCGTCGATCACGGACCGCACCTTCGACTTCGCCTGGCGTGAGTTTTCGCGCCGCGCCGCCACCGCCACCCGGGTGGCGCACCGCGATCCGCAGGCCGATGTCCGCTACTACGCCGAGAAGCATCTGAACTCGTGGCTCCTGGACCGCAGCGAGCTGCCGCCCGTGCGGCTCCTGGTCCTGCTGCGGGATCCGCGCGATACGTACGCGTCGCTGATCGCGTTCAGAGAGGCCGCCAAGGCCGAGCTCGGCCAGCGCCACGCCACGGACGAGGGCGACTACCTGCGCCAGTTCGTCAGCCGCCAGCGCGAGCGTCTGCAATGGATCGCCGGGCTCACGGAGGGGCCCGACACCGCGATCGTGCGCTACGAGGAGATGGTGCGTGACCTTCCGGGTGTCGCTCGGCGGCTCGGTGGCTGGCTGTCGGTCGAGCTCGACGCCGATACGGTGGCCAACGAGCGGCGGATGGGCTGGGTGCACAGAACGGCGCCGAGCACGGAGCAGTCGATCGGCCGGTGGCACCGGGACCTGCGGGACGACGTCGCGGAGACCATCGGGCGAGAGCTGGGGCCCGAGCTGGAGGCTCTCGGGCTGAGAGCCTGAGCGGCCGCTACCGGCCGGCGTCAGCCCCCCAGGAGGGCGCTCAGGTCAACTCCGCAGGCGGTTACGTCCTGTTCGGTCGGCCTGAGGTACAGGCGCCACGGGGTCTGGTCGGCGTCCGGCGGGATCAGGAGCGCCGCGGCTCCCTCGGGCTGGAGCGGCTGCAACGGGTAGTCGTATCCGCCGAAGCGCCCGAGCACGAGCCCCACCGGCTCGCTGCCCGACGTCGATAGGGCGACCCCTCCGCGCGGGAGCAGGATCTGGCTCGAGGCCGGGGCATCGCCGGGAGTGAGCACGATGCAGGACGGCCCCGAGTCGCTCGAGTCCGCATCGCTTGCGACCACCTCGGGGGCGGCCGCGTCACGCGAGGGCTCGAGGGACGGCGTGGGCCGGAGCCGGACGTCCAGCGCGCGGGCGAGCACGATGTCGGCCACCCGGCGGTCCTCGAGCGGAGCGGTGCGAAGCTCGGTGGACGAGAAGGCGGGGGAGCCGTAGGCGTCGCTGACGATGTAGTACTGCGAGGCGGTCATGATCAGGTGGGTGTTGGGGACCTGCACGGGCGCCGCGGGATCCTCGGGCAGGAACGTGGGATCGACATGGCCCCGCGCGAGGTCGAGGGCGGCGAGCTCCGCGCGCACCTGGTCTCCGACCGACGCCCAGGCGCGGGCGTTCTTCTCGAGCATGATCGAGTTCGAGTAGAGGCCGACGACGAAGACGACCGCGACTGTCCCCAGAGCGATTTGAGCTGAGCGACCGGTGAACCGAACGTCGCGGACCGTCTCGCAGACCAGGAGCAGGAGCAGGATGACGCCGGGAAAGATGTAGCGGGAGGCGGTCGGCGACCGGAGCACCCCGGGGGCAAACGCCGGGGCGGCGAACAGGATCAGCACCGCGACGAGGATCCCCCAGAAAGTTGCCGGCATGCGGCCGGTGATCGCCCTGAGCCCGATGCCCACGAAGGCGAGCATCCCCAGGATGTAGGCGACCGGGTTCAGGAAGTCGATGCTTCCGCTGAAGGGCGATCGAAAGACTCCGGTTATCGCGCCGACCATCGTCACGAGGGACTGGAAGACGAACCGCGGCAGGTCCCCGACCTGATCGCCGAAGGAGGCGCTGTTCGGCGCGGGATCGCGCAGGGTCACGTACCAGAGGGCGAACAGGATCAGCGGGATGGCGAAGACCCACGCCCGTCGCCAACGGTCCGGGGCGGGGCGGCCCAGGACGATCACGACGGCGGCCCCGGCGAATGCCGTGCCGAGCGGGTGCGAGGTGACGGACACGAGGAGCAGGACGCAGGCGACGATGTCCCCCCGCAGGTCGCGCCGCTCCAGGGCGAGAAGCATTCCCAGCCCGGCCACGACCGCGATCTGGATCGGAATCCTGAGCGCGGTCGTCGTCACCTCGCTGCTGGATCCGAGGAAGAGGACGAGGATCGCGGCGGGGAGCGCCAGGAGATAGCCCACGCGGCGTGCGGCGAGAACCAGGAAGAGTGCCGCCGCCGCCACGGTGAGCCCCATGCCGGCGATCCGGTAGGGGGTGTAGTCGGAGATTCCGAAGACGCTGAAAGCCGCCTTGTAGAAGAGCAAGGGCAGCACGAGCAGGTATTTCCCGGCCGGCGGATCGAAGAGCGCATCGCCCAGCGGCCTGATCGCCAGCTGGCCGGCGTAGGCCCCCACTCGTCCCCCTTCAGCGTCTGCCCCTGGCCGGCGATGGCGAGGATCAGGATCGCGATCAGCGCAGCGGCCGCGAACGCCGCCCAGACGACGAACCTCTCCCTCCGCTCGCCCCCGAGCGTTGCTTTGACCCGCGCGGACAGCCCCACCGGCGGCAGCCTTTCAGATCAGGCGTCTCGAAGGCCGCGGCGCCGCAGTGAGGATGGCAGCCCACCCCTGCCCTTCGGCTGGGGACGGGAGCCCTGGCGCTTCATCTGCCTGCGGAGCCTGCCGGCGTTCTGTTCCAAGAGCACGACCTGAGTGCGCTGCGCGACGAGCTCGCGCCGGTCATTCGGGTTCGGCCACTCGAGGTCGTCGGTGCTCAGGTCAACGTCACGCTTGCGTGCGAGCACGACCCCGTGGCCCTTACCCGGCACCAGGAACCCGTTCGATTGGATCGACAGGATCTCGAAGGCCCTGCCCCAGTGCTCCTCCAGCCACCAGGGCGAATGCAGGACGACCGGGCCGCTCGTGTCCGTGAGCTCGCGATGAAGGCCCAGGACCGCCATGCCGAGCTCGTCCGGGTCGAGGGGCCGCTGGGCGGCTCGCTCCCAGGTGGAGCTTCCCATGAAGGTCGCCAGCAGGAGTCCCTCCGGCTTCAGGAGGCGGTGCAGCTCCAGGAGCCAATCGCTCCAGTCATGGGTGATGTGCGTGAAGACCGACAGCGCGTAGACCAGGTCCACCGAGGCGTCCGGCGGCGGCATCGGGCGCGTGTCGTTGACGAAGAAGCGCATGGGCGGCGCGAGGTTCTGCGACAGCCACTCGATCGTCGGCGCGTGCAGGTCACAGCCCATGAAGTCGGCGCTCGACGCCTCCTGGAGAAAATGGCGGAGGACCCGCCCGGCGCCGCAGCCGAAGTCGAGGACGGTTCGCCCCTCGAACGAATAGCCCGCGGGCAGGGCGTCGACGATCGCTCGCTTTCGGGCGCGCCCCGATCGCTCGAAGAACTCACGGGTCTCGTCGTCGCCCTCCGGCGTTCGCCCGATGCGGGTCAGGAGCTCCATCGGCGGGAGGGGAGGGGTCGCAACCGCACCTGCCGCAGTGCCCGTGTTCGGCTCGTGCGTCCCCGGCATGTGGGCGGTCAGACCTCCTCCGCGACCTTGGGCGCCTGCCGGATGAAGTACCAGGCGCCGAGCACGCAGACCCCGACGTAGACGAGGGTGGGCACCAGCAGGCCGTGCACCGGACCGGACGCCAGGCCGGAGATGGGTGGTGCGTTCGGGTCGGTGACCCAGATGCGCGCCTGCTCGAGCAGCGGCACGAAGGGATTCATGAAGAACAGCGCATCCCGGAGCGAGCCCGGCACCAGCTCGACCGGGAAGATGATCGGCGACCCGTAGAAGAAGATCAGGGAGATCACGCTCCAGATCGGTGCCGTGTCGCGGAAGCGGACGTAGAGGCTCGAGAGCAGCAGCGCCATCCCGATCGTGAGAATCAGGACACCCAGCACGACGATCGGGAAGAGGAGCCAGGTCCACATCGGGGTGACGCCGTTGATGAGGAGGAAGATCAGGAGGACCACGCAGTCGGCGCCGAACATGAGCATTGCCGTCAGCACCACCGAGAGCGGGATGATGATCCGGGGGAACTGCGTCTTGCGGACGATGGACTCGCGGGAGACGACGCTCATGGTGGCCCGGCCGGTGCTCGCCGCGAAGATCCCCCTGTAGAGCATGATGTTCATGAGGAGCATCGACGGGTAGTTCGGGATGTCGCCGCCGAACCGCCCAATGCTCGAGAACACGGCGTACATGACGCCGAACAGGAGGAGGGGCTCCAGCACGGACCAGGCGAGGCCGAACGCGGCGCCCTGGTAGCGGGTCCGGAGCTCGGTTCTCGAGATCAGCCACAGGAGCTGGAGGAACCGCTTCAGCTCGCCGCCGAATGCCGACGGGCCTCGGATCTCGCGCAGCGGGATGTTCGGGAACTCGGAGGTCGTCGTCACGCGTCAGGCCCCTCCTCGTGCCCCGCCGGGCCGATCCTCCCGAGATCGTCCGTTCGGAGGTCGTGCTCGAGGGCCAGGATGCCCCGTCCAGGGCGGCGATCGCCGGGAATCGCGAAGTCGATGGACTTGGCGTCGGACACGGCCCTCTCGGCAGTGCCACGACGCTGGTTCACGGCGCAGATCACGCTGTAGGTGCCGGCGGTCAGGTGGTTCTCGATCGTGGCCTCGACATGGATGCGCTCCCCGGCGGCGATCCTCTCGCCCCCGTTCAGGTCATCGGTGGGCGGCGAGAAGATCCGGGCGCGGTTCTCGTTGCGGATCTCGAGCCGGAAGCAGGGGTTCTCGATGTCCTCCTTGGCCTCGATCACGGCCTGAACGCGGATGTCGTCGGAGGGCTCGACGATCGGGGAGGGGTCGCCCTGGAGGTCGCCGATCCACAGGTCGGCGATATCCGCCGAGAACCGGCGACGGCGCCTGCGCCCGACCTGCTCCTCGCGTGTGGGCGCCCCGGATACGGCGAGCTCCGAGTAACGCCTCGCCGCGTCCGCGGGGTCTCCGATCCTCTCGATGCGGCCGTCCTCGAGCAGGAGCACCCGGTCGCAGAGCTCCTGGATCGCCATCATCTGATGGCTGACCAGGATCACGGTCTTACCGCGGTCCTTGTAGCTCTGGAAGATGTCGCGGCACTTGCGCTGAAAGGCGCTGTCGCCGACGGCGAGGACCTCGTCGATCATCATCACGTCGCCGTCGACCTCGACCATGATCGCGAAGGCCAGGCGGACCTTCATGCCCGAGGAATAGTTCTTGAGCTTCATCGTCTCGAATCCCTCGAGGCCCGCGAACGCCATCGCGCGCTCGAACCGTTCCTCCGACTCCTGCCGCGTCAGGCCCATCATCACGCCCTGGACGACGAGGTTGTCCCGTGCGGCGAGCTCCGGGTGGAATCCGAGCCCCAGCTCGATGATCGGGACGATCTGACCCCCGACTCGGATCTTGCCCTGATCGGCTCGGTAGATGCTCGCCATGAGCTTGAGCAGGGTGCTCTTGCCGGACCCGTTGCGCCCGATGATGCCGAAGAACTCGCCCTGGCCGATCTCGAACGAGATGTCCTTCAGTACCGGGAGCATGCGGTGCCCGTGTTGTTGGCGGGGGTGGAGGATTCGCTTTCCGACCGTCGCGTTGGCCTGGAGGGGGATGCGGAAGGACTTGTAGAGGCCGTCCACCTGGACCGCGAGCGGCCTGTCCGGCGGGGCACCGGCCCCCGGCGGCAGCTCGAGTCGCTCCACCGCCGCCGCACTCTGAGGCTGGCGCCGGCGCCCCAGCCGGGCCCGAAGCTTCGAGATGCGAAGCCACGCGATCGCGCGAACGAGCGCGCGGTCGCGCTCCATCGTCTCGCTCGCTCCGAGCCGGGCGCGGATCGATCGCAGCCACAGCCAGCCGGCGCCCTTGGCGGAGTCGCTGGCGAGGACCCTGCTCACGACCCGCCTCTTGCTCTTGTCTTTTGCCAGATGATCTCCGCAGCGTAGCCACAGCACCCGCGCCGCAAGCAGGAGCCGGACGTACTGATGGAAGTAGATCGCCCGCCATTGACCCAACACGTTCCGGCGCTTGATCGTCTCGACGCGCCTGCCCAGGCTCGAGGGCGCGCCCTGGTTCGCCGCCGCGTGGCCGAGAGCCGCATCGCCGTGCTGGACGTAGTCATAGAGGGCGCGGGGCACATACCCGATCCCGCCCAGCGTCATCGCGACGATCGCGATCCAGTGGTCGTGGCGCTGCTCCTCGAGCTCCTGCGGGAAGGGCAGGGCGTAGTCCAGCACCCGCCGCCGGAAGAGCGCCGCGGCCCCGGTGACCGTGTTCGCGATCAGGAGCGATGCATAGTTGGTGTGGTTGTTCCGGCGACGGGTCCAATAGGTGTCGGAGACCAGCTCGCCATCCGGGCTGACGATCCGCATGTCGCTGTAGACGAGCTGGTCCTCCGGGCCGATCGCCTGCCGGAGGGTGGCGAGCTTGTCCGGATGCCATCGGTCGTCTTGATCGCATAGCGCCAGGTACTCAGCTTCCCCCGGTACCAACTCGAGAGCGCGCTCGAAGTTCCGGTACACGCCCAGCCGCTCCGGGGACGGAAACAGCCGGAAGCGGGGATCTTCGCCCAGGATCTCCCGCATCTCGTCGAGGTGATCGGGATCGCTTGCGTCGTCGCTTATGACGCAGACCCAGTTCTCGTGCGTCTGCCCCCGGATCGAATCGACCTGTCGCCGGAACAGATCGGCCGGCGGCTCGTGCGTCGCCATCGCGATCGCGATCAGCGGGCCGCCCTTCGGCCGCC
>Ga0075365_10000283_pt1 | contig 17506 bp, 16 predicted proteins | sample EndMetdeltDD1765_FD_71387 | JGI IMG/M metagenome (GOLD analysis project Ga0075365, IMG submission 71387) | Populus endosphere microbial communities from Tennessee, USA - Endosphere MetaG P. deltoides DD176-5 | ecosystem: Host-associated > Plants > Roots > Endosphere | place: USA: Tennessee... | reverse complement strand
TCGACGGTCGGGAAGCCCGGGCGGGTGTCGAGCACACGCACCGGGGACAGTGGCACGTAGCCCGCGCCACCGAGCGCGGCGGCCGGCGCGGACGCGTGAACCGAGGTAACCGCGGACGCGGCTGCACCGTGATCGCCAAGGAATGGTGCGGCGAGCAACAGCCCAATCGCCAACGAGCCCGACCCAACCAGTAGCCGCTTCACAAATTCGCCCTCTTCTCTGCAGCGCAGACGCGGACAGTGAAGGTCCAGATGCGGTCCCGTTGTCCCAATGAGGGCGCGCCTCACGCCCCGCGTCATACCTCTCCGGGGGAAGTCTCGCCCATCGCAGCGCCAACTGTCAATCGCCCGCGGTTCACCCGTCCTCAACAGCGTTAGGTGCCGTGATGCCCACGGCATCGCCGTCTACAGTGGACACCGGTGGATGTCGGTCGTACTCGCTCCCTGCTGCCGCGTGCCGACCATGACCGTGTCGCAGAGCTTGATGGTTTGCGGGCCGTCGCCGTCGTTCCCGTGATCGCCCTGCACTTCGGCGCCGCAATCAACGGTGGCGCCGGGGTGACGGTGTTCTTCGCCCTGTCCGGCTACCTCATCACCACCCTGTTGATGACCGAGCACACGGACCGGGGCAGGATCGATCTGCGCCGGTTCTACCTCCGCCGCTTCCGCCGCCTTCTCCCCGCGGCCACCATGGTCGTGATCGCGACCGTCGTCGTCGGTCGTGCGTTGGACAAGCCATCCATCGTCCGAGATGCCGTGGCCTCGCTGACGTACTGGGCCAACTTCGCCCGCTACACCAGTCACTACTCCTACGGGCACACGGCGTACGCGCCGCTCGAACACTTCTGGTCGCTGGCGATCGAGGAGCAGTTCTACGTCGTGCTTCCCGTGCTGTGCATCGTCCTGCTCCGCCTCGGCCGGCGGGTTCTCGGCACCGTCGCCGGAGTGGCGATGATCGGATCGGCCGCGTTCGCCTTCGTGCACCGAGGCAACCCGCAGATGTACTTCCACTCGTTCGCGCGCGTCGGCGAACTGCTTGCCGGCGTCGTTCTCGCCGTCGTCCTGCCACGTGTGATGCGATGGGCGGGCGACGCCGGGCAGACAGTCGCGAAGGTTGCCGCTCACGTCGCGCTGGTCGCGCTCCTCGTCGTGTTCGCGCGGGTCGTCACGCCGCAGCCGATATTCGTCGCGCTGCTCGCGTGCGTCGTGATCGTGGGGCGACCGCGCGTGCTCGCGCTGCGGCCGTTGGTGATCATCGGCACCTACAGCTACGGCCTGTACCTCTGGCACCCTCTGACCGAGTTGCTGTCGGACCACGTCGTGGTGCGCCTCGCGCTCACGATCGCGATCACGTTCGCATCGTTCCATCTCGTCGAGTTCCCCGTACGCCGCCACCTCTCGGCCCACCGTGCCCTGACGGCGATGGCGGCGCTCAGCATCGTTGCCCTGGTGGTCGTCGCGCTCCCGCAGCCGTCGGCCCCGATCAGGTTCCTCCCGACGGCGCCGGTGGTCGCCGCGTCACCCGTCGCCGAGCCGAGCGGCGTGGCGACGGCGGTGCCGTCAGCGTCGGCTCCGGCTCCCGCATCGACGCCAGCATCGGCTCCCGCGTCGACTCAGCCGGACAGAACCGAGCGGCCGGCGACGGGCGCGCCAACCACGGTGGTAGAGGTTCCGCCGCCGACGGAACTGCAAGCGACCGAGCCGCCGGCGTCCGAACCGCCGGCGTCCGAACCGGCGACGTCCGCACCAGCGACCACCGCACCACCGCAGCCGCGGCCGGTGCGCGTCTCCGCAGCGGGAGACTCGACGCAGATGTTCGCCGACGCCGCGTGGCAGGCGTTCGCCGCGGCATATCCCGACACGGTCACGTGGGTGATGCCCCCGGCGGACATCGTCCCGTGGACGTCAGGTGCAGACGGTTGGGGCGGCCAGCAGGCCGCCGATCTCGGCCTGGCTCTTCCGTTCGACGGGCCACAGGGCGGTCTCGACCGCCAGGGTTGCCCACTGATCTACGACCTTCCCGTTCGTGCTGTCGACACCTTCGCTTTCGAGGACTCGGCCAAGTTGCACTCGGCGACGCCGACCAGCTCGTGTGACTGGCATCTGTGGATGCCGGCTGCGCTGGCAGCGATGCATCTCGATGTGCTGGTGACCTCGTGGGCGGTGACCGGCATGTGGGAGTACGAGCTGCCCGATGGACGGCACGCCTCGGTGGGCGACGACGAGTTCAACGCCTTGCTCGACCAACGCATGGCGGAGTTCGAGGCGATGGCCGCGCAGTACGGCACGCGTGTCGTGTGGACCACCTATCAACCGATCTCGAAGGATGGCCGACCGGATCGCTGGACCCAACCCGAGACGGCCGACCTGCTCGCCGCGGTCATGCTGAAGCGGCCGTGCGTCTCGGACCTCCGCACCGTCGTGCGCGCCGATCCCACCTTCGCCTGGTACCAGGACGGTTACCACTTCACGCCAGAGGGTGCCGCTCGCGCCGTCGCCGCGATCGTGCCTGATGTCGTGAGCTGTGCGGCGCGGGAGGCGGTTCCGGGGGCCACCAACGCCTCATGATCAACTGGTGACTATCCGGGCGAGTCGATCAGCGTGAGCGCCTGTTCGAACAGGTGCAACGTATGCGCGTGCAGCTGGTCGCCCGTCTCGCGGGGTGCGAGCCCGGCGTCGGCGCGGGCGTTGGTTCCCTCGAGGATGATGCCGAGGCGATAGCAGGCGAGCACCTGGTACCACCGCACCGCGCTGAGGTCGCGTCTCGAGCCCTCCGCATAGCGGGCCAGCAACTCCTCCGGTGTCGGCAGCGCGACCTCGGCCAGCCTCGCCGCGACGCCGCTCGGGTTCGTCGGCCACGTCACGAGCAGGTGACCGAGGTCGAGCAGCGGATCTCCGACGGTTGCCAGTTCCCAGTCGACGATCGCGGCGAGCTCGCCTCGGGACGGATGGATGAGCACGTTGCCGAAGTGGAAGTCGCCGTGCAGCAGGCCGGGCGTCCACGTCGCCGGCGCCTCGACGTCGAGCCATGCGGCGACGGCTTCGACGCCGGGGATTTGGGCTCCGGCGTAGCCGGGAACGGCGTCGTACGACTGCAGATGCGAACGCCAGCGTTGGACCTGACGCTCGAGCCAGCCATCGGGCTTGCCGAAGTCGCCGAGCCCGACGGCGCGGAAGTCGACCCGCCCGAGCGCCGCGATCGCGTCGGCCATCGACAAGCCCATCGAGTGCTGCAGCACCGGATTCGACGCATGCGGCTCGGGGAGCCCGAGGCTGGCGTTGAACCCGTCGACCGGCTCCATCAGATAGAACGCGGCGCCCAGCACCGACTCGTCGGGCTCGGCCGCGATCAGCGCGGGGTGGACGACATCGGTGCCGTGCAACGCGGCGAGGATCCGCGCCTCGCGGCGCATCGTCTCGTCGCTGTTGGAGCGCTTGTGTGGAGGTGGGCGGCGGAACACGTACTCGCGGTCCGCACGCGAGAAGCGGAGCAGGATGTTCTGCGTGCCTCCGGCGATCAGTCGCGGGTCGTTGAGCGGACCTGAACCGAGGCCGCGCCGATCCATCCACGCCGCGAGCGCATCGAGATCGACTCCTCCCAGCTCCACGAGGGGGTCGAGTCAGTCGAGATGGGCGGGCAGGCCGAAGGTGGTGAACAGGTTCGTGTCGAGGAAGCTGTTCAAGGCCGAGATCTTGTCGCCCTCGATCTCGATGATCTGGATCGACCACGGCGCCCATCCCCCATCGGGGTCGACGCGATACGTGCCGAACGCGGGGAGGCCGTTGGCCGTGGTCGCGACGATGCGCGACCCCTTGCATCCGATGCCCTTGCCGAGGAACCATGCCGCGATCTCGGCGGCCCCGACGAGCCACAGCGGAAAGGGAGGCATCGACATCACCGCGTCCTCGTGCAGCAGCGTGACGAGCCGGGACACGTCGTAGCGCTCGAACGCATCGACGTAGTTGGCGAGCAGCGCCTGTTGTTCGGCGGTGATGTCGTTCGCCGATCTCCTGGCGTCGTCCTCGTCGAGGGCGCGTTCGGCGAGCGTCGCCCGTGCCCGCTGCAGGGCGCTGTTCACCGAGGCGACCGTCGTGTCGAGCAGCTCTGCGACCTCGGTCGCTTCCCAACGCAACACCTCGCGCAGGATGAGCACCGCCCGCTGGCGCGCCGGCAGGAACTGCAGCGCGGAGACGAACGCGAGCCGGATCGTTTCGCGCGCGGCGGCGACCTCTGCCGGGTCGTCGTGATCTCCGATCACATGCCCCGTCGGGATCGGCTCGACCCACACGTTGTCGGCCAGCTTGGCCGGCAGCGCGGCATCGGCTCGCGACGACGGCCCCATGTCCATCGGCCGGGCCCGTCGTTGGCGCGAGCGCAGCATGTCGAGGCAGGCGTTGGTGGCGATGCGGTACATCCACGAGCGCACCGACGACCGTCCCTCGAAGCGGTCGATGCCCTTCCATGCTCTGACCATCGTGTCCTGCACGGCGTCTTCGGCCTCGAACACCGACCCGAGCATCCGGTAGCAGTACCCGGTCAGCTCGCGGCGGTACTGCTCGAGGTCGGCCTGCTCGATGGCGGCTTCGTTGGTGGTTCCGGTTCGACCAGTCACGCGGACGACCTTAACAACGAATCCGTCCGCCCCACTTGGCGCCGATCGGTGGTACACATGGGGCAGTGCAGCGCCGTGTGAACGTCGACCCGGAGGTGCTCGCCCGCGCCCTGCTCGGCGGCATCGAGCGCGCGGCCGGCGCGCGCTGGGAGGCAGCGCTGGCCCGCGCCAAGGCACTGCCCGGCGATGTGCGCCCGGAGAAGATCCGTGCCCTGTCCGACTCGTTCGCGCGCGAACTGGGCGCGGTCGGGGCGGCCGCCGGCATCGCGGCCGCGACCCCTGCGGTCGGCACGGTGGCGACGTTGATGGCCACGACGGCCGAGCTCGGTTGGTTCACTGCCCGCTCCGGCGACCTGATCCTCACGATCGCGGCGTTGCACGGGCGGCCGACACCCACCATCGACGAGCGGCGTGCGTGGGTGTTGGCGGTGTTGATCTTCGGCAGCACCGCTCGCCAGGGGTTCTCCAACCTCGCCAACCAGATGGGGGCGAGCATCGGCGGTCCCGTCGCGCAGAGCGACCGCTCCACCAAGAAGAACATGTCGATCGCAACCCTGCGCGCCGTCAACGGCGCGCTGAGCCGGATGGTGGTGCGCCGTTACGGCACCCGGCGCGGCGCGATCGCGCTCGGGACGGCACTGCCCCTGGGCGTCGGTGCGCTGGTCGGCGGTGGCGCGAACTACGTCGCAGTGCGCAACCTGGTCAAGCAGGCCGACAGCTTCTTCGCCCACCTGCCCTACTCGTCGATCGAGACCACGTCGATCGAGCTGTCCGGGCGGCTGTGAGCTGAATCCGAGTTGCCGCTCGGGTTGCCGCCGCTCGGATTGCTGCGCGTCGAGTCGTCCCATCGGTCGACCTCGCTCAGTGCCCAGCGCGCCCACTCGCCCATGTGCTCGTAGTGCTCGATCATGAACCGCCTGCTCAACGTGTCGATGGCGTGCCGGTCGGGACCGCTGCCGCGAAAGGTGTCGCCGTTCTTGCGGTCGGCGGCCTCCGCGGTCAGCTCGAAGTGCCGCCGTTCCTCTTCGGCCTGGGTCTTGATCCGTTGCAACGTCTCGCGCAACGAGCTCACGTCGGCCTGGTCGCTGAACAGGACGCGGACCATCCCCTCGAACTCGAACGAGGGCACGTCGATCGGCGAGCGCAGCCACTCCTTCAACGCGTCACGCCCGGCAGCGGTGATCGAGTAGATCGTGCGTGCCCGGCGGCCGATCATGTCTTTCACCGACGTCGCGTAGCCTGCCTCGACGAGCCGACGCGGCTCTTCGTAGAGCTTGCGCTCCGCACGCGGCCACACGTGGTGCAGCTTGCGACGCATCTGTTGCGCCAGCTCATACGTTGTGCAGTCGCGCCGGGCGAGCAATCCGAGGATCGCGTGGGACGTCGTCGTTAGCTCGGCCATGAACAATCCTCTTCTTTCCGCCGGCACACCTCTTCCCGACAATGCCGCTTCCGAAACATCTGACGATCCGAGCGCACGCGGAACCGCGCGCCTCAGCGCAATGGGCCTGCCAGCGCACGTTGCGCGGCATGGAATCCGCTCATGCCGTGCACGCCGGCGCCGGGCGGGGTCGATGCCGAGCAGAGCAGCAGTGCCGGATTCGGTGTGACGTACGCGCGCAGGGCGATGTTCGGCCGGAAGACGAGCTGCGTGCCGCTGTGCGCGCCGCCGCCGATGTCGCCGCCGACATAGTTCGGGTTGTGCGCTTCCAACGCCGCTGGACTGGTGACATGGCGGGCCAGGACGAGGTCGCGAAACCCGGGCGCGAACCGTTCGATCTGGTCCTCCAGCGCGGTAGTCGCATCGACGGGGCTGCCGTGGGGCACATGGGCGTAGGCCCACAGGGTGTGCTTGCCGGCGGGGGCGCGGCTGCTGTCGAACAGGCTTTGCTGCACGACGAGGACGAAAGGTCGCTCCGGCATCCGCCCGGCGGCGCACGCAGCCTCTGCCTCGCGCACCTCGGCGACCGTTCCGCCGACATGGACCGTGCCCGCCCGGCGGCACGAGTCGTTGATCCACGGCACTGGGCCGTCGAGGGCGTAGTCGATCTTGAACGCCGCCGGGCCGTGCTTGAACCGCTGCAATCGACGGACGTAGCGCGGCGGCAGCTGATCGCCGGCGATCGAGGCCAGCTGAGCCGGGTTGGTGTCGAACAGCGCGACACGATGCGGTGGCAGATCGGCGAGCGCCCGTACCCAACGGCCTGTCTCGATCTCGCCGCCGAGCTCGGCCAGCCGGGCGAGCATCGCGTCGGCGATCGCCTGCGACCCGCCTCTCGCGACCGGCCAACCGACCGTGTGCCCGGTGAGCGCGAGCGTGATGCCGAAGGCCGCCGTGAGGGGATGGGTGAGCGGTAGGAACGCGTGTGCCGCGCATCCACCGAACAGGGCCGCGGCCTCGGCTGTCGTGAAGCGACGTTGCGTGAGCGACGCAGACGACAGGGCGTGCCGGCCGAAGCGTGCCAGTGCGACCGGATGGCGGGGAATGGTGAGGATCGGCCCCAACAACTGCGCGGCGAGCGCATCCCAGTTCCGTACGAGCGGCCCGAACAACCGCCGCCACGACGGTCCATCGACCCCGAGGCCGGCCACGGTCTCGTCGAGCGAGTGATGCAACACGCCCGCGCTGCCGCCATCGAGCGGGTGGGCGAGGGCGATGTCGGGATGCACCCACTCGAGGCCGTGGCGCTCGAGGCCCATCGCCGCCAGCGCCGGCGATGCGGCGGCGAGTGCGTGAACTGCCGCGCAGACGTCGTGCACGAACCCGGGGAGCGTCAGCTCGGCCGACCGCGTGCCCCCGCCGATCGTGTCGTCACCTTCGATGACGAGAACGGATCGCCCGGCCTCGGCAAGCGTGATGGCAGCACTCAGACCGTTCGGCCCTGATCCGATGACAACAGCGTCGTAGGTGATGGCTCGAAACCTATCCGTCGCACGGCGATCGCCGTCAGAATGGCTCGGTGAGAACTCCGCAATGAGCGACGAGCCGAAGACCGTGTTCCCGGTTGGCTTCTTCCGGCGCACCGATGAATCGCCGGATGACCGGTTCTACGTACCCGACAGGCTCGTGACGCACATCGACGATCGCGCCATCGCCGCGGTCGGAGCCTTGTACGCGGACCTGGGCATCGACGGCCGGGTGCTCGACGTGATGTCGTCGTGGATCTCGCATTTCATCGAGCCGCCGACCGAGCTGATCGCGCTCGGCATGAACGCGTTCGAACTGGAGCACAACACGGCTGCGACCGGCACGGTCGTGCACGACCTCAACGCCGACCCGAGGCTGCCGTTCGACGATGCGCGTTTCGATGCGGTGACGTGTTGCGTGTCGGTCGACTACCTCACGAGACCTGTCGAGGTGTTCGCCGAGGTGCGGCGCGTGCTCGCTCCCCGCGGAGTCTTCGTGTGCACGTTCTCCAACCGTTGCTTTCCCACCAAGGCGATCCACGGGTGGCTCGCCACCAACGACGCCGGCCGGTGCGCGATCGTCGCCGAGTACTTCCGCCACAGCGGCGGCTGGGACCCGCCCATCACCCAGCTGCGCACGCCCCCCGGCACGTACGGCGATCCCCTCTATGCCGTCTGGTCCCGCCGCACCCCGTGACCCCGCCAACGTCGGCGCGCGAAACCGCGTCGCATTCGCCGGTCGTGGACCAGCGAATGCATCACGGATCGACGCCGCGCGTGGAACCGCGTCGCATTCACCAGTCGACGGCCTGCGAAGGCATCACGGATCGTCCGCGATACGCGCGCTGGGCTTGGTCGATGACGGTCCGCTGCTTCCGGTCGACTTGGCGCTTGCTGAAGCTGAGGATCTTCCAGCCGGCGATCTCCAGCTCGTTGCGTCGGTACCTGTCGTATTCGAAGGCGTCCAATGACCGCAGATGAATGCCGTAGCCATCCATCTCGAACGCGATCAGAAGGTCCGGATAGCTCCAGTCGAGTTCGAAGACGAGTCCCTTCGGCAACGTGACGACATGGTGAAGCGTCAAGGGCGGTAGACCGTGCGACTCCAGAAGGAGGCCCAGCGCGGCCTCGGCCGGAGAGTCGGTCGACGCGTGAAGAAGCGTTCTGCCGGTGAGGACCTGCCGCGTCAGTGGGACACCGCAATGACCCTTGGTCGCTTCCATCTCCGCCTCGAGGTCGTCCAACGTGAGCAACTTGTTCGACAGCCAAGTCTCGGTCCAGCGGCCGAGGATCCCGGAACTCACCTGCGGGGCGACGTCGATGATCGTGCGAGCCGTCGTGGTGATCGGCACGCCGCGCAGCACTGTCTGAGACGGCGGCTTTGATGCGCGGTGGGCGATGACGCCGGGGATCTTGTGCACGCCCCGTGCCGTGATTTCGGTCAGCAAGCACTTGTAGTTGGGCGCGCCCCACAACGCGACCGAGAGCCGATGCGACACCAGCGCGCCGGGACCCGCGGCGAGTACGGCAGCGAGAGAACGCTGCTCGATCGAGACCGGCGCGGCGGGATCCCTGAACACACCGCGATGCACCGGTATGAGCAGCTGTCGCGCCAGCAACGAGTCGAACTCGTACGGCGCGACGCCGGCCTCCCATCCCTGGCGGCGCGTGACGAGGCCCAATTGGGCGAGGAGGATTGGATCGAGACGTTCATGCATGCCCTACTGAGTGCTTCGAGTCAACCGAAAAGGGAAAACAAATCGTGCACCACGTTCGATCGGCAGGTCGCGGACGTCGACGCGCCACGAATGGTGCGGGGCCGGACCGTGTTGTGTTCACCCGTCCGGGGCCAGCGAATGCATCACGGATGGTGGACGGGCCCGGAACCGTGTTGGATTCACCGGTCCGGGGCCAGCGAATGCATCACGGATGCTCGACGCGCGCTGAACCGTGTTGTCTTGACCCGTCGTGGACCGGTGAATGCATCACGGATGGTGTCGGCATGGGTGGTCGGTTGACCGTGCCGGCGGCTGGGTCAGGTGCCGGGGATGACGAGCGTGTGGTTGGCCGTGGGCAGCTCGATGAAGCTGCGGCCCGGCTGGAGGAGCATCGGGGTGCCGTCGTCGGCCGTGAGCGTGAACGGCTGGTGCACCTCGTCGCGGGTCCAGGTGCCGTGGATGACGTTGCCGCCGGTCATCACGAACGCTTCGCCCGTGCCGATCGTCTGCGCGTCGGGGCTGTCGGAGATCCCCGGCCAGTACTCCATCACGAGGATGACGACGTTGTTGGTGGTGACCTGTCCGCTGTTCGCGTCGTAGTGGGGCCTGCCCTCCATCGTGCGGTAGTAGAGGCCGGTCGCGGGATCCCAATCCCAGCGGACGTCGATGCTGTCGAGCGCGACGGCGACGCCAGGACTGGGCACGCCGGCCGGCGCAACATCCGGGCCGCGGTACTTGAACCATTGTGGCGGCGGCGTGGCCGCGGGATCGGCCTTGGTGTACAGCGCCTCGGTCGACGAGTACAGGTTGTGCGGCGCCTTCTTGTCCTTGGTGCGGTAGTACAGGTTGGCCTTCTGCGGGCCGATGTTGATCAGCTCGCTGAAGTTGATCGCGTTGGTGACGGTCTTGTTGCCACCGCTCCACGCGAACAGCGGATGGTTGAGCGCAGTGAACAGGTTGATGTCCTGGATGCGCCCCGAGCGGATCGGCCCGACGGGGTCGGCGCCACCGCTCTGGAACACCATCGCGAAGCGGGTGATGTGATCGTTGACGATCTCCTCGAAGACGAGGTCGGCCTCGTTGAACCCGGACTGCGGGCGGGCGCCGTTGGCGTTGTCGATCTTGACCACCAGCGCCGGCCGGGCGAGCGAGCCCGGGTTGTCGGACACGACGCCGGTCAGCGGGTAGACGGGTGGTCCCGGGACCGTCGTGGTCGTCTCCGGAATCGTTGTGGTGGTCTCGGCGATCGTGGTCGCCGGAGCTTCCGTCGTGGTCGTCGCGGGATCGGTCGCGGGCGTCACGGTCGCCTTCGTCGGTGCCTTGGCCGTCGTGGTGGTGGCCACCGGCGCCTTGCGGGTCGTCGGCGTCACCGTCGACGCGCTGCTGGTGGAGGTTGCACCGCTGCTGGAGCATGCCGCGGCGCCGACCAGCGCGGCGATGACGAGCGACGAGCGAACCACGGGGGATGTTCTGCGGGGGCGATGAGCGAGCATGAGGGAGTTGTCCAATGTGAGCGAGTACAGGGTTCCGCCCCTCATCCATTCTGCCGAAGTCTGCCGCGCGATGGGCGTCGCGGGGCGAGCAGCTGCTGGCAGACGGCATCGGCGAACCACGATTCGAATCGCTCTGGGCTCCACGCCCGTTCGCCGGCGAGGAGCAGCCAGACATCTGGATGGTTCAGCGTCCAGAGGATGTCGGTCGCCTCGTCCGGTGACAGATCGGGGCGCAGCCCGCCCTTGGCCGCCAGTGCGTTGATGATCACGCCCTGGTTGACGTGGAAATCGGCGTTGATCAGCTGCCACAGCGCGGCGCCGTCGGAGTCGACGACCGCAGCACTCCGGATCACGCGCAGGATCGGCCCGATGCGGGTCTTCACGATGCGCACGTGGTGAGCCATCAACCGCAGCATCTTCTCCGGGTCGGGTTCGGCCAACACCTCGAGGTACCAGGGCCGAGCAGCGACGGGCGCGTCGTCGATGTCGCCCTTGAGCGAGAGATCCCACACTGCTCGGAGCAGTCCGCCTTTGGTCGTGAACGCCGAATAAACGGTCTTGAGCGCGACCCCTGCCTCGGCTGCAATCGAGTCCATGGTGGTCGCGATGTAGCCCTGGCGGATGAACAGACCCTGAGCCGCGTCGATGATCGCTCGACGCGTCAACCCGGCCTGTTGCAGGCGGCGCTGCGAGTTGTACGGGCGCTTGGCACGAGCAAGGTCGGACACTTGACAATTCTAGTCCGCGAGTATTCAATGCTCTCTGACTCTACTGAATTGAAGGAGACCTTCATGACCGCCCAAGACACACACACCGGACCGAGCGTGCAGACCGACGACGCCAAGCGCGCCCAGGTCCGCATGATGTGGTCGGGGGTTGCCGACAGATGGAGCGCGCATGCCGACGAGGTCGATGCTCGTGGAGCCGACCTGACGCGAACGATGCTGGCGAAGGCTCGGCTCCAGCGCGGCGACAGCGTCCTCGAGTTGGCGTGTGGCCCGGGCGGCGCCGGGCTTGCCGCGGCCGAGGTCGTCGGCCCGACGGGCATCGTCGTGCTCTCCGACGCGGTCGAGGCGATGGCTGTGATCGCCGGGCAACGAGCTGCTGCCCGCGGGCTCGCCAACGTGCGCACCGAGACTCGAGACCTCGAGCACATCGACGAACCGGACGGCAGCTTCGACGTCGTCCTGTGCCGAGAAGGCCTGATGTTCGCCGTCGACCCTGCGCTGGCCGCGCGCGAGATCCGCCGCGTGCTCCTGCCGGGCGGTCGGTTCGTCGCCGCCGTGTGGGGCCCGAGGGCCGACAACCCATGGTTGTCCGTGATCTTCGATGCAGTGACCGCGGTCATCGGGATCACCGTGCCGCCGCCCGGGATGCCGGGGCCGTTCGCACTCGCCGACGCCTCGCGGCTCGCGGCCGTCGTCGAGGAAGGCGGGCTCGACGATGTCGAGATCGAGACCTTCCCGGTGCCGCTGCGGATGCCGACGTTCGAGGCCTGGTGGACGCGGACGAAGGCCATCGCCGGACCCGTCGCCGCGATGCTGGCCAGCCTGGATGCGGCGACGTCTGCTGCGCTCGAGGACCACGTGCGTGCCGCCGTGCAACAGTACGCGACACCGAGCGGCCTCGACCTCCCGGGGTTGGCGCTGGTGGTGTCAGCTCGGCGCCGGTGATGTGCGAGCGACCACCTTGCGATTCGAGATCCGCCAACCGGCGTCGGTCTTGACCACGACGTCGTCGTAGACGACCGTACCCGCCGCGCCGGTTGCCATCACCGACAGGCCCTTCGAGCGGACGCGGACCTCCCCGCCCGTTTCGGTGATGATCACGTTGGTCACGTGATGGCCGAGCGGCTGATCTCCCGGCGCCGCCGTCCACAGCTCGCGCAGCGCCGGCAGCCCGACGACCACGCCGAGCCCGAAATCCTCCACGTCGTAGCTGGCGTCTTCGGTGAGCAACATGTCGAGCTCATCAGAGCGACGGTCATCGGCGAGATGGCCGTGCAAAGAGATCAGCTCATGGATCGCCAAACGGTCGTCGGTCGAGAGCGTCATCGTCGTCTCCGTTCACTCCGGTGCGGGCGAGGTAGGTTCGCGTCGCATGGTCTCTGATCCTAAACGGGGCGCTCGCCCCGTTTCCAATCATGGGACCGAGCGAGCGCCGCGGGCGGACTCGATCGCCAACCGGGCGCGCATCCTCGACGCGGCGATCGCGGCGTTCACCGAGTTCGGAGTCGGCGTGTCGCTCGACGAGATCGCACGTCGCGCCGGGGTCGGTGCGGGCACGGTGCACCGCCACTTCCCGAGCAAGGACTCGTTGATCGATGCGACGATCGCGCAGGGTGTCGAGGACCTCGCCCGCGAGGCCAAGCGGCTCACCCGAGCCGCCGAACCAGTGGAGGCGTTCTGTTCGTTCTTCGAGAGCATGATCAGCCGCGGCGCGGCGAGCCACGCCCTGGCCGATCGGCTCGGCGGCGCGCGCCGCGGCGCCGGTCCGGCCGTCTCGGAGGCCGTCGCCGATCTGCGCCGATCGGTGGCGACGCTGCTGCGCCGCGCGCAGCGCGCCGGAGGCATCCGTGGCGACATCGACCCCGCAGCACTCGACGCCATGATGGCCGGAGCACACACGATCCATGTCCATCCCGGCGGCGGTGAGCACCTCGTGCGGCTGGTGTGTGATGCGATGCGAGTGCGGTGATCCTCCGATCGATCCGACTCTGGCCGGCGTTTGCCGCGGAGGTACGGTCGGCGCATGCCAACTCGCTTCAACCACATGGAACTGACGTTTCCTCGGGGCACGCTCACACCCGAGTTCCGCGCCGACGTGGATGCGTTCTACGGCTCGGTCTTCGGATGGCGAGCGATCGACACGCCCGTGATGGGGCAGTCGTGCCACCTGCTCATGCTCGACGAGAACATCGGCCAGTTCTTGTTGCTGGCCGAGAGCGACACGCCGCTGTCGTCGCCCGGCTACGACCACCTCGGCCTGCTGCAGGACACCCGGGATGAGGTCGATTCGATCCTCGCCGCCTGTCTCGAGTACCAGGCCAAGGACGACCGGGTGCGAGTCAAGCAGTACAAGGACGACCCGACGGCGACGATGACCATCCACGCCTTCTACGTCAAGTACCTGCTGCCGATCTGGTTCGACGTGCAGAGCATGGAGCGCCACGACGGCGGGCCGGTGCACGGCTGGAGCTACCGGCCGCTGGTGCCATCGACCGCCTGAGCCGGCGCGGTCGGGTCACCCGAAGGCCGGGATCACCTCACGCCCGAACAGCCGCAGCATCGCCGCGATCTCGTCGAACTCGCCGAGCGTGGAACGATCGGCGGCTCCCGCGGGCAGGCCCGCCCCGAAGGCGGCGTGGATGTGCTCGCACCCCGTGTTGTCGCGGTAGCGCTGGATCTGGGCGATCACGTCGTCGGGCGTGCCCCACAGCAGACGGTCGGCGGCGATCTCCTGCGGTCTGACGACTTCGCCGGCGTCCATCCGCGCGAACAGGGCTTGCTCTTCGGCGTCCTCTGCGCTCTCCCGCCAGTGCTCGACGAGACCACCGATGTACGCCGGCAGGATCTCGTCCTCGATCTGCCGCCGGTCGGTGCCGAGCCACGCGAAGCGCCGCAGGATCCAATCTCCAGGGCGACCGGCCGCGGCGGCCGCGGCCGAGTACTGGTCGAGGCAGCGCCCGCCGGCCGAGAGCGACTGCACCGGGCCCCACAACCACGCATCGCCGAGCCGGGCGGCACGGTCGACGGCTGCCTTGGCGACACCGGCGACCCAGATCGGTGGATGCGGCGCCTGAACCGGCCGCGGGTACACGGTGAGATCGTCGAAGCGATGGAAGCGTCCGTCGAAGGTCGCCCGTTCCGTCGACCACACCAGGCGCAGGATCTGCAGCGCTTCCTCCATCCGCGCCCCGCGCTCGCTGAACACCGAACCGTGCACGTCGTACTCCAACGGCCACCAGCCCATCCCGACGCCGAGCGACACCCGGCCCGCCGAGATCTGATCGATCGTCGCCACCTGCTCGGCGACGCGCACCGGGTTGTGGATCGGCAGTTGGAAGATCCCCGTGCCGACACGGAGCACATCGGTGCGCGCGGCGACGGTGGCCATGAACGTCAACGGGTCGCTCTGGTTGCCCGGCATGAAGTGGTGGTGGCCGATGGTCGCGGTGTCGAACCCGGAGGCTTCGGCGATCGACGCCAACTCGTATGTCTGGCGGAACGGATCGCGCTCGAAGACGTCGCGCAGCACCGGCAGGGAGAACGAGAACTTCATCGCGCAGTTCTAGCCGCCGGCTCCCTCCAGCCGATGAGCCAAGACCCGTGTGGTAGGCAATGAACGATGAGCGGAACCTTGAGCGCCAACTACATCGATGCCCGGGAGGCGTTCCTTGCCGCGTGCGCCGCACGGAACGCGCGGATGACGACGTTCGTCCATCCGTCGACAGGGCTGGATGGTGAGGAGCTGGCGATCGACGTGGCCGAGATCGGGCCGTCCGACGCGACAGCGTTGGTGGTCATCGTGTCGGCGACGCACGGCGTCGAGGGCTACGCCGGATCGGCGCTGCAGACACGCTGGATGTCGGAGCGGCTCGATCAGCTCCCGCCTGGCATGGCGATGGTGATGGTCCACGCGCTCAACCCGTACGGCATGTCGTGGGTGCGCCGGGTCAACGAGGACAACGTCGACCTCAACCGCAACTTCGTCGGGTTCGACGGCGGGCCGCCGCGCAACACCGCGTACGACGCGCTCGCCGCCGACCTCGTGCCAACCGATTGGTCCGCCGAGTCGCAACAGGCGAGCACCGACCGGTTGATCGCGCAGGCGGGGGCGATGGGCGCGCGCGAGTTCCAGACTGCGGTCAGCGGTGGGCAGTACCACCACCCGACCGGCATCTTCTACGGCGGAGTCGGGCCGGTGTGGTCGCGCCGGTGGCTGGAGCAGTGGTTCGCCGAACGGATGGCAAACGTCGAGCGGGTCGCGCTGATCGATCTGCACACCGGGCTCGGACCATGGGCGTACGGCGAGTTGATCAGCAGCGACAGCGCGACGTCGCCCGCGTACCAGAGGGCGACGAAGTGGTGGGGCGAGGTGATGTCGATGATCGACGGCGAAGGGGTGTCGGCGGTGCTGTCGGGTGATTGGCTCGCGGCGGCGAGCGAGTTCGCTCCGCACGTCGAGCTGACCTCGGTCGCGATCGAGTACGGCACGGTCGACATCTTCCGCGTGATGCAGGCCCTGCGCGCCGACTCGTGGCTGCACGCACACGGCGACCCGAAGGGTCCGGATGCAGAGGCCGTGCGCGCCGCGATCCGTGCCGCGTTCGCCGACGACGACCCTGGTTGGCTGGCGGCACTCTGGCCGCGCTTCGAGTCGGTGGTCGACGCGGCGCTGCAACATCTGCCGATGCATTGACCTGTCGACGACCTACGATGTCGGGTCGGCTGCCGTCGATGTGCGGCTCGCCCGCGACGCCGTCGGAACGTTCTCAAGCAAGGTGCCTCGATGCCGGGAAAATGGAAGGTCACTGCGGGCGGCGCCTCAGCACAGCAGAAGGCCGACCGGCTCCGCAGCCGCGCCGACAAGCTCGGCCGGCAGGCGATGGCATGGGAGTCCGGCGCCGAGCGCGAGCCGGCGATCGCCAAACGCCTGGCCGACCTGCCCGCCGGCTTCACCGTGCTGCACGACCTCCGCCTCCCCGGCACGGAGTCCCGCCTCGACCATCTCGTCGTCAGCTCCGGCGGGCTGTATCTCGTCGACGCGAAGAAGTACTCGGGTCACCTCGTGTACAGCAAGAAGATGCTGTGGCACGGGCGCTTTCCCATCGTCGACAAGTTGGAGACGCTCGTCTGGGAGGCCGAGACGTTGAGTGAGGTCATCGGGCGCGAGGTCGTTCCGGTGATGTGCTTCGTCGATGCCGTTCTGCCTCAGCCTGTCACGACGCTGGGCACCGTGATCGTCTGCCGCGCCTCGGTGCTGCACACCGTCGTGCGCTCGACCCACGCGACGATGTCTGCCTCCGAGCTCGCGCGGGTGCTCGATGTCGCGGTGCAGATGGCCGCGCCGCGTCGCGCCGGAACCGATCTGCTCGAAGCCGTGCCCGGCCTGCGCCCCCTCGACCGCACCCTCGACCGCACCCTCGACCGCTCGATGGATCGCCCGGCTGATCGCGCACTCGATCACACCGCAGCGGTGCCCGTCGACGCCGGACAGCTCAACATCGCTCCCGACGCCGAGCTCAGCGACGACGACTTCTGGAGTGGTCCTGAGGCGGCGGCGCGAGCGGCCGCGAAAGCCGCGGGACTCGTCACCGGCGAGATGCCGGCGGCCACGCCGACAGGGCAGACGCCGGCGATCAGCACCACCCCACCGATCAACGGTCCGGACGGGCTCTCCGGTCCGGTGCGCGAACCGAAGGATCGCCGCTGGCCGAGACGGCTGCTCGTCGCTGTCGTCGGCGTCGCGCTCGGCGCGGCGTCGATCGTGATCGTGTGGAAGGTTTCGCAGACGTCGGAGAAGAACCGGATCGAGGCCGAGAAGGTTCTGGCCAGCACGACCACCACGACCACCAAGGCGACGAAAGCAACCGACGAGACCGGGGCCGTCACCGAGGAGACCGAAGCCGCTGTGACCACGACGACGCTGCTCGACCTCACCAAGGCCGGCTTCAGCGCGACGTGCCCGGTGCCCGGCGCGGGGTGGTCGCTGCGTCCGGTGTGGCCGGGCGATCAGGACAACCTGGCGTGGTACGACTTCTCGTTCCAGTTGTT
>Ga0075365_10000282_pt1 | contig 17523 bp, 14 predicted proteins | sample EndMetdeltDD1765_FD_71387 | JGI IMG/M metagenome (GOLD analysis project Ga0075365, IMG submission 71387) | Populus endosphere microbial communities from Tennessee, USA - Endosphere MetaG P. deltoides DD176-5 | ecosystem: Host-associated > Plants > Roots > Endosphere | place: USA: Tennessee... | reverse complement strand
CCGATCCTGACTTCTTTTGGGTGTATCGGCCCTGTCAAACATTCATCCCGTGAACCAGCACGGAACAGGTTCTGCTCTCTGCAGCTGGGTAATCCGTGGGCGGGACTTCAGTCTTAATTGAGCTGTGGCTAATATGCATATAGCTTAGGCAGTGCGGAGACGATCCCAAAAGCCTGACCCGCAACGACCCGGCACGACCCCATGTCCCCCCGACTGCGAGCGTGCCGGGTCGTTCCTACGGGGTGCGTTGCAAGCGGCGCATGCAAGGCACGATCGCTCGTGGAACAATGGTCGATTACGCAATCGCTCTCTGCCGGCCGATTGGGTTGGCGAACCCCAGCCCTAGGGGCCTTCCGTGATCGCGCAATATCCGGCTGGGGGCAGTCTGGTATTCATCTCTGTGGAGCCCTATGTCGTGGCGATCAACTTGCGCTCTTCACTAGAGGGCGGCAAGACTAAAGTCTTGCGTGCCGGTGTACAAAGGTCTGAGGGGACCTTTTAAGTTCCTCAAATGTCCATTGGACGTTCCGTTACTTTAGTTAGCCGACATATAAGGACTGACGTAAGGAATATGCCTGGCGGAATGGCCGGCGCAGTTTGGCTTTGGGTCTAAAGGGGGCTGCGCCGGCCATTGCGGGTTTGGGCTTTGGGTGTGATTGTCCCCGCGCTGATTAACCTATATGTATATTAGCGATCGCGCAAATAAGACTGAAGTCCCTGGTTCCACCGGACCTGGCCGGACGTTCTCATAATCTTGATTTTCGCCAGCCAGCCTTTCGAGCTTCTTGTTCCGAACAGAACCAGCGTTCGCCCTTCCACAGGCTGATCCGGGTCTCGTTGTGATATTGCTGTCCGGGAACGTGATAGATGCGCTCGCCCGTATTGTAGCTGATATTTCCCTTGATATTGCAGCCCACGAGAGGCGGCCCGGCCTTGACGGCGATCAGGCTGGCCAGGATGGCGATCGCCGCGGCAATCAATGTCCACCAGATGGTGTTGCGCGAGGGACGCCAATGCCGGCGACCCCTGGCACGCCTTCGCCAGCGGTCGGAACGATTGTCGTAGCGAGACTTGTCCACTCCCCCTCCCGAGAGGAGAATGCCGCCGCTCTGGCGAGGAGTCTATAAGCATTGCCTAACTTAATGGCGCGCCGTCTTGGCCGGTAGAGGGCGAACAATGGCGCCCAATGCGGCGCATGACCGGAAGCCATCTCGCTGGGTGGTCTGCCCAAAATCCCTTGCTAGGGTCTGCTATGGTCTCGCTGAGACGGCCTTGTCGCCAGGCGCCGCAGCCCCTGCCATGTCATCCAGGATCGGGCAATCCGGCCGCTCGTCGCCATGGCAGGCGTGGATCAGTTTCTGCAGGGTCGAGCGCATCGACTGCAGCTCGCGCACCTTCTCCTCGATGGCCGTGACATGAGCGGCGGCGATCTCGCGCACGTCGGCGCTGGCGCGGCCGCGATCCTGGTACAGCGCCATCAGCTGGCGGCAATCGTCGATGGAAAAACCGAGGTTGCGCGCGCGGCGCAGGAAGGTCAGCCGATGGATGTCGTCACCGGAATAGTCGCGGTAGCCGTTGGCGGCGCGCGCCGGCGCGATCAGACCGATCTCCTCATAGTAGCGAATGGTCTTGGCCGGCAGGCCTGAACGATGGGCGGCATCGCCGACATTCATGGCGTGGTCCTCGATTTTGCCGGGCCTGCGAGTCAGGCCCATTGAATTTCCTTCACAATCCGGTGAAGGCTGTTGCTGAAATGCCATACTGATACGCATACCAGCACGTAAGTCCCAGCATATAGGCATCGTGCGCTTGGCAAGCAAAGCAAATGCCAGCATGAATGATCGCAAGAAAGCGGCCGACTCGTGCCGCTGACATTTGGGCAGGGCACCGGATCATCTCATGCGCATGAAGTCGCTTGCAATAATTGCCGCATTGGCGCTGTCCACGGCCATCGCCGGCTGCAGCACCATCGGCGGGCAGATCTTCTCCAACGACTACGGCGCAGTGACCGATGCTGGCTACCAACTGCCGCGCATCCCGATCGAAAAGGTGCCGAGGCAGTATCACCGGCAGGAAGTGAACTACGACACCAAGGAAAAGCCAGGCACCATCATCGTCGATACGCAGAACAAGTATCTCTACTTCGTCGAGGGTGACGGGCTCGCGATCCGCTACGGCATCGGCGTTGGTCGCGAAGGCTTCGAATGGCACGGCACCGCCCATATCGCGCTGAAGCGCGAATGGCCGACCTGGACGCCGCCCCGCGAAATGATCAGGCGCCAGCCGGAACTGGCGAAGTTCGCCAATGGCATGGAGCCGGGCCTGAAGAACCCACTTGGCGCGCGCGCCATGTATCTCTTCAACAAGGGCGGCGACATGGGCTACCGCCTGCACGGCAGCCCGGAATGGAATTCGATCGGCAAGGCGATGTCGTCCGGCTGCATCAGGCTGATGAACCAGGACATCATTGATCTCTATGACCGCGCCTCGGTCGGCGCCAAGGTCATCGTGATGTAAGGACCAGGATCCCTCGCGGGATCATGGCCAACGAGAAGGCAAGTTCGTACGCGGACCGTCTAGGCAACAACGGACGTCCCAAACAGAAAACCGGGCAATTCGGCCCGGTTTTTTGTTTTTTACGACTGAAATCGTGCTGGCTACGGGGGTGGTCAGGCGACCTGTTCGACCTGCTGCACTTCCGGCACGAAATGCCGAAGCAGGTTCTGGATGCCGTGCTTCAGCGTCGCCGTCGATGACGGGCAGCCGGCGCAGGCGCCCTTCATATGCAGGAACACCGTGCCGTTCTCGAAGCCGCGGAAGGTGATGTCGCCGCCATCCTGGGCCACCGCCGGGCGCACCCTGGTGTCGAGCAGTTCCTTGATGGTGATGACGAGTTCCTCGTCCGCCTTGTCGTAGAACTCGCCGGTCTGGCTGGTCTCTGCGGCCGGGCCGCTTTTCGCCATGACAGGCGCGCCGGACATGAAATGCTCCATGATGGCGCCGAGGATCGCCGGCTTCAGGTGCTGCCAGTCGGGGCCGTCCTTGGTCACCGTGATGAAATCGTAGCCGAAGAAGACGCCGGTGACACCGGGGATTTCGAACAGCCGGCCGGCCAGCGGCGAGGCCGTTGCCGCACTGTCGGCATCGCGGAAATCGGCGGTACCTTCCATCAGCACTTCCTTGCCGGGCAGGAATTTCAACGTCGCCGGATTGGGCGTCGATTCGGTCTGGATGAACATGGCCGTCTCCGTGCCCGTTACGGGCAGATAGTTTGGAATAGTTCTAAATAGGCCTTATCGGCTGGACATTCAAGCGAAACGCATCGCCCGAACGGCTGGCTGGCGGAATGTTTTTGCTGGCGGGGGGACAGAATCCCGGGCGGGCTTCAAGCGAGGCTGTCGATCTCCTCGTCGGACAGATTCTGCGGCACCACCGTGACCGGAATGGGGAAGGCGGCGCCCTTGCCGGCCACGGCACCGACCAGCGGCCCGGGGCCTTCCTTGCCGGCGCCGGCCGCCAGCACCAGGATGGCGATGTCCTGGTCTTCCTCGATCAGTTTGTGGATCTCTTCCGTCGGCTTGCCTTCACGCACCACCATCTCCGGCTCGATGCCGAGCTTCTGGCGTACCTTGTTGGCATAGCCATCGAGAGCCGCGCGCGCCGTGGCGTTCGCCTCCTCGCGCATGATCTTCTCGACGCCCAGCCAATGCTGGAAATCGTCCGGTACTATGACATAGAGCAGCACCAACGTGCCGCTGGTGCTCTGCGCCCGCTTCGAGGCGTAGGCGACGGCGCGCTCGCACTCGGGCGTATCGTCGATGATCGTCAGGAATTTCCTGCGATGACCGGCTTCGCGGCTGAGGCGTTTGGAGACCATGTCTATCTACCTAGTGTCGTGATTTCGAAGTTCGCCTGCTTTCGATATCGCGCTCCGAGCGAACTTCGAAATCAAAAACGACACTAGAAATCAATCGTTTGCTCGTGTCCCTGATTTTGAAATTCGCATTGCCCTTGATATCCAACTCTGGCTGATTTCAAAATCAGTGACGCGAGTGCGTTTTCGGCCGCAATCTGCCACCGCCGCCGACCGGCGGCAAGCCGCCGACCTTAGGCCAGTATGTCTTGTGCCGGAATGGTGCGCTGCACTGACGATGCGGATCAGCTCTGAAGCAGCCCGATGATGTCGCGCACCGTCTTCATCGTCGTTTCGGCGAGCACGCCGGCGCGTTCGCCGCCGTCCCTGAGCACCGCGTCGACATAGGCGCGGTCGCCTTCGATGCGGCGCATCTCGCCGGCGATCGGCGCCAGCTTCTCCACCGCAAGGTCGGCGAGTGCCGGCTTGAACACGGAAAACTGCTGGCCGCCGAATTCCTTCAGCACGTCGGCCTTCGACATCTCGGCCAGCCCGGCATAGATGCCGACAAGGTTTTCCGCTTCCGGCCGGCTTTCCAGCCCGTCGACTTCGCTCGGCAAAGCCTCTGGATCGGTCTTGGCCTTGCGGATCTTTTTCGAGATGGTGTCGGCATCGTCGGTCAGGTTGATGCGCGACAGGTCCGACGGATCCGACTTCGACATCTTCTTCGAACCGTCGCGCAGGCTCATGATGCGCGCCGCCGGGCCGCCGATCACCGGCTCGGTGATCGGGAAGAAGCCGTTCACCGTCTCCTCGCCGACCTGCATCTCGACGCCGACGCCAAGCCTGGCGATGCGGTCGGAAAAATCATTGTTGAATTTCTGGGCGATGTCGCGGGTCAGCTCGAGATGCTGCTTCTGGTCCTCGCCCACCGGCACATGCGTGGCGCGGTAGAGCAGGATGTCGGCAGCCATCAGCGAGGGATAGGCGAGCAGGCCCAGCGAGGCATTTTCGCGGTCCTTGCCGGCCTTGTCCTTGAACTGCGTCATCTTGTTCATCCAGCCGATGCGCGCGACGCAATTGAAGATCCAGGCGAGCTCGGCATGCTGCATCACCCGCGACTGGTTGAAGACGATGTGCTTCTTCGGGTCGATGCCCGAGGCAAGGAAGGCGGCGGTGATCGAGCGCGTCTGGTCTGCGAGGTCGTCATAAACGAGCTGCGCGGTCAGCGAATGCAGGTCGACGACGCAGTAGATGCAATCGGACGTTTCTTGCAGGGCGACGAATTTTTTGATGGCGCCGAGATAGTTGCCGAGATGCAGATTGCCGGTCGGCTGGACGCCGGAGAAGACGAGTGGCTTGAAGGCGGACATAGGTTTCCTCATGGCTTGTGGAGGGCCGTAAAAGCGTGATTCCAAAAAGTTGCAGACTTTTTGGAGCCGATCATGCGGCTGGAAACCGCACGCGGCGAAAGTCTTGCGACGGCGCGCTTATGGACGAAGGGTGAAAAACCGGCAAGAGCTATCAGCGGGTTGGACGGAACTTTGCCAGCAGCCGCGCGCCTTTTGCAACAATGCTTCGCCACCCCAACGGGGTCACCTCTATGTCGCCAACGCCGATGCCGTTGCGTGCCGCGGGTCTTTGCAATCTGGTGAGATGAAGCTCCAGGATCGTATGATCGTCCCTTCGCAGCGCCGTTTCAAACGTCGCTTGTGCGTTCCAGAGGTTGCCTTCTTGGCGCACGTTGCAAAGGCTTGCCACAGCCAGCTGGCCGTTTACGGACAATTTGAGCTTGGTCAGCGCCTCGCGTAGAGGGTGCCGGATGTCCAGGCGAATCCGCGCCTTGCCGGCATACTTGAACGGCACAAGCAGCTTTGGGCGCGGATTGCAGCCGACCCACAATACCCAGTCGCCGCCCGCTTGGAGTGGAAACCAATCGAGCGCTTTGGGCGAGTTGTCCTGCTTGATGACCTCACGCTGTCTGAGCTTGCGCAGATCCGGGCGGACGACGCCCTTGGCCATCGCATTCTGACTCGAAACCTGACCATTTTCATAGCGCCCGTAATCCGGATGCACGACCACCATGTAGGCGCCGGCGGCCTTCGCCTTGGCCAGCTCGGACGCCAGAAAGCCGTTATATCCCGGCCGGGCCATTCGCCGGACCATTCGCTCCTGCTCGTCCGAAGTGTGGCTCGTATAACTCAGGTAGCGGTGGCCGGCCGCGAATTTGTGGACGGTGATCCGCTGTGTCGAGACAAAATTCATCCCGGACCCTGCCGCCCGCAAAAGGAAATCCGCGTCAACGGGCGCTGTGATCTCTTTGGGATGGCGCCATTTCCCAATTCGATCGGCGACGTCGCGTCGGTGACCGAAACTGGAAGGCGGGAAGAAGTGCCTGAGAGCGGTGTCCGATTCGTCGAAGATGCCGGTCACCCACCGGAAATTGCTTGCCCTGGGGCCATGAAATATCGCGCCGCTCACGACAAAGTCCGGCTGCGGGCTGTGCCCGAAAAGATCTGCCAGTGCCTGGAGATGGTCCGGAGCCCAGATATCGTCATGACCGAGATAGGCAATATATCGCCCGCACGACATCTCAATGCCCGCATTGTTGGGGAAGGCTTGGCTGCCGCCGCGCTCGGGCAGGTTCAACCAGCGGATTTGCGGAGACGCGAGCGCCCGAACCACATCCGCGGTATCGTCAGTGCAGCAATCGCCTACCACCAACAGCTCGAAGTCCCGACAGGTCTGGCTCAGCACCGATTGGATCGACGGAAGAATATGCCTGCCGCGATTGTAGGTGGCCATGATGACGGAAAACGTGGTCATGTTATCCGAATTTGTAGGGGATGCCCGGATGATCGAAGGGGATTCGTGATTTGTCCGGATGCTTAGGATCGTAGACGGTTGTCGGCATGTTGATGAATGTCGCGGTGCTCCTGCCCCGATTCTGAATCCCGTGAACGACATAGGGCGGAATCGTCAGCAGGATCTTGTTTGCCGCGCCGACGTCGAGGACCTTCAGTTTTTCGTAGGTCGGACTATCCTCGCGCAGATCGTAGAGCACGACCCTCAGGTCGCCATTTGTATAGGCGAGCCGGTCGAACTGTCGCTTGTGATAGACCCACGCCCTGATCGATCCCGCCTCGGCCGATACCAGATAGACATGTGGCGGCGGGCTTATGGGCTCCACCAGTGCCGACATGAGGACCGTAAGCTCGCCACGCTTGTCGCCCCTTGTAACCAGCCGCTGCATTCGCACGCCCGCTATCGGATTTTCACTGGAAATGTCTTCCAGAAGCGGAACGTCGTCTTCCCAAGGCTGGTCATCAACAAAATCTTCGAGTGACAGCCTGTCCATCGAGCCCTCCAACGTTAGCGGCAAATGCAATCTAGGCTTGTCCTGCTGTCAGTCGGCGCCAAAGGCAATACACGAGGAGGCGATGGCGCCTCAGCGCTCGCATATCCACAGGGATTCTCGCATATCAACAGGGATTAAGGCGGTCGAACGGCATCCGGTAGTATCAAGAGTCCGGGGATCGTCAGCCGACAGGCGGCGATCCCTTACGCCCGATGTTTCTCCGGATCATGCCGAAATCGGCGCCGCCGGTGGCAAAGGCGGTGACGAAGTAGAGCAACGCCCCGCCGGCCACCAGTGCCAGCAGCGTCGTCGCCTTGACGACCAGCGGCGAGCCGGGACCGAGCCTGACGGCCAGCCAGTGCTCGGCGAAATACAGCGCCACCGCCATCACCGCCGCCGACAGCACCAGCCGGGGAATGCGCTTCAGGAGCGGCACGTCGCGGCCCCAATGGCCGCGCCGGATCAAGACCGCAAGCAGCATCAGCGCGTTGACCCAGCCGGCCACGGCCGAGGCCACCGCAATGCCGGGTGCGCCCATCCTGGGAAACAGCGTCAGCGCGGTGGCGACGTTCACCGCCACCGAGATGGCGGCGAAGATCATCGGCGTGCGCGTGTCCTCGCGGGCGAAATAGCCCGGGGTGAAGGCCTTGATCAGCACGAAGGCCGGCAGGCCAAGGCCGAAGATCGCCAGGATCGCCGCCACGGTCGGGGTCGAATGGTTGGCGGCAAACGCGCCGCGCTCATAGACCAGCCGCACGATCGGCTCCGACATCACCCAGAGCGCCGCCGCCGCCGGCAAGGTCATGAACAGAGTGAACTCGACGGAGCGGTTCTGCAGATTGGCGGCCTCGATGAGATTGCCCGATTTCAGCGCCCGCGACAGTTCGGGCAACAGCACGATCGCCACCGCCACGCCGACGACACCGAGCGGCAGCTGATAGACGCGGTCGGCATAGGCGAGCGAGGACACCGCACTGTCCTGCGCCGACGCGATCGCCGTGCCGATCAACTGGTTGATCTGGGTGATGCCGCCGGTGATCGCCGCCGGCAGGGCCAGGATCAGCAGGCGCTTGACGTTCGGCGTCATCTTCGGCCGGCGGAAGCCGATCGAGATGCCGGCATTGCGCACCGCCACCCAGACGATGGCGAGTTGCACGAGCCCCGCCGCCAGCACGCCCCAGGACAGGCTGAAGCCCACGGCATGCGCATCCAGCCCGTGATACCAGGCATAGCCAAGCACGCTGATCAGGATGATGTTGAGGAAAGCGGGCGCGATCGCCGCCGCGAAATAGCGGCGCAGCGAATTCAGCATGCCGGCCATCATGGCCGCGAGCGACATGCAGATGAGATAGGGGAACATGATCGTCGCCAGCAGGACGGTCGTCTCGAATTTGCCCGGCGTGTCGGCAAAGCCCGGCGCCACCAGGTAGCGCACGATCAGCGGCATCGCCAGTTCCATGGCGATGGTCAGCGCCAGCAGCGCCGAGAACAGCACGCCGAACACTTCCTCGGAAAAACGCTTGGCCCCGTCGGTGCCGTGCGTTTCGATCTCCTTGGCAAACAGCGGCACGAAGGCGGCGTTGAACGCGCCTTCGGCAAACAGCCGGCGAAAGGTGTTGGGGAACTGGAAGGCGGCGTTGAAGGCGTCGGCCACCGGTCCGGTGCCGAGCGCTGCCGCCATCAGCATCTCGCGGCCGAAACCAAGCGCGCGGCTCATCAGCGTGCCGGAAGCGACCGTTGCGAATTTCTTGACGAGGCTCATGCTTTTGGGAACTGCCTGCGGAATTGGGACAAAGTGATGGAGGCTGTCACTCGGCCGCCGCCTTGGCCTTGCCGCCGCGTTCGGGCGCGATGCCTTCGAGCGCTGCCATCAGCCGGTTGCGGATGGTGGCGATGCGGGTCGGGTTGTCGATCTTCTGGCCGGTGAGGTCTGTCACATAGAAGGTGTCGATGACCTTTTCGCCGAAAGTGGTGATGTGCGCCGAGGCGATGTCGAGCGACAGGTCGGACAGCGTGCCGGTGATCTCAGACAGCAGGCCCGGGCGGTCGAGCCCCTCGACCTCGATGACCGAAAACCGGTTCGACAGCGCGTTGCGGATTTCGGCGCGTGGCGGGATCTTGAACACCTTGGCGCCGCGCTTTGGCTTGGTGCGCTTCTCGATCATCTCCGGCAGCCAGCTCTTGCCCGACAGCACGTCCTCGATCAGCCGGCCGACGCGCTCGGCGCGGCGGCGTTCGTCCTCGTCACGGTCGAATTCCCTCGAAATCAGGATGGTGTCGAGCGCGCGGCCGTCGGCGGTGGTGAAGATCTGCGCGTCGACGATATTGCCGCCGGCGCCGACGCATGCCCCGGCAATGACCGACAGAAGGCGGGGGTGGTCCTGCGCCAGCACGGTGATTTCGGTCACCGCCTCGAACTGGTGGGTCTTGACCATGGTGGCGAGCTTCTTGCCGGCCGCGTCGGCCTCGCGGACGAATTCGGCGTGGCGCAGCTGATCCGGCAGGTCGACCGTGAGCAGATAATTCTCGTAATGCAGCCCGACATAGCGCTTGCGGTCCTTGTCGGACCAGTCCGCGAGTGCCTCGGCCAGGCGTTCGCGCGCCGCCGCCGTGCGCTGGGCGCGCGACACTTCCGAGAAACCGCCGGTCAGGAGCAGTTCGGTCTCGTAGTAGAGCGTGCGCAGCAACTGGCCCTTCCAGCCGTTCCACACACCCGGCCCGACGCCCCTGATGTCGCAGACAGTGAGGATCAACAAGAGCTTCAGCCGCTCGACCGACTGCACGATCGAGGCGAAATCCTCGATGGTCTTACGGTCGTTGAGGTCGCGGGTCTGCGCCGTCATCGACATGACGAGATGGTTCTCGACCAGCCAGGCGACGGTTTCCGTGTCCGCCGCCGACATCCCCATATGCGGGCAGATGCGCCGTGCGATGCGGGCGCCGGCCTCGGAATGGTCCTCCGGCCTGCCCTTGGCGATGTCGTGCAGCAAGACGGCGACATAAAGCGCCTCGCGGCTCTTCTTCAGGCCGGGCATCAGCGAATGCGACAGCGGATGCACCTTTTCGCCATCGCCGCGCTCGATCTCGGCCAACACGCCGATGCAGCGGATCAGGTGCTCGTCGACCGTGTAGTGGTGGTACATCGAGAACTGCATCATGGCGACGATCTTGCCGAAATCGGGGATCAGCCTGCCCAGCAGCCCCGCCTCGTTCATGCGCCGCAGATTGAGTTCGGCATTGCGGTCGGAGGTCAATATGTCGAGGAACAGCCGGTTGGCCTCTTCGTCGCGCCGCAGCGATTTGTTGACCAGGCCGAGCGAGCGGGTGAGCAGCTTCAGCGCATCGGGGTGGAATTCCAGCCCGTGCTTGTCTGCGAACCAGAACAGCCTGAGCAGATTGACCGGATCGCGCTCGAACACCTGGTCGTCGGCGATGTTGATGCGGTGGTTGTCGACAATGAAATCGGACGTGCCGGCAAGCTTGCGCTTGCGGCGCTGGAAGGTGAGGAAGATGCGATTGAAGCCGGGAACGTGCTTGGCCTGTTCCTCCTCGAGCGCCGCGCAAAAGATGCGGGTCAGGTCGCCGACATCCTTGGCGACAAGGAAATAGTGTTTCATGAAGCGCTCGACCGCCGACAGGCCGGGATGGGTGGTGTAGCCGAGCCGCTCGGCGATCTCGCGCTGGATGTCGAAATGCAGCCGCTCTTCGGCCTTGCCGGTGAGGAAATGCATGTGGCAGCGCACCGCCCACAGGAAGTCCTCGGCCTTCTGGAACTCGCGGTACTCGGCCTCGGTGAAGACGCCCTTTTCGACCAGTTCCTCGCCGGTGCGCACCCGGTAGAAGTATTTGCCGATCCAGAACAGCGTCTGCAGGTCGCGCAGGCCGCCCTTGCCGTCCTTGACGTTGGGTTCGACCAGGTAGCGGCTTTCGCCGGCCTTGGCATGGCGCTCGTCGCGCTCGGCGAGCTTGGCCTGGACATATTCCGGGCCGGTCGTGCGCACCACCTCGTGGTCGAAGCGCAGCATCAACTCGTCATAGAGCTTGCGTTCGCCCCACAGGAAGCGCGCTTCCAGGATCGAGGTGCGGATGGTGATGTCGGTGCGCGACAGCCGCAGGCACTCGTCGATGTTGCGGGTGGCGTGGCCGACCTTTAGGCCGAGATCCCACAGCATGTAGAGCATGTATTCGACGGTCTGCTCGCCCCATGGTGTCTGCTTGTAGGGCAAGAGGAACAGAAGATCGATGTCGGATCCCGGCGCCAGCGTGCCGCGGCCATAGCCGCCGACCGCCACGACGGCCATGCGTTCGGCCGACGAACGGTTCTTCACGCGGTACACATGCGTCGCCGCGAAATCGTAAAGCGCCCGGATCAGCTCATCCATCAGATGCGACAATCGCTCGGCGCAGGCATTGCCGCCGCCATCCTCCTTCAGCATGGCCTCGGCAATCCTCCGGCCTTCGGCGAGCCGGGCCTTGAGAAGCTGCAGCACACCGGCGCGGGCGGCGGCTCCCGAACCGTCACCCGCCGTGGCCGTCGTCAGCGCGGTCATCTCGCGGCGCAAGGCTTCGCCGTCGATCAGTTCATCGAGCTTCAGGGAGATTTTCGCCATAGGTATCAGTCGGCCTTGCCATTTGGGCGGCGTCTATAGCGTGTTTTCGCGGCGCTGGGTATGGGGCCTTCTGGTGGCCCGGCAAGCGGGCTAGTCCGTTGCCTCGATCGGATCGATGGGAACGACGATCCGTTGCCGGAATCTGCAGAAATCGGCGATCCACCGTGCGGTTCGCCCGGCCTCTCTGCTGATTCTCACGGTCATCGGCTTCCTCTGCCTTGTCATAAGCCCGCTAGCGGTCCGCGCGGCATCGCGTTCGTGGTCAAGCAGGCTTGGCAGCCTTCCGTCGACGAATTGATCCTGTGCGCAGAGCGCCGGAACAAGTTGGTAGATGGTCTTGCCGGCCGACATGACGGGGTTGAAGATGAGATCATCGGTAGCAATGCTGACCTGCGCCGTTGCCTCCAGAAAGTCGCGCGCCGTCCGCCGCGAGAGCAGATAACCACCGGCCCCCGGATGGCCCTTGCGGAGCCGGGCCATGGAAAAACCATGTCCGGCAGAGGTCCTTCTCCTCTGGATCACGGTTGTGGAGAAGAATGTCTCGAGCTTCACGACATCGGCGTCCGCCGGCACCCAACTCGTATCGCCCAGCAACGCCCCGGCCCTACTGGAGAAGACCATGTCGTCCTCGAACACGGCGCCGTATGGGGCCTCATCCTGGGCAATGATCGTCCAGCAGGCTCGATGACTGTGCAGGCAGGCGATTTCGCTGCCGGAGAGCGGCCGGGTGGCGTGTATTGCGTGCTGCGGCTGCAGAATCAGGTCGGGATGTTCCTTGCCATCGACCCCCGCGACCCGTTCGAACCCAACGCCGATGCGGGCGAATTCCCTCGACATGTGGGCAAGCCGCTCGGGAGATCGATCGAGGTTGATGACCAGACGCTTCATTTTCACGAGCTATTTTTTCAAAACCCTTGCTTCCAGCGAACCGGCGGGAACCGCCAAGCACCGCGGGAGCCTTCAAGCACAGGTGATGCTATGGTTTGTTGATCTTTCTCGGGTGGATATCATGCCGCAATGGCAGAGCCAACAGAGGACGTCGCGTGCCATTTGCTTCGACACGATGTAGCCACCTGGTACAGGGTGAGCGGCCAATGCCGGGCCAGAAACGAAAAAATCGGAACAGCCCTTGACCTTCCAGTTACTGGAAGCACTACCTCCGCGATCAGGCAGAGGCATAGAGGCATTTTGGAATGACGCACCCAGACCATGACCATCGCGGCGATCACCACGCACAAGGCGCGCACGGCAGCTGTTGCGCGCCGAAAGGCGCCGATACTGCAGCCGTTCTGCGCGATCCGGTCTGCGGCATGACCGTGGATCCAGCCGTCGGCAAGCCGACATCGGAGCATGGCGGTCGCCTCTACCATTTCTGCAGCGAGCGCTGCCGTTCGAAATTCCAGGCCGAGCCGGAACAATACCTCACGGCCACCGACCCCGTCTGTGGCATGAGCGTCGACCGTGCCACAGCCAGGCACTTCGTGCGCCATGAAGGCCAGGGCTTCTATTTCTGTTCCGCCGGCTGCAAGGCGAAATTCGAGGCGGCACCGCAGACTTATCTCGGCGACAGGCCGGCACCGCCGCCCGCGCCCAAGGGCACGCAGTACACCTGCCCGATGCATCCCGAAATCGTCCGCGACAAGCCCGGCTCCTGCCCGATCTGTGGCATGGCGCTTGAGCCGATGGGCGTGCCATCGGGCGATGAAGGGCCAAATCCCGAACTGGTCGATTTCACCAGGCGGTTCTGGGTCAGCGCAGTCCTGTCGATCCCGCTTCTGATCGTCGCGATGGCGCCAATGATTGGAGTGTCGTTCGAAAGCTGGGTCGATGATCGCACAAAGGTCTGGATAGAATTGCTCCTGGCAAGCCCGGTGGTGCTCTGGGCCGCTTTTCCCTTCTTCCACCGTGGCTGGGAGTCTGTCCTCAACCGCAGCCCCAACATGTGGACGCTGATTTCGCTAGGCGTCGGCGCGGCCTACATCTACAGCGTCGTCGCCACCCTGTTTCCGGACATCTTCCCGCATCAGTTCCGCGGCCATGGCGGCGCGGTGCCGGTCTATTTCGAGGCCGCCGCCGTTATTGTCGCGCTGGTTTTCCTCGGCCAGGTGCTGGAATTGCGTGCCCGCGAAAAGACCGGGTCGGCAATCCGCGCCTTGCTCGATCTGGCGCCGAAGACCGCGCGCCGTATGGCCGAAGACGGTTCCGAGGCCGATGTGCCGCTGGACAGCGTCAAGGCTGGCGATCGCCTGCGTATCCGGCCCGGTGATGCCGTGCCGGTCGACGGCACGGTGCTCGAAGGCCGCTCCTCCATCGACGAATCGATGATCACGGGCGAGCCGCTGCCGGTCGAAAAGGCCGAGGGCGACGCTCTCACCGGCGGCACGCTCAACAAACAAGGTTCGCTGATCATGCGTGCCGAACGGATCGGCGCAGAGACCACGCTGGCGCGCATCGTCGAACTCGTCGCCAAGGCACAGCGCTCGCGCGCGCCGATCCAGGGGCTGGCAGACCGCGTTTCCTTCTACTTTGTCCCGGCCGTCGTCCTTGTCGCCGTTGTGGCCTTCATCGCCTGGGCCGTCTTCGGCCCCGAGCCCAGCCTGATCTTCGCCATCGTCTCGGCGGTCTCGGTGCTGATCATCGCCTGTCCCTGTGCGCTTGGCCTCGCCACGCCGATGTCGATCATGACCGCCACCGGACGCGGGGCGCATGCTGGCGTGCTGATCAAGGAAGCCGCCGCGCTCGAACGCTTCGCCTCCGTCGACACGCTGATCGTCGACAAGACCGGCACGCTGACCGAGGGCAGACCGAAACTGACGGATGTCGTCGTGGCAACCGGCTTTTCCGAAGACGAATTGCTGGGGCTCGCCGCGAGCCTGGAGAAGGGCTCGGAACATCCGCTGGCCGAGGCCATCGTCGAGGGCGCCGCGGCGCGCGGTGCGACCGTCACCGACGCCGGCGATTTCGAGGCGGTTACCGGCAAGGGTGTTTCCGGCACGGTGTCGGGTAAGGCCGTCGCGCTCGGCAATGCCGCGATGATGGGCGATCTCGGCGTTGACGTTTCCGCCGTTTCGGCCGGCGCAGAAGCGCTGCAGGGCGATGGCAAGACGGCGATGTTCGTCGCTGTCGGCGGCAGACTGGCCGGCATCGTCGCCGTCGCCGATCCCATCAAGGCGACCACCGCCGAGGCGATCAAGGCGCTGCATGACAGCGGACTCAGGATCATCATGGCGACCGGCGACAATGAGCGCACGGCCAACGCAATCGCCAAAAGCCTCGGCATCGACGAGGTTCGCGCCGGCCTGTTGCCGGAACAGAAGGCAGCCCTGGTCGAGGAACTGCGCGGCAGGGGCGCCGGCGTCGCCATGGCCGGCGACGGCGTCAACGATGCGCCGGCCTTGGCCAGCGCCGATGTCGGCATCGCCATGGGCACCGGCGCCGATGTCGCGGTCGAAAGCGCCGGCATCACTTTGGTCAAGGGCGACCTCAACGGCATCGTGCGCGCCCGCACGCTGGCCCAGGCGACGATCGGCAACATCCGCCAGAACCTGTTCTTCGCCTTCCTCTACAATGTCCTTGGCGTGCCCGTCGCCGCAGGCGTGCTCTATCCGCTCACCGGCATGCTTTTGTCGCCGATGCTGGCGGCAGCGGCGATGAGCCTGTCTTCCGTCTCGGTCATCGCCAACGCATTGCGGCTGCGAACGTTGAAACTCTGATCCAAACCCCCAAATACGAAACTCAACCAACAGGAGACCATGAATGACCTTGGCCAAGAAACTCGTGCTTTTGCTGATGGCGGCGGGAATGCTGCTCGCCGTCTTCCTCGAAAGCGTTCCGGCGCAGAGCGAAGAGATGAAACACGACATGGCGGGCATGGCGATGGGTGCGCAAAGCCCTGCCACCGTTGGCTACAAGAAGGCGATGGACAAGATGCACAAGGACATGATGGTCAAATACACCGGCAATGCCGATGTCGATTTTATCAGGGGCATGATCCCGCACCACCAGGGCGCCATCGACATGGCCAAGGTCGAGCTTGCCAACGGTAAGGACCCGGAAATCCGCAAGCTCGCCGAAGGCGTCATCGCCGCGCAGGAAGCCGAGATCAAGCAGATGCAGGATTGGCTCGCCGCGCATCCAGTGAAGTGAGCCTTTCGCGACGGGGAGATTTGGGCGAGAACGCCTCTGGATTCTCTCGCCCGCCCTATGATGCGATTCGGCCTCAAACGGAGCCTGCCATGCCATCCACCATCAGAACCACCACGCTGCCTTCTGGCGAAGCCATTCAAGTGCTCGGCCAGGGCACGTGGAAGATGGGTGAGGATTCGCGTCGCCGTGCCGATGAGGTCAACGCTCTCAAACTCGGCCTCGATCTTGGCCTCACGCTGATCGACACCGCCGAAATGTATGCCAGCGGCGGCGCCGAGGAAGTGGTGGCGCAAGCCATTGCCGGGCGCCGCGCCGAGGTCTTCGTGGTCTCGAAAGTTTTGCCATCGAACGCGTCGCGCGCCGGCGTGCAGCGCGCCTGCGAGAACAGCCTGAAGCGCCTGCGCACCGACCGCATCGATCTCTATCTCCTGCATTGGCCGGGCAGCGTGCCTTTGGCGGAGACGGTCGAAGCCTTCGAGGCCTTGAGGAGGGCCGGCAAGATCCGCCATTGGGGCGTCAGCAATTTCGACACCGAGGACATGGAGGACCTGGCCGGTTTGCCCGACGGTGGCAACGTCCAGACCAACCAGGTGCTTTACAATCTGGTCCGACGTGGCCCCGAATTCGATCTGGCGCCCTGGAGCCGCAAGCGCGGCATCCCTTTGATGGCCTATTCGCCGGTCGAGCAGGGCGCGCTGGCACGCAATACTGGGCTTGACGCCGTCGCCGCCCGCCACAATGCGACCGCGGCACAAATCGCCCTGGCCTGGGTGATGCAGCAGGAAGGCGTCATCGCCATTCCGAAAGCCAGCAGCCAGGAGCACGTCCGCCAGAATTTTGCGGCGCTCGACATAAAGCTCACAGCTGGGGATCTCGCCGATCTCGACCGTGCGTTCCCGCCACCGACGCGCAAGCGTGGGCTGGAGATGATCTAATTACTTCCCCGCCAGTCCCTTCAGCCGGTAAAGCGCTTCCAGCGCTTCCCTCGGCGTCATCTCGTCGGGGTTGATCTCGCCCAGCGCGGCGCCGAGCGCGTCGCTCTTCACCGGCTTCGGCGCCTCCCGCTTCATGGCCACGGAAAACAGCGGCAGGTCGTCGACCAGCCGGTTGGTCTTGCCGGAAACCTCGCCTTCCTCCAGCTGGTGCAGCACCTGCTTGGCCCGGTCGACCACCGCTTCCGGCAGGCCGGCGAGCCGCGCCACCTGCACGCCATAGGAGCGGTCGGCGGCACCCTTGCCGACCTCGTGCAGGAAGACGACGTCGCCTTCCCATTCCTTGACCCGCATGGTGACGTTGTGGAGCCGCGCCAGCTTGCCGGCGAGCGAGGTCATTTCGTGGAAATGGGTGGCGAAGATCGCCCGGCAGCGGTTCTTCTCATGCAGGTACTCCACCGCCGCCCAGGCGATCGACAGGCCGTCGAAGGTGGCGGTGCCGCGGCCGATCTCGTCGAGGATCACCAGCGCCCGTTCGCCGGCCTGGTTGAGGATCGCCGCCGTCTCGACCATCTCGACCATGAAGGTCGAACGGCCGCGCGCCAGATCGTCCGAGGCGCCGAC
>Ga0075365_10000280_pt1 | contig 17538 bp, 16 predicted proteins | sample EndMetdeltDD1765_FD_71387 | JGI IMG/M metagenome (GOLD analysis project Ga0075365, IMG submission 71387) | Populus endosphere microbial communities from Tennessee, USA - Endosphere MetaG P. deltoides DD176-5 | ecosystem: Host-associated > Plants > Roots > Endosphere | place: USA: Tennessee... | reverse complement strand
CCCAGGAGGCCTTCCTCACCTGGAACAACGCGATGAACATCGTCGGGGCCAACAGCGTGGCCCTGCTGCTCGCGCTCGGCTCGACGTTCGTCATCATCGCCGGCGGCATCGACCTGTCGGTGGTCTCGGTGGCGGTGGCCTCCGGGATGGCGCTCGGGCTGCTCCTCGACGCGGGCGCACCCACCCTGGTCTGCCTCCTGGGGGCGCTGGCCGCCGGGGTGGGCCTGGGTCTCGTCAACGGTCTGCTGATCGCACGCGCCGGGATCTCCTTCCTGGTCGTGACCCTCGGGATGGCCTCGATCGCCGCGAGCCTGGCCCTGGTCAGCAACGAGGGCGCCACCGTCAACGTCTTCCGTCTCGACTCGTTCTCGCCGATCTTCACCTTCGCCACCTCCGACGTCGGGCCGGTGCCGATCCTGTTCCTGGTGGACGTGGCCGTGGTCGTCGTGTGCATCGCCGTGCTGGGCTACACCCGCTTCGGCCGCGCCGTCTTCGCGGTCGGCTCCAACGCGGAGGCGGCCCGCCTCAACGGCATCAACGTCAAGAACACCACCGCCGCGGTGTACGTCGTCGCCGGTCTCTGCGCCGGGGTGGCCAGCATCATCCAGGTCGGTCGGCTGACCGGTGCCTCGCCCCAGATCGACGCCTCCCTGCTCAACGGCGTCCTGGCCGCCGTGCTGATCGGCGGCACCTCCTTCGCCGGGGGCAAGGGCAGCGTCGTCGGGACCGTGCTGGGCGTGCTGTTCCTGGGCGTGGTCCAGAACGCGATGACCCTGGCCGACATCTCCAGCTTCTGGCGCCAGGCCGTCAACGGCGGGCTGCTCATCGCCGCCGTGGGTCTCGGCGTCGTCCGGGCCCGCCAGGCGGGCCGCTGGCGCCGCCGCCCCCGCAGCGTGACCGCCCCGACCTCCTCGGGCGCAGGTGCGGCATGAGCGAGACCTGGACCACCGCCTGCCGTGCCGACGAGCTGGAGCCCGGCGGCGCCACGACGGTGCCCGGCGCGTGCCCCCCGATCGCGGTCTTCAACGTCGACGGGGAGTTCCTCGCCACCGACGACACCTGCACGCACGCCGACTTCTCGCTCGCCGACGGCTACCTCGACGGCGACACGGTCGAGTGCGAGCTGCACTTCGCCCAGTTCTCGGTGCGGACCGGTGCCCCGCTCACCGCGCCCGCCACCGACCCTCTCGGGACCTACCCGGTGCGGGTCGTCGACGGAGAGGTGCAGGTGGCCGTCACGGCCCGCTGCGTCCTCCAGACCTTCCGCGCCTGACCGCCTGACACGCGGGGCCGACGTCGCCCCCGCGCTCCTCGTCCCCGCAGCAAGAACAGGACATCTGATGCGACACGCCCGCAGCACGCTTCCCCTGGTCGGTCTCCTCGCCGGCGCCCTCGCGCTCTCGGCCTGCGGCGGCGACTCCGCCTCCGGCTCCGGCGGCGACGGGGCCCGGATCGGCTTCAGCTCGCCGGTCCTGGCCCAGGACGGCCAGAAGGCCATCGTCGACGGCTTCGAGGCCGCCGGTGCCGGCTTCGGCTGGGAGACCAAGGTCTACGACGCGAACCTCTCCATCGACACCCAGGTCTCGAACATCCAGACGATGGTCGACGGCGGCGACGCGGCGATCACCGCCTGGGCCCTGGACGACGACGCCATCGCCGGTGCCTACGCCCAGGCGGCCTCGGCCGACATCCCGGTCATCGGCATCAACTCGGCCGGCGACGGCGTGGACGGCACCGTGTGGTGGGAGCAGCAGACCTGCGAGCCGGGCGGCATCATCGAGCAGCTCGCCGCCCGGTACGCCGAGGCCAAGCCGGGCGGCGACATCGCGATCGTCTCCGGGCCCGAGGCCCCCTCGATCGTCGCCCTGACCGCCTGCTTCAAGGACGCCGCCGAGGCGGCCGGCCTGAACGTCGTCAGCGAGCAGAAGAACACCGGCGACAACTCGGCCGGGGCCAACACCCTGGTCCAGGACATCCTGTCGCAGCACCCGGACCTCGCCGGCGTGTGGTCCTACAACGACAACTCGGCGCTCGGCGCCTCCTCGGCGATCCTGGCCGCCGGGGGCACGGTGTGGACCCCGGACAACCCCGACGGCGTCGTCGTCACCGGTGCGAACGCCGACCAGGCCGCCATCGAGGCCGTCGCCGACGGCACCATGTCCGCCACCCTCGACCCCGACCCGCGCTGCACGGGCTACGTGCTGGCCGCCGCGGTCGAGGAGGCGATGGACTCCGGCACCCTGGCGGAGGACTACGTGGTCGCGGGCTCCATCCTCGACGCCTCCACCGTCGGCGAGTACGTCGCCCCGGCGGACAAGACCTGCTCGCTGGACGAGCTCCCGCTGGTCGGCGGCGCGCGATGATCGACGTCGACCTCCCCGAGCCGGACGGCAAGCAGGTCACCGTCGGCGCCCACACCGTCCACTACATCGACCTCGGCGAGGGTCGTCCCACCGTGTTCCTGCACGGTGGCGGCCCCGGCTGCTCGGGGTGGACGGACTTCGGCACCGTCGCGGACGCCTTCGCCTCCGACCGGCGGGTGCTGCTGATGGACCTGCTGCACTTCGGCCGCTCGAGCATGGAGCCGTTCACCGCCCCTCGCTGGAGCTACCACGCGCAGGTCGTGGCCGGAGCCCTGGACGCGATCGGCATCGAGAACGCGGACTTCGTGTGCAACTCGGTGGGCGGCTCGACCGCGATCGCCCTGGCCGCCGAGCGGCCCGACCTGGTCGGCCGTCTCGTGCTCACCGGGAGCGAGCCGGTCCCCGGCGCGGTCCCGATGACCCCCTGGCACGGCGAGCGCGGGCGGACGGCGTACACGCGCTACTACGACGAGGACGGCGGGCCGACCCGCGAGAAGCTCCTCGAGATCATCGCCGAGCTGGAGTGGACCGGCGCGGACGCCGTCCCCAGCTGGACCTACGACCTGCGCTGGGAGCTCTCCACGCGCCCCGAGCTGGTCGCGCTCGGCGGCGACTGGTCCCCGGCCGGCGGGCGCGGGATCGCCCAGGACCTGGGCGCCCACCTCGGGCTGGTCGCCGCACCGACCCTGCTGCTGTGGGGTGCGGTCGACGCGTTCGCGACCCCGGCGTACGCCCTGGAGCTGGCCCAGCGGCTCCCCGAGGCCTCCCTGCACGTGATGGCGGGCGGCGCCCACCACATGGAGGAGGAACTGCCCGCGCCGTACACGGCGCTCGTGAAGGCGTTCCTCGACAGCTGAGCGCCCGACCACCGACCCCGCGACCCGACCGCACCACCCGAACCGCACCACACCGATCCGCACCAGAACGGAGCGACCCATGACTGCGACCGACCCGGCCAAGCTCGAGGAGCTGGTCGACTGGGAAGGCGGGCTCATCAGCCCGGAGATCTTCATCGACGACGAGGTCTACCGGCAGGAGCTGGACCAGATCTTCGGCCGGGCGTGGCTGTTCATCGCGCACGACTCGATGCTCAGCAAGCCCGGCGACTTCCTCAACACCTACATGGGCGGCGATCCCGTCCTGGCGATCCGGCAGAAGGACGGCAGCGTCCGGGTCTTCCTCAACGCCTGCCGCCACCGGGGCATGAAGATCTGTCGGGCCGAGGACGGCAACGCCAAGTCGTTCATGTGCTCCTACCACGGCTGGACCTACAACGGTGCCGGCGAGCTGATCAACGTCCCCAACCTGGACACGGCGTACTTCAACGACCTCGACCAGAAGAAGTGGGGCCTCGTGGAGGTCGCCCAGGTCGCGGAGTACAAGGGCCTGTGGTTCGCCACCTTCGACGAGACCGCGCCGCCGCTGGAGGAGTTCCTCGGCGACATGCTCTACTACCTCGACGCCTGGCTCGACCGGACCCCCGGCGGCATCGAGGTGCTGCCCGGCGTCATCAAGTGGACGATCCACGGCAACTGGAAGCTCGGTGCCGAGCAGTTCGGCGGCGACGGCTACCACGCGATCATCACCCACGCCTCCTCGCTGGGGACCTTCGACCCCGGCTTCCTGCGCGACATCAAGGGCATCGAGTTCGCCTCCCGCCACGGGCACGGCTACTCGATGGTCTTCGACCGGATGACCCGGTTCGCCGACGACCCGCTCGGGCGCTACAACGCCGAGCAGGTGGAGCCGCGCCTGGAGCGCCTGGGTGAGGCCCGGGCCAACACGGTGGGCAACTTCACCGTCTTCCCGAACCTCTCGGGCCTGCCGGGCTCGGCCAACCTGCGGATGTGGCACCCCAAGGGCCCCAACGAGTTCGAGATCTGGTCCTGGACGATCGTCGACAAGGACGCCCCCGACGAGGTCAAGCGGGCCCAGCGCACCTCGGCCGCCTTCACCGAGGGCGCCGCCGGCGTCGTCGAGACCGACGACGGCGAGAACTGGGACCTGATCGGTCAGATGCTCGAGCGCGGGACCCAGACCCGCAAGATGGCCTGGAACTACCAGATGGGTCGCGGTCACGAGATCGACGACGACCCGGTCTACCCCGGCCGGGTGCTGCGCAACTACTTCGGCGAGGGACCGCAGCGGACCTTCTACCGGCGCTGGCTGGAGTTCATGACCAGTCCCGAGTGGCCGGTCGTCGAGCACGTCGAGCCCGACACCCTGGAGGTCGCGGGCTCCGACCCGCAGGTGCGCGCCGGCCTCTCCGCCGCCGCGGCCCGGACGGGGGTGGCCGATGCTCAGCGTCGGTGAGCAGACCGCGCGGCCGCTCAGCGCGCCGAAGTTCCGCAGCCTCGACCTCACGCCGGTGCCGCTGGAGGTCCAGCACGCCGTCGAGCAGTTCTACTTCGCCGAGGTCGAGCTCCTCGACGACTGGGCCTGGCGCTCGTGGTACGAGCTGTTCACCGAGGACGCGCACTACCGGATGCCGATCCGCCGCAACCGGCTGCGCCGGCAGCGCAAGAGCGACGAGGCCGACGACCTGGGCGGCCTGGAGGTCGCCCACTTCGACGACGACACGGTCTCGCTCGACATGCGCATCCAGCAGCTCGAGAGCGGGATGCACTGGGCCGAGGACCCGCCCTCGCGCTCGCGGCACCTGGTCACCAACGTCCGGGTGAAGCCGGCGGAGGTCGACGGCGAGGCCCGGGCGGACGAGTACTTCGTGCGCTCCAACTTCTTCGTCTACCGCAACCGGCTCGAGGCCGAGGTCGACCTGTGGGCGGGGGAGCGGCGCGACGTGCTGCGACTCGTCGACGGCCGCCTGCGCATCGCGGACCGGATCATCCTGCTCGACCAGAACCTCGTGCTGGCCAAGAACCTCAGCGTCTTCTTCTGAGGCTGCGGCCCAGCGACGCCCGACCCCGAAGAGAGCTCCATGGCGAACAAGAACTCCATCGTGATCGTGGGTGCCGGCATGGCCGGCACCCGGGCGGCGGAGACCCTGCGCGAGCGGGGCTTCGACGACCGCATCTTCCTCGTCGGGGACGAGGCGCGACTGCCCTACGAGCGCCCCCCGCTGTCCAAGGAGGCCCTGGTGGGCTCGATGCCGGTCGAGGAGACGAACCTGCGGGCCTGGGACGACTGGATGGACATCGCCGTCCACCTCGTCCTCGACAACCCGCTCGTCTCCCTCGACACCGCGGCCGGGCAGGTCGTGCTCGCCGACGGGCTGCGCATCCACGCCCGGAAGGTGCTGCTGGCCACGGGGGGCGTGCCACTCCGGCTGGACGTCGCGGGCGCCCACCTCTCCGGCATCCACTACCTGCGCACGGTCGACGACACCGAGGCGCTGGGCGACCGGCTGCGGCGCGGACGGCTCCGGGTCGCGGTCGTCGGCGGCGGCTTCCTCTCCGTCGAGGTGGCCGCCGTCGCGGCGGGCCTCGGCAACGAGGTGACCTGGCTCTGCCGCTCGCAGCACCCGCTGACCGGCATGGTCGGCGGTACGGCGGCGGCCGCCCTGGTCGAGCGCTACCCGCTCGACGCCCTGACCATCCGGCGCGGGGTCTCCGTGGTCGGCTTCGACGGCGCGGAGGGCCGGCTCACCGACGTACGCCTGGACGACGGCAGCACGGTGCCGGCCGACGTCGTACTCGTCGCGATCGGGCAGCGCCCGGCGCTCGGGTTCCTCGACGGGCTGCCGGTCCGCAACGGCGTGGAGGTCGACCACCGGCTGGAGACGGCGATCCCGAACGTCTTCGCCGCCGGGGACATCGCCAACTTCGAGGACCCCTTCGTCGGGGGGCGCACCCGCCACGGGACCTGGCTCAACGCCCAGAACCAGGGTATCCACGCCGCCGGCGCGATGCTCGGCGACGCGGCGCCGTTCCGGTCGGTGCCGTGGCACTGGTCGGACCACTTCGGCATGAACGTCCAGGTCGCCGGCCGGGTCGACGAGACCGCCCGGCTGGTGGCCCGCACCGGCCGCGGGGACGCGACGACGTACTTCCACCTCGACGGCGATCGCCTGGTGGGTGCGGTGGGGATCGACGCCTCCCGCGACGTGCGTGGGGCGATGCTGCTGATGGCGGCCGACGCGCGGGTGACGGCCGAGGAGCTCGCCGACCCCGGGGTGGACCTGCGCCGACTCGCCGCCGAGACCTCGGGGGCGCCGGAGGCGCCGGAGGTGCGGGCGTGACGGCGTCCGCGGGCGAGCCGGCGCCTTTCCCGGAGGCGCTGCTCGACCGCCGCTTCCAGCACGCGATCAGCACCGACGAGATGGAGGTCGGCTACCTCGACCGCGGCGAGGGGCCGCCGCTCGTCCTGGTCCAGGCCTGGGGTCCGCGGCCGGGGACCACCGCCTCGCTCGTCTACGGCCGCGTGCTCGAGGCGCTCGAGGCGCGGTTCCGCTGCATCGCCGTCGACCTGCCCAACTACGGGCTGACCGGTCCGGTCCGCTTCCACGAGCCGGTGCACGACGTCGCGGCCCGCGGGGTGCTGGCCGTCATGGACCACCTCGGCATCGACCGGGCCCCGCTGGTGGGCAGCTCGATGGGCGCCACCACCTGCCTCGACCTCGCCCTGGCCCGGCCCGAGCGGGTCGCCGGGCTGCTCGTCGGCTCCTGCCACGCCTCGACCGGGGGCGATCCCTACCTGGTCACGCCGTTCCCCTCGGAGGTGATGCGGCTCTACGACGAGTGCGACGACGACCCGCGCAGCGACGAGAAGCTGCGCCGCTTCCTCCTCTCGCTCTGGTACGACGGGGGGCTGGTCACCGACGAGATCGTGGCGGCGCTCCAGCTGGTCCGCACCCAGCGCCTCGACCACTGGGCCGCCCAGCGCGAGTCGGTGAGCGTGCCGCACAGCAACATGGCCGACCTGGCCCGCCTGGCGATGCCGGTGCTGATCGTGCACGGCCGGCAGGACCGGATGGTGCCGTTCGAGCAGGCGCTGCAGATGGCGGCGTACGTCGAGCACGCCGACGTGCGGATCCTCGGCCGCTGCGGTCACTGGCCGGCGTACGAGCGGCCGGAGGCCTTCCTGGACGCGATCGAGGCCCTCGTCGCTCTCTCAGGATGAGCACAGGATGACGCAAACCGCCCGCAATCCGGACGAAACCATCCCGGCGGTCGGGTCGGACACCGTCGGGCCCGGGACATGAGAGACCAGGGGGTGCACGGATGGGAGCGCGTGAGCCACGGACCGACGAGCAGCTGCAGGCGCTGTCGTGGACCGCGACGGAGGGCCGACGCTACGCCGCACTCGCCGAGCTGAGCCAGGCGCTCGCCGACGTGGACGACCTCGACGAGCTCGGGCGGGTCTACCACGACCGCATCGAACGGGTGCTCAGCCTGCCGATGGGGGCCATCTACCTCTTCGGCCAGGACTCCAGGAGCCCCTCCTGGACCACGTCGTACGGCGTGAGCGAGCGCTTCATGAGCACCTACGAGCGGATCGGCCGACCGGTGGACCTGGAGCTGCGGGAGGTGCTGCGCACCGCCGCTCCGGTCTACAACCTGTCCTTCCGGACCGTCGAGCAGTGGCGCAGCTCGGACGTCTACCAGCTGGCGAGCCGCCTGGAGTCGATGGCGCACGTGATCAAGGCGCCGGTGGTGGTGGACGGCGCGATCATCGGGACCATCGACTTCGCCTCCTCGGTGGAGGACCCCATCGTCACCCCCGTCGAGGTCGACCTCGCGGCCGCCCTCGCCACGGTCGTCGGTGGCGCCGTGCGTGCGCTGCGGCGGCGCCAGCGGATCGAGGTCGACCTGTCGGTGGTGCGCGCGGCCCTGGAGAGCAGCACCGTGGCCGTCGTGTGGTTCGACCCCGACACCAACCGGCCGCACGTGACACCGGCCGCGGCCGACCTGGTCCGCGAGCTCCAGGAGGGCGAGGACATCCTCTACCGGGTGCTGCGCGACGTCGAGCCCGACAGCGGACGCACCACCCGCTCCTACCTGGTCCGGCTCACCGACGGCACCAAGGACGTGCTCACCTGCCGCGTCCGGCCGGTGCCGGGGCACCCGGGCGCCGAGACGATGGAGCTCTCCTTGGAGTCGGCCCGGACGGGGACGTCGAGCCCGCTCCTGGAGGGCCTGTCGGCGCGCGAGGTCGAGGTGGCCTCGCTGGTGGCCGCGGGCTACGCCGACCAGGAGATCGCCGACGAGCTGGTGCTCAGCCTGTACACGGTGCGACAGCACGTGAAGAACATCTACCTCAAGCTCGGCATCAGTGGCCGCGTGCAGCTCACGCGGGTGTTCCTGGGGCGCTCGCCGCGGGCGCACTGAACCCCGTGGGCGCCGTACGGCTCCGGGTGGCCCGGGCGGCGAGCGCGACCCCGCCGAGCCCGAGGCCCGCGCAGGCGGCCATCGCCGCCCCCATCGGCCAGGCCGAGGCCACGCCGAGCAGGCCGAAGAGCGGGGAGACGAGCGCTCCGGCGAGGAACTGCAGGGTGCCCAGGCACGCCGAGCCCGTCCCGGCGTGGTCGCGGACCTCCTCGGCCGCCAGGACGGTGGCGTTGACCATCACCCAGCCGAGCGAGGCCACGCAGACGCCGAGCACCGGCAGGAGCACCGGGGCCGGGGCGCCGATCAGGGCGGCGGCGGTGAGGACCAGGGCGCCGCTCAGCACCGCGAGCAGGCCGGTCCGCAGCATCCGCGCGGGGTCGAGGCGGCTCGCCGTACGGCCGGCCGAGCGCATCGCGATCCCGGCCATCACCACCATGGCGAGGGCGTTGGCGCCGAAGTCCAGCGAGTAGGCGCGCGGGGAGAGTCCGAGGACGTCCTGGAGGACGAACGAGGAGGCCGAGATGTAGCTGAACAGGGCCGCGAAGCCGGCCACGAACGCCACGAGGTAGCCGACGAAGACCGGTCGCGCGAGCACCACCCGGGTGCTGCCCGCCACCAGGCGCAGGCCGCCCGCACGGCGCTGCTCGGGCGGGAGGGTCTCGGGCACCAGCGCGGTCACCAGGACGGCGAGGACCACGGCCAGCGCGGCGACCACGGCGAGCACGGCCCGCCATCCGCCCGCGGTCACCACCAGCCCGCCCAGCGGCGGACCGACGGCGGGGGCGAGACTGCCGACGAGCATGACCATCCCCATCAGCCGCACCGTGGTCCGGCCCTGCGTGGCGTCGACGACGATGGCCCGCGCGAGCACCAGCCCCGCCGACCCGCCGAGGCCCTGCACGAGGCGGGCGGCGACCAGGGCCTCGATGCTCGGGGCGAGCGTGCAGGCGACGCTGGCGACGACGAAGACGAGCGTGCCGCCGACCAGGAGGCGGCGCCGTCCCCACCCGTCGGAGAGCGGACCGACCACGAACTGTCCCAGGCCGAGGCCCACCAGCACCGCCGTGAGGGTGAGCTGGGCCCCCGCCTCGGTGGTGGCGAGGTCGCGGGTCAGCTGCGGCAGGCCCGCCAGGTAGAGGTCGGTCGAGAGCGGTGCGACCGCGCAGAGCAGGCCGAGGACGACGAGGACGGGCCGCGTCAGGGGCGTGGTGGCGGGCACGCCCCCACGCTAGGAACTCCGGCCCGCCCCGGCATCGCTGTCGGCAGGCAACCTCCGCCATCCCCCGGACGAGGGGTCGGACCCGCTGCGACTTCGACCCACCGGGTACACAGGTGACCATGAGCATCCTGCGCAAGGTCGCCGTCGTCGGCATCGCCAAGAAGGTGTACGACGAGGCCCGCAAGCCCCAGAACCAGCAGCGCATCAAGGCCGGCGTGGCCAAGGTCCAGGAGGCCCGCGCCAAGCGCCAGCACCGTCCGCGCTAGACGATCTTCGCCTTCTCGGGCATGACCCGCTTCGAGACCCGCGCGACGACGTCCTGGTAGCGCGAGCCGAGCAGCCGCCCGAACTGGTGCAGCAGGTGCGCGTCCAGGCCGACCAGCACCCGCGCCCGGCCGCCCAGGACGCCCTGCTCGAGGATGATCGAGGCGGCCTTCTCGGGGGTCATCCGGGCCAGCTTCTTGTCGAAGAGCTGGGCGGTCTTGGTCTGGTCCTCCTTCGAGGACACCCGCGCGTTGCGGGCGATCGCGGTCTTGATGCCGCCGGGGTGGACCGCGGTCACCCCGACCGGGTGGCCGCCGGCCAGCATCTCGATCCGGATCGCCTCGGTCATGCCGCGCACGGCGTACTTGGTGGCGTTGTAGATGCTCTGGCCCGGCATCGCGACCAGCCCGAAGAGCGAGGACAGGTTGACCAGGTGGCCGTCGCCGGAGGCGATCAGGTGGGGCAGGAACTCCTTGGTGCCGTTGAGGACACCGGTGAAGTTGATGCCGACGATCCAGTCGATGTCGTCGTAGTCCAGGTCGGTGAAGTCGCCGGCCAGCGCCACGCCGGCGTTGTTGACCACCACGTTCACCCGGCCGAACTGCTCGGCCACGGCGGCGGCGTACGCCGTCATCGCGGCGCGGTCGGCCACGTCGAGGGTGTCGGCGCGCACCTCGCGGGCGCCGACGGCCTTGACCTGGTCGACGGTCTCGGCCAGTCCGGTCTCGTTCACGTCGGAGATCGCCAGGAGCGAGCCGCGGGCGGCGCAGTCGAGCGCGAGCGCCCGGCCGATGCCGGAGCCGGCTCCGGTGATCACGACGACCTTGCCGTCGAGGGTCCTCATGCGGTCACGTCCTCACGTGTCGGGGTCAGGGCTTCGGTGCGGGTGTAGGCGGCCTCGTCGAACGACGCCAGCTGGGCGCGCATCGTGAACGTCGCGCGCGGCCAGAGGGTGGTGTTGCGGCCGTGGTCGTCGAGGTACCAGCTGGAGCAGCCGCCGGTGCTCCACACGGTGCGGCCCATGCGCCGCTGCAACCGGTCGTTCCACCGGTCGGTGGCCTCCTCGGTCGGCTCGACCGCGGCGTACCGGCCCTCGCGCATGGCCCGGACGGCCGCGCGCAGGTAGGCGACCTGGGACTCGATGACGAAGACCATGCTGGAGTGGCCGAGGCCGGTGTTCGGCCCGACCACGAAGAACAGGTTGGGGAAGCCGGGCACGGTCGTGCCCTTGTACGCCGACATGCCGCGCTCGGCCCACACCGTGGCCAGGGTCCGCCCGCCCCGGCCGGTGACCTGCCGGGCGATCGGGAGCTCGGTGGTGAAGAAGCCGGTCGCGACCACGACGACGTCGACCGGACGCTCGGTGCCGTCGGCGGTGACCACGGCGTCACCGGTGACCTTCGCGATCCGGTCGGTGACCAGCTCGGTGTTGTCGGCGGCGAGTGCGGGGTAGTAGGCGTTCGAGATCAGCACCCGCTTGCAGCCCAGCTCGAAGGTCGGGGTGACCTGCTCGCGCAGGGCCGGGTCCTTGATGCCGCGGCGGATGTTGGCCAGCGCGAGCTGCTTGGCCGGCCAGGCGATCCTGGGCTGGACGGTGAAGGCGGGCACGTAGCTCTCGCGGGCCCAGTAGATGCCGGTGCGGTAGGCCTTCTGCAGGCCGGGGACCTTCCTCAGCGCCGCCCGCTCCAGGGCGGAGTAGCGCCGGTCGCCGCGCGGGATCACCCAGGGGGCGGTGCGCTGGTAGACGTCGAGGTGACCGGCCACGCGCTGCAGCTCGGGGACGATCTGGATGGCCGAGGCGCCGGTGCCGATCACCGCCACCCGCTTGCCGGCCAGGTCGGCGGAGTGGTCCCAGCGGGCGGAGTGGAAGACCTCGCCGCCGAAGCCGTCCAGGCCGTCGATGTCGGGCAGCCGCGGCTCGGACAGGGCCCCGGCCCCGATCACCAGGGTCCGCGAGCGGACCACCCCCGCGGACGTCGTGGCGACCCACTGGCACGCCGCCTCGTCCCAGCGCGCGTCCTCGAGGCGGGTGTCGAAGACGAACCGGTCGAGCACGCCGGCCTCACGGGCGACGCGCTGGAGGTAGGCCTGGATCTCCGGCTGGGCCGAGAACGACGAGGACCAGTCGGGGTTGGGTGCGAAGGAGAAGGAGTAGAGCTGGCTCGGGACGTCGCAGGCGGCCCCGGGGTAGGTGTTGTCGCGCCAGGTGCCGCCGACGTCACCGGCCTTCTCGACGACCAGGAAGTCGGTCTCGCCGTCCTCCTGGAGCTTGATCGCGGCGCAGAGGCCGGCGAAGCCGGCGCCGATGATCAGGTGCTCGACACGCTGGGGGAGGGACATGCTGCCGACGGTACCTGCTATTGAATGACTGTCAATAGGTAGGATGTCGACTGTGACCCAGTCTGCGCGCACCCGGCTCAGCCCGGCCGAGCGCCGCGAGCAGCTGCTCGACCTCGGCGTGCGGCTGCTGGCGACCCGCTCCCTCGACGAGCTCAGCATCGATCTGCTGGCCGAGGAGGCCGGCATCTCGCGCGGCCTGCTCTACCACTACTTCGGGAGCAAGCACGACTTCCGTGAGGCCGTCGTACGCCGGGCCGCCGACGACCTGATCGCCCAGACCGCACCCCCCGTCGACGGCGAGCCGGAGGAGCGGCTGCTGGTCTCGATGACGGCGTACCTGGACTACGTGGTGGCCAACTACGAGGGCTACCTGTCGCTGGTCAAGGGTGCCGCGAGCGGCAACGAGACGCTCCGCAGGATCTACGACGAGGCCCGCTCGGCGCTGACCGACCGGATCTTCCGCGAGGACGCCCAGGGCGAGATCCTCCCCGACACCCCCGCCACCCGGCTGGTGGTGCGCGGCTGGTCGGCGATGACCGAGGAGCTGGTGCTGACCTGGAAGGTCGACCCGGACGGCGTGACCCGCGAGGAGCTCATCGGCATCCTCGCGGGTTCGCTGCGTCCGCTGGTCGAGGCGACCCTCGGCCGCTGACCGGTCGGTGTCGACGTCCCCGGTGAACCGGGGAAGCTCGACGTTCGAGGCCGAGATTTCGCCCCAGAACATCCAGCTTCCCCGGTGAACCGGGGAAATCCTTCCCGTGGCCGACGGCCCTCAGTCGCCCCGGACGACGGCCGCCAGCTGGTCCAGGCCCCAGAGCAGGTCCTCCTCGGAGACGACCAGCGGCGGGGCGAGCCGGATGGTCGAGCCGTGGGTGTCCTTGGCCAGCACGCCGCGGGCCATCAGCCGCTCGCAGACCGCGCGGCCGGTGCCGACCTCGGGGTCGATGTCGATGCCGGCCCACAGGCCGCGGGTGCGGACGGCGAGCACGCCGTGGCCGATCAGCGACTCGAGCCGCTCGCGCATCACCAGGCCGAGCTCGGCGGCCCGGTCCTGGTGCTCGCCGGTGGCCAGCATGTCGACGACGGCCTTGCCGACCGCGCACGCCAACGGGTTGCCGCCGAAGGTCGAGCCGTGCTGGCCGGGACGCAGCACGCCGAGGATCTCGCGGTCGGCGACCACGGCCGAGACGGGCACGATGCCGCCGCCGAGGGCCTTGCCGAGCAGGTAGAGGTCGGGGACGACGTCCTCGTGGTCGCAGGCGAAGGTCTTGCCGGTGCGGCCCAGGCCGGCCTGGATCTCGTCGGCGGCGAACAGCACCTCGCGCTGCGTGCACAGCTCGCGCAGGCCGCGCAGGAAGCCGTCGGGGGGCAGCACCACGCCGCCCTCGCCCTGGATCGGCTCGATGATGACGCCGGCGGTGCGGTCGGTGATCGCGGCCTCGATCGCGGCGAGGTCGCCGTACGGGACCATCACGAAGCCGGGCGCGAACGGGCCGAAGTTGTCGCGGGCGTCGGGGTCGTCGGAGAAGCCGACGATGGTGGTGGTGCGGCCGTGGAAGTTGCCGGCGGCGACGATGATCTCGGCCTGGTCGGAGGGGATGCCCTTGACCTCGTAGCCCCACTTGCGGATCACCTTGATGGCGGTCTCGACGGCCTCGGCGCCGGTGTTCATCGGCAGCACCAGGTCCTTGCCGCACAGGTCGCCCAGGGCGGCGCAGAAGTCGGCGAACTGGTCGTGCACGAACGCGCGGCTGGTGAGCGTGAGCTTGTCGAGCTGGTCGTGGGCGGCCTGCAGGAGCGTGGGGTGGCTGTGCCCGAAGTTCAGGGCGGAGTAGCCGGAGAGCAGGTCGAGGAAGCGGGTGCCGTCGACGTCGGTCATCCAGGCGCCGGCGGCGTGCTCGACGACGACCGGCAGGGGGTGGTAGTTGTGCGCCGTGCGCGCCTCCGCCCGCTGGAACAGCTCCGTGCTCGACTCGTGCTGCGTCGTGGTGGTCATGGCCGTCATCGTTTCGCCTCCTCGGATCATTCACCAGGATTGTCAGACAATCTCCGGGCCACGGTAACGCGGATCACCGCGGATCACGAACCGGGCGCTCAGGTACGCCGCCCCCCGGCCGATGCACCGGCCTGTGACGCCCGAGACCGACGCCCCCTGGTGGACCGCCGGCTGGGTCGGTGGCGTGCTCGTGACCGCCGTCGCGGGCGTGGTCTTCGCCGCCGGGGTCGAGGTCGTGGTCCCGGCGCTGGACGCCGCGGCGCAGGCGGAGCCCGACACCGCGCTGGTCGCCGAGTACCCGGCGCGCCCCTCCGGCCGGGTCGGGTCGTCGCCGTCGCCCGCTCCCGCGCCCACGCCGGCACCTGCGCCCGCCGTCGAGGCGCCCGCTGCTCCGGTCGTCGCCGCACCGGAGGCCTCCTCCGCGCCGGAGCCGAGTGCGAAGCAGATCGCGGCGCAGGCCCGCCGGGCCGAGCGGGCCGCACGACTGCGTCGCGAGCGCCGGGCCGCCCGCGAGCTGGCCGTGCTGGCGCGCGAGACGTTCGCGACGTGGGGTCCGGTGTCCGCGACCTGGGTGCTCCCGGTGGCGTCGTACCGGCTCTCGAGCCACTACGGCGAGACCGGCCCGCACTGGGCGACCATCCACACCGGCCAGGACTTCTCGGCCCCGACGGGCACGCCGGTGCGCGCCGCCACGGCCGGCGTGGTCACCTTCGCCTCCTGGGACGGGCCCTACGGCAACAAGCTGGAGATCACCCACCCCGACGGCAACGTGACCTGGTACGCCCACCTGTCCCGGTTCGACGTCGAGGCCGGCCAGAGTGTCAGCACCGGGCAGCAGGTCGGCCTGGTCGGCGCGACCGGCAACACCACCGGCCCGCACCTGCACTTCGAGGTGCACCCGGGCGAGGGCGACGCCGTCGACCCCGTCGCCGTGCTGGAGCAGCACGGCCAGCGCGTCTGAGCCGGCCGGTCACCCCAGGCGTACGTCGACCCGCGTGTCGCCGGGCGTGCTCGCCAGCGTGACCGAGCCGCCGTGGGCGGTGACGATGGCCTGGACCAGGGCCAGGCCCAGCCCGGCGCCGCCCTCGCGGTGCCGGGAGGCATCGCCCCGGGCGAAGCGCTCGAAGGCGTGCGCGGCGATCTCGGGGGCGAAGCCCGGACCGTCGTCGCGGACGCTGAAGCCGTCCGGGCGGGCGGTCACGGTCACCGTCGTGCCCTCGGGGGTGTACTTGCGGGCGTTGGTCAGCAGGTTGGTGACCACCTGGTGCAGCCGCTGCTCGTCGCCGACGACCTCGACGGACTCCGCGGGCAGGTCGAGACGCCAGTGGTGGGCGGGGGCGAGCACCTGGGCGTCGGCGACCGCCTCCAGCAGCAGCCGGGTCACGTCCACCGGCTCCCGCTCCAGCGGGCGGCCGGAGTCGAGGCGGGCCAGCAGCAGCAGGTCCTCGACCAGCGAGGTCATCCGCCGCGACTCCTCCTCGACCTTGCCCAGCGCCATCGCGCTCGCCTCGGTGTCGTCGGGGCGGCGGCGGGCCAGCTCGGTGTAGCCGGCGATGGTCGCCAGCGGGGTGCGCAGCTCGTGGGAGGCGTCCGCGACGAACTGGCGCACCTGCATCTCGCTGCGGTGCCGCGCGGACAGCGAGTCCTCGACGTGCGCGAGCAGGGTGTTGAGCGCCGCGCCGACCTGGCCGACCTCGGTGCGCTCGTCGGTGAGGTGGTCGGGCACCCGCTCGGCCAGGTCGATCTCGCCCGAGGCCAGCGGCAGCTCGGAGACGGCGTGGGCGGTCTCGGCGACCTCGCGCAGCGGGCGCAGCTGGCGGCGTACGACGACCAGGCCGGCGGCGATCGCGAGCGCGACGCCGAGCGCGGTCAGCAGCGCCTCCACCCGGATCAGCGACGTCACCGTGTCGTCGACCTCCGAGGTGGGGAGTCCGCTGATCTGGGTGACGCCGTCCGCGCTGACGCCGACCGCGACCCGGTAGCGGCCGAAGCCCGGCACGTCGACGGCGTGCGCCTGCCCGTCGGCCGGGACGTCGGCGAGGACCGCCAGGGCCTCGCTCGTCAGGTCGCGGTCGCTGTCGGGGTCGTCACCCTGCACCTGCCCTCCGAGCGTGCCGAAGGCGTCCGTCGCGAACAGCGAGTCGCTGCCCTGGCGGGGGCCGGTGCCGCTCGGCGGGTCCGGCCGGTCGCTCGGCTGGAAGCGCGTCGGATCGACGAGCGCGACGCGTTGGGAGGCGTTCTCGACCTCCTCGTCGAGCTGCGAGAAGAGGTACGACCGCATCGCGACGGTCGTGGCGGTGCCGACCAGCAGCGAGACCAGGGCGACCAGGGCGACGGCGGTGACGACCAGCCGCGAGGTGAGCGAGCGGGGGCGGGCGAGCACGTCAGGCGGCCGGCTTCAGGACATACCCGGCGCCGCGCATGGTGTGGATCATCGGCGCCCGGCCGACGTCGATCTTCTTGCGGAGGTAGGAGATGTAGAGCTCGACGACGTTGGCCTGGCCGCCGAAGTCGTAGTTCCAGACCCGGTCGAGGATCTGCGCCTTGCTCAGCACCCGCTTGGGGTTGCGCATCAGGAAGCGCAGCAGCTCGAACTCGGTCGCGGTCAGGGCGATCTCCTGGCCGGCGCGGAAGACCTCGTGGCTGTCCTCGTCGAGGGTCAGGTCGCCGACGGCCAGCACCGACGACTCGGCGGCCTGCTGGGCGCCGGCGCGGCGCATCAGCCCGCGCAGCCGGGCGACGAGCTCCTCCAGCGAGAACGGCTTGGTGACGTAGTCGTCGCCGCCCGCGGTGAGCCCCGCGATCCGGTCCTCGATCGCGTCCTTGGCGGTCAGGAAGACCACCGGCAGGTCGGGGTCCAGGCCACGCATCCGCCGCAGCACCTCGAGGCCGTCGAAGTCCGGCAGCATCATGTCGAGGACCACGGCGTCCGGCTGGGTCTCCCTGGCGGCCGCGACCGCCTTGGTGCCGGTGTGCGCCGTGGTCACCTGCCAGCCCTCGTAGCGCAGCGCCATCGAGATCAGCTCGGCGATGTTGACCTCGTCGTCGACGACGAGCACGCGCAGCGGG
>Ga0075365_10000279_pt1 | contig 17561 bp, 19 predicted proteins | sample EndMetdeltDD1765_FD_71387 | JGI IMG/M metagenome (GOLD analysis project Ga0075365, IMG submission 71387) | Populus endosphere microbial communities from Tennessee, USA - Endosphere MetaG P. deltoides DD176-5 | ecosystem: Host-associated > Plants > Roots > Endosphere | place: USA: Tennessee... | reverse complement strand
GCTCGTCGAGTACGGCCGCAAGGTCCTGCTCGTCGACTTCGACCCGCAGGGCTCCCTCTCGGTCGGCCTCGGGCTGAACCCGCACGAGATGGAGCACACCGTCTACAACCTGCTGATGCAGAAGGACGTCGACTTCCACGACGTCGTGGTGCACACGACCGTCCCCGGGATGGACCTGCTGCCGTCCAACATCGACCTGGCGGCCGCCGAGGTGCAGCTCGTGCACGAGGTGGGTCGTGAGCAGACGCTCCAGCGCGCCCTGGCCCAGGCGATCGAGGAGTACGACGTCATCCTGATCGACTGCCAGCCGTCGCTCGGACTGCTGACCGTCAACGCGCTGACGGCGTCCCAGGGCGTCCTCGTGCCGCTGGAGTGCGAGTACTTCGCACTACGGGGCGTCGCGCTGCTCAAGACCACCATCGACAAGGTGCGGGAGCGGCTCAACCCGGCCCTGGAGATCGACGGCGTCCTCGGCACCATGTTCGACGGGCGCACCCTGCACAGCCGCGAGGTGATGGAGCGCCTCGTCGAGGCGTGGGGCGACAAGGTCTTCCACACCGTCATCAAGCGCACCGTGAAGTTCTCCGACTCGACCGTGGCCGGCGAGCCGATCACGTCGTACGCCTCCGACTCACCGGGCGCCGACGCCTACCGGCAGCTGGCCAGGGAGGTGTACGCCCGATGCCTCGCCGGGTGAACCTGCCCTCCGCCGACGACCTGTTCCGCCCCACCGACGACGCCGACAAGTCCGGCGCCAAGCGGGTCGTGCGCGCGGTGCCCGACCCCGCGCCCGAGTCGCTCGCGCAGAAGCCCAGCGGCCGGATCAAGCACGACGAGAAGGTCACGGTCTACGTGACCTCCCAGGAGCTCTTCGACATCGAGCACGCCCGGCTGTCGCTGCGCAGCCAGCACGGCCTGGCCATCGACCGCGGGCGGTTGCTGCGCGAGGCCATCTCACTGGTTCTCGCGGACCTCGAGGAGAACGGCGAGAAGAGCTCTCTGGTCCAGCGGCTGAGCGAGGGATGACCATCACCGCGGCTGGTCCCGAGGCCGCGTCGAGCGAGGCCCCGGCCTTCGAGCTGCGCCTGGACAACTTCGAGGGGCCGTTCGACCTGCTCCTCAGCCTGATCTCGAAGCACAAGCTCGACATCACCGAGGTGTCGCTGTCGCAGGTCACCGACGACTTCATCGCGCACGTCAAGGCGGGCGCCAAGGCCGGCCCCGAGGGCACGCAGTGGGATCTCGAGCAGACCTCGTCGTTCCTGCTCGTGGCCGCGACCCTGCTGGACCTCAAGGCCGCCCGGCTGCTGCCGCAGGGCGACGTCGAGGACGAGGAGGACCTCGCCCTCCTGGAGGCGCGGGACCTGCTCTTCGCCCGGCTGCTGCAGTACCGCGCGTTCAAGCAGGTCGCGGCGGTCCTGGAGACCCGGCTGGCGGGGGAGTCGAAGCGGCACCCGCGCGCCGTCGGGCTGGAGGACCGGTTCGCCTCGCTGCTGCCCGAGGTGCTGATCGGCATCGGGCTCGACCAGTTCGCGCAGCTCGCGGCGAAGGCCCTGGAGCCCCGCCCGGAGGCCGAGGTGGCCCTCGCGCACATCCACGCGCCGCGGGTCAGCGTCCGCGAGCAGGCGGCCCTGGTCATCGAGCGGCTGCGCCGCAGCGGCGCGATGACCTTCCGGGCGCTGTGCGGCGACTCGCCCGACACGCTCACCACCGTGGCCCGGTTCCTCTCGCTGCTGGAGCTCTTCCGCGAGGGCGCGGTCGCCTTCGACCAGGTGACCCCGCTGGGCGAGCTCACGGTGCGGTGGACCGGCAGCGACGACGCGGACGCCGAGGACCTGATCCAGGACGAGTTCGAGGGCGCGCCCCCCGAGGCGCCCGACGACACCCCCGAGACCCCGAACGACGAGGACCAGTCATGACCCAGGACACGCTCGCGGTCGCCACCACCGAGCTGGCGCCGTCGCTGGAGGCCGTGCTGATGGTGGCCGACGAGCCCCTCGACGCGACCAGCCTGGCCACCGCGGTCGGCTACCCCGTCGACGAGGTGGTGGCCGCCCTCGAGGCGCTCACCGCCGAGTACGACGAGCAGGGCCGCGGCTTCGAGCTGCGCCACGTGGCCGGGGGCTACCGCTACTACACCCGCGAGGAGTACGCCTCGGTCGTCGAGGGCTTCGTGCTCGAGGGCCAGCAGGCCCGGCTGACCCAGGCGGCGCTCGAGACGCTGGCGGTCGTCGCCTACAAGCAGCCGGTCTCGCGGGCCCGGGTGTCGGCGATCCGCGGCGTCAACGTGGACGGCGTCATGCGCACGCTGCTCAACCGCGGTCTGGTCGAGGAGGCGGGCACCGACGAGTCGTCGGGGGCCACGCTGTTCCGCACCAGCACCTACTTCCTCGAGCGGATCGGCGTGCAGTCGGTCGACGAGCTGCCCGAGCTGGCGCCGTACCTGCCGGACCTGGCCGACTTCGACGAGATGGAGGAGGCGCTGGGCGCCCAGTCGGCCCCGGACGAGCCTCCCGCCGAGCCCACGTGACGCTCACCCCGGACGAGGACGGCCTGGTCCGGCTGCAGAAGCTGCTGGCCACGTCCGGCGTGGCCTCGCGCCGCAAGTGCGAGGAGCTGATGCTCGCCGGCGAGGTCGAGGTCGACGGCGAGGTCGTCACCAGGCTGGGCACGAAGGTCGACCCCGCCACCGCGGTGATCAGGGTGAGCGGCAAGCGCCTGCCCCCGGCCTCGCCGAACGTCTACCTGGTGCTGAACAAGCCGCGGGGAGTCGTCTCGACGATGTCCGACCCCGAGGGCCGCCGCACGCTGGGCGACCTCGTCGCGGACCGTCCCGAGCGGCTGTTCCACGTCGGCCGTCTCGACACCGACACCTCCGGGCTGATCGTGCTCACCAACGACGGTGACTTCGCGCAGCGGCTGGCCCACCCGTCCTACGAGGTCGACAAGACCTACGTCGCGGAGGTGACCGGCGAGGTCACCAAGGCCACGCTGAAGCGCCTGACCGACGGGGTGACCCTCGACGACGGCCCCATCGCTGTCTCCCGGACCCGCATCGTGCAGCACGGCACCGGCAAGACGATCGTGGAGGTGGTGATCCACGAGGGCCGCAACCGGATCGTCCGGCGGCTGCTCGAGCACGTGGGCCACCCGGTCACCCGGCTGACGCGCACGCGGCTCGGCCCGGTGCGGCTGGGTCAGCTCAAGTCCGGTGAGATGCGCGAGCTGACCAACGACGAGCTCGGCAGCCTGCTGGACCGCGCCGAGCTCTGATCTAGCCCACCCTTGCCGTCTATATCGAACGACGATATAACGGATGTCGTGCGAGAGAACGAGCCTGCGGCCACGAACGGGACCCGGGACCTGCTGCCGCTGCCGCCGGCGGCGATGTACATCCTGGTCGCGCTGGCCGAGGCGCCCAGCCACGGCTACCGCATCATGTCCGAGGTCGAGGAGCTCTCCGGGGGCGTCATGCGACTCGGTCCTGGGACGCTCTACGGCTCCATCAAGCGGATGGTCGGGCAGCGGTTGATCGAGGAGCTCGAGGAGCGTCCCGACCCGGCGCTGGACGACGAGCGGCGGCGCTACTACCAGCTCACCCCGCTGGGCGCGGAGGTCGCGGTGGCCGAGCTCGACCGCCTGACCGCGCTCACCCGGACCGCCGCCAAGCGGCTCCCCGGCCGGCCCCAGCTTGGGCTCACGTGACCTCGGGCCACCGCCCGACCCGGTTCCTGAGCCGGGGGCTCGTGTGGCTGATGCCGCGGGCACTGCGGGACGAGTACGGCCCCGACATGGTCCAGCTGGCCCTCGACCGCCGTACGCACTCCGGCGAGGCCGCCTGGCGGCTCTGGCCCTCCCTCCTCAGCGACACCGCCGTGGTGGTCGCCAGAACCAGAACGGAGCAGCTCATGAACTCCATGCGTGCCCTCGCCGTCGGTGTCCTCCTGGCCGTGGCCACCTTCGCCGCCTTGAGCGGCGACCTGCTCGTCGCCCTCGGCATCGCAAGTCTGGGGATCCTGCTCACGGGAGTCTTCTACGCCCGTGGTCGTCGTTCGCCGGCCGGCTCTCGACGCCCCGCCCGGGAGCCCGTGTCCTGGGTGCCGTGGGTCCTGGTCGGAGCCCTTCTCTGTCTTGCGTCGCTCGCGACGGTGGCCATCGCCGGCGACCGGGAGCTGGCCGCACCGGCGTGGATCGCCCTCATGGCTGCGCTGCTGCTGGGCCTGACGGCCCTGGCGACCGGTCTCGTGCTCGCCACCCAGCGGTCGTCCCGACCGGTGGCCGTCCAGCCGGAGTAGCCAGGGAGCGGCACCGGTAGCCTCTGGCCGTGGCGGTCAGGGCGGTGCGTGGGGCGACACAGCTGGACGAGGACGTGCGAGAGCACATGCTCGACCGCGTCGCCGAGATGGTGCTGGACGCGATGACCGCCAACGGGCTCGAGGTCGACGACTTCATCTCGGTGATCTTCACCGCCACGTCCGACCTCGTCTCGGAGTTCCCGGCCTACGCCGCGCGCCAGCTCGGCTTCGGCGAGGTCCCGCTCCTGTGCGCCCGCGAGCTCGAGATCGAGAAGTCGATGCCCCGCGTCGTCCGGATGCTCGCGCACGTCGAGACCGACCTGCCGCGAGCCGACATCACCCACGTCTACCTGCACGGGGCCGCGGCGCTCCGCACGGACCTGACCCGGGTCCAGGCGACCCCCGATGAGTGACCTCCCCGGTCCCGTCGAGATCGTCGGCGTCGGGCTGATCGGGACGTCCCTGGGCCTGGCCCTGCGGCGCGCCGGGATCAAGGTGCTGCTCACCGACGAGCACGGCGACACGCTGCGCACCGCCACCGGCATGGGCGCGGGGTTCCCGATGACGGCCGGCGACCGGCCCCCGGTCGTCGTGGTCGCGGTCCCGCCGGACCACCTCGGGCCGGTGATCAGGGCGGCGCTCGAGCGCACCGAGTCGTGGGGTGCGGTGGTGACCGACGTCGGCAGCGTGAAGACGGGCCCGCTCGCCGAGCTGGCGGGGCTGCCGGGGCTCGAGCGGTACGTCGGCGGCCACCCGATGGCAGGCAGCGAGCGCTCCGGTCCCTTGGCGGCGTCCGCGGCGCTCTTCGACGGGCGGCCGTGGGCGGTCACCCCGCACGACGGCGCCGACCCGGCCGCCGTGGCCATGGTCGAGCGGCTCGCGACGGCGGCCGGCGCCGTCCCGGTACGGCTCAGCCCGGTCGAGCACGACGCCGCCGTCGCCCGGACCTCGCACGTCCCGCACCTGCTGGCCGCGCTGGCGGCCGGCCGGCTCGTCGACGCGCCGGCGGACCACCTGGCGCTGTCCGGCCAGGGCGTCCGTGACGTCACCCGCGTGGCCGGCGGCGACCCGGTCCTGTACGGCCAGATCGTCGCGGCGAACGCCGACCAGGTCCTGGCGCTGCTGACCGAGGTGCGCGACCGCCTGGACTCCGTGATCGACGCGATCGGCGACGGAGACCGCGCCGCTCTCGAGGCGCTGCTCGCCGAGGGCGTGGCCGGCACCCGGGCGATCCCCGGCAAGCACGGCGGCCCGGTCCGCCCCACGACCTCGGTCTTCGTCTCGATCCCGGACCAGACGGGTGCCCTGGCCCGGCTCTTCGCGGACGCCGAGGCCAGCGGCGTGAACATCGAGGACGTGCGCATCGACCACGACCCGGGCCGCGACACCGGCCTGGTGGAGCTGGTGGTCGACGAGGAGCGTGCGGAGCACCTGCTGGCGTCCCTGGAAGCCAGGGATTGGGTGACTCACAGGTAGCCTTGCCGACCGTGAACAGCGCTGGTCCCGGAGTCGTCGTGGCCGTCGACGGCACGTCGGGATCGGGCAAGTCCAGCACCTCCCGCGGTGTCGCCCGTCGGCTCGGCCTCGCCTACCTCGACACCGGCGCCATGTACCGCGCGGTCACCTGGTGGATGCTGCGGCACGGCGTGGACGTGCACGACGCCGAAGCGGTGGCCGAGCGCTGCGAGGAGCCCCGGATCGAGTCCGGCACCGACCCGCTGCAGCCCACCATCTCGGTGGACGGCGAGGACGTGGCGGTGGCGATCCGCCAGGACGACGTGAACGCCGCGGTCTCGCCGGTCAGCGCCGTGCCCCGTGTACGTGCCCGGATGCAGGTCATGCAACGGGCGATCATCGAGCAGGCCGTCGCCGGCGCCGGGATCGTCGTGGAGGGCCGCGACATCGGCTCCGCCGTCTGGCCGGACGCACCGGTCAAGGTCTACCTGTCCGCCGACGCGGCCGCCCGCGCCGAGCGCCGCGCGGCCGAGGAGGGCGGCAGCGACGTGGACGCCACCCGCGACTCGCTGCTCGCCCGCGACCGCATCGACTCCAGCCGGGCGGCCTCGCCCCTGGTGATGGCCGACGGTGCGGTGCACGTCGACAGCACGTTCCGCACGCTCGACGAGGTCATCGAGGCGATCGTCGCGATGGTGGAGTCGGTCGGGTCGGTCGAGTCGCGCTCATGAGCACCACCGCCATCGAGGTACCCAGCGCCGCCAAGCGGCCGCCGACCTTCCTGCTGCGCCCGCTGCGCGCTCCGGCGCGCTTCGTCGTACGGCGCCGGTTCAGCGTGACCGTCCACGACGCCGACCTGGTGCCGGCTGACGGTCCGGTGATCTTCGCCAGCAACCACGTCGGCGTGGCCGACGGCCCGCTCCTCGCCATCTTCAGCCCGCGCCCCGTGCACGCGCTGACCAAGGAGGAGATGTTCGACGGGCGGCTCGGCCGCTTCCTGCTCGCCTCGGGACAGATCCCGCTCGACCGGTTCCACTCCGACCCCGGGGCGGTCAAGGCCTGCCTGCGGGTGCTCCGCGACGGCCGTGCGGTCGGCATCTTCCCCGAGGGCTCGCGCGGAGCCGGCGAGTACGACCGCTTCCACCGTGGGGCCGCCTACCTGGGCCTCGTCTCCGGGGCCCCGATCGTCCCCGTCGTCCAGTTCGGAACCCGGGAGCCCGGTGCCGGGAGCAGCGCGCTGCCGAAGAAGGGCGGTCACGTCGACATCGTCTACGGCGCGCCGTTCGCGTTCGAGCCGTCCCCGTGGCCCCGGACCAAGCAGCAGGTCGAGGACGCGTCAGCGACGCTCCGCGAGTTCCTGGTCGAGCACCTGGAACGCGCCAAGAAGGTGACCGGGCGGACCCTCCCCGGACCCATCCCCAAATCCAAGGACAAGGAGTCCGACGACCCGGACACCGGGATCGAAGGACATGAGTGACCTCGAAGGCCAGACCGACCAGCAGCTGAGCGGCGCGGTGCCGGTGCTCGCCGTGGTCGGCCGCCCCAACGTGGGCAAGTCGACCCTCGTCAACCGGATCATCGGCCGCCGCGAGGCCGTCGTGGAGGACCGCCCGGGCGTGACCCGTGACCGGGTCTCGTACGACGCCGTCTGGAACGGCCGGGAGTTCACGGTGGTGGACACCGGCGGCTGGGACCCCGACGCCCGCGGCCTGGCCGAGCGGATCGCCGGGCAGGCCGAGATCGCCGTCTCGCTCGCCGACGCCGTGCTGTTCGTGGTCGACGCGACCGTCGGCATCACCGACATCGACGAGGCCGTGGTCAAGATCCTGCGCAAGTCGGGCAAGCCCGTCGTGCTCGCGGCCAACAAGGTCGACGACGCGCGCACCGAGGCGGAGGCGTACGGGCTCTGGAACCTCGGTCTGGGGGAGCCCTGGCCGGTGTCCGCGCTGCACGGGCGAGGGTCGGGCGACATGCTCGACGCCGTGCTCGCCGCGCTGCCCGAGGCGCCCCCGGAGCAGGAGAAGGAGGTCGGCGGGCCGCGCCGGATCGCGATCGTCGGCCGGCCGAACGTCGGCAAGTCCTCGCTGCTCAACAAGCTGGCCGGCTCGGACCGCGTCGTCGTGGACGACGTCGCCGGGACGACTGTCGACCCCGTCGACGAGCTGATCCAGCTGGGCGGCCGCGACTGGCGGTTCATCGACACCGCCGGCATCCGCAAGCGGGTCAAGGAGGCGTCGGGCCACGAGTACTACGCCTCCCTGCGGACCACCACGGCCATCGACCGTGCCGAGGTGGCGGTGCTCGTCCTGGACGGTTCGCAGTCGATCGCCGAGCAGGACGTCCGGATCCTGCAGACCGTGCGTGAGGCCGGTCGCGCCCTGGTCATCGCGTTCAACAAGTGGGACCTCGTCGACGAGGAGCGCCGCTACTACCTCGACCGCGAGATCGAGCGGGACCTCGTCCAGGTCCAGTGGGCACCGCGGATCAACGTCACCGCCAAGACCGGCTGGCACGTCGACCGGCTCGTCCCGGCGCTCGACCGGGCGCTCGAGGGCTGGGAGACCCGGATCGGCACCGGTGCGCTCAACTCGTTCCTCGGCCGACTGGTCGCCGAGCACCCGCACCCGGTCCGCGGCGGGCGCCAGCCCAAGATCCTGTTCGCGACCCAGCCGTCGACCGCGCCGCCGACGTTCGTCCTGTTCACCAGCGGCAAGCTCGAGGCGTCCTACGAGCGGTACGTCGAGCGCCGGCTCCGCGAGGACTTCGGGTTCGTGGGCACGCCGATCGTGATCCAGCAGCGCGTGCGGGAGAAGCGCAAGCGTTAACCACCCAACTAGAACGTGTTCTAGTATTCGGGCGTGGGCAGGACCGAGTCGATCGCGCGGGTCGCGGCGTCGTACGTCGTGGGGCTGGGGCTGGGCGCGATCTGGCTCTGGTGGGGCCCGGACACCGGCCACCTGTGGCTGGACGGCCTGCTGGCCGACCTGATCGCGACGCTCGTCGTGTACGCCGCGAGCCGGCTGCACCGGAACTCGAGCTTCTACGACGCCTACTGGAGCGTGCTGCCGCCCTTCCTGGCGCTCTACTGGTTCGTCGAGCGCTCGGGCGACGCCACGGAGGCGCGCTTCTGGGTGCTGTTCGCGGTGCTGGTGCTGTGGGCGGTCCGGCTCACCGGCAACTGGGTCTACGGGTTCCCGGGCCTGCACCACGAGGACTGGCGCTACGGTCCGATGAAGGAGCAGGCCAAGGGGACGGCACCGGCGCTCGAGCCGGTCGTCGACCTGATGGGCATCCACGTGATCCCGACGGTCCAGGTCTTCCTCGGGATGGTGCCGGTCTACGTCGTCACCCGGGAAGGGCGCGACCTCGGCTGGCTCGACGCGGTGGCCGTCGTCGTGGGCGTCGGCGCCGTCGCGCTCGAGACGGTCGCGGACCTGCAGATGCACCGGTTCGGGCGCACCAAGCAGCCGGGGCAGGTCATGGACCAGGGGCTGTGGGCCTGGTCGCGGCACCCGAACTACTTCGGCGAGTTCTCGTTCTGGCTGTCCCTCGGCCTCTTCGGGCTCGCCGCGTCGCCCTCGTCGTGGTGGTCGCTGGTGGGCGCGGTCGCGATGCTGGCGATGTTCCTGGGCGCCAGCATCCCGATGATGGAGAAGCGCAGCCTCGAGCGGCGGCCCGCCTACCGGGACGTCGTCGACCGGGTGCCCCTGTTCGTGCCCCGACCGCCCCGCCGGACCGCGTCGTGAGCCGACGCCGCGTCGTCATCGCCGGCCTCGGCGAGACCGGGGTGCTGACCGCCGTCCGGCTGTCGAAGCGGTACGACGTCGTCGGCATCTCGACGAAGCCGTCGCTGGTCAGCGGTCAGGAGCTCGGGCTGCGGCTGACCCGCCCCGACTGGTGGGCGCGCGACTACCACCACTCGTTCGACGCGCTGCGCGGCCTGGACCGCGCCCGCGTGGTCCACGGCACGATCACCGGCGCCGACCTCGATGCCCGCACGGTGCGCGTCACGACCGCTGACGGTGCCGAGCTCGTCGAGCCGTACGACGTCCTGGTCATCTCGACCGGCGTCAGCAACGGCTTCTGGCGACGTCCCGGCCTCGAGACCCCCGAGGACGTCGCCGCGGGGATCGAGGATGCGCACCAGCGGCTCGCCGCCGCGTCGTCGGTCGCGATCGTCGGCGGGGGAGCGGCCGCGGTCGGCACGGCCTGGAACGCGGCCCGGGTCTGGCCCGGCAAGCAGGTCGACCTGTACTTCCCCGGCGAGGTGGCGCTGCCCGAGCACCACCGCCGCGTCTGGACGAAGGTCCGCGGCCAGCTGGAGGCCGCAGGCGTGGGCATCCACCCCGGTCACCGCGCGGTGGTGCCCGGCGAGATCGACCGGATCACCGACGAGCCCGTCGCCTGGACCACCGGCCAGGACGACGTCCACGCCGACGCCGTGCTGTGGGCGATCGGTCGGACCTCGCCCAACACCGCCTGGGTGCCGGCCGAGATCCTGGACGACGACGGGTACGTGCGGGCCGGTCTCGACCTCAAGGTCCCGGGCGTCGACGGCGTCTTCGCGATCGGTGACGTCGCCGCGACCGATCCGCTGCGCTCGTCCGCGCGGAACTTCACCTTCAAGCTGCTGGCGAGCAACGTGCGGGCGCACCTCGAGGGCCGGGCACTGAAGACGTTCACCCCGCCCGCGCGGCGATGGGGGTCGGTGAACGGCTACCAGGAGGACGGCCTGGTCGTGTACACGCCGAAGGGTCAGAGCTTCCGGATCCCGCGCCTACCGGTCGACCGGATGGTGCGGTCCCGCGTCGTCGACCGGGGCTACTACCGGGGCATCCGGCGCTGAACCCGACGCGTTCGCGTAGTTGGGGTCGGTCACCAGCCGGCTGCGGCTGGCGCTGTAGGTGAAGTAGACGACGAGCCCCACGGCCATCCAGATGAAGAACCGGACCCAGGTCGCGGCCGGCAGGTTCAGCATCAGGTAGAGCGCGGCCAGCGCGGCGAGGACCGGGACGACCGGGACGCCCGGGCACCGGAAGGCGCGCTCGAGGTCGGGCCGGGTGCGCCGGAGCACGAGCACGCCGACCGCGACCAGCACGAACGCGAACAGGGTGCCGATGTTGACGAGCTCGGCCAGCTCGGTGAGCGGGACGAACGTGGACAGGATCGCGACCGCCGCGCCGGTCAGCAGGGTCGTGCGCTCCGGAGTGCCGAACCGCGGGTTGATCTTCGAGAAGACCGGTGGCAGGAGCCGGTCCCGGCTCATCGCGAAGAAGACCCGGCTCTGGCCGAGCATCAGGATCATCATCACCGTCGTCAGGCCGATGAGGGCGCCCACGGAGATCACGGTCGCGAAGCTGGGATGTCCCACGGACCGGAACGCCTCGGCCAGCGGCGCCTCGACCGAGATCTCGTCGTACCTGACCATGCCGGTCACCACGAGCGAGACCGCGACGTAGAGGGTCGTGCAGATCGCCAGCGAGGCGAGGATGCCGATGGGCATGTCCCGCTGGGGCTTCTTGGTCTCCTCGGCGGCGGTGGCGACCACGTCGAAGCCGATGTAGGCGAAGAAGACGAGCGCGGCGCCGGTGAAGATGCCGCTGATGCCGAACGCGCCCGGCGCGAAGCCCAGGTCCTGGAGCAGCGACGGGGTCGCGGTGCCGCCGCCCGCCGGCTCGGAGCCCGACGGCGGGACGAACGGCGACCAGTTGGCGGTATTGATGAAGAACAGCCCGGCGATGATCACGAACAGCACGATGCCGACCTTGATCGTCACGAAGACGAAGTTGACCTGCGCGGAGATCCTGATGCCGGTGGCGATGACGCCGGTCAGGACCAGCACGATCCCGGCCGCGACCAGGTTGTGCCCGTCGCCGTACGCCCAGTCCGGGATGTCGATCCCGGCCTGCCCCATGACGTCGGCGAAGTACGTCGACCACCCGACCGCCACCGTGCTCGCGCCCAGGGCCAGCTCGAGGATCAGGTCCCAGCCGATGATCCAGGCGACCAGCTCGCCCAGGCTCGCGTAGGAGAAGGTGTACGCCGAGCCGGCCACCGGGACGGTGCTCGCGAACTCCGCGTAGCAGAGCGCGGCGAGGGCGCAGGCGATCCCGGAGAAGACGAACGAGAGGGCGACCGCCGGGCCGGCCTTCTCGCCCGCGGCCTCGCCGGTGAGGACGAAGATGCCGGTACCGATCACGACGCCGACGCCGAACACGGTGAGCTGGACGGCACCCAGCTCCTTGCGCAGCCGGTGGTCGCCCTCCTCGGTGTCCCGGATGCTCTGCTCGATGGTCTTCGTGCGGGTCAGATTCACGCCGCGACCGGTTCCCCGATCACCCTGCCGGGTAACCCCGTGCGCGATAACCTCGCGGTGCTGGAGAACGGCGGGGAAGAGGGAGTCTGCTGTGACCACCACGCTCGGGAGCCGTCTGTGCGCGGCTGGACTGACCGCCGTGCTTCTCACCGTGCCGACGGGCGCGACCGCCCGTGAGCCGGTCGGGAAGCCCATCGCGAAGACCCATTGCTCGGAGTTCCCGGCCGACAACTGGTGGCACGCGCCGGTGGACCACCTGCCCGTGCACTCGCGCAGCTCGGCCTGGCTGTCGCACATGTCGACCGACCGCAACCTGCACCCCGACTTCGGGCCGTCGTACGGCGACGGACCCAACTACGGCATCCCGATCACGGTCGTGGACCGGGACCACGCGAAGGTGCGGGTGAGGTTCTACTACGGCTCCGAGAGCGACAAGGTGCGCTACCCGCTGGGCAAGGACACCCGGATCGAGGGCGGTCGTGGCTCGGACGGCGACAAGCACGCGATCGTCGTCGACAAGTCGAGGTGCAAGCTCTACGAGATCTTCGACACCCGGGTCGTCAACGGGAAGTGGAAGGGCGGCTCCGGCGCGGTCTGGTCGCTGAAGCGCAACCAGCTGCGCCCCGACGGCTGGACCTCCGCCGACGCGGCCGGCCTGCCGATCCTGCCGGGCCTGCTCCGGCTCAACGAGGTCAAGGCCGACCGGATCGACCACGCGATCCGGTTCACCACCGACGTCACCTCGAACCACCACCTGTGGCCGGCCCGCCACGACGCCGGCGACACCGACGACCTCAACTACCCGCCGATGGGCGCGCGGTTCCGGCTCCGGTCGACGTACGACGCCTCCGGGCTGGGCGCCTACGCGCAGCGCGTCGTCGCGGCGATGAAGAAGTACGGCCTGGTCCTCGCCGACAACGGGTCGCCGTGGTACTTCCAGGGCGAGCAGCACCGCAAGTGGCCCGAGGAGCTCATCGAGGACCTCAAGGAGATCCCGGCCGACCAGTTCGTCGCCGTGGACACCTCGTCGCTGATGGTCGACGAGGACTCCGCTCAGGTCGGCTGAGGCTCGAGCGGCAGCTCGAGGATGCTGCGCCCCACGCGGAACGCCTGGTAGGCGTTCAGGCTGATCCCGGTGAGACCCCCGACCGAGGCGATGGGGATCAAGTAGTAGCTGAGGTCGCCGTCGATCACGAAGAAGCTGTCGATCTCGTCCGGGTCGTACAGGGTCCGTGCGTTGTTCCCACCCGTCGGGTGGCCGCTCGTCGTGAGCGAGACCTGCCAGCCGTTGGCCCGCCAACTGGTGGATGTCTTGACCTGGACGCGCGCCACCTCGCGTCCTCGCAGGACGAGCAGGTCGTAGCGACACGGCTCGAGCGGCCAGGTGACCGTGTAGCCGCACATGCCGAACCAGGAGGCTGCGAGCATCGAGCCGGCGGCGGCCAGGTTGGAGAGCCGAGGGATCGGGGGCTCCAGGTCGCTGGCCGGTTCTCGTTGCTCACCGAAATGGCTGACGTCGATCCCGAGGCGCAGAGCGTGGCCTTTGAGGGCGGTGGTGCTGCCCCCTCCGGACAGACCGAGCTTCGCCTGCACCTGTTGCCACGTGCGCGACGAGGCCACCGCGGCGGCAAGGTCATCGTGACTCCAGCGACGTTGACCGGTGAAGTGGCTGGAGTCGAGTCCCAGTTCGGAGGCATGCCGACGCACGGACCGATACGCCGCCGCGGACGTGCCCTTGAGCCCTAGCTCGCGCAAGACGCCGCGCCAGGATCGAGAAGCTGCCACGGCGCGGACGAGTTGTTGGTCGTCATAGGTGCGTTGCGGCATGAGACCCCCGAGATGTCGTGTTCTCGGAACGTAGCGAGCAGCGCCGACACCGGCGAAGAACGAAGCCCCCTCCCGATGTGGGAGGGGGCTTCATGTCGTCGGGCTGGAGGGATTTGAACCCCCGATCTCGTGACCCCCAGTCACGCGCCTTACCAAACTAGGCCACAGCCCGATCAGCCGAGGACGCTACCAGTCGTGGACCCTCTCCCAGACATCGGCAGGTGCGCCTCCGAGTCACCGGTAGCCTCTGGCCGGACATCGCACAGGACGTTGAGGAGCGCGGGATGGCGCACGTCGACGAGGTCGCGGAGGCCGCGCTCGCAGGCTCGGTCTTCGCGCCCCTGTGGTTGGACACCCCGGACCGGCCCGAGGCCCGGCCCGCGCTGGCCGAGGACGTCAGCACCGACCTCCTGGTCGTGGGCGGCGGGTTCACCGGCCTCTGGACGGCGCTGCGCGCCGTCGAGCGCGACCCCGGTCGGCCCGTGGTGCTGATCGAGGGCGACCGGATCGCCGAGCACGCCACGGGTCGCAACGGCGGGTTCTGCGAGGCCAGCCTCACCCACGGCGAGCGCAACGGCCGGACGCGCTGGCCCGACGAGTACGACCAGCTGGCGCGGCTGGGACTCGCCAACCTCGACGAGATCGAGGCGTCCGTGGCGCGCTACGGGATCGACTGCGGCTTCGTCCGCAACGGGACGTACGCCGTCGCCACGCGCCCGCACGAGGTCGCGGCGCTCGAGCCGGGCACGGAGGGCTTCCTCGACGCCCACGCGATGCGCGAGACGGTGGCCTCTCCGACGTACCTGGCCGGGCGCCACGAGCCCGGCGGCTGTGCGCTCGTCGACCCCGCCCGGCTGGCCTGGGGCCTGGCGGCGGCCGCCGAGCGCCAGGGCGTCCGGATCCTCGAGCACACCCGCCTGACCGGGCTGCGTCCGAGCGGCGACGGCGTGCACGCGGCCACCTCCGGGGGCACGGTCACGGCCCGCCGCGTCGCGCTGGCCACCAACGTCTTCCGTACCCCGCTGCGCAGCGGCCGCTGGTCAGTGGTGCCGATCTACGACTACGTGCTGGCCACCGAGCCGCTCACCGACGACCAGCTCGAAGCGATCCGCTGGGACCCGAGCATCGGGATCTCGGACACCGGCAACCAGTTCCACTACTACCGGGTCACGCCGGACCGGCGGATCCTCTGGGGCGGGTACGACGCGATCTACCACTTCGGCCGCTCCATCGAGGACCGGCACGGCGACCGCCCGGAGACGTTCGGGACCCTCGCCCGGAACTTCGCCGAGACGTTCCCCCAGCTCGACGGCATCCGGTTCACGCACCGCTGGTCCGGGGTGATCGACACCTCCACGCAGTTCTGTGCCTTCTACGGCACCAGCCACGCCGGCCGCACGGCGTACGCCGCCGGGTTCACCGGTCTCGGGGTCGGCGCGTCCCGGTTCGCGGCGGACGTGATGCTCGACCTGCTCGAGGGGGCGGACACCGAACGGACGCGGCTGGCCATGGTGCGCAAGCGCCCGCTGCCGTTCCCGCCCGAGCCGTTCGCGTGGATCGGGATCCAGCTCACCCGCTGGTCCCTGGCCCGCGAGGACCGGACGGGCCGGCGCAACCTGTGGCTACGACTCCTTGACCGGCTGGGCCTGGGGTTCGACTCCTGAGCGCAGCCGCGCGCGGAGCAGCTCGACCGGGTCGCTGCCGTCCCGCCGGGCCACCGGACCGGGCCCGTCGGCGGCCCTCAGCACCCCGCCCTCCGGCCGCAGCCACTCCCGCACGGCCCAGCGCTCCTGGATCGCCCACCGGCCGTCGCGGAACGCCATGTGGTCCACGTACCGCGCACCGGTGGTGAAGCCGCCGTCGGCCGTCCAGTGCACCGCGGTCACGTAGGTCTCGGCCAGCGCGTCGTCGCCGAACAGCTCGACCCGGTGGTTGCCCGTGACGTGCATGGTCCCGGCGAGGTGCTCGGCGAGCTGCGGGCCGACCCAGGCGACGTACTCGTCGGCGGTGCCGTCGAACCCGGTGTGGTGGTCGATCCCGTCGGAGTGGTACGCCGAGCGCACCTGCTCCATGTCGAGCCGGTCGATGCCCTGGCAGTAGCGCAGGACGACGTCATGGATCTGCTGGCGGTCGGAGTGGGCGTCGCGCACGCGCCCTAGTGTGACGCCCGTGCTGTGTCACGTCTGCTACGCGGAGCCCGACGCGCAGGCCGACTGCGCGGCCTGCCGGGGCAGCGGCCGAGCCACGTCGATCCCGCTCTGCACGGACCCGTGGAACGAGGTCGTCCCCGGGGTCTGGATGGGCGGTCACGACGTGCGCTCGCAGTCGCAGACGGCCTGCGTGGTCACCGACGAGTTCGACGTCGTGGTCAGCATGACGACGCGGCACGGCTACGGACCCGACGACGACGTCGAGCACCACGTGGCGCGGATGGCGGACGCCGGCGTGGACGCCGGCATCGCCGCGCGGGTCGCCGAGCTGGCCGAGGTGGTCGCCGACGCGTCCGCGGGTGGCAGGCGCGTGCTCGTGCGTTGCTCCGGTGGGCTGAACCGGTCCGGTCTGGTCGTGGCCAGCGCCCTGGTCCGGATGGGTCACCCGCCGCAGGAGGCGATCGACCTGGTCCGCCGGGCACGCGGCCCGTGGGCGCTCACCAACCCGGCGTTCGTCGCGCACCTCAAGGGCTGACCGGTGGAGGTCGTCGCGTCCTGGCCGAGCCGGGCCGAGCTCGCCGAGGTCGCGGGCTGGGCGCAGCGCGCGGAGCGGCTGGGCGTCGACGTGATCCACGTGCCGGAGACCATCCACGACCCGTTCACGGTCGCGGCCCTGATGCTCACCGGCACCGAGCGGGTCGTGGTCCGCACCAGCATGGTGGTCGCGTTCCCGCGCAGCCCGATGCTCACGGCGTACGCCGCCTGGGACCTGCAGAAGCTCTCGGGCGGCCGGTTCCAGCTCGGCGTGGCCTCGCAGGTCCGCGGCAACATCGTCGGCCGTTTCTCGACGGAGTGGAGCGAGCCGGTCGCGCGGCTCGGTGACTACGTCGGGGCCCTGCGCGCGATCTTCCACGCCTTCCGGACCGGCGAGGAGCTGGCCTACGCCGGACCGCACTACGTGTTCGACCGGCTGCAGCCGTACTTCAACCCCGGCCCGATCGACCACCCGGCTCCGCCGATCTGGACGGGAGGCGTCAACCCGCGGATGGTCGCGCTGGCCGCCGAGGTCTCCGACGGCTTCGTGTGCCACCCGACCAGCTCGCACCCGGACGTCATGCGCGCGGACATCCTGCCGGTCCTGGCCGGCGGTCCGCGGGTCGTCGCCGGGCCGCAGCCTCTGATGGCCGCCACGACCGATGCCCTCCGGCAGGCCCGGGACGAGCGACGCCGCGAGCTGGGCTTCCTCTACAGCACCCCGGCCTACCGGCGGCAGCTCGAGCTGTTCGGGCTCGAGGACCTGGGGCAGACCCTCACCGAGCTGGCGAGGCGCGAGGACTGGGACGACCTGGGCCGGCACCTCACCGACGACGTGCTGGCCCGCCTGGTCCCCGAGGGGACGTACGACGAGATCCCCGAGGTCCTGGGCCACTGGTACGCCGGCCTCTGCGACGGGATCGTCCTGTCCCTCCCGGAGGACCCGACGCACGACGACGCGCTGCGGACGCTCGTGGACCGCTG
>Ga0075365_10000278_pt1 | contig 17572 bp, 15 predicted proteins | sample EndMetdeltDD1765_FD_71387 | JGI IMG/M metagenome (GOLD analysis project Ga0075365, IMG submission 71387) | Populus endosphere microbial communities from Tennessee, USA - Endosphere MetaG P. deltoides DD176-5 | ecosystem: Host-associated > Plants > Roots > Endosphere | place: USA: Tennessee... | reverse complement strand
CCAAATTGAGCCCATAAAGTAGCGATTATTTGCCACTCCAAACAGGGTCAGTTGTCAATGGACGTTCAGGACCGAGCTCGACTTCCTCTCCGGGCCGAAGGTCGTCTTCCGCTTCGCGCCAACAGCGGTCATCGGCTGTCACTGACCGCTTTGTTTAGCGTCGCTAGTTTGACAACACAAAGCATGCGTAGGAAGAGCGCTGGAGCGCCTGGCACGCAGATATGGCGGAAGATCGGCTTGAGAAGCCAGAGAATCCTACCCGATAGAGGGTGTCTGAACCGCTGTTGACCATTTCAGTATATGGGGAAATCTCCTTAAAGGCGGCAAGAGCGTCTACCTGAGCTTTGGCAAGAAGGCTCTGTGCAGCTCGGTGCGAATTGGTCGCGGCAATCTGGACTATCCAGCCCCTTCCTGGGATCTCAGGCCGCGGTACAATCGAATTAGTCACTTCGTTGGAGACCGGAGAATGTTCCCTTACGGCCGCTACAGGGAGGGGAATGTACCCTTGCGGAAGATCGAACTCGCTCTTCATCAATGCCTGGGCAACTCTCGTACCCCTTCTAACCGAGGCGGCCGGCATGGCCTCATCCAGTAAGGCGGCCATGCGGTTGTCGCGGCTTCGAGCGGTCTTGCCTCCGAGCACGACGCCGACGACGTACTTGCCGTTTTCGTTGACCGCAGTGACGATGTTAAACCCCGACGCGTTGATGTATCCGGTTTTTATCCCATCCATGCCTTTGTAGCGATACATCAGATGGTTATGGCCTTTCACAAGCTTGCCCCTGAAAGAAAATGCTGGTGTTGAGAATAAAGCATACTCTTTTGGGAAATCCAGCATCAAGGCAATCGCAAGTCCCGCCATGTCGCGGGCTGTTGTCACCTGAAGCTTGTCCGGTAGGCCGGAGCCGTTCCGAAACACGGTCTTCTTCATGCCAAGCTGGCGCGCTTTCCGCGTCATCATTTGCCCAAAGTTCGTTTCCGAGCCGGCAAGATGATCGCCGATCGCCTCGGCTGCATCATTGGCTGATTTCACCATCATGCCGTAAACGGCTTCTTTAACTGTGATTGTTTTGCCCGCTGGCACGTCTAGCTTGAATGGAATCGTCGCGGCTCCGTTATTCGTCATCACAATGCTCTGATCCCATCGCAGGCGACCATCGTGCAGGGCCTCAAAAACCAGATACAGTGTCATCATTTTCGTCAGGGATGCGGGGTGATTCAAAGTGTCCGCATTCTGCGAACGCAGAACTTTTCCATTGTTGGCGTCGATAATCAGATGGGCATATCCCGCGTGAGCCGATGCCGTAAACAAGGCAGCATTGACCACGACGGCCGCAAGAAGCTGAATCAAAAGTGCCAGTCGCATGGTGATTTTTCCTCTATGCAATAAACAATCAAACGATGGTTTTGACCCGAAGACGAGCATTCAAGCCAATGAATACGAAGGGCCGCGTTCGATCTTTATCGAAGGTAGCGGCTACTAGGTGTCAGTCGCGGGAGGCAAGGCAAGGATCTAGCAAAACATGCTGGTCATCTTGAATCCTCATGCCGCCGCGGACGGTGACGACCTCGCCGAGACGCATGTCGTTATCCGAATAGGTTACGCACAACACACGAATGCCTGGCTGGGAGCAGATACCGAGATAAAAGAGCACGCCGTCGGTATCAACGATCGTCAACGGTCCAGTTGCCCACAGATCGACCCGCTGATCGCTTTGGGGCCGAAAATTTCGGATGGCTCGGCTGAGGTCCCCGCATGCCGCTGTTTCCTTGGGCGTTCCCTCCGGAAATGTCAGACCCGGCCTACCGGGATAGCGATCCTCCTGCGCCGTCGTCGACGACGCGCAAGCCAAGAGGGCGATCACATGTAAAAACAGGCGTTGCATATTCAATCCTCCGATGAATGATTGCGTGAGATCGGCGCTGAACATCTGACAGTTCAAGGCAGCGAATAGGATTGACCGGGTGGCACCTCGAACGAGGGCAATTCCCCGAGCATTGGAAGAATGCGGCTGAACACCGCACTGCCAGTCGGCACGGCGTTCCACCCGGATGTGCGAAAGCCGTGGGTTTCCGGGAGCCCCTTCGGCTCGTCTAGAAGCGTGAGCACTAGGAATTTCGGGGCATCGACGGGGACCACGCCCATGAACGATGTGATGTTCAGGGTTTTCGAGTAGCGGCCGTCGACGACTTTCTCTGCCGTGCCCGTCTTCCCGCCTATCCGGTATCCCGACACTCTGCCGTTCCGAGCGGAGCCAACCTCGGCGTTCAGCTGGAAAAGATAGCGCATGGCCTGCGTCGTTTCTGCCTTGACGAGGTCCGTGCCAAGAAGACGGGGCGCCAGCTCCGACGCCTTGATGAAGGTGGGCCGGATGAGCTTTCCACCGTTGACCAGGGCAGCCACGCCGACACTCGCCTGGAGCGGCGTGACCGCAAGGCCGTGGCCGAAAGAGGCGGTCGCCGTTTCGATATCGTCCCAGCGCTTCGGTAGGATCGGCGTGGCTGATTCCGGCAGTTCCGTCCGAAGGGTTTCCATCTGTCCGAATCGCTGGAGAAAGCGCCTATGGGCTTGCCTGCCGATATCCAGAGCCATCTTTGCCATCGAGATGTTCGAGGAGTAGATGAATGCCTCCGGGAGGGACAGGGGCCTGTACTTGCCCTGGAAATCGTGGATTCTTGCCCGACCGAAAGCGAGTGGCTTGCTGGCATCGATCACCGAATGGATCGAGTATCGGCCGGAATCGATCGCCATGGCGGTGGTCAGCGCCTTGAACGTCGAACCCATTTCAATATTGGCCGCGGCAATACGATTGATGCGATCGGGCTTCAGCGCGTCTGAAGGCGCATTGGGATCGAAGTCCGGCAAGGATGCGAGGGCGAAAACCTCTCCGGTCTCGACCTGGAGCACGAGCCCTGCCGCCGCGTTGGCGGAATACTTCTCGATTGCCTTTCTCAATTCAGCCTCGAGGGCATGCTGTACGCGGAGATCGATTGTGGTGACCACAGGCTCCAACGCATCCGCCGAAGTGTCCATGCCACTTGCGCGAAGATCCGCCAGGCCTGCCGTCTCCATCCACTTCTCAAGCCCGGATATGCCGATGTTATCGACATCCACCGCGCCAAGCACATGGGAGGCCAGTGCTCCGTTGGGATAGAAGCGCTTCGTCTCGCTTCGGAAACTGACCGCCGGCACGCCGGCGTCCCACAACGCCTGTTCTTCGAGCGGCGTTATCTGCCGCTTGATCCAGGCGAAGCGCGTCCGCGCGGCAAGTTTGTCATAGAGTTGACGATGATCGAGCGCCGGAAACACTGCAGTGATCCGCTCGACCGCCTCGTCGATATCGACGATCAGCCTCGGTATCGCAAACGCGCTGGAGATCGGGACATCCATCGCCAGAATAGCGCCATTTCTGTCCAGAATTGCAGGACGGTGGTTCGCGGCGACCTTCGACCCATCGGCAAGCAGGGGAGGCTCCAGGAGACCGAGAAACGCAAGGCGCAAAAGCATCATCAGAAAGAGGCTGACGAATGCTGCCGTCATCAGCAAGAGCCTGCCATTTCGGCTCCGGCCGCCTGGCCGCGGCGTTGATCGCGAGGTGCGGCGCATCTCAATACAGGCCGCCGGTGCTGCGCATCAGCCGGTCAAGCAATGCACCATCGAAATTTCCCGACGATGAACCTGCCTTGGCGTCCGCCGTGTCGGCAATCACGTCGCATGGGGCCACACAAGCGCCTGTTCCCGGCTTGAACGCTTCCAGAACCGAGCCTGATTGCTCGTCTGTGGCCGTGCCGCTTCGCAGGTCGACGCGCTGGAGGAACATGCCTTCCGGACGTTTGAAGGTGCCTGCCTGCCGGCCAGCGAGCGCCGTTTTCATGAAGTCGATGAAAACAGGCGCAGCGAGACCACCTCCGGTTTCACCGGAACCCATGGGGGTCGGCGTATCATAGCCCATGAAGACACCCGTCACCAAATCCGGCGTATAGCCCACGAACCAGACGTCCTTTTCGTCGTTTGTCGTACCCGTCTTCCCCGCGAGCGGCACTCCGAGCACGTTCACGCTCCGCGCCGTGCCGCGCTGGACCACGCCTTGCAGCATCGAGGTGACCTGGTAGGCGGTCATCGGGTCGAGCACGTAGTCCTTGTCGTCCACCAAGGTCGGTTCCGGCTCACCGTTCCAAGGCGCAGCGTTACAGCCCTCGCAGCGCCTCCCATCCTGCTTGAAGATCGTCTTCCCGTCGCGGCCTTGAATCCGGTCGACGAAGGATGGCCGCACCTCTCGACCACCATTGGCGAAGACGGCGTAGGCCGCGACCAGCCGCATCAGGGTGGTTTCACCCGCACCAAGTGACATCGGAAGATATTCCTCCAGATCATCGTAGAGGCCGAAGCGTTCGCTGTAGTCCGCCACCACATCCATGCCGACGGCGCGGGCGAGCCGCACAGTCATCTGGTTGCGACTGTTTTCGAGACCGGTCCTGAGCGTGGAGGCGCCGCCGGAACGACCGTCATAATTCTTGGGTCGCCACAGCCTGCCTGCACCATCGGGAATGGCCAGAGGTGCATCCAGCACCAGGGTTGCGGGGGTATAGCCGGCGTCGAGTGCGGCAGCATAGACGAACGGCTTGAACGAGGAGCCGGGTTGACGGAAAGCCTGGGTCGCACGGTTGAATTGTGATTGCGTATAGGAGAAGCCACCCGCCATCGCCACGACCCTCCCGGTCCGGGCCTCCATGGAGACCAGCGCGCCCTGGACCTGCGGGGGCTGGCGCAGGCGGTGCCCCTCTTGCGTCTTCTCGACGTACACGACATCACCCACCGAAAAGACGTCGGACGCATCCTTCGCGCATCGTCTTTTGCCTTTCATGCGGCCGCAAAGTGCCCAACCGAGCGCTTTCAGATCCATCTCGATAGGCGCTTCGGCGCCGACATCAAGCCGCAAGAGCACACCCTTCGTATCAACCCGCGATACGAGGGCGATGCGCCACTCGGGAACGTCGACTAGCGGTGCAATTGTTTCGGCAGCCGATGGCCAGCTCCCTGCGTTATCCAGATGGAGCAGCGGTCCGCGATAGCCCTTGGCCTGATCGTATTCGACGAGCCCCTTCTGCAACGCGCTCATCGCCGCATGTTGAAGCTTAGGGTCCAAGCTCGTGCGCACGCTGAAGCCGGCACGATAGAGTTCCGCCTCGCCGTACTTCGCCAGCAAAAACCTGCGGACCTCTTCGGTGAAGTATTCCGCCTTCTGGACGGCCGGCTGCCTTTCCCGGACAACGACGTCCAACGGTTGCGCCATGGCCCGGAGCGTCTCGGCTTTGGTGACAAATCTGTTCGCGAGCATCTGCTCGATCACCCAGTTTCGGCGGGCGATCGCTCGGTCGTGAGCCTTAACCGGATGGTAGTTATTTGGTCCTTTCGGCAGCGCCGCGAGATACGCGGCCTCGGCGATGTCGAGATCGGCCACACTCTTGCCGAAATAAGTCAACGCTGCCTGTGCGATGCCGTAGCTTCCAGCGCCCAGATAGATATCATTGAGGTAGAGCTCAAGCAGTTGGTCTTTGGTGAAGGCCTGGCTCATGCGGACTGCGAGCAGCATTTCCTTCACCTTCCGTTCGAATGTCCGGTCATTCGTCAAGAGGAAGTTCTTGGCTATCTGCTGCGTGATCGTCGAGGCACCGATCAGGCGACCGCCGCTCAAGCTATTTTCGACATTCGAGAGCAAGGCCTGTCCGATGCTGAACGGATCGACACCGGAATGGCTGTAGAAATTCTTGTCCTCGGCGGCGAGAAAAGCGCCCCTTACCCGCAGCGGCACAGCCCCGATCGGCATGAAAAGACGCTTCTCGCGGGCAAATTCCGCCATTAGCGTACCATTCCCGGCGTAAAGCCGCGATGTGACGGAGGGTTTCCAGTTGGCGAGCATGGTATGGTCGGGGAGACCGGCGCTGAAACTTGCGACCAAGAGATAAAGCATCAGGGCGAGCGCGAGACCCAGATTGATTCCGGCACTCAAAATCGCTCCAAGAAGCTTCATCCCTTACTCCATTCTAGATCCGGCCACCGCCCGCCAAGAGACCAATCTGGAGGCAACAGAAAGCGAGCCTCACTTTTCGTGAGACGCTTCGCTTCGTCTTGGCGAGCTGATCGTTCCGCCGCGTTCTTCTCGAGATCGGCCGTTTCGGTAATGGTTTGATATAGGGGTTGAACCATCCGCACAAACGACGTTATCTGGGATCAGATGCAAATTTAATTTGGGTAAACATGGTCCGTCCACATCTGCCTCTCAATGCGCTCCGCGCCTTCGAAGCCTCCGCAAGGCATTTGAGCTTCACGCGGGCGGCGATTGAACTCGGGGTTACGCAGGCGGCAGTCAGCCATCAGGTCAAAATTCTCGAGGAACGACTTAAGGTTAGCCTCTTCAAACGCATATCACGCGGCCTGATGGTGACTGCCGAAGGCGAGGCGCTCCTGCCAGTCCTGCGCGACTCATTCGACCGCATGGCCGATATGCTGGAGCGCTTCGAGGGAGGATACGTGCGGGAAGTCCTGACCGTCGGAGTGATCGGCACATTCGCGGTAGGATGGCTTTTGCCACGTCTCTCCGACTTTCAGCTGCACCATCCCCAGATCGAACTGAGACTGTCGACCAACAACAATCGCGTGGACATTGCCGCAGAGGGCTTGGATTTCGCGATCAGGTTCGGGAGCGGCGCCTGGCACAACATCGAGGCCGAGCATCTGTTCGAAGCTCCTCTCTCGGCAATCTGCATTCCGGAGATGGCCAAAGAACTGAAGCGCCCGGAAGACCTTTTCAGAAAGGTTCTCCTGCGCTCCTATCGCGCGGACGAGTGGACGGGATGGTTCACCGCCGCCGGTGTGGGCGGAGAGCCGCCGATCGCCAGGGGCATGATGTTCGACTCGTCTCTGGCGATGATCGAAGCGGCATTGCAAGGCGCGGGGGTCGCGCTGGCGCCGCCGCTCATGTTCCAGCGGCAACTGACGATGGGTTCCCTACAGCAGCCGTTCGATGTTTTTGTCTCGCGCGGGAGCTATTGGCTCACTTCGCAAAAATCCCGAAGTGAAACATCGGCAATGGCGGCATTCAGGACGTGGCTTTTGGAGGCAGCCGGTTCTGTCGCGACCGGACCTCACGAACACGAGGATGCAAAGATAATCTTGCCCTAGGCATTAGAAAAATTAGGGAGAGCCAACAGCGAATGTTGGCTGCCCTCTTCGCGCCGGCAGCGCCGACGAAGAAAGTATTGGTTGCTCGCAATCCATCTCGACAGCGGCTTCTACTGCAAGACTTCGTCCTATCGCCGGCCGAGCGTGTTGACGACGATGACCCCGCGCAGCGCCAAGGAGCCACCCAGCAGCGTCCTCGCCTCAGGCTCCTCCCCGAGGCCGGCTCAAGCGAAAAATACGGCGCATAGCGGAATGAGATAGAGAAACTGGCCTGCCCGCGCCGCGCCGAAATGTTTGAGCGCGTACGTCCAGCACGACTGACCGATGGCCGCAGGCGCGACGGCAAGAAAGACGACCGCGCCGACAGTTGACCGCGAGGCTGCGGCGAGCTGCTCGATCCCTACGGGAAGCCACGGGCAAAGGGCCACGATTCCGGCAATAATATCAACGGCTGTCACGGATAAGGGGTTATGGCGCGCAAGAAGCGGCCGTTGCAGTACCGAATAAGTCGCTCCTTACGCTCCAAGCTGCTTTTCGATCTCTATGGGCCGGACCGATTAAAGCGAGGGCGCCGTTCAATCCCTGGAACTTTTCAGGAAGTTTTCAGCCGGTTCTCAGGACTTTGCGCTTCTCCGTGATCAGGATGTCGGAGGATTGACCGCCAGGGAACGTCGACAACAAAGATCGTCGCCTCGATGGCGTGTTGATCATCCCAACCTGATCAACCGGATGAGATAGCATGGACCTGAAACTTCAAGGAAAGTCCGTCATTGTGACGGGTGCCACTGGCGGCATTGGACTGGAAATCGCCCGCACATTTTCAAAGGAAGGTGCACTGGTCACCATTCCGGGCCGCTCACAGAAGAAACTTGATGCGGCACTCGCCGATATCATGGCATCCGGCGGAGCCGGTGTCAGCGGCGTGCTGGCCGATCCGGCGACGGAAGCGGGCGTCGAAGCCCTGGTCGCCGCCGTGCCGCAGATTGATGTGCTGGTGAACAATCTCGGTATCTATGAGGCGAAGTCCTTCCAGGACATCAGCGACGCCGAGTGGCGGAACATGTTCGAAGTGAATGTGATGAGTGGTGTCAGGCTGTCGCGCGCCTATATGCCAGGCATGCTTGAGCGCAACTGGGGCCGCATCGTCTTCATCTCAAGCGAATCCGGGTTGATGACACCGGGTGAGATGGTTCATTACGGCATGACGAAGACGGCGCAGCTTGCCGTTGGCCGCGGTCTTGCGATTACGGCCAGAGGGACAGGCGTCACGGTCAATTCAGTCATGCCTGGACCCACCCGCTCAGATGGCATTTTCGATTTCCTGCGGGGCATATCGACCGATCCAAATGCGACGACAGATGAACTCGAAGCCGCCTTCTTTCAGCATCACCGACCAAGTTCGCTGCTGCAAAGGCTTATTCGCCCCGAAGAAATTGCAAGCCTCGTTGCCTATGTCGCGAGCCCGCTTGCATCTGCCACGAACGGGGCGGCATTGCGTGTCGATGGCGGGGTAACCCCAACAATCGTCTAGACACTTGCCTGCAGCCGCTCCTGCCAGAGGAGAGCGCCCTGCTGCGCGGAAAGGGTCTTTGCCCCCTCAAAGACCGCAGCGGCGTCCAAAGCCATTGTAGGCCCTCGCCGCGACAAGGCGAGGCCCTTCAAACGCAGGAGTTCCGGCAGGCACCACAACTCCTTCGTCCGTCCGGCGCGATCGATGGCCTCGTTGAGAATATTGAGACCAGCCGTCTCGTCACCGGCCGAGAGGTGAGCCCTGGCAAGCTCGCCCATCAGACCGCAATGGTACATGGAAAAAGGCACATCCCGGCTCTCGGCGAGCGTCGCCTGCAGCTTGATGATACCGCTTTTGAGCGAGCCGGTTCGGGTTTCCAGGCACGCTCGATAGGCCTCGGACCAGGTCATCCACACTGATAATCGGTGAGCGTTGGAAACGTCCACGAGCTCCTGGCTATAAAGCGCTGCCGCCTCAAGATGACCCTGGTCGAGCGCCAGCGGAATCGATGCTTGCGCCAGCGCGTGGCAGATCGAATAGGTGTGGTCCAGTTCCACCGCGCGTTCGAGCGCCTGCCGTGCGACGTCTAGTGCTCGCACGACATCGTTTCGCAGCCAGAGAACGCGCGCATAAAAAGCCAGGCCCGCGACCTGCTGATCGAAATGGTAATGGCTGGTCGGCAAGTTGCCGACGGGTTCTTCATATCCCTTTAGGAATTCCCCGAGCTCCGCTTGCGCCAAATGCTGTTCGCCGACGAGGTGATGAATGGAGCCCCGCACACGGCAAGCAATCAGACTGTCGATCCTGCTCCCCGAAGCGGTAGTGACGTTCGTCAGTTCTGCCATGCAGCGCAGTGCATCGTCGTTCAGCCCCGCATTGACGCTCGCGACCCCTAGAGCCCAAAGCGATCTGGTTTGCGCTCCACCATCACCAATCCGCCGCGCCTCCGCCAGACCCTGCTGAAGAACCTCTCGCGTCGAGGGCGTCGAGCCGCTGACATAGAGAAGTGCGCAGCCACGCGCGACCGCCAGCTTGACCAATTCATGCGAAAGATTCGGATGATCCAGAACATGACGACCAGCCTCGTCGGCAAACTCCAGCAATTCGGTAACCAGGGACAAATGCAGCCAAAGGGGTTCGGCAGCGACAACCAACTGAACGGCTGTCACTGCATCATTTCCCTCGCCCAGCGACCATTCCAGGGCCTGCCGGAGGCCAGGCAGGTGCGGCTTGTAGCGTGCGAGCCATTCCACGGTCGTCAGCTTTGCAATGTCTGCCTCCAGACGCCCGAAGATCCCGAGCACAAGAGCGGCCTGCCGGGACGCCACCGCGGCATATTCGCCGGCATCATCAAGACGTGCGCGCGCAAACTGACGCATGGGTTCAAGCAGATGAAACAGGCTGCCCTGCTCCGTCGCCTCGACGGTAAGCAGGGACTTGCCAACCAGCGAGGACAGAACGTTCACGAGCTTGCCCCTCGGCATGGCGGTGACTGCCGCCGCTGCCTCGGCTGTAAACTGCCCGGATAGCAGACTGAGCGCCCTGAACACCATCTGCTCCGGCGGTGTCAAAAGCCGGTAACTCCATGCGATGGTCGCCCCCATCGTCTGCTGCCGGGGAACGGCGGCGCGCCGGGAAACGCCGAGAATAGACAGGGAGGTCGCAAGTTCACGCAGCACCTCTCGCACGCCCAATGTGCGTGCTGCCGCTGCCGCCATTTCAATGGCCAGTGGAATGCCATCGACCCGGCGGCAGATCTCGACCAGTTGCGACAACTCCATTTGAAGCACCAAGGGACCGCCAGCGGCGAGGAGACGTTGCACAAATAGCTGAACCGCCGTGGACGAAAGACATTCCTGCAGCGGCGCCCCCTCTCTCGGCAGGCCAAGTGCCGGAATGCCTATGATCCGCTCGCCGTCGACCTCCAGCGCCTGCCTGCTCGATGCCAGAATGCGGACGCCCGGACATCCCGACAGCACCTCAAGCGCTATCGCTGCCACCGCGTCCAGCAGGTGTTCGCAATTGTCGAGGAGAAGAAGACAGGTCTTGCCGGACAGCGCCTGCACGAGAGACCGAACATCCCCCGGATCGCTCAGATTGACGTCCAAAACACCGGCGATCGCGGGACTAATGAACCGCTCGCTGTCGACGGGGGCAAGTTCCACCATCCAGACACCATCCGGGAACTGCTCAAGCAAGGCTAAAGCCGCGACCCGCGAGAGCCTGGATTTCCCAAAGCCGCCGGGGCCGATTAGCGTGACAAGCCGATGCCGATGGAGAGACGCGCAAATTTCAGCCTTGAGATCATCGCGGGCCACAAGACTGGAAAGATCGGGTCTAAGATTGGTCGGCGGCGGCAGGCGCGACGCTTCCACATCCACAAGACAATAGCCTTTCCCGGCAACTGTCTTGATCAGGTTTCGGTCGCTCCCGAGGGAGCGCCTCAGCGCGTGAATCTGAGCCTCAATGGCATTGTCATTGACAAAGCGCCCCTTCCAGACACGCTCGATCAACGCGTCCTTTGTGACGATCGCACCTTTTGCCTCCACCAAGGCAACGAGAACATCGAAAGCACGGCCGCCAAGCGAAATGACGTCATGCCCGTTGACCAGACATCGGCGCTCCCGGTCGATCGCATAACGGCCAAACATCGGAACGAGCATCTCCATCGGTTAGCGCAGCAGTTGCCAATGCGGCTTGTTTTTCAGAAGTTTTAAGATCCTCATAAGGACTTCAACCTTCGGCACCGTCAAGATGCACCCGCACCCGGAAGATGAACTGCATTCTGGGGCATAGCTTTACCCGTCACAGGCGCGCAGTTCACGCACGGAAATCTTGCTGCCAGGAGTTGCCCCATGAAACTGCTTTCCACCGTCGCCATCAGCGCGACACTCTTAGCCGGCACCGCATTCGCGGATGTCCAGCCCTTCCCGAAAGACTTCCAAACGAAGATGATCAAGGTGAAGGACGCCGAGCTTTACGTGCGCGTCGGGGGGCACGGGCCAGCCGTCGTTCTTCTCCACGGATATGGTGAAACCGGAGACATGTGGGCTCCCTTGGCCGCACGTCTCGCTGCCAAGCATACGGTGATCGTGCCGGATCTGAGAGGCATGGGGCTGTCGTCGCATCCGAAGAGCGGCTTTGACAAGGCAAATCAAGGTCATGACATTACGTCGGTTCTTGATGCGCTTCATGTCGAGAAGTTTGATCTCATCACTCATGACATCGGAAACATGGTGGGCTTCGCACTGGCGACACAGAACCCGCAACGCGTCACGAGCTTTACCCTCATGGATGCCCCGGTGCCCGGAGTGGGCCCCTGGGAGGAGATTCTGAAGAACCCGCTGCTCTGGCATTTCCGCTTTGGCGGTCCGGACATGGAGCGGCTCGTCGCGGGACGCGAGCGGATCTACCTAGACCGGTTTTGGAATGAATTCTCCGCCGATCCGAAGCGGTTCGATGAGGCCTCGCGAAAGCACTACGCAAAACTCTACGCCCGGCCCGGCGCCATGCATTCCGGCTTTGCGCAATTCGCAGCCTTCGATCAGGATGCCATCGACAATCGAGCCTGGCTCGCCAAAGGTGAGAAGCTCAACATGCCCGTACTGGCCGTCGGCGGCGAGAAATCCTTCGGCACGACCATGGCAACGGTCATGCAACCGGCCGCCTCCAATGTTCAAGGCGCTGTGATTAAGGCGTCCGGCCACTGGCTGATGGAGGAACAACCGAAAGCCACCGTCGATGTCATCGAAAAATTCATCGACAGCAAGAAGTAACGGCAGCCCAGCCCGGCTTCGTCCCAACCGGCCACGTCCTGGCCCCATGAGCGCGTGTTTTCAAACTCTGTCAGAGAAGGGCCTCCCCCATGACCTCGCCTGCCAAGATCCGCAATCCGGTGGAAGATCATATGCTCACACCGGAAAATGCCGCCCTCGTCATCATCGATTTCCAGCCGGTGCAGGTCGCTTCCGTTGTGACGATGGAACGGCGGCAGCTCGTTGCCAACGTGGTGGCGGTCGCAAGGACCGCAAAACTTTATGGACTGCCGATCGTCCTTTCGACGGTCAATGTGAAGACAGGACGCAACCAACCTACCATTCATCAGCTCACCGAAGTCCTGGGCGATCTGACCCCGATCGACAGAACATCGATCAATGCCTGGGAAGACGTTGAGTTTGCGGACGCCGTCCGGGCGAGCGCACGCCGGAAGCTGATCATGGTGGCGCTCTGGACCGAGGTTTGCCTGGTTTTCCCGGCTCTCGATGCATTGAAAGAGGGATTTGACGTCTATCCGGTCGTGGATGCCATTGCAGGAACCTCTCATGAAGCGCATGCTGCGGGTCTTGATCGGATCCTGCAGGCGGGGGCCAAACCGATCACCTGGATACAGCTTGCTTGCGAACTGCAACGGGATTGGGCGCGGGAAGCCACTGTGCCCGGCTTCGCCGAAATCGTGTTTGCGTCAATTCATCCATAGACACGGATGGGGGTTCACATGTCTGCAATTCTGCTACTCACTCTTTTTCATGTATTGATCAGTCTTGTTGCGATCGTGGCAGGCTTCGGTCTGATCCACCGACTGATTATTAACGGAAATGACCGCGTGCTTGCGCAATGGTTTCTGGTGACGATCGCGATCACGCTCGTGACCGGCTTCCTGTTTCCCTTTAACGGTGTAACACCGGCCATCAATGTCGGAATCCTCTGCACGGTCATCCTTCTGGTAACGCTCTATGCGCGCTACCGGGCAAGACTGTTAGGCTTCTGGCGACCGGTCTATGTTGCCGGAGCAACGCTTCTGATGTTCTTGAACACGCTGGTCCTGATCATCCAGTCGTTCCAGAAGATCGGGCCTTTGCACGCTCTGGCACCGGTGGGCAACGAGCCTGCAATCCTCGCCTGCCAGGTGATCCTTCTGCTCGCCTCTCTGGCAGCCGGCATTCTCGCAGTGCTGCGGTTCCGACCGTCCTTGTCGATCCCCGGCGTCACCCTGCCGTCTGCCTGATAAGGCTTGCTGCCGAAACGGATAGGCGGACGATGCTATCGTCCGCCTATCCGTAATGCACGACTTCAGGTCCGGGTAATCGATGTGCCGCCATCCACCAGCGATGCGGTGCCGGTGACGAAGCTTGCATCATCGGAGGCCAGATAGAGTACGGACTTGGCGATTTCCTCGGCCGTTGCAACCCGCTTTAGCGCATGCAGCGCGGTGATGAAGGCCTGCTTTTCCGGCGTGTCGTTCATCTCCCGGTACATGTCCGTGTCGACTGCTCCGGGCAGGATGGAATTGACGCGGATGTTCTTGGAACCGAATTCGGCAGCCAGTGCCTGTGTCAGGCCGATTAGGCCGGACTTGCTGGCTGAATAGGCTGCGACACCCGGAAAAGAATAGCTGTAACCCACGAATGTCGACGTGAAGATGATCGAGCCCGCGCCGTTTTTTTCCATCGCGTCCGCCTGGTGCTTGGCCGCCAAGAACGACGCTGTCAGGTTGATGGCCAGCGTATCGGCAAACCCGTGTTCTGAAACACTTGTCGTCGGCCCGGCTTCGCCCAGAGTGCCGGCATTGTTGAAGGCGATGTCGAGCTTTCCATAGCGCTCGACAGCGGTTGCAACCAGGCGCCGATGATAGTCTTCCTCACGAACGTCTCCGGCGACCGCAATCGCCTGGCCGCCTGCGGCCTCGATCTCAGCAACGAGGCTATCGAGTTCCGCCTGTCGGCGGGCACCGACCACAACCTTCGCTCCCTCGGCGGCAAAGAGCTTTGCCGTTGCCCTGCCAATGCCGGAACTTGCGCCAGTGACGATGGCAACCTTGTTATTCAGCCGTGTCATGTTCTTGTCTCCATTCGGGAGCAGCACCTGCCGCTCCGTTCGATGGACTGAAGATGGCACCTTGCCATTGTTCGGATTAGTCGGCAGATATTGGAACTGAAATCCGGAGATGCCGAACGATGCTGATGCGAACGGAAGGGATTGTGACGTTTGTGGCCGTTGTCGAATGCGGCTCCATCAGCCAGGCGGCACGGCGGTTGAGGCTTTCGAAATCCGTCGTCAGCGAGCGTCTTGCGGAACTAGAAAAGACGCTGGGCAGCCTGCTTCTTCAGCGGACCACCCGGAAGCTCACCTTGACCGAAAGCGGCCAGGCCTTTTTGGAGCGGGCGCGCCGCATAACCCAGGAGATGGAAGCAGCGGCAGAAGAGATGTCGGAGCGGCGGGGGGAGATCGCGGGGCCCTTGCGCATCGCAGCCCCCGTCACCTTCGGCCGAATGCATCTCGGCCCCGCGCTCTATCCGTTTCTGGTTCAGCACCCAAACCTTGAACTCACGCTTGACATCGACGACCGCAGGGTGGACCCGGCCGCCGACGGCTACGACGCCATCATCCGCCATGGTCCCATATCCGAGTCACGCCTCATAGCCTGGAAGCTGGCACGAAGCCGCCGGATGCTGACGGCCTCAGTCGACTACCTCACGCGGTTCGGCACGCCTCGCACGCTGCAGGATCTCGAAAATCACAAGGGCATATTCTATACAAACCGCGGGATTGCCGACTGGCGCTTCCTGACCGGCAGCGGCAACGTCATCGTACGGGCCAAGCTCGGCCTTGCGATCAACAATGGCGACATGATGCGCGATGCGGCGATAGCGGGCCTCGGTCTGGCGCTCTTGCCGGCTTTCATAGCCGGCCCCGCCATTCGCGATGGCTTGCTGCAGGAAGTAGAGGTCGATCACAAGCCGGAACCGGAATTTATCTTCATGGCCCATCCGCAGGGGCGCCAGCCGCCCGTGAAGCTGCGCGCCATCGCCGATCATCTGAAAACTGCGTTTGGCAATCCACCCTACTGGGATCCATAGATCAGTTTGATGTCTTTTCTCAATGAACACGACATGCTTGCGCTCTTGCTTTCGAAGCCAAGATGGCTGCTTTCGGGTTGTATTTAAGGCTTCCGTACCGACCGAAATGAGGGCGCGAAGCTGCCCTCATCCCTTCGGCCCGTGATGACCGCAATGGGCCGACTGCGGTCTTCCGCTTCGCGCCATTAGCGGACATCCAGCTTTGTGGGGGAAACCAAACGTCTCAGCACGATTTCACGGAAGCGCGTGAACGCAGACGCGCCCTCCTTTGCCTTAGCTCGAATGAGCGCCCCCTCGTAGGCGTCCACGATACTGGCTGTTAAATCATTGATGTTCTCTTCAATGTCGATATCGCCATCCTGCTGCGCAGCGGCCAGCACCCCTTGAATGCTTTTCTCCCAGCGTGCGAATGACGTAGCGAGCGTATCAAGAACGACTGTGCTCCGGCCCGCAGCGCCTTGGGCAATGATGCCATAAAGGCAGCCTGCATACGGAGCGTCCGTCCTGTATTCGGCTTCAAGAGCTGCAAAATAGGCGTCGAGACGAGCCAGCGGACGGAGCGAGGTGTCGGTGAAGAAGTGCTCCCTCAGGCGACGGTACTTTTCCTCGTAGGCTTCGATGACCGCCACGACGAAATCATCCTTGCTCTGGAAGAAGTAATAGAACGACCCTTTCGGGACATCGACGGCCTTCAGGATCGGGCCAATCCCCACACCCTCATATCCATGGGCCAACAGTTGCCGCATGCCTTCGGAAATGAGCCGATCTCGCGTCGTAAATTGACCATCCATAACTAGACCAATCGTCTACAAGGCTGCTTATACACATTTCTCTCCGTGGAGCGAGCTTCGTATGAGCATAGCACGCAGTCGGATTGTCGGCATCTACCTGATGATTTCTTCTGCCGTTCTGTGGAGCACAGCCGGGCTTTTTGTGCGCATCGCCGACATGGATGTCTGGTCAATGATCGGCTGGCGGTCGGCCTTCTCATTAGTCACGCTCGGCGCTTTCGTATTGTACCGCCGAAGATCAACGAAGACAGGTGGTAAAGGAACTTTCGGCATGCCCGGCGTAGCCGCATGTGCCGTGTCGACAATAGCGGCGATCACCTACGTTGCGTCTTTGCAATGGACCACCGTCGCTAATGTCATGACAGTGTACGCCACGCTTCCATTCGTCGCGACTGGTATCGCCTTTTTGTGGCTGAAGGACCGCGTGACATACCGCTTCATAATCGCTGGTTGTCTAGCGTTCCTGGGGGTAGGTATTTCGGTCGGAGCGGCGATGTCGGCAAACGACATTCTCGGCATCCTTGCTGCATTTGTCATGACGACTGGGTGCGCCACGCAGATTGTCATCGCCAAACGGTTTCCGACTATGGACTCGACTATGATGACGGTCTTTGCCGCTTTGGCATGCTTTTGCATCGCACTTCCTCTCATGCAGTATTCGATGCCGACGCCAACACAGCTCCTTGCATGCGCATTCTATGGAATTTTCACGACGGGCATTGGTTACGTGCTCTTGTTGCTTGGTTCTCGACGGGTCGCTTCAGGTGAAGCTGGACTACTTTCCATGCTTGATGTCATCCTTGGTCCGATATGGGTTTGGATTTTCTTCAGCGAGGAGATCACGCTGCCAGTCCTGCTGGGCAGTGTAGTCGTTTTGACTTCCGTCTTTTGGTACCTTTTACCGGGCCGTAACATCGCTGCTGCCGTTTGAGCATTGTCCGCAATGGGCCGACAGGAGACGCACTGCTGCAAGAAGGGTTGCCGTCGGATATTCCGCGTCATCCCCGTTGCTCGGTTTCTTGCAATTTTTCGCTGAGCACGTGTTGAATCTTACATCCTGCGCTCGGTACTCTTCAGTGAACTGGAGAGCCCGGAAACGCGACTGGCCTCGCGCTGCTGCAAGACGTGCCGGGATTCGGCCAGTATCTCGCGATACCTTTGGATCTTGGTTGCTTTCATCCTGAATAAGTCGTCGACTGATACCGTTGCCTGCTGCACCGGAAAAGCCACT
>Ga0075365_10000277_pt1 | contig 17577 bp, 15 predicted proteins | sample EndMetdeltDD1765_FD_71387 | JGI IMG/M metagenome (GOLD analysis project Ga0075365, IMG submission 71387) | Populus endosphere microbial communities from Tennessee, USA - Endosphere MetaG P. deltoides DD176-5 | ecosystem: Host-associated > Plants > Roots > Endosphere | place: USA: Tennessee... | reverse complement strand
CCGGTTGGCCACAGCCGGGGGGATCCGGTGGCGCGGCCGGTCCTCGCTCAGATCGTCAGCCGCCTCGGCGGCTGCCGAGATCCGCTTGCCCCGGAGGAACAGGACCACGACGACGGCGACGAACACCGCTGCCTGGGAGCTCGTCCCCAGGTGGGTCGCTGCCAGCGTCAGGTGCTCGACGAGCCCGAGCAGGATGCCGCCGAGGATGGCTGCCGGGATGCTCACGAAGCCGCCGAGGGCGGCGGCACCCAACGCGCGCAGGAGCAGTCCGGGGCCGAGGGCGCCGGCGTCGAACACCGACTGCGACGGCGCCATCAGGATCGCCGTCGTCGCGCTCATCGCGCCGGCGATCCCCCAGCTGACGGCGTTCACGCGATCGACCGAGATGCCGCAGAGTCGTGCCGCCTCCGCGTTGGACGCGGCGGCCCGCATGCACTTCCCGAGGGTCGTCCACCGCAGGAAGATGGCGAGTGCCGCGACGGTCGCCGGCACGATCACCAGGATCATGATGTGCGAACCGGTGAGGTCGGTTCCGAGAATCCGCCAATGGGCCGCGAAGGGCAGTGGGTACGCCTGCTGGAAGAGCAAGGTCGGATCCGGCGCGAGGATCGGGATGTAGGTGAGTGCCAAGAGGATCTGGCCGAGACCGATGGTGACGAGCACCATCGTCAGGCCGCGCCGGCGCTGCCGCCGCATCGGTCGGACGATCCATCGCTCCGACAGGAGCCCCAACCCGATGCCGATCCCAACGGCGATCGGGAAGGCGAACCACCAGCTCATGCCCCGATCGAGGACGAACGTCGCGAGCAGGAGCGCGGAGAGCGCGCCGAGCTGGCCATGCGCGAGGTTGATGAACCGGCTCGACTTGTACACGAGGACGATGCCGACCGCGAGCATGCCGGTCGTGAGCCCGCTCAGGATTCCGAGAACGATGCCTGCGAGCACCCGTCACTCCCCCGCTTGTCTCCATGGTGAACCCTGCACCGCCGCACCGAATCCGCCAGCGCGTCGGCAGTTGCGGCATCCGGACCCCCGCGCCGCGGTCTGAGTATCGTAACTAACTAAGCCTCTGGTGTCAACGTACGGCGGGTCTTGACCGCACCGAGGACGATGGAGGTCTTCGTGCCCGTCACGTGACCTGTCCGACGGATGGCGTCGATCGCGGACTTGAGGTCGTCGACGTCGACCGCACGCACCAGCGCGATGGCGTCGGGCTGGCCCGCGAGCGTGTACAGCGCCCGGATCTGCGGCACTGCCTCGGCGATGGACTCGATCACGCTCACCGGGGCGCTCCCGACGAAGGTCAGTTCGACGAACGCCTCGACCGGCTCGCCGAGTGCGCCGGGCTCGACGATGGCGGTGTAGCCCTCGATCACGCCCGAGCGCTCCAGGCGGTCGATCCGCCGCTTGACCGCGGAGGGCGACAGCCCGACCCGGACCCCGATGTCGCCGAACGTGCGCCGGGCATCGTCGAGGAGCAGCTGCACGATCCGGCGGTCCAGGTGGTCGAGTCCGGCAGGCGGGGTGGGCACGCACGAGATCTACCGCATGATCGAGCTATGGCGCAAGGATCATGCGTTCAACGCGGAATGCCCGCAGGACTCTTGCGTAGTCGTCCCGGTGCTTCGTACGTTCCCGAGGCAGGCACAGCGACGGAGGAGACCGAGCGTGACGGTGACGATGGGCCAGGCCGGCGCGGACAGATCGGCAGCGCCCGACGAGGACGGGGCGCCCGACCTCGCCGCCCTGGACGAGATCCAGCGCCGGGTGCTGTGGCTCGCCGTGCGCATCGTCGACGCCGCCAATCGACGACCGAAGGACGCGATCAAGGTGGGCGGACACCAGGCCTCGTCGGCGTCGATGGTGTCGCTGATGACGGCACTGTGGTTCCACCACCTCGACCGAGGCGATCGCGTCGCCGTCAAGCCCCACGCGTCACCGGTCTTCCATGCCATCCAGTACCTGCTCGGGCGTCTCGACGGCAGCTACCTCACCCGCCTGCGCGAGCGAGGCGGCCTCCAGGCCTACCCCTCCCGCACCAAGGATCCCGACGCCCCGGACTTCTCGACCGGATCCGTCGGGCTCGGCGCGGTCGCCCCCTTGTTCGCGGCCGCAGTCCGGCGCTACGTCGACGATCACGTCGGGCCGGCCCCCCGGTCTCGGTTCGTCGCACTCGTCGGCGATGCCGAGCTCGACGAGGGGAACGTCTGGGAGGCGGTCAGCGATCCGGTCACCGAGGGTCTCGGCAACTTCACCCTCGTGGTCGACCTCAATCGCCAGAGCCTCGACCGGGTGGTCCCGGCAATCCAGGAGGGCCGGCTCGCCGGCTTCTTCCGCGACGCGGGCTGGCACGTCGTCGAGGCGAAGTACGGCTCGATCCTGCAGGCGGCCTTCGCCCGTGACGGCGGCGACGACCTCCGCGTGCACCTCGACGCGATGTCGAACGAGGCGTACCAGTCGCTGTTCGGGCTGAGCGGAGCCCCCTTCCGGGAACGCGTCCTCGAGGGCGCCGGTCCCACCGCCGCGCGCCTGATCGGCCAGATGGACGACGACGAGCTATACCGGACGATCACCGACCTGGGCGGCCACGACCTCGGCCTCCTGCTCGATGCCTTCGCCGCATGCGACCGCGAGGCGGACCGACCGAGCGTCGTCTTCGCCTACACCATCAAGGGATGGGGCCTGCCGATGGCCGGCGACCCGCTCAACCACGCCGCCCTCCTGACCGAGACGCAGATCGAGGAGCTGCGCACGTCGATCGGGCTCGATCCGGCGCACGAGTGGGACCGCTTCCCGGTCGAGTCGGCCGCCGGTCGGGTGTGCGCGCGAGCCGCCGAGCGAACCGCGCCGTCGGAGGTGGCAGCTCGCCCGGCGGTGCCGGTGCCCCGGCAGGCGGCGACACCGGTCCTGCGGGGCACCGTGTCGAGCCAGGAGGCGTTCGGCCGGGTCCTCACGCGTCTCGCCGAGGTGGAAGGCGTCGGGGAACGCATCGTCACGACCGCCCCCGACGTCTCGATCTCGACCAACCTCGGTGGCTGGATCAACAAGGTCGGCGTGTACTCCCCCAACGACACCGAGGACTACGGCGGCAGCGAACGCATCCTGCGCTGGGTACCCGGGAGGTCAGGTCAGCACCTGGAGCTCGGGATCTCGGAAATGAACCTCTTCATGCTCCTCGGGCAGCTGGGATTGAGCCACGACTACCACGGTCACCACCTCCTGCCGGTGGGAACCGTGTACGACCCGTTCGTCCTGCGAGGACTCGACGCCCTCGTGTACGGCCTCTACAACGGCTCGCGCTTCGTGTTCGCGGGCACGCCCGCCGGGGTGACGCTCGCCCCCGAGGGCGGCGCGCACCAGTCGACCATCACCGCGTCCGTCGGACTCGAACTGCCGAACCTCTCGTACACCGAGCCCTGCTTCGCGACAGAGGTCGACTGGCTGCTGTGCGATGCGCTGACCCGCCTCGGCGCTTCGGACGGCGAGAGCACCTACCTTCGCCTGTCCACGCGCCCGGTCGACCAAGAGCCGTTCGCCGCTGCTCTGGAGCGGTACGGCGAGGACCGCTTGCGGCAGCTCGTCATCGCCGGCGGCTACGAGCTCGCGTCGTTCGACGACGGAGGGCGACCGAGCGTCACGCTGGTGGCCACCGGTGCGATGGTGCCCGAGGCGCTCGCCGCAGCCGCGGAGCTCGACGTCGAAGGCGTCGGCGCCACCGTCGTGCACCTCACGAGTCCGGATCGCGTCTTCCGGTCGTGGCAGGGGCGGCACCACCGCGGTGCCACCACGGGGACCGTCGTGCGGGCCCCGAGCCACCTCCACCAGCTCGTGAGGGGCTCCCGCCGCGCCCCGATCGTGAGCGTCCACGACGGAGCCAGCCACGCCCTCGGTTGGCTCGGGTCGGCGCTCGGTGTCCCCCAGATCGCGCTCGGGGTCGACGAGTTCGGCCAGTCGGGCACGATCACCGAGCTGCACGAGCTGACGGGCATCTCCACGGGCAACGTCGTGAACGCCGCGTTGATCGCCGTCCACGAGTCCGGCGCCTGACGGGTGCGCCGGGCCGGACCTTCCGGTCAGGCCTTCACGAAGCGGAACAGGACCTTGTCGTTGGTCCGCGTCCAGAAGTCGAGGAGCTCCCAGGCCTGCCCGAGCTGGCTCGGGTCGATCGGCACCGTTCGGACCTGCAGCCGTCCGATCTCGGCGTGGAAGCCACGCGCGACGAAGGGCGCGAGGTACGCGTCGACGTCGCGCAGCGGTGGCAGGCCCAGCGGCTCGGCGTTGGCGGCATGCCAGTCGGACATGAGTGGGCTGTCCCGATGGACGCTCGTCACCGCGATGTACCGCCCGCCGTCTCGCAGCGCGTGCCACAGGTCGTCGGCGTGCTGCTCCAGGTCGTCCACGAGGTAGACGACCTCCTGGCTGAACGCGAGGTCGACACGAGGCCAGCTGGCCGCCGGTCGCCCGGCGGCGACGTACTCGATCGGGCGGTCGCCGTTCTGCTCCCGGGCGGCGTCGATCGCGCCGGATGCCGGGTCGAACCCGAGTGCGCGGGCGACCCCGTAGCGGTCGTGGAGGAAGCGAAGGAAGCCGCCCATGTTGCAGCCGACGTCGAGCACGGTCGCCGTCGGCAGCGCCGAGGCCTCGAGCTCGGCCATGGCCTCCCACACGCACAGGTTGCCCCGCTGCATCTGGGTGTCGGCCTCGCCCGAACGCCAGTAGCCGTCCGCGCTCGACGAGCCCGAGAAGGTGTCCCGACCACGAGCCGTCGACTCGCCCGCCGTCATGACTACGACGCGGCGCCGACGGGTCGATAGATCCGCCGCACCTCCGCAGCTGCGTCCAGCGCGGCGTCCTCGCGGGGTCGCACCCGCGGGAAGGCCACGTGCCGGAACGGGTCGCCCGGACGGAGCTGCAGCCCGTCTGCACCGAAGTTGGCGGGGCCGACCTTGCCGTGGTTCCCCGGTCGCGGGGCGTACACGGCGTCCTTGCCGTAGAAGCGCATCGACAAGGTGCGCCGGCGCGAACCGGCGCGGGTCGGCGCCCCTCCGTGCAGGAGGGCCGGATGGAAGATCAGCAGGTCGCCAGGCTCGGTCGCGTACGAGACGATGTCGTACCGATCGCGATGGGAGTCGACGTCGGGGACCGGAGGAAGCAGGCCCGCCGACTCGGCGTCGTCGCGGGCCGCTGCTGCGAAGCGGACCCCCCAGTGCGATCCACGCACGAACTCGAGGGCCTCGCTCCGGCTGATGGGGTCGAACGAGAGCCACACGGTGGCGAACTGCGAGCCCTCGAGCGGGAGGTCCTGCGAGTCCTGGTGCCACGACGTCGCCCGGCTCTCGACCCCTTCCTTCACGAAGACGTGCTCGAACATGAACCACACCTCGGGCGAGTCCCAGATGCACGTCAGGATGTCGGGGATGCTCGATGCCAGCAGCAGGTCGCGGTACTGCGACAGCGCGTCGGGGTTGAAGAAGTCCTGGTAGAAGCGACCGGCCGTCTCGTCACCCGCCTCGACCTTGTGATGCGAGGTCGGGTTGTCGAGGCTCCAGCGATAGGCCTCCTCGGCGAGCTCCAACGACGCGCCGTCGAGCGCGTCACGAACGCACACCACCCCGTCTCGCAGCAGTTGATGGTTGAGCGCCGCCCAGTCCTGCACCGTCATGTGCGTTCCCCCGAGTCGCGTACCGTCGCCGTCGGGCACCGCGAACACTTGCGTTGCTCATTGAGGCGTATAAGTATCGTAACTATCGGTATTGCGCGTGTCAACGTCAGCTCTTCCGCCCTCACGGCAGCGGCGGCAGGGGTACGAACGCGCCCGGCGGGAGCGATCCGCGGTAGTGGGCGCTGAGCCGGCGCGCGCCGAACACCCACTCCCCTCCCTCGCGCACGTACTCGTCGACGTAGCAGGCGACCTGCAGCGCGTCCTCCGACGCGTCCCGCTTCCGCAGGATCTCGAGCACGAGCCAGCGTCCCACCACGACGTCGCCCCGCCGAGTGAGCCAGCCCTGGGAGGGCAGTTGCAGCACGGAGTCGTAGATGGGCAGGAGCGCGGTCCAGTGCGCGACGATGGCATCACGGCCTTCGAGCACGCGTGCGCCGAGCTCCCATCGCGCCCCCTCCGCCCAGGTCGCGGCCCAGGCTGCAGCGTCGAGCCGGCTCACCGCGTCGGCATAGGCGACCACGAGCCGGCGGATGGCGGCGTCGTCGTCGGCGGGCAGCGGAACGGTCGGCGAGGTCATGGCCAGGGCACCTCCGGTGCATGGAGAAGGAGAGATCGATGAGCGCGCGCTCGCAGCTCTACGTGGACGGGACGTGGACGACACCCAAGGGGGCGGGAACGCTCGAGGTGATCGACCCCACCACCGAGGCGGTGTTCGCCACCATCCCCGATGCGACGCCGGCCGACGTGGACCTCGCCGTCGCGGCCGCCCGGAGGGCCTTCGAGCCCTGGTGGGACACCGACCCCATCGAGCGTGCGGCCCTGCTGCGCCGCGTCGCCGACGAGATCGAGGCGCACGGCGACGAGCTCGCCGAGATCGAGGCCCACGAGATCGGGATGCCGAAGCACCTCGCCGCCCGCTCCCAGGTGCGGCTCGGCGTGCGCGCCTTCGCGACGGCCGCCGAGGTGCTCGAGCGGTTCCCCTTCGAGGACCGCTCGAGCGGCGTCGTGGTGCGCGAGCCGATCGGGGTCGTGGGCGCCATCACCCCGTGGAACTTCCCGCTGAACCAGATCGGTTCGAAGGTCGCCTACGCCCTGGCGGCTGGTTGCACCGTCGTGCTCAAGCCGTCGGAGGTCGCACCGGTGAGCGCGTTCGTGCTCGCCGAGATCCTCGACGGCGTCGGCCTCCCCCCCGGCTGCTTCAACCTGGTGACCGGGCTCGGTGTCACCGTGGGCGAGGCGATCGTCGGCCATCCCGACGTCGACATGGTGTCGTTCACCGGCTCGACCCAGGCCGGCCGACGGGTCGCCGAGCTCGCCGCCCGCACCGTCAAGCGCGTCGCCCTGGAGCTGGGCGGCAAGTCGCCGTACGTGATCCTCGACGACGCCGACCTCACGAAGGCCGTGCCAACCGGCGTGTCGTCGGCCTTCTCGAACTGCGGGCAGACGTGCAGCGCGCTGACCCGCATGCTCGTGCCGCGTTCCCTGCTCGGCGCCGCCGAGGACATCGCCCGCTCCCACGCCGCGACCTTCACCGTCGGCGACCCGTTCTCGGAAGCGACCCGTCTGGGCCCCCTCGTCTCGGCCGTCCAGCGCGACCGAGTTCGCGGCTACATCCAGCAAGGGATCGACGAAGGTGCTCGTCTCGTCGCCGGCGGACCGGATGCGCCCGAGGGACTCCGTCGGGGCTACTTCGTGCGTCCCACGATCTTCTCCGACGTCGACCCCTCGATGACGATCGCCCGGGAGGAGATCTTCGGCCCGGTGCTGTCGATGATCCCGTACGACACGGACGAGGAGGCCATCCGCATCGCCAACGACACGCCGTTCGGGCTGGCGGCGGGTGTGGCCGGTAGTCCCGACCGGGCCCGGCGCGTCGCACGGTCGATCCGCGCCGGTCAGGTCAGGGTGAACGACGGCTACCGGCCCGACGACGCACCCTTCGGCGGCTACAAGCAGTCCGGCAACGGGCGGGAGCTCGGCGTGCACGGTCTCGAGGAGTTCCTCGAGGTGAAGGCGCTCTTCCTCTGAGGTTGCGGCCACGTCAGCCGGGCCGGGGAAGGCGCCGCGCTGCAGCGAAGCGGCTGATCGACCGTGTGACCTCGTCCGGCGCCTCGAGCATGCTGAAGTGCCCGACCTCCGGGAGGATCTCGACCTCCAGCGCCGGCAAGGCCGCCCGCAGGAGATCGAGGTAGGGCGTCGACTCGTCGCGCCGCAACGAGCGGCGCGCGGCTCCGGCAGCCACGAAGGTGCTCTGGATGGCGAGGACCGGGAGCGAGCGGTCGAGCGCGGCGAGCGCCTCCTCGTACCGTTCGACATCCCAGTCCTGCCACGTGGCGAGCACCTCGCGCATCAGCGGCGTCGGGGCACCGAGCATCGTCGAGGAGACGTGGTCGCGGACGCGCTCGTCCGCATACGGCCCGACCGCGTCCTGGACGGTCCGGATGAACCGGCGGCGCACCTCCTCGTCAGTCAACGCGCGGGCACGGTCGGGCTCCGCGAGGGGCGCTGGGCCGAACATGCGACTCCCGTCGACGAGCACGAGCCCGGCGACGACGTGGGGGGCACGAGCGGCGACCTCGAGCACGACCCGCACGCCCATGCTGTGGCCGACCAGCACCGCGGGCACGGCGCCCAGGTGGTCGACGAGGGCGCGAACGTCGCGCCCGAACTGCTCCATCGTGCAGGTGCCCGGCGCGGCGGTCGAGGCGCCGTGCCCGCGCAGGTCGAGGCTGACGACGCGGAACGCCTGGCTGAGCTCGTCGTGCTGGTGCGTCCAGTCGGCCCGGCTGCAGAGCGCCCCGTGCACGAACACGACCGCCGGCACGCCCTCGCCGGCGACGTCGAAGGCGAGGTCGGCGTCGCCGAGGGACAGGCGCGACACGGTCGCCTGCGGGCGGGCGGTCAGCTCTTCGCGTCGGGCGCGTAGCACCAGTACCGGTACTGCTTCTCGGGCTCGTGACCCGCCTTCCACGAGCGTGCGTGGAGATCGAACCAGATCGGCAGGAGGTACATCACCAGCACGCCGGCCGACGCTGCGTTCGGGTTGAAGTAGGTCTGCAGCGGGAACTCCTTGAGCCGCAGTCGCGGGTCTCGCGCCTGGAAGCGCCGGCACGCCTCGACCACCCGCTGCACCTCCTCGACGCCATCCAGCGTGATGCCGAGGTGCGGCACGAACATCGTCTCGCCCGGGCCCTCCCCGATGTCGCCGACGGGGAACGCCTGGGGGAAGTCCGACTCCGCCAGCATGACGAACTGGCCGTCGTCGACGCACAACCGGTGGCAGTCACCACCGAAGACGGACATGGCCTGCGACGTCCAGCCGAAGACCCCGCAGAAGAAGGCGTCGACCTCGTCACGGAACGCCTGGGTCAGCGTGCCGCGCGGGAACGTGACCTCGAGGTGGTCGAAGCGCATGGCGACGTTCGCCTTCTCCGTCACGCTACGCCGCCGGCTTCGCCATGCGGCCCCGGCGGAGGAGCCGGCCCGGCCGCTCCTCGGTCGCCTCGCCGTCGCGGGTGAAGACCTGCCCGTTGACGATCGTCGCCGCGAAGCCCTCGGCTCGTTGCTCGTACCGGCGGGCTCCGCCGGGCAGGTCGTAGACGACCTTCGGCATCAGCGGCGCCACGGTGTCGGGATCGAAGATCGTGATGTCGGCCGCGAAGCCGGCCCCGAGCACGCCCCGGTCGCGCAGCCGCCACGTCCGTGCCGGCTGCAGGGTGATCATCCGCACGGCCTCCTCGAGCGTGAAGGCCTTGCGCTCCCGCACCCAGTACGCCAGCAGGTGGGTCTGGATGGACGCGTCGGAGATCTGCGAGGCGTGGGCGCCGGCGTCGGAGAACGTCATCGCGGTGTTCGGATGGCGCAGCAGCGCGGTGAACTCGTCGATGTTCTCGTCGGCGTAGAAGGCCCGGGCGAGCGGATCCCAGAACGACTGCGTGAAGCACATGTCGAAGTCGGTCTCGAGAGCGGCGTCGATCATGACGTCGACGGGGTCGACCCCCAGCCGTCGCGCCTCGGCCGCCACCGACGGGTTCACCCGGTACGGCGAGTACATGACGAAGATCTTCTCGAAGTCGGGCTCGAAGGGATCGGCCGCGCCGACGGGCTTGTAGGTCTCGTGGTGGGCGGCATGGACGAGCCGGGCGCGGATCTCCGGATCCTCGAAGCATCTGCGCTGCTCCTCGAGCGGCAGCTCCCGGATGGGCGCCCACGTCGGCAGCGTGTCGAACGACAGCCTGGTCCGGAACGACTGCAGGACGTTGAAGCCCCGGCACTGCGTCAGGCCGAACATGTGGCCGCCGCGTGCCACCGTGTCCTCGATCACCGCCAGCGCGTCGTGACTCACCGTGGGGGTGACCAGCTGGACGCCGGCGTCGAGGACGAGCTGCTGCACGCGCTGCAGGTAGTCCGCCTTCGTCAGCTCGAGCTCGCCGCTGCCGATCTGGAACACCGCGTCCTTGACCCGCCCGAGCCCGGAGACCAGGGCGGCGACCTCGTCCCAGCCGGCGAGGCGCGAGGCGACGAGGCGGTCGTCGGAAGTGGTGTGGTCGTGGTTGCGGGAGCTGGTCAGCCCCATGGCACCGGCGTCGAGCGCGGCGCCCAGCTCGCGGTGCATCACCTCGAGGTCCTCAGCGGTGGCCGGCCCCTCGAAGGCGCGCTCCCCCATCGCCCAGATGCGCAACGCCGAGTGGCCGATCGACTGGGCGTAGTTGAGGCCCTTGGGCAGGGCGTCGACCACGTCGAGGTACTCGGCGAAGCTCGACCACGACCAGGGCACCCCGAGACGGAGCGTCTCGGCCGGGATGTCCTCGGCCCGCTCGATGTTGCACGACACCAGGGAGCGCTGGTCCGGGTGCGCCGGGGCGAGCGTGTAGCCGCAGTTCCCCATGACGACCGTCGTGACGCCCTGCCAGCACGACGAGCTGCCCAGCTGATCCCAGAAGATCTGCGCGTCCATGTGCGTGTGGGCGTCGACGAAGCCGGGCGCGACCACGAGTCCGTCGGCGTCGATCTCCTCCCGCGCCGAACCCTCGACCTCGCCGACGGCGACGATCCGGTCGCCCACGACCGCCACGTCGCCCTGGCGCTCCGGCGTGCCGGTGCCGTCGATCAGCCGACCGTTGCGGACGACCAGGTCAAACTCCACGGTTCACTCCCTCTACGAGCCGATCGAGCTCCCGGTACTCAGGGAAGACGTGCGCCCGGGAGATGATCCGCCACTCCTCCGGGATCGTCTCGAGCGGGCGACCGAGCTCGGCCAGGGTGATGGCCCCGATGCGCCGGCTGACCTCGGCCAGCGCGTCCCGGTCGAGGCCGTACACGGCGACCGCGTTCTCGCCGACCATGGCCCGAGCGTGCTCGGGCGCCACCGACGAGAAGGCGTTGCGCAGGCCGCGCTCGGTCATGGTCTCGTCGGTGTCGTTCTCCGAGCGCCGGTACACGCCTTCCTGGTGCGGATAGTCGGACCCCCACAGCACGTTGGCGCTGTAGCCGTCGTCGACGGCGCGCTGCACCTCCGACGGGAGCGCGTGCAGGAGGCTCTGGCCGAGGAAGACGTGTCCGTGCAGGTACTCGCTCGGCGGCCGCGGCAGTTCCTCCGCCAGCAGGAGGCGGTTCTGCTCCCACAGCTCGTCGTAGCGTCGTGCCGTCTGCGTCCACCACAGGCTCGTGGGTTGCTGCAGCTCGGTGAGGACGAGCTTGAGCGACGGGAAGCGCTCGAAGATGCCGCTGAAGATCAGGCGCGGGAGCATCTTGCGGTGCAGCTCCTCCATCTGCGCGACCAGCGGGGTGTGGGGGCGGTTGACGCTCACGTCGTCGACCGCCGAACCCTCGTGCGTCGAGAGGATCATCCCCCGCTCCTGGCAGCGCGCCCAGAACGGCTCCCAGCGCAGGTCGTCGTACGGCGTGATGCCGAGCTTGGGCGCCGGGAAGTTGACGCCCCGCAGACCCGCGTCGTGCGCCCGCTCGAGCTCCTGGATGGCGGCGTCGATGTCCCACATCGGCAGGTGGGCGAGACCGATGCAGCGCTCCGGCGCCTGCGAGCACTGGTCGGCGAGCCAGGAGTTGTACATCCGCTGGCCGACCGCGGCGAGGTCGAGCTCCCGGCGGCTGCCGACGGGGCTGAAGATCATGGCGTTGAAGGTGCCGCCCGCCGGATCGATGAAGGGGAAGGGCTGCCCGTTCTGACTGCCGTGGTAGATGACCTCGGCGGCGACGCCGTCGCGGTCCATGTCGACCAGGCGTGCGGCGACGTCGTGGTGGCCCTCGGTGGCGTTGCGCTCCAGCGCGGCGAGGCGCGTCGCGAAGTCCGGGTTCTGGTCCTTCGGCGCGAACGTGCTGAACAGCGCCTTCGGGTCGGTGTGGGGCTCGCACCGGCGGACGAAGTCGTCGTAGTCGTCGAGGTGCTCCGCCGGGCAGTACGGCCGGAGGTCTTCCTTCAGGCGGGGGCCGATGTGGCTGTCGGTGGTGACGACGATCAACGGCTCGTCGAGGGACAAAGCACCGACGCTCACTTCCGCAGACATGGCTCCCCTCTCACCCTGGACCCCACCATCGGAACGCAGATGACGTATTGAGTATCGTAACTGTAGTGGGTTAGAGTGTCAACGTACGGGAAGGGGATCCGTGAAGGCACCGGTCGGGTGGGACCACAGCGGGCTGTACCACGTCGGCTTCTTCGTCGACGACGTGCCCAGCGCCATCGCGCGCATGGGCGCAGGGTCTGACCTGCGCTGGACCGCCGTGCAGGAGCACGTGATGGTCCTGTGGCGGCCCGGCTTCCCGCCGGAGCCGATCACCGCGACCGGCGCCTACACCCTCGGTGGGCCGGTCCACCTCGAGCTCACCCAGATCCGGTCCGGGCCGCTGCACCCCCCCACCGACGAGCTCGTGCCCCATCACCTCGGGTACTGGTGCGACGACGTCATGGCGACGACCGACGAGCTCGTGGCCGCCGGTTGGACGGTGGAGTTCATGGGCGGCGTCCCCGGCCAGGACCCCACGATCTCGGTGGTGCGGGCGCCGAACGGCTACTGCGTGGAGCTCGTACCGTCGTCGTCGAGGGACCGGATCGAGGCGAAGCTCGAGGTGAGGCGGTCGTGACCGATCAGGTTCGCTTCGACGGACGGGTCGTGGTCGTCACCGGCGCCGGCGCCGGCATGGGTCGCAGCCACGCCCGCACGCTTGCCACCCGCGGGGCCCGGGTCGTCGTCAACGACGTCCGGGAGGAGGCTGCCGCCGGCGTCGTGGCCGAGATCCTCGCCGCCGGGGGCGAGGCAGCCGCGGCCGTGCACGACATCGCCACCGACGACGGCGCATCGGCGCTGATCGAGGCCGCGGTCGACGCGTTCGGGGGCGTCGACGCCGTCGTGAACAACGCCGGCGGCGCGCCGAAGTCGCCGTTCGAGACGCTCACGTGGGAGCTGTTCGAGCAGACCCAGCGGCTCAACTGCTTCGCGCCGTTCTTCGTCACCCGGTACGCGTGGCCCCACCTGCGCACGAGCGACGCCGGTCGGGTCGTGATGGTCGCGTCGAAGTCGGCGCTGATGGGCGGCGTCAAGGACTCGACGCACTACGCCACCGCCAAGGGCGCCGTCATCGCCATGACGCGCCAGCTGGCCGCCGAGGGCGAGTCCGAGGGCATCCACGTGAACGCGGTGCTGCCCACGGCGTTGACCAAGGTGGCCGCCGACGGTTCGCCGACGCTCAATCCCCTGAAGGTCCGGATGGCAGAGCGGCTCGGCGTCGATCCGACCGATGCGGCCACGCTCGCCGAGCGATCGGCCGCCGCGGTGTCGGCGGTCGTGGCGTGGCTCTGCCATCCCGGGTGCGCGAGCAACGGCGAGCTGTTCAACGCCGTCGCCGGTCATGCCAGCCGCGTCTCGTTCGCGACCGGCACCGGGATCCACGACCCCGCGCTCACGGTCGAGACGGTGCGCGATCGCATGGCGTCGATCGCCGACCTGACGGCGAGCACCGTGCTCCCGTCCACGTTCGACGGCGACGTCTCCTACTTCCTGCCCTGAGGCCGCCCGCCGGCGACCTACCAGAGGCGCTCGCTGGCCAGCCTCGCGCCCTCGACGAGCGCGCCGAGCTTCGTCCAGGTGACCGTCGGGTGCACGACGTCGCTGCGCGCCAGCGTGGCGAAGCCGCAGTCGCAACCGGCGATGACGTTCTCGCGGCCGACCACCTCGGCGTAGCGGACGATGCGCTGCGCCACGAGCTCCGGGTGCTCGACGAAGTTCGTCGTCGAATCGATCACGCCGGGGATCAGGACCTTGCCGTCGGGCAGACCCATCTCCTCGAAGATCGCCCACTCGTGCCCGTGCCGCGGGTTGGCGCCTTCGAGCGACAGCCCGGCCGGACGGGCGCCGAGCACCACCTCGGCGATCTCGGCGAGGGGGACGTCACGCACGTGCGGCCCCTCGAAGTTGCCCCAGCACACGTGCATCCGCATGCGCTCGGGCGGGATGTCACGCGTCGCATGGTTCAGCGCCTCGATGTGGAGACGGGCGAAAGCCCGGAAGTCGTCGACGGTGCGATCGGCGAACTCGGGGCGGTTCCAGCCACCGGCCAGGTCGGGGCAGTCGAGCTGGAGGATGAAGCCGGCCTCGTGGATCTGGTCGTACTCGTGCTTGAGGGCATCCGCGACGGCGAAGAGGTACTCCTCGTGCGTCGCGTAGTGCTCGTTGGGTTGGTAGTACCAGACGAGCCCCGGGGAGGCCGCGCTCATGAACACGTCCCCGCCCTCGCGGCCGGCCGCCGCGACGGCGGCCTTCACGTTCGCGATGTCGCGCTGCAACTGCTCGTCGCCCTGCCAGGTCACCGGACCGATGCAGGCGAGCACGGTGATCGCCTTGACGAAGGCGGCCGGGCCTTCGGGCGCGGCGTAGAACTCCGGGAACATCGTCGTCTCGACGTGCGGCGATCGCGACCCGATCGTCCCGTCGAAGCCGGACAGGCGCTCGGTGACGTAGGTGGCGAAGCTCGCCTTGGCGACCTCGCCGTCGTTGACCACGTCGAGGCCGCACGCCACCTGCTGGCCGACGACCTCGGTGACGCCGACCCGAGCCAGCTCGTCGAACGCTGCATCGCGACGCCCGTCGAGGAGCATCTCGAGGAGATCGGGGCGGCGCGGGAGGCTGCCCGTGTGGGTGGTGAGGATGCGATCGGTGCTGCGCTGCATGCCCGGTACCGAGGCCGGTGCTAGGAGACGCCGAGGAGGTCGGCCGCGTTGCGCCCCAGGATCGTCTCGCGCTGGTCGTCGGTCAGGTCGACCAGTCCGGCGCAGTAGTCGGACAGCGGTTCGAGCAGCCCCTCGGCGTGCGGGTAGTCGCCCCCGAACATGAGCATCTCCCCCATGCCCCACTCGAAGTACTTCGCCATCGGCTCACGCGAGGTCGCCGCGGTGCGGATGTGCTGACGGAGGTAGTCGCTCGGCATCTTCTTCAGGTCCCACAGGGCCGAGCCGTGCGCCGCCAGGCGGAACGTGTAGGCGCTGTCGAGATCGGCGCCGTTCGGGCTCAGCAGCTCCCCGGACCCGAGCGTGGAGGTCGCACCGGTGCCGGCGGGCGCGTTGCCGTCGACCGGCTTCTTGCCGGCGCCGAGGAGGTACGGGATCCACGTGGCGGAGAGCTCGGCGCACCCGATCTTGAGGTCGGGGAAGCGGTCGAAGACGCCGTTGAAGATCATGTCGGCGATCGTCACCTGGATGCCGACGTTCGAGAACGCGATGTCGAGCAGCGAGAAGCGCGGATCGTCGTCGTGCTCCCACCACTCGTTGGCGAGGCCGCTGGCCCGCTCGTCGGCGTCCTCGACGTGGAACACCGGCGTGATGCCGTTGGCGACGAACGCCGCCCAGGCCCGGTCGTGGTCGGGATGCGACGGCCGGCGACCGTCGACCAACCCATAGGAGAAGGTGGCCGCCCGCACGCCGTGCTGGGCGAGGTACTCGAGCTGACCCTCGAGCCACGACAGATCGCCGCCGCGCAGCGTCACGTGGCCCAGCGGCTCGAGCCGGCCCTTCCCCTCCTGGCGGACCTCGACGGCCCAGCGGTTCCAGGCCTCCATGTTCGCCCGCATGATGTCGACGCGACTCTTGGGGATGCCACGAGCGAAGACGAGCTCGACTTCGGGGATGATGAGGGCGACGTCGATCCCCCACTCGTCGAGCTTCGCCACTCGCGCCGACGGGTTCCAGTAGTCCTCCGGTAGGTCGGTCGAGTAGTTGACGTTCGACAGCTGACCCGTGGCGTAGCGGTCGTACAGCTCGCCGTAGGACGCGAAGCCATCGCCCGGCCGGCTGATCCCGCGGAAGTACAGGCGCTGGCCGGACGGCGGGACGGTCACCCACCAGTAGCCGCGCTCGTCGGGCTCGATCTTGACCGCGAGGTGCCGCTTGTCGGGATCGCAGTACTCGCTCCACATGTTCGGTCGCTCGCAGAGATGCTGATCCATGTCGATGACCAGACCCATTTGTTCGCTCCTCTCGTCGTTCTCGGGCACCGGCCGCTCAGTCGAGGCGCGCCGACGCGCCGCGATCCAGCACGGAACCGGCGGCGACGGTCAGCGTCGCCGGGAGGATCTCGACCACCGGAAGCGCGGCCAGCGCGTCGACGATGCGGTGCGAGATCGGGCACTGCTCCCAGGTGGTGTCGCCCCAGGTCAGGGTGCTCCGGCCCGTCGACAACGAGTCGATCGTGCCGCGCGACACCATCTTGATCGGGTAGTCGGCGTCGACCGTTCCGCCGGGACCGGGGATGTACTTCCAGCAGAGGGTCACCGATTCCGGCCGCTCGTTGCGGGCGGCGACGGCCTCGGCGTCCGCGGCCGTTATCCCGTCGACGTCGACGCGGAGGAGCGGCGTGCCGTACTCGAGGCACTCGAACGACGCTCGGTCGCCCTCGTACACGTGGTCGGGGATCTCGCCGCAGATCTTCGACGTGCCGAGGTACTCCCGACCGACGATCGCCGGGCGGGGGTCGGACTCCCACACGACGAGGCCGTACGGCCCCCGCAGCACCTCGTCACCGTGACGGGCGACCACGTCGACCGAGACGCGGACGCTGTTGTAGTTGCGCCACGCCAGCCAGTCGACGCCACGGTGCATGCGGGCGATCACGCTGATCTTCGCCGGCTCGGCGAGGCTGAAGTGGTACGGGATGAGCGGCTCGACTGCGTCCGGCTCGGTCAGGAACGTGTGGATGATCGTGTGCTTCTCGCCGTAGGTCGTCGTCCGGGGCATCTCGGAGGGGCCGAAGACGACTGGCATGTCGTAGCGAACACCGGGTTCGGGCTTGAAGGTCACGGCCATCCCGCCCCGGGCACGTCGACATCGAGGACGTCGATCCGGCCGGTCCGCTGGGCGTTCTCGGCGAATGCCTGCGGGCCGGGGAGATCATCGGTCGAGGCCATGAACAGCTGGCGACCGTTGGCCCCGCCGAGCATGCAGGCGACGGCCATTCGGCCACGCCCGCCGGCCACCTGGATCCGATCGGCGATGATGCCGCCCTCCAGCACGCGCAGGAACGACCCGCGGTGCGACGCCACCCATACCGCGCCCTCGGCATCGCCGCAGATCCCGTTGGGGACCTCGTCGCCGAGATCGGCGAAGAGCTGCCGGTCGAGGAGGGCGCCATCGTCGGCGATGGTGAAGGCGGTGAGCGTCCCGGCGAGGGTGTCGGCCACCACCAGTCGCCGGAGGTCGTCGGACACGACCATCCCGTTCGTGAGGACGAAGTCGGCGGCGACGACCCTCGGCGCCTGACCGTCGGCGACGAGCGTGATGCTCGTCGGCTTGCGGTCACCGGTGCCGAGCGGTCGACCGGTGCAGCCGACGTAGGTCCGGCCCTGCCCGTCGACGACGAGGTCGTTCAGCAGGCCGGCGGTGCTGTCCCGGAGATCGGCCACCTCGGTGA
>Ga0075365_10000276_pt1 | contig 17581 bp, 21 predicted proteins | sample EndMetdeltDD1765_FD_71387 | JGI IMG/M metagenome (GOLD analysis project Ga0075365, IMG submission 71387) | Populus endosphere microbial communities from Tennessee, USA - Endosphere MetaG P. deltoides DD176-5 | ecosystem: Host-associated > Plants > Roots > Endosphere | place: USA: Tennessee... | reverse complement strand
TCGGTGTTTTCTCTGAAATGTTATTTAATAAATCATTACGAACAAAACACCTGGTTCTTTTCTTAGCAATACTTATTATCATTGGATTAAGTGCGCGTACAATTATCCGGAATGCTGATTGGTATGATACGCTCACGCTTTATGAACATGACCTTCCACAGAGCCCTTCAAACTTTTTAAGTAATAATGCACTCGGGACAGAATATCTTGCGATTGGAGAATATAAAAAAGCCAAACCGCTTATCCTTGCCTCTGTTAAAGAATATCCTTACTTTGCAAATCTCAACAATGCGGCAATTGTTGCACTCAACGATAAAGATATTCCTAAAGCAAAACAATATTTACAAGCAGCGCTCAAGAAAAGCGAGAATTATCAGATTTATGAGAATTACTCAAATTTCCTGGTTAAGTATGGAGAGAAAAATGAAGCTGAAGAGTTTACCGAGAAAGCATTACTAAAATTTCCCTCCAGTCAAAAACTTATTCGTAACAAACAAAGTTTGCAACACAAGTAATTACTGATCTTTCCAATACTTTTTCCACTCAGCAAATTCCGTAAATGATTTCTTGTTCTTCACTTTATCAATAAAGAGTACTCCATCGAGATGATCAATTTCATGTTGAAAGACTCTGGCATGAAAATCATCAGTTAATTCATAACTTACTTCTTTTCCAAATCGATCTAACCCACTTACCGTACAAGTAAGAGCACGTGGGACCAAAGCTCGAATATTGGCGGATAAATCCCCCTCCCAATCTTCTTTTTTTTCAATTGAACGAGCGATAACTTTAGGATTGATAAGAATCGTTAAGGGAAAAGGATGCTTATTCCGATAGCGTGGATTTTTTGGGTCGACATGCACGACGATAACTCTCTTATTCACCCCAACTTGTGGGGCAGCAATGCCGACACCATTACTTGCAACACAAGTCTTTGCTAAATCATCCAAAAATTTCTGAAATCGTTGCTCTGATAATTTCCCCCTGGAAATGATCTTAGATTTAAGTCTAAGTTTAGGATGTCCTAATCGGATTACTTTTAACATGATTATGACATCATTATAAATGATATGCAGAGTATATTGCTACTTGCCAAAGGGAGAAGATAATGATATTATAGGCTACTTTATGGGAGCAGGAACATCATTATCATCGTCGGTCATAATCTTTGGCATTTCTTCGCATTATAGCGGGCTAATGTCTCATTTTCTTGCCTATTTATCACTTTTTATGGGTTTTTTGGTTCTAACGACTTTTTTTGTAACACGAGTAGTAAAAAAAGTTATCTAATAAAACTATGGGTATTCTACTATCTATTCTAGCATTACTTATTATCATCTTTGGAACGATTAACCTCATTCGAATGTCTCTTTTTCTTATTGGTTCTGATATCTATAGTTTAAAGTCTCATCTTAAAAAAAAGAAGAAAGATTATATTCCTTATCCGTCGGTTAGTGTCATTATACCGGCATATAATGAGGGAGAAAGCCTTATTCGCAATCTCAATTCGATTTTTTATAATAGCTACCCAGAAAACAAACTAGAAGTTATTGTTGTCGACGATGGCTCAACGGACAATACGACACAGATACTCAGTACTTATAAAAAACAAAATCCACACTTCAATTTAAAATTGATCTCACAGACCAATTCAGGAAAAGCCCATGCACTTAATAATGGGATTAAAAATCATGCAACAGGTGAGCTAATCATGTGCTTAGATGGTGATTCTTATCTCAAAAAGAATGCATTAAGCAAAGCTGTCGGCTACTTTGAAGATAAAAAAGTTGTTGCAATGGCGTCAAATGTAAAAATCGCCAAAACAAAAGGTGTATTAAATATGATCCAATTATTTGAGTATATTATCTGTTATCAAATGAAGCGTGCACAAACAATTTTCAATATTGAGTATATCATTGGTGGGATTGGCTCAATGTTCAGAAAAAGTTTTCTTGAAAAAATCAACTATTACGATGCGAATACAATTACTGAAGACATTGATATCAGTATGAAAATACTCCAACACGGCAATAAAAATGTGAAGTTAGTATACGGATCAGACGTCATCGCTTATACACAAAGCGTCCTTTCCCTCTCTGATCTCGTCCGACAAAGATATCGTTGGAAATGGGGTAGATATCAAACCTTCCTTAAAAATAAATCGATGTTTTTTACCAGTAACAAGAGCTTTACGAAAGGATTAACTTGGGTATATTTGCCCTATGCTTTATTTAGTGATTTAGCTTTTTTCTTTGAACCACTACTCGTGGGATATATTTTTACCGTTAGTATTCTCTATCACGATTTCTTTACGCTTGCCTCTGCTTTTTTGGTTATCACCTTTTATCTCTGCATGAATGTTTTTGCTGAAGATACCCTCTCGTTCAAAACAAAAATCAAACTGGCACTCCTCGCTCCAGCGATGTACTTCTTATTTTATCTATTAAGTTATGTTGAGTATATGGCGTTGATTAAGTCACTCATTAAAATCCATACGCTCCCAAAAAGCCTCTCGATCAATAAATACACCTGGAAACCTGTAAAACGTTTAGGTTATGCTATTTAAAATTCTCCTGTCCAAGAACTGAACTATTGACTTCTCTTTCTCTCTTTTACTATCCTTAAACAACGATGGCTTCACGCAAACGCACTAAAACCAATCCCGCTAAACCTAAAAGCAGACTTCTTTTTCTCTTTGTGCTGCTTCCTGTACTGCTCCTGATGATGATTCTTGTCCAGCAAAGACAAAACCTCGTACAATATGCAGCAGGAAATGTGTTGCTCGATGATAACTTTGAAGCATATTCATTTGATAAATGGAAAGAAGGTACAACCAATGGAAACTGGAAAAATGAATTTAATGGGTATGGAAAGGTCGGTATCGAAACTGACGGAACAAATGTACTCTATGAAAAACCAAAAGCACCCGTTACAACAAATGAAACACATGCATCGCTTGTTACCACAACTCGATCATTTGGAGATCTTGATCTAGCACTTCGAATGAAGACGATCAAACAGCTGCGTTTGCCGACTCCTAATCCCTGGGAAACTGCATGGGTGTTCTGGAATTACACGGATAACACGCATTTCTATTATCTTGCTTTGAAAACAAATGGATGGGAACTTGGAAAAGAAGATCCTGCATATCCAGGAAGTCAGCGATTCTTAGTAACAGGAAGTACTCCAGTCTTCCAAGTTGGAACGTGGTATAACATCCGTATAACCCAACAAAACAATATCATTAGTGTATTTGTTAATGGTAATACGCTTACTTCTTTTATCGACAATGAACACCCTTACTTGACAGGAAAAGTTGGCCTTTATAATGAAGATGCTTATGTTCATTTTGATGATATCCTCATCCAAAATTTCATACAGAAGCCGACCAATATTCCTTCGAAATAGCCTCATTCTTTATTACAAAACAGATTTGAGAAATATGATATGATGGGGAAATCATGTGGTTGAAATTAGCAGAATATCCACTCATTGCTGTCCTCTCATTTGCGTTCTTTACGATAATCTTTCATACAGTTGCGAATGCCCAAACATCCCCGCAACCCCAAACACAAAAGCCGATCTCCATTGCTGAGGATAAACGATTATTACTATCACCCACACCTACAATCTACTTCCTCCCCACCACCCCACCAAAGATTGCCCAACCATCACCAACCAACAAAGTAACAACGACAGATCCTTCAATAACCCCATCCAAAGAAGAGAAAGCAAAACAAAGTGTAACCCCAGTACCTACAAGCAAATTGACGATTGCTCCAACTGTCGCAGTGCCAACACCTACCACTGTACCAACGACACAACAAGCAGTTTCAGGTGGACTCAGTGCTGATAAATTATTCTCTCTGGTAAATGCGCATCGACAGGCCAAAGGATTACAACCATTACAACGGGACGACAGAACATGTCAGCTTGCGTCAGCTCGTGCATCTGAAATCGCTGGAGAAATGGCGGCAGGGAATTTGCATAGTGGAATGTATTCTCGAAACTTACCGTATTGGAATACAGAGAACGCCAGCGCACTTCCTTCAGAAGAAGCAGCATTAAATTGGTGGCTCAATGACGGTATTCATCGACAAGCGATTGAAAGTAGTAGTCATACGACAAGCTGCGTTGCTTGTTCAGGGATCTATTGCGCACAAGAGTTTACGAGTTATCAATCGAAATAAATATTCACTTATCCGGGACAAATTTAAGTGCTGCGGAATTCATACAATAACGTTTCCCCGTTGGCTCTGGTCCATCATCAAAAACATGACCCAAGTGTCCTCCACATTTATCTAAGACTTCAATTCGTGTTCCTCCCAAACCAGTATCCGTTTTTAAAACTAACGCCTCATCACTAATTGGTGCCCAAAAGCTTGGCCACCCAGTCCCTGAATCATATTTTTGTTCTGAACGAAAAACTGGTTGATTACACCCCACACTATAATATGTTCCTTTACGTTTTTCATGTTCCAATGCTCCAGTAAAGGCAATCTCTGTGCCAGCTTCACGAAGGATATGGTATTGCTCGGGGGTAAGAATTTTCTTCCACTCATCATCTGTCTTTAATTTATTTTTATCCAAAGATCCAGATGTTATTCCTTCATCGATTGATTTAGGTGAGCTTGTTTGTGACTTATGAGAAATTTGCCAGAAAAGAACAACTAGGATCAGAAGAGCAGCGCCAATTAAGATTGTTTTTTTGTTATTCATCAACGAGAAATCCTTTTACTTGATGCTCCCACATATTCTTAAACAAACCGTTCCTGCGTTGCATTAAATCGTCAGGTGCCCCATCTTCAATGATCTTGCCGTTAGCAAGAACGAGAATTCTATCCATTTTTTTCAACGTGGAAAGGCGATGAGCAATCGCAATCACTGTTTTATCTTTCATCAATTTTTCAAGAGATTCTTGAATTGCATGCTCGCTCTCACTGTCCAAACTGCTGGTCGCTTCATCAAGAATCAGGATAGGTGCATCTTTCAAAAATGCTCGAGCAATTGCAATTCGTTGTCGTTGTCCCCCTGATAATTTAATCCCTCGTTCCCCAACCAAAGTTTCATACCCCTTTGGTAATCGATTAATAAATCCGTGTGCTTGGGCAAGTTTAGAGGCTCGTACGACATCGGCTGCCGTTGCTCGAGGATTACTGTATTGAATATTTTCTTGAATGGTTCGATGAAAGAGACTAGTGTCTTGTGGAACAAATGCAATTGCTCGACGTAAGCTTTCAAGCTTCACGTCATAAATACTTTGTCCATCAATTCTGATGTCTCCTTCTTCGATATCAAAATGTCGAAGCAACAAAGAAACAAACGTCGTCTTTCCGGCACCACTTCGTCCCACCAAACCGACCTTTTGACCAGCCTGAATATGCAAAGATAAGTTTTTAAAAACTGATTCGTTTTCATAACGAAAATCAATGGCATCAAGAATAATCTCACCTTTATTGAAATTAACAGCACGAGCAGTAGGAGCATCCACAATGGTATGTACCCGAAGAATTTCTTCAAGCCCTTCCTTTGCTTCACCATAATATTTAGCAGCATCTCGGATTTCTTGTCCGAGAAAAAACAATCGATTACCCAAATCACCAACAATCGCAATCACCATAACAATCACACCCAAGGTGATCATTTTTTGTTGCAACAAATAGACGGACGTCCCCAACATCGCGAACATAAAAAGACAAATGAGAATCCCGTTGGCAAGCAAAATCCATTCACTTAACTGCCACCTGGCAAGTCCTGTATCGCGCTGTTTTTTGATAAATTGCTTGATGTATGATCGCTCTCCCGTTACATATGCATATTCATGGACAAGAGAAATATTTGAAAGCGAGTCTACTAATTTCCCTTTTAACAATGACAATGATTGAGCAAACTCATAAGAACGAGGGGTTAACTTCTTTGCAAACCAAACATTAATCGCAAAAAACATCAGTGACCATGCCCAAATAAGAAACCCCAACCAGGGACTACTCATCCACGCAAAGATGATATACCACAATATCCCAAGAAGAAGCGGCAGGAAACGCCATAAAATACTCTCATATAACACTTCCGTTCCATCAACTGCATTACCAATTTTATTTGTTAATGCTCCTGAAAACCTGCTACTGAAATAATCTTTACTGTGGAGTGTGAGATAAGAATAGAGGGATTCGTATGCCGTGGTCCTCATATTCATCAACCAACGCATACCGGTAAACCCACTTCCTCGCCAAAAAAAAGTTTCAGCGACAAAGAAAAGCGTTGGATAAGACATTGCCCAAAACCATACATCGCCAAAATTAATTGGTTGATTCGCAATTGAGTCGGTCAAGTAACGGAGAATAACCACCGTGATTCTATCGAGACCCGTTGCAAAAATGACAAACGCGAACGCACTCACCATCCATTTCCGATGGGGACGACTGGCAAAAAGACCAAAGAGAAATGGTTGCTTAGGAATTTTTTGGGACATAAAAATAGTATAGCAAATGCACAAGGATTAAGGTATGATAAGGCTATGACCAGATCATTTGCTCTTACAGCAGGTATGGGAGTTGTCTCATTGCTAGCATTTACTTACTTCATTTTCGGATTAAATATGAGGCCTTCTGACGAACCAACGAGAACTACATCTGCGAATACCGTAACAACAGCAATCTCCCCCACGTCTTCAGAACAAATAAAAATAGAGGATACAAAAATCGGGACAGGTAAAGAAGTAAAAAATGGTGATACGATCGTTATCCATTATACCGGCACGCTCCAAGATGGCACAAAGTTTGACAGCTCCTATGACCGCAATCAACCATTTGAAACACAAATCGGCGTCGGAAGTGTGATTCAAGGATGGGATAAAGGAGTGCTTGGGATGAAAGTTGGCGGAAAAAGAAAATTGACGATTCCTCCAAGTCTTGGATATGGAGATCAAGATATGGGAAAAATCCCACCAAACTCTACGCTTATTTTTGATGTTGAACTGATTGATGTGAAATAAGATTGGCCACTCTGACCCAGAATTGCTCTACCCCATTTGACTGCACCTCAATAACCTCTTGTGCTCTTTTATAATGAACCATTTTTGCAAATAAACCTTCTTGCAAACACCAGGTAGTAAATTTACTTGCTTCCTGTGCATCTTCAGGTAAAAGAAGTGCTCTCCACTGATGTGCTTGCATAAGCATCTCACTCTCTTGCAATGATTTATTCGTTGCAGCATAGTGCCACAAAGTTTGATTGGCATGTTTGTGTGGCATCAGTCCATGATTTCGAAGAAAATGTAAATTATCATATTCTTGTCTACCGACGGGTTGGGCGAGTAATAAAATTGCTCCACCTCGTTGTCTCGGAGTCGCGAGTGTTTTAAATGCTTGCTCACTTGGTTTGGTCACCTCTAGACTAATTACTTCTTCGGTAAAGATCCGTTCGTAATTATCAATCGTCGTTCGATCATGTGGAGAAGCAGCGACATGCACATACGGAAGTTCTGTCATCTCAGCAAGAAATGCCTGAGTATAACTTGCCTGTCGAGAGACGACATGAAAAGTAAAACGTTTAGAAGTAGTATATGTCGTCTGAATATATTGCGAAAGGAATGGCAAACCAACTGCAGCACCGGATACAGGAACAGTTACGTGAATTGTCGTTTGAGAATGAGGGTCAGTTTGTGAGTAACGTTTCTTCAATGATTCTTCATAAAGCGTTTCTGTTAATAAGGGACTTACGGGATATGCATTCACTTCAATTGGAACAAGCGGTAACTTTGTCTTTTTTGCATAATTGATCAACTTCTCTCGTGTATATGGGCTGGGTACAGAGATAAGATCTGCTTCTTGAACATACCAAGCAGGTTGAGGGCTGTCATCGGTTACTTGCACAACTAAAAGAATATTAATGTCCATTTCACGGGCAAGTTTTTGTTTGATTGCACCAAGTTGATGACCATGATCGGGATGAGATGCAACAAGTAAGACTGTTTTAGAAACAACAAATCGTTCATTCAAAATAATCTTTAATTGCTGATAGAGATGTTTTGCTTGTAATCGAAGTTGTTTACGAAGCACGTATGCTGTCAAACCATCCAAAGGAGGAGCTTGTACGACTTCCATAATCTGTCGAGTAAATGGATGCCTACTGACAAATCGATACATGCCACTAATTGATGACGCTTGTGCGCCGAGAAGCAAAGGAGCTGCTCCTGAAGGGAGCCCATGATAAAGGGCATCAGTAACCCGTAAATGCCCCAAACCTAATGGGGACGTCGTAATAACAATCGTTAAAGAAGGATCGGTTAATGGAGCAAGCGAAGACATAATGTTAGTGTAATCGATAAAGAAGCGGGTTACAATATTTGCAGATTTAATTTCTTTAGAAAAGAAGTGAATTACCACTATTATGTGCTTCAATAACTCGAGGAAGAGTTGATAGATCATCTATCACCGCAATCGCACCTGCTTCTTTAAGATCTGCTGGAGTACCAAATCCATGAGTTATTCCTATCGTATGCAATCCCGCTGCTTTCGCGGCAACAACGTCGACAGCATGATCCCCCAAGACGATCACTTCTTCCTTAGTAACAGCAAGAGCATCAAGAAGCTTTAAAATTCCTTCCGGATTAGGCTTAGTTCTTGTTACATCATCGCACGTGACTACAGCAAGTTTTTGTATTCCATATACCGCCTTTGCTCGAGCAAGAAAAGCATTAAGTCGTTCTTCAACACTCATACTATCGTCCCGAAATAAGTCCGTATACCCTAAGACAGGCAGACTGATACCAAAATTACGAATAATCATTCGACGATTTCCACTGGTAAAAATTCCTAAATTAGTTTTGCTTGTCCCCATCCAGGTAAGGAGTTCGGTCAAACCATAAAAAGGATGTACGTAGAGTGGAGCTATCCGATCTTGAATTGGCGCTAATGTTGCATCTAGCTCATCAAAATCAATCTTATTTAGATGATGATCATGCGTCTCACTAAAAAGCAGCCGTAAGGTTTTTTCAAATGTTTCTCGGGTACTTCCTCCAACTGCTTTATTAATAAAACTTTCATACACTTCATAAGGTGGTATGTCATGTCGAGGAATATTTCTTGCTAATAAATAGGCTACAGCAGTTTCATACTGGCCATGCCGAATTAAGTAGACTGTATTGACGAGCGTCCCATCTGCATCTGAAATAATTGCTTTAATCATGCAGTTATTATACTAGAGAAATAAGATTTATGTTGTCCTAAAATCATATTGATCTCTTGACAAGCTTTGATAAGGAGATTACGCTGAGTATATGGCTGAACAGCATGCAAAAAATACATTAAATCAACTTGAGACGACACTTGATTTGTACTTCAACAAAAAAGCTCCTGCATTACCCCAGAATATTAAAGAGCTCTTAGTAAATCTTGCGCCTTATTTGACTGTTGTCTCAGTAATCATTACCCTACCAGGACTCTTAGTTCTTTTTGGATTAGGCGGATTTGCGACGATGCTAGCACCAATGGGTGGACGAGAATCATTATCAGCTGTTCCAACAATGTGGCTCTCTATTCTTTTTCTTGTTCCAGTGCTTATTCTCGAAGTAATGGCTATCCCCGGACTATTTGTTAAAAAAGCAGTGGCATGGAAATATATCTTTTGGGCCCAATTAGTCTCAATTCTTGCAAACCTATTGCAATGGAATCTTTTTGGCGCAATCATTGGCGCTGTTATCAGCTTCTATATCCTCTTCCAAATCAAAAGCTTCTATAAGTAACTTTCCTAAGAAAGAAAAGTCTAATTTTTCCCAAATCTTTTTACAGCTCTCTCATGAGCTAATGCGGCTTCTTCTTCACGATTATGCGGTTCGGCTGTGGTTACTAAATCTTCCAATAGATGTGATGCCACGTGAGCAACTTCTTCCACCGCGCTGTTAAATGCTTCTTCATTAACATGGGATGGTTTGTTATAACCGGAAATTTTTCTCACAAATTGTAGTGCTGCTGCCTGCACTTCATCGTTCGTTGCATGGGGTTCAAAGTTAAATAATCGTTTGATATTACGACACATACGTTATTTTTTATTCTATTTCTTTGGAACTTTAATAACAAAAATAGCAATGAGAAACGAGAGAAAGATAAGTCCTGAGGCAGTAAGAAATGCTTGTTGGTAACCATAAACTGTGGCAAGCTCTTGACTCTTCCCTGCTGCTAGTGCACCGGTTGTTGCAGTATGTGCGACAACGGCAAGGATTGCCAACCCAAGTGCTCCTCCGATTTGTTGTGAGGTGTTAATCAGTCCTGACGCGAGACCTGCTTCTTCAGGTGGCACACCAGATGTCGCGGCTACCGTAATTGCAACGAATGAGATACCAAAACCACATGCCAGAATAATAAATGCTGGCAACATGTGCGTCCAGTAAGAAGATCCTACTCCCAAAAAACTAATAATGAAGACTCCACACATCACCAATGCGGTACCGACAATCGTTAGTGGTTTAAATCCAAATTTCCCCAAGAATTTTGGTGCTTGATAGGAGATGATGCCGATAATAATTGGTACAGGTAAGAAACAAAGCCCACTCAGTACCGGAGGATATTTTAAGATATTTTGTACATACAATGATAAGAAAAAGAATTGCCCTAGTGCTCCAGCAACTACTGGCAACATAATTAAATTACCACCAACCACATTGCGGACACGAAAAATGCTAAGAGGAATTAGTGGGTGTTTTACTCTCGATTCATTGAAGATAAACGCCGCAAGCAAGGCAATACTGATACCAAATGATAACAAGGTGGTTGGAGCTGTCCAACCAGCCCCCGATGCTAAGGTTAATGAATATACTAAGGACATCAGTCCACCGGTGACAAGTACCGCACCTGGCAAATCAAGTTGTTTATTTTTTGATTCTTGAATATGAGCCGGGACGTATTTCATAATCCCCCAAATAGCAAAAATGCCAATAGGAACATTCACAAAGAAGCACCATCTCCACCCGAGGTATTGCGTAAGCAATCCACCAAGAAATACTCCAGCAGCAGCACCACCAGAGGCCACAATACTCCAAATGCTGAGCGCTTTATTTCGTTCTTCCCCTTCTTGAAAGGTTGTTAGCAAAATAGATAAAGCCGTAGCCGCCATAAAAGCAGCAGCTAATCCTTGGAACGCTCGTAGAATAACCAACATGGTACTCGAAATTGACAAACCAATCAATAACGAACAGAGTGAAAAACCAGCAATACCCCAGACCAGCACACGACGTCTTCCATAAAGATCTGCCGTCCTTCCTCCGAGCATTAAGAACCCGCCAAAAGTGAGAATGTAGGCGGTTAATACCCATTGCAACGCTGCGTCTTCAAACTGCAATGCTTTTTTAATTGCTGGAAGAGCGACATTAATAATCGCACTATCCAATACCACTAAAAACATAGTGAGGGCCAAAAGCCATAAAATAATTTGTTTTTTATCTTTCATGAAATCTTATTATACCTTAAATTGCCATTGAAGTGATATCTTCTTGTAGCTATCAGTGAGACCCTTCTTCAAAAAAATTGGCTAATACAGGCGCAAGAGCCTCTGCTTTGACCATATGATTTTGTTTATCAAGGGTATGATAGGTAGCCAGAGGAAGATTTTCTGCAAGCGATTTCATAGCATTTCGCATCGACACAGGACTTTTCGCTCCATCCATGACCAAAGTTGGCACCTGAATATTTCCCCATCGATTTTTTGGCAAAGGCTTGCCACTACCAAATTCATTAAGTAATGTGAAATCATAAGGAATTGTATGTGCTACTGCTTTTAATTTCGACCACATCGGCATCAATTGCATCATAAAAATAGCAAAAAAGGGAGTACCAACTGTCTTCATAAAAAGTTTTACGGTATCACTACGACGATCAGCTTGAACCAGTGCATTGGTCTTCTTAAGCAAATCAGCAGGGAGAGGTGGGGCTGTAGCATCTACAATAAAAGGGGCTTCGTAAACAGCAAGTTTATTAACGCCCTTCAATCGATTTGCTGCTTCTAAAGAAAGTGCAGCACCAGAAGATTGTCCAAACAAAAAGGCAGAACCTCCTGCCTCTTTAATAAGTGCGGCAATATCTTCGACTTCTTTCTCGATGGTATAAGGAGCAGTGTCACCACTATCACCTCTTCCACGTCGATCATAATAATAAACAGTAAAATCTGATTGCAATAGTTCTGCAATGGCTTTTGCGGGACCAAAAGAACGATAACACAACGCACCATCAACAATGATTAATGCTGGACCATTACCTGTTTTATCGAATGCTATTTTTGTACCATCTTGAGAAATTACTGTATTCATAATAACTTAGATTTTTATAGTATATTCTCTTTCAAGAATTTAAGCGAGAGAAGGGAAAGCCATGTCCATGCCAAAATGATGCCGATCCAAAAGCCAAGAATGGTCCATCCATTTCCGGAACCAGAGGCAATACCAACAAACGCTGCAAAAAAGATGATACCGGTAAAGAGCGAGTATTTTGCCCATCCTTTTTGTTTAAGTTTGGTGAACCGACGAGCAAAGACAAAACATGCAGCAATCAAACCGAAAAAGCCTATTCCTCCCATCATAAAATGCAACATGCCACTGGTACTAATCGTCATCGCATTTGCTGGTGTACCAGGAGGAAAGCCCAGTGCTGGATCTGCTTTAAAAAATCCAGAGAGCACCAGACCGAGGCCATAGATACCAATAAGAATAGGTGCCCACGTCTTCCCTCTTCCTGTTAACGCACGCCTTATACCCACAGACGTAATTAGAACAAGTATTCCACTCAAGATTAAATCAGTCATGTGAATCCAGCCTAAGTCTCCATTACTTAAGATACTGAGAGGATGACGAGTAATATCAAATCCTTTACGAGTAAATGCTTCAATCAATCCGACTGTAAGATATAACGGACCGACAACAACTCCTGCAAGAAGCAATTTGTTTGTTAGACTCTTATCTTTTTTTATTATTTCTTTTTCCATCTGATATGCAGTATAAATTAGTGCAATGAATATGTCTGTTCTCTAAAGCACATTTAAAGTATTTGAATATTGCGCTTCGCCAGAGATAACACATGTTCTTTTTCTAAGGCATTAAGCACTTCAGTAATTCTAGCACGAGTGCCACCGACAATCCTCCCAATTTCTTCATGGGAAAGAGTGATTTCGTTGTTTGGAAATTGAGGTGCAAGAAGTTGGAGCGCCTCCCATGTTCGATCTTTCAACGATACTGATGCTGTATATTCATGAAGTTTATTTGCAATAATAAGCTTTCTTGCCATGGTCTTCATGATATTCAACGCAATGGTTGGATATTTCTTAAGAGCTTGTTTATAATCTTCTTTGGTCAATCTTAATGTATGTGTCTCAAGTAATGCTTCAAATGTCATCGTTCTGTTTTCATCGAGAAGACTTTCGATTTCACCAATGAGAGAACGCATCCAGGGAGTTCCAAGGGGAATATTATTCCCTTCATCGTTCGTAATATAGACATAGACTAATCCTTTGTAGATAAAATAAACTTCATTCGATTCGTCCTCTTGATGGATGATAACTTCTTTAGGGGCAAAAACTTTCTCTGTCATTTTTTCTGCCAGAGATAGTCTCTCTCCTTCATCTAAGTCTTTAAATATTGGATGTGCTTTAAGAAGGGCGCTTTTTTCATGAGTAGTCATTAGTAATGCTATAAAATAATCTACTTATTTTTAGATACGGCTGCACGGATAAGATCTTTTATGCCAACTTCATTAAGCATATCCGCTTCATTAAAATCAATTGCGCGACTTTTTTTTGACTCAAGGCCTGCATTTAATAATTTATCGGGATCGTCAAGAGATGCTCCTTTGAAGAAATTTATTTTTACATGATCTTTGAATGCACCTATCGCACAAACCATTCCATTATGTGTCCAGACACCTGTCTCCCATTTCCATTCTTCTTTGATTTCAGGATCAGCTTCATGGATAAGCTTTCGAAGTTGTGCCATCACTTTCCCTCGCCAATCAGGAAAGCTAGCAATTTGTTTATCGATAAGTTGTGATGGATTCATATTTCTAGTATAGCAAATATTTTTCTACACCAAAAGCAGCCCTTCTAAAGCTGCTATTGGCTGGCTGTTCTGCCGTGATTATAGTTATTCAGCGGGAGTTGCTTTAACCCCGTTTATATACACATCAGAACCTTCCACTTTAATTTGTGGCGGTTCTTTAGAAAGATCTACCCCTGCGGGTGCTTTATACTTTTTACCATCAACCATGATGATATTTTCACCTCCGGCAGTCATTGAACCTTCAACTTTATTCTTACCATCAAAGGATTGAAAACCTGCACCTTTATCTCCTTTACCTTGGAATTCAACATGAAAACTTTTTTCAGATCCTTCTTTAGGTGATTGAGATTTATCAGGATTCTCCTTCATCACACTAACAAGCTCTGGTAAGTTAGTACTAGGATTAACACCCAAGACAACTTTACTTCCATCGGTATCGGTGAATTGCAAGAAATTCAAACTCTTCAAGTTACCTGCTTCACCACCCGGTGGAACAGGATTCTGCTTGATGAACTGATCATATGTCAGAACTTTGAGGTCTTTTGCTTTCTTTGCTTTCTCCAACAATTCTTTTGGATTGCCCATTACTTTTTCATTAAGTGCTGCTTGTTGATCAGATGTTAACGTTGTTACCGCTTGATAACTTTTTTGAGCTACTTCTTCTGCATACGCAGTTTTTGTACTCTTTGGCATAAGCATGTTTACCGAAACAAAAGCGATTGCAATAACTGCAATAGTAATCCCTGCAGTTACAAATTTATTCTTTTTCATTATTTCTTCACCTCCTTTCCAAAACAAAAAAATGTTTCTTTGTTTTTTATTCCAGTGAGGAGAGGTAAGCAGTGATCGTCTCAACTCTTCCCGATGATGTTGCATGTCAATTGGTTTTATTTTTTTCATATTTCTCTTACCTTGATAATGCAAATCGACAAAAAAGGTTGCATACACAAGATATTATTCGTCACCTCCGTCCTGTATGGACAGTTTGATTCGCAATTTTTCTTTCCCTCGAGCAACAAGTGATTTAATGGTATTAAGATTTTTACCAGTTATTTCACTAATTTCTGCAAGACTTTTCTCTTCAAAAAAACGCAACACGAGAACTTCTTGATACAAAAGAGGTAATGTATTTAATTCTTTTTGCATTTTTCTAAATTGTTTATTGCGAGAAAGCTCCTCTTCTGCCGCGATATATTCTTGTTCGATATCGGTTGAATCTGGCGGTTCAAAACGATGGATTTCAAAGAGTGATTCGAGCGAAAAGAATTTTCGTTCTTTCTTTCGGTAGTACATTTTAATTTCATTATTAGCAATTTTATAAAGCCAGGAAGAGAAAGCAATATTCTGCCATGAGAAGGTGGATAATTTTGTCATTGCCTTAAAAAAAACTTCTGAGGTAATATCCATGGCAATATCAGATCGCGACAGACGATGGAGTAGATAATTTGAGATTGTTGGATAATATGCATCATACAATTTTCCAAATGCAAATGGATCCGTACGAGCTTCTTCAACCAGGTGCCGTTCTTCTTCTAAGGTCATATCAGAGGGCATTATATACTATTAATGCATGAGGTTAAGAAAAGTTGCACAAACAAGGGAGATTACTTCGTTGCCAGATGTTTTTCCAGCGCATCAAAAAAGCCTGTCCAACCTTCTGTCAGTCCTTTTTGATATTCTTCAGGAGGAAGATTGCCTGCTTGGGTAAACGTCATTTCTGTTTTATTTCCTCCGAGATCTTTAAGAACAACTGTCACTGTTTCATACTTAGGATCATTTGGGTCCTCAGGGTTTTCGATTGTCATAACCAACATATGAGGAACATCAAGTTCTTTATATGCACCGGTAAAATTAATCGTATTCCCTTGTGCAATTGTGGTAGATTTCCATCGTCCTCCAACTCGTACATCCATCGCAGCTGAGTCTTTCGGAACTTCCCATGGCTTTCCGTACCACTCAACCCATTCTTCTGGCTTTGTCCAGGCATTCCATACTAGCTCACGTGGAGCATCAAAAGTACGGACTAAAGTAAGTTGTTGTGCGTTTTCTTCCATAGATTAAGTATATCGCATTTTTTATAAAAAAACACTCTGGCAGATGGTGTCAGATTTTAAACGTAAACATTTGTTCATCGCTATTTTCTCTTGTCCCACCCATTGATTGATATAATGCCATTGCGGGCAAATTCGAACGTTCCGTCAGGACCCATACTTCATCTGCTTCCACTTCTTTTCCCCATTTTTTCACACCATCTATGAGGGCTTTTCCAATCCCTTTTTGACGAAAATCAGGAGCAACGGATACTTCATAAAGAAGAATTTCTGCTTTTCGTTTATCTAATCGTTGCAACCTATGAGCAGTAAGAAAGCCAACTATCTCTTCCTCAATGAAAGCAAGAAACAGTGCGTTATCTTCACTTGCTAAATATTTTTTCCCTTGCTCAGCATCCCATTCTGTTCCTTCATCTCGAAGTGCATTAAATTGATTGCCATTGATTTCGGAAGCTGCAGATATTCGTTTTATAACAACGGTACTGTTTAAATACATGAATTAAAGAGGAGTTTATTTTTTACTTTTAAGTCCTGCTTTGCCACCAAACCAGACAGCAACTGCGGAGGTAAACACCAAAGAGATTGGATACCAATGTTGAGAAAGATTCCACCCAGCAAAAACGCCAAGTGTCCCCATAATTGTACCAATCACAACCAAAATCTTAACCAGTTTCAGAGATTTTTTGTTTGGTGTTAATTTCCCCGTAACAAAACCACCAAGGAATGCGAAAAGAGTTCGATATGCAAGTGCAATTACTAAGAGCGTGGGATCAAAGAGGCCTTCAGTAATTGGAGGGAAAAAGCCGATTGATTCTAGAAAGGTATCTGTAAGAATAGATAAGACAACAACGGTAAAAAAACCTGCAAGCACTGCGCCAATACTTTTTACTAAGTTTTTATTCATTACAATTTAATTGTAGCATATTTTAGCTATTTTTTATCAAATAACATCCCCCCAACCATACCTCCCACAAAAAATCCTGCACTTAAATCAAATTGCCCATTGTCTATGGCATCTCCTAATACCGCACCTGTCAAACTAAATCCAGTAGAGCTATTTGATTGCATATGAGATAAAGGATCAGCAGGTTCACTAACGCCATGAAGAACTCCTCTAGATTCGTGATCTCCTATCGTGGACTGATCTGGATGAGTAATGAGAGAAGGAGCTATTGCCAAAATTGCTTTTATACGATCCTTATCAGCAGGGCTAATACTGTGGCTGAATTGGGGACGCATGCTATCAAAGTCTTCAAAAGCTTTTCTACCACGAGCAGCAAGCATAGCACGTATTTGTTCCTGATGAAGTGAATTTCCGCGATCACCAAGCAAAGGAGACAATGTATTAAAAAGCTCCGCCGATTCATCGACGCCCAAAGCAAGCGCGACTTTAATTTGATCTTTATCGCTATCACCAAGGGAAGGGCTCAACCGAGGAGTCAGAGTATCAAATCTCGCTACTGCTCGCGTACCTCCTAAGGCTAACTGCGCC
>Ga0075365_10000275_pt1 | contig 17587 bp, 14 predicted proteins | sample EndMetdeltDD1765_FD_71387 | JGI IMG/M metagenome (GOLD analysis project Ga0075365, IMG submission 71387) | Populus endosphere microbial communities from Tennessee, USA - Endosphere MetaG P. deltoides DD176-5 | ecosystem: Host-associated > Plants > Roots > Endosphere | place: USA: Tennessee... | reverse complement strand
GGAGATCCGCGCCCAGGGCGTCGTGAGCGGCGGCTCCCGCACCGGGGTCGGCGAGCGCGACCTGAGCGCCGCGACAGGCGAGGACCCGGCAGCGACCGCAGCCGGCGAAGACCCGGCGACCGCCGCAGGACGCACGAAGACCACCACCAAGGCGGGCACCGGCAACAAGGCCGTCGCCAGCACGGGCGGCGCGAAGGCACCGATCGTCATCGGGTACATCGGCTGGCTGAGCGGTACGGGTGGCGAGACCATGAGCCCCACGCGCGACGTCTGGGTCGCCTGGTCCCGCGCGGTCAACGCCCGGGGCGGGATCAACGGCCACCCGGTCAAGCTGCTGGTGGGCGACATGGGCGGTGTCGAATCGCGCGGTGTCGCGGTGGCGCGCGACTTCGTCGAGACCAAGGGCGCCGTGGTGCTGACCCTCGGTGGCGTGCCCGGTCCCGGCATCCCCGACTACGCCAAGTCGAAGGGCATCCCGGTGATCGGGAGCGTCCCGACGACGGGTCAGTGGCACAACAACCCGATGATGTTCCCGCCGTGGGGCAGCACGGAGGCCAACTCCTGGGGCGCGGCCCGGATGATCAAGCGCTCGGGCAAGACGAAGGTCGCCCAGGTCTACTGCGCCGAATCACCCGACTGCGCCGACGGGGAGGCCCGCATGAAGCGCTGGGCCGCCGAGGAGGGCATCCAGATCGTCGCCTCCATGCGCTACTCCGTGGTCGCCGCCGACTACACCGCCGAGTGCCTCCAGATGCAGCGGGCCGGGGCCGAGGTCGTCTACCCGACCGGTGACACGGGGTCGATGATCCGCATGGCCAAGGCCTGCTCTCGGCAGAACTTCCGGCCGATCTGGGTGTCGCCGACGATGGCCGACAACGTCGCCTCCATCCCGGAGTTCAACGGCGCGATCGCCGTCACACCGGCGTTCCCCTGGTTCCTGCGCTCGGGCAACCCGGCGATCGATGAGTACGCCGCCACCATCGGGAAGTACGCCCCGAGCCGACTCACGAACGGCAGCCTCTTCATGGCCGAGGCCTGGGTGTCGACGAAGCTCCTCGAGAAGGCCGCGGGAGGCGTCAGCGACAAGCCCACGCCCCAGGACATCCTCAACGCTCTCTGGGCCATGAAGGGCGAGACGCTCGGCGGGCTCACGTCCGGTCCGCTGGCCCTCACCTTCACCCGCGACCAGCCGACGCCCGAGAAGTTCTGCGTCTTCGACACCAAGTTGGTCGGAGGCAAGTGGACGGCGCCGAGCGGCCTCAACCCGGTGTGCCGCTGACGCCCTCGGCCACGACGGGCGCCGTCCGGCGCAGGTACCACCAGAGGAACACCGACAGCCCCAGCGCCACGGCGAGGAGGGCGGCGATCACCAGCGCGGCGATCGATCCGGCGCTGAGGCCGTCGTCGAACTCCCGTGGCGTCGGCGTCGAGGTCGTGGTCGGCAGCGAGGGCGGCCCGATCGGCTCCTCGACCTGGGTCGTCGAGGTGGTCGGTGGCAGGGTGACGACCGAGCGGCGCTCGGTCGTCGTCGTCACCAGCGGAAGCGTGGTCGACGACGTCGTCGTGGTGGTCGAGCCCTCCGAGGTCGACGTGGTGTCGACGAAGGTCGACGACGTCGTGGGGTTGGTGTCGACGGGCAGCGAGAGGGTGGTCGACGACCCCGGCGTCGGATCCTGCGCCTCCTCCTGAGCGCCCACGGGCAGCCCGTGCGCGAGCGTCAGGGCCAGCCCCACGCTGGCGATGACCAGCAACGCAGGCCGGCGACGCACCCCGGAACGATACGTGCGCCGGCGGCTACCGCTGGTGCCGGGGGCACGACCACGTGGTGCGCCCCCCGATCGTGCGGCGGATCAAGGCGGTCCCGTCCTTGGGGCAGCGCCCGCCCACCACGCGCGACGCGAAGAGGTCGCCGGTGTGCGAGCCGCCTCGCTCGGTCATCTCGTCGACGGCTCGGCGCAGGTGCCGGTGCAACCGCCGAAGTTCGTTGCCGTCGAGCGAGCCGGCGGTGCGCGCCGGATCGATGCCCGCCCGCCACAGGACCTCGTCGGCGATGAGGTTCCCTACGCCGGCGACCCTGGACTGGTCGAGCAACCTCGCCTTCACGGGCGTCGTGCTCCGGGCGAGGGCGTCGCGCAGCTCCGCGGGCGTGACCCGCAGCAGGTCGTGGCCGAGCTCGTCCTCGGGAGGCTCGAGCACGACCCCACCCAGCCGTCGTGGATCGCGGATCCGCAGATCGCCACGATCGAACCGGAACGTCACCCGGTCCCACGCCGGCTCGTCGCGCAGGCTCGAGTACTCGAGCTGGTCGACCCCGGCCACGCCATCGACGAGCAACCGGCCCGTCATCCCGAAGCGCAGGCCGACGGTGGGCCCCCCGTCGGTGTCGAGGAGCAGGAGCTTCCCGATCCGTCGCGCCGCGACGAGTGTTCGCCCGACGAGCGCGTCCGACAGGGCGCTCCCGGTGAGCCCACCCTTCAGGAACCAGGCGTCGGGCGCGTCGACGGCGCGCACGACGCGACCGACGGCGCGCTCGGCGAGGCGCCGGTAGTACTCGATCTCGATGCCTTCGGGGATCTAGTGATTCTGCAGCACGGCGTCGTCACGGAAGTCCGCAAAGAGGCCACCGAAGTCGCCGGTCAGGAACTGCACCGACGCCGGACCCTTGAAGCCGCCCACGACCGGCACCGTGAAGTTGCGGAAGTCCTTCGGATCGACCCTCAGCGCGGCCCGGCCGAGCCGGTACACGTCGCGTGCGCTGACCCCCTCGAAGCGCACGTTGCGGTAGAGGACGTCGAGCGAGTGGAGCAGTCCGGTCAGGTCGGTTCCCTTGCCGCGGAGGTCGCCCAGGGCGTGGACGATCAGCTCGGCCTGGTGACCCGTGCGGGCGATGTCGCCGCCCGGGATGTGGCGGTCGCGCGACCAGCCCAGGGCCTGGTAGCCGTTGAGGGTCTGGGGGCCCGGATCGAGGGCGGCGCCCGAGTTGGGATCGCTCATCAGGTAGGGCACGTCGATGCTGACGCCGCCCAGGCCGTCGACCAGGCCCTTCAGCCCGTCGAAGGTCGTCACGACGACGAACCCCAGCGGGACGCCGATCAGCTGACCGACGGTCTGGGCCGCGAGCTGGGCCCCACCGAACGTGTAGGCGGAGTTGATCCGGCCCTGGCCGTGCCCGGGGATGTCGACCCAGGTGTCGCGCGGGAAGTTGAGGATCGTCGCCTTGCGCTGCCCCGGGTTCAGGCCGATGACGTGGAAGGCGTCGGTCCGCGCCCCACCGAGGCCGGCGCGCTCGTCGCTACCGAGCACGAGGATGAACACCGTCGAGCTCCACGGATCCGTCTGGTGCCCGGCGTGCACCGGGGTCGGGTCGACGGCCTGGACCACGATCGGCGCGTCCCGGCGGTCCCACTGCAGTCCGACCGAGTAGATGCCGGCGAGCCCGGTCAGCACCGCCAGCGCGGCGACCAGCGGTCGGGTGATCCGTGCCCTCACTTCTTCTCCGCCGTGTTCGTCGTGGTGGTGCTCCCGACCGTGCGCGTCGCGATCAGGTTGTAGCCGTCGATGAACCACGAACCGAACGCCGGCACGAGCGTGAGCTCGCCTCGGTGCACGACCCGTACGCGCTTCCCGTCGCCGCTGACGTCCCACGCCACCTTGGCCACGACCAACATCACCTGGTTGTCCTCGCCGGCGTAACCGGTCAGCTGCACGATGTGGCTCGTCGCCTTCAACGTGCGCACGCGCGGCAGCCCGAGGTCGAACAGCGCCCTCTCGTCGGGACCTCTCGCATCCTGGGCGGCGCCGGCCGTGAAGAGCGTCTTGATCGAGCCGCGCTTGCCCGTGCGCAACGGCTCGCTGATGGACGCGTCGAAGAAGCGCTGGGTGGTCCGCAACACCGCCTTGGCGGTGGGCGCATCCAGCGGGCGCATCGGGGCGACCGGACTGATCAGGTCGGCCGGGCCGAACGGCACCACCTTCACGGCGGTGACCTTCGGCGCCGGCTCCGGATCGCCGTCGTCGGTGCAGCCGACGACGGCGAGGGTGGCCAGGAGCGCGACGGCGAAGAGCTTGCGTGAGAGCACGACCGAGGGTTCCTTCCCCAACCTTGCGTCAGCTAGACGCGGCAAGGGCCTGCCTGAGGTCGGCGAGCAGGTCGTCGGGGTGCTCGAGTCCCACGGACATGCGGACCAACCCGTCGCCGATGCCCATGGCCTCCCGCTCCTCGTCGGGCAGGTTGGCCGCCGTCGTCGAAGCCGGGTGCGTCACCAGGGTCTCGGGGCCGCCCAACGACGGCGCCATGCGGGCCAGCCGGCATGCCTCCACGAAGCGCTCCCCCGCTGCGCCGCCGCCGGCGACGTCGAAGGAGAGCGAACCGCCACCGAGGGCCATCTGCCGCTTGGCCAGGTCGCGTTGGGGATGTGAGTCGAGCCCCGGGTAGTTCACCCGCTCGACGCCGGGATGACCCTCGAGGAACTCGGCGATGCGTTGCGCCGATTCGCTCTGCTGGCGGATGCGCACCCCCAGGGTCTTCAGGCCGGTCAGGGCGTTGGCCGCGTCGTAGGGCGACGCGACCGCGCCGTGGATGGTGTGGTAGCCCCAGATCGCCCAGACCAGATCCTTCTCCCCCGCCACCACACCGAGCGTCGCGTTGTTGTGGCCGGCGAGCGTCTTGGTCGCCGAGTGCAGCACCAGGTCGATGCCGTGCTCGAGGGGACGGGTGATGAGCGGCCCGGCGAACGTCGAATCGCACACGGTGAACGGCCCGGTGATCGACCCGATGGCGTCGAGGTCGACGAGCTGGAGCACGGGGTTGGCGGGTGTCTCGACGAAGACCAGTCGGGTGCGACCCGGCTGCACGGCGTCGACGAAGCCTTGCGTGTCCTCGGCGTCGACGAGCGTCACCTCGATGCCGAGGCGCGGGCACACCATCTGGAACAGCAGCGCGGTCGAGGAGAAGAGCTGGCGCTGGGCCACGACGTGATCGCCCGCCGAGCACAGTCCGAGGACGGTGGTCGCCACCGCGCCCATGCCCGACCCGAAGGCCTGCGCCGCCTCGGCCCCTTCCAGTGCGGCGATGGCGTCCTCGAAGGCATTGACGGTTGGGTTGCCGTAGCGGCTGTAGAACTCGGGCGCCTTCGGTCGGGTCGCCAGCCGCCGGCCATCGGCCACCGAGTCGACCTCGAACGTCGACGACGCCCAGATCGGGGGCGCGAGGGCCTTGCCGCCGTAGTTGCGGCCGGCCGTGATCGCCACCGTCTCGGGATGCTGGTCGGGGTGCTGGTCGGTCATGGGTCGTTCAGGCCTTCTCGATGTCGATCAGGAAGTCGTGCAGCGGTCCGCCCATCTGGTCGTGCTCGAGCAGGAAGGCGTCGTGACCGTGGGGGCTGTCGATCTCCAGGTAGCGCACGTCGACACCGTTGCCGAGGAGCGCGCCGGCGATCGTCTGCTGCTGGTAGGTCGGATAGAGGAAGTCGGAGCTCACGCCCATGGCGAACGTGGGAGCGGTGATGCGACGCACGGCTTCGTCCATGCCGCCGCGGCCGCGGCCGATGTCGTGCAGGTCCATGGCCTTGGTCAGCAGCAGGTACGAGTTGGCGTCGAAGCGGCGGGCGAGCTTGTCGCCGTGGTACTGCAGGTAGCGCTCGACCTGGAACCGCTGCCACAGCTCGTAGCCCTCGATCGGCTCGACGACCTCACGTCCGAACCGGTCGGAGAACAGCGTCTCGGAGCGGAACGTGATCTGGCTCACCATGCGGGCGACGGCGAGACCGTCGCTCGGCCCGTCGCCGGGGTCGGCGTCGTAGTAGTCGCCGCCCTGCCAGCGGGGGTCCATGTGGATGATGCGCCGGCCGGTGCTCCACCAGGCGATCTGCTGGGCGCTGGCCGCCAACGTCGTGGCGATCGGCACGAGGCCGCGCACGCGCTCGGGGAACATCACGCCCCACTCGAGGACCTGCATGCCACCCATCGATCCGCCGATCACGGCCACCCAGCGGCCGACGCCGAGGTGGTTGGCGAGCACGGCCTCGGCTCGCACCATGTCGCGGATGGTGACGACCGGGAAGCGCGAGCCGTACGGCTTGCCGTCGTCGGGGTGCGGTGAGGCCGGACCCGTCGAGCCCTGGCAGCCCCCCGGCACGTTCATGCACACGACGAACCACCGGTCGGTGTCGATCGGCTTGCCGGGACCGATCAGCTCGTCCCACCAACCCGGTGTCGGGTGACCGTGGCCCAGGTCGCCCGCGGCGTGGCTGTCGCCGGTGAGGGCGTGGCACACGAGGATCGCGTTGTCGCCGGCCGGCGTCAGCTCCCCCCACGTCTCGTAGGCGAGCTCGGCGTTGCGCAGGACCCCGCCACCCTCGAGCACGAACGGCCGGTCGGCGCCGAGGGGCGCGAACCGTCGCCGGCCGGGCGGGTCGCCGGGACGCCAGGCACCGGTGACCGGGAGCGCGGGTCGCACCTCCCCAGGGTAGGCCCCCCTCTCGCGCCCCCCGACGCCATTCCCTCGACCCGCGATCTCCAGTTGTGGACGGGTTTCGGGCGATACTCGCCCGTAACCGTCCACAACTCGGGGTCAGAGGAGGCGGAGGACGGGGGCGTCGACCTCGACGGGGGTGCCGTCGCGGTCGAGGAGGAGGTGGCGGCGGTCGCCGGGGACGCCGCGCAGGAGGTCGAGCACCCCCGGTAGCGCCAGGTCGGCCACCTCGACCTCGTCGACGCGCAGCAGGAGGTCGCCGGGACGCACCTCGTCGAGGCCGGACACCGTTGCCGCGACGAACCAGCCCTCGTCGCCGAGGGCGAGCACCACGCCCACTTGCTCGGCGTCGTTGTCGGGGAACGGGCGGCCCTGCTCGAAGCGGACCGAGGCCGCGGCGTAGTCGATGTCGACCCGGAAGAGGTCGAGCACGTTGCTGCCGAGGGACCCGTCCGCCGGGAGCTCGCCGTCGTTGCGCCAGGCGAACGCCACCTCGGGGATGGTGAACGAGCCGAGCTCGACGGCCGGGACGCGCACCATCGGGATGCGAGCCTCGACCGGTGAACCGGTGACGTTGCCCGGTCCCACCCCCGACGCCGACGCCGGCCAGTCGGGATGGCGTCGCTGCCACCCCTGCACGACCCGGTCGACGGCGAGGCAGCACGTCAGGGCAGCGTCCAGCGTCACCTCGAACGACGAGCCGTCGACCTCGATCGCGAGCCGCACCCCGCCGTGGTCGTCGAACGTGCTGGCCACGACCACGCCGCGCCGCTCGAGCGAGCCCGGCGGCCCGATCTGGAGCACACCGGCGGGACCGTCGAGCACCACGTGGTGACGGCGGAGCACCGCGCCCGGCAGCAGCAGGTCGGCGCGGCGGGCGGCCAGGCCCAGCGGGCGCGTGTCTTCGAACGCGTAGGCGACGAGCCCCTCGGTGTCGAGGGGCGTGCCACCGACGAGCAGCGGTGGCGGGTCGACGACGGCAACCGGCGCTCCCCGGTCGTCGAGCCACTCGTGCACCGGCAGCTCGAGCTCCTCGGCGAGGGTCATGCTGAGGCACAGCGCGGTGCCGGCAGTGTCGACGATCGCCGCGACCGCATGCCCTCCGGCCTCGAGGACGGCCACGCCGTGGAGGTAGGGCGCGGTCCCCGGGGCGTCAGACATCGCGGGAACCGTAGGCGAGTCGCGCCGCCCACCATTCCTGCACGTCGACCCCGTATGCGCGCGTCATGGCCGAAGCGGCAAGGCGCACCTCGCCCGCTTCGGCGTGCCGCGCCGCTTCGTCCCACGCCGCGCCCGCCGGCGGCAGCGGCACCAGCCGCAGCTGCGACGCCGACAGCTTCACCGCGTCGCTCGACAGTGCGGCACCGCCGGCTTCGCGCAACGCCCACGCCGTGACGGGGGGCGCCAGGAGCACCGCGAGCAGGTGCCCGAGGTCGAGGTCACCGTTCGGGACCACGCTCAACACCGGCGTCACCGGGACGGTCGAGCCGTCGGCGTCGGCAACTGCCTCGACGACGCGCGTCTGGGTCGCGACCAGCACCTTGGGCACACCGAGGGCGACTGCCCACGGGGGACGGCTCGCCGGATCGATCGCCGGTCGCTCCCAGCGTCGCCGCCCGAAACGGGCGACGCGCGCACCCCAACGCAGCCGAGCCGGGTCGATCAGGCCGGAGGTGACGAGAGGCGCGTCGCCGGGCTGCGCCTCCCGCACCAGCGGCACGAGGCTGTAGTACTCGTCCCGGAAGCCCGCCGCGACCCTCGCCCGGTCGCCCAGGACTCCGTGACCGCCGAGCGCGACGTCGGGCACCCCACGCGCCGACGCCAGGAGATCGACCCAACGCGCCGGGTTCGACCTCGGCCGGTCGTGGTCGACGAGGACACCGACGACCCGGACGGCGGCGTCGGCGAACACCGAGCGCCCCGGCGCCCAAAGGGCCTGCAGCACAGGCCCGACCTCATCCCGCGCCGTCGCCGCGCTCGCCGCCGAAACCACCGACTCGGGCTGGAGCAGCGCGACCCGTCGCCGGGCGCGTCGCACCGCGAGCGACAGGAACAGCACGGCGTCGTCGACGTAGCCGGTGGCACCGATCGCCGCCGCCCGGTCGCGCGAGCGCGCGGTCGCCGTGCCGAGCTGGCTGAGGAAGGGCGGGTTGCCGACGACCACGTCGACGGGCTCCGGCCACGGCTCGACGAGCGCGTCGGCCACGACCAGCTCGGCTGTCGCACCGGCCAGCCACAGCGACGCTTCGCACACGGCGACGGCGAGCGGGTCGACGTCGATGCCCACGAGCCGACGCACGCCGGCACGGGCGGCAGCGAGCAGGAAGGCGCCGCCACCGCACGCCGGGTCGCAGACGACCGGGTCGTCGAGCCCGCCCACCGCCCAGGCCACGAGCTCGTCGGCCACCTCGGGAGGCGTGTAGAACGCGCCCCGCCCCTTGCGCTCCCCGTGCGCGAGCAGCTGCTCGTGGAGCCGGCCGAGGTGGTCGGGCCCGGCGCCTGCCGGCACGACGACCACCGCCGGCTCGTGCGCGAGCAGGCGCAGCGACGGAGGCGGATGTCGCCCCTGCGCGGCCGCCAGCGCGACGAGCGCGCCGGCCAGCTGCGAGCCGGTGTCGGTCAGGCGGCCTCGGTGTCGTCGGGCCAGTCGGCCAGGTTCGCCAGGCGAGGATCGTTCGAGAACACCTCGGTGAGCGGACCCTGGAGACCGAGTCGCTTCTGGAGGGCGCGCACCTCGTTCTCCTGGTCCCAGAGCACCAGCGTGGCGACGACACCCGAGGTGCCCGCTCGCGCGGTGCGCCCCGAACGGTGCAGGTAGCTCTTGTGATCCTCGGGCGGGTCGTAGTGCACGACGACGTCGATCTCGTCGACGTGGATGCCACGTGCGGCGACGTCGGTGGCGACGAGCACGTGCAACGAGCCGTCGGCGAATTCGTTGAGGGCCCGCTCGCGCGCGCTCTGCCGGAGATCGCCGTGGATCGGCATCGCCTTCACGCCCTCACGCTCGAGCTGGTCGGCCAGGCGGTCGGCGCCGCGCTTGGTGCGCACGAACATGAGGCAGCGCTCGGCGCCTTGGGCGATCGCCGCTGCCACCTTCACCTTGTCGAGCTGGTGGACGTGCAGGAAGCGGTGCTCCATGTCGTCGACGGTGACGGAGTCGGATTCCACCTCGTGGCGCACGGCGTCACGCAGGTGGACGCGGATCACGTGGTCGACCTCGCCGTCGAGCGTCGCCGAGAAGAGCATCGTCTGACGGTCGGCCGGGATGCGACGCAGCAGCCACTCGACCTGGGGGAGGAAGCCCATGTCGGCCATCCGATCGGCCTCGTCGAGCACGACGACCTCGATGGCGTCGAGGCGCAGCTCCTCGCGCTCGAGCAGGTCGATGAGACGGCCGGGCGTGGCCACCACGATGTCGGCGCCCTTGGAGAGCATCTTGATCTGGCGATCGAGGTCGGTGCCGCCGTACACGGCCTGCACCCGCCGGGACCGGGCCTCGGCGAGCGTGGCCAGCTCGCTGGCCACCTGGACGGCCAGCTCGCGCGTGGGCACCAGGACGAGCCCACGGGGAGCCCCGACCTCGGCGGTGCCGACGCGACACACCATCGGGAGCCCGAAGGCGAGGGTCTTGCCGGCGCCCGTCTTCGCCTTGCCGCACACGTCGCGCCCGGCGAGCGCATCGGGGATCGTCAGGGCCTGGACCGGGAACGGCTCGGTGATGCCCCGCTCGGCGAGTGCCCCGACGATGTCGTCGGAGATGCCGAGCGCGGCGAAGGTGGTGGACATCAGGGGGAGCTCCTCGTTGCTGTCGTCGTCGGGGGGCCGTCTCGGCGTCCCTCGATGAAGAGCAGTGAGCCGACCCACGAGGCCACCGACCGGTGCAACCTCTTCCGAGAAGGGTACCGGTCCAGCCCGTCCACGCCGTGGTTCGCGTCGGGTCTCGTGGTACGCAGTGCGCGTGTTCCGGGCGCAAGCGCAGGCATGGGCGGCCGACGACCCCGATCCCGCCACCCGCGCCGAGGTGGAGCAGTGGCTCCGATCGGGTGACGACGCCGAGCTGCGGGAGGCGTTCCACCGGCGGCCCCGGTTCGGCACCTCGGGCATCCGAGGCCCCTTGGGAGCCGGCACCAGCCGGGTCAACCGCCGGCTGGCCCGCCAGCTCGGTGCCGGTCTCGCCGCCCACGTCGGTTCCGGGGCAACGGTGGTCGTCGGCCGCGACGGTCGTCACCTGTCGGCCGAGCTCGCCGGCGACGTGGCGGGGGTCCTCGCCGGAGCGGGCGTGCGCGCCCTGACCCTGCCCGGCACCGTGCCCACACCCGTCCTCGCCTTCGCCGTGCGCCACCTCGGCTGCGCTGCCGGCGTGATGGTCACCGCCAGCCACAACCCGCCGGGCGACAACGGCCTCAAGGTCTACGCCGGTGACGGCGGGCAGCTCCTCCCGCCGGTCGACCAGGCCGTCGCCGCCGCCATCGACGCGGTGACCCGCGTGCGCGATCTCCCGCTCGGTGCGGCGACGCCGCTCGGGAACGAGGTCCTCGACGCCTACCTCGACGCGGCCGCCGCACGGGTGCCGGTCGGGGCCCGAGCGGTGCGGACCGTGCACACCGCCCTCCACGGCGTCGCGGGGACGCCCCTCGCCCTGCTGTTCGAACGGTCGGGGCTGCCGGCACCGATCGCCGTGGGCTCGCAGGCGTCGCCCGACCCCGACTTCCCGACCCTCCGGTCGCCGAACCCGGAGGAGCGGGAGGCCCTCGAGCTGGCGATCGGCGAGGCGGCCCGGCAGCACGCCGACCTGGTCCTGGCGACCGATCCCGACGGCGATCGGCTCGCCGTCGCCGTGCCCGAGGGGTCCCGGTGGCGCCGGCTCGACGGCGACGAGATCGGCATCCTCCTGGCCGACCAGGCCCTCGCGTCGACCCGGGGCGCCGGTCGTGTCGTCGCCAGCTCCATCGCCTCGTCGCGGCTGCTCGGCGCACTCGCCGCGGAGGCCGGTGCCGACTGGGTCACCACGCCGCCGGGCTTCAAGTGGATCGCGCGCGCGGCCGACGGCCGGCCGGGGGCCCGCTTCGTCTTCGGGTACGAGGAGTCGCTCGGCTACGCGGTCCACGACCTCGTGCGCGACAAGGACGCGCTCACCGCCGCGGCGGCGTTCGCGGTGCTCGTCGCCGAGCTGCGGGACGCCGGGGAGTCGGTCGTGAGCCGGCTCGACGCCATCGAGCGGCGCCATGGGGTCCACGCGACGCTTCGCTGGTCCTTGCCGCTCCCCGGCGCGGCGGGCGTGGCCCGGATGCAGCGCGCCATCGACCACCTGATCGAGTCGCCGCCGAGGATCGTCGGCGGGCTCGGCGTGCAGGCCATCACCCGGGTGGCGGCCGACCTGGTCGTGCTCGAGCTCGACGGCGACGCGCGCGCGGTCGTGCGCCCCAGCGGCACCGAACCCCGGCTGAAGGCGTACGTCGAAGCGGTCGAGCCGGTCGGCGCATCCCTCGACCGCGCCCGGACGGGCGCCCGTGACCGGGCCGAGCGCCTCCGCACCTCGCTCGCCGCACTGCTGACCGAGGCAGCCTCGGAGCGCTGACCCGGGAGCGCACGCGTCCGGCCACCTCACGCCGTACCGTTGACCCGGATGGTGGTGCTCGCCTGGCTCGTGGCGCTCGGCGCCGTCCTCCTCGCCGCCGCGCTCGTCCGCCGCGCGCGAGTGGGCACCGCCGTGGACCCCGACTCCCTGCGCGTCCTCGACGCGGTGCTCGACTTCGCCCCCATCGGCGTGGCGGTGCTCGACACCGAGCTGCGGTTCGTACGGGCCAATCAGGCGCTCAGGCGGTTGAGCGGCCAGGCGTCCGAGGACCTCCTCGGGCACTCGTTCGGCGAGGTCACCAACCGACCCGACCTGCTGGCCATCGTGCAGTCGGTGCTGGCCGGCGGGGAACCCGCCTACGGGCTCGACGCGAGTGGACGGAGCACCGACGGGCGTGCGTTCCGCGCCGTCGTCGACTTCTACCCGGTGCGCATGGACGACCGCATCGTCGGCATCGGCGTCGTCGTGCACGACATCACGGCCGCGGCGCGCGTCGACGAGGAGCGGCGCCGCCTCCTCGAGCGTCTCACGAACCTGCAGCGCATCACCGAGGAGCTCGCCCTGGCGCGCACCACCGCCGACGTCGTGCGCACCGTGGTCGGCGACATCTGCGAGACCGCGGGCGCCGGGGCGGCGACCCTCCTCCTCGGCGACGAGCGCGAGCTCCGCGTCCTCGGCGCGACCGACGACCGGGCCGCGATCGAGCAGTGGCTGCGCGAGTTCCCGGGCGAGAACAACCGCCTGATCGTGCAGGCGATGGTCGAACGACGCGTGGTCGTCGCCGGCCCGGCCGAGCTGGCCGCTCAGTGGCCCACGATCAGCAGGGCGGTGCCGGCGGGCGAGACGATCGTCGCCGTCCCCCTCCTCCTCGACGAGGGCGTGCTCGGAGGCCTCGTCCTCCGGCTGCCCGCCTCGAGCGGCGGCCGCCACGACGAGGTGTTCCTCACCGCCGTCGCGGTGCAGACCGCGGCGGCCCTGCGACGGGTCCAGCGCGAGGAGGCCGGTCAGGTCGCGCACGCGGAGACGGCGATGACGGCCGCGCGGCTGGCCCTGGTGGCCGAGGCCAGCGAGGCGTTCGCCTCCTCCCTCGACTGGCGCGTCACCTTGCGGCGGATCGTCGACCTCTGCGTCCCGCGCGTCGCCGACGTGGCGATCGCCTTCGCCCTCGACGGTGACGAGATCGTGGCGACCGAGATGACCGGCCCCCCGTTCGACGAGGAGCGGCTTCGACCGGTGCTCGAGCGCTGGCCCGACGTGGTCCGTCACCAGTCCTGGTCGGCACCGGCCTTGCTCAGCGACCTCACCGCCGTCGACCCCGCCGATCCTCGCTCGCCGGCGGCCGCCGACCTGGCCGGGGCGGGACTCCGATCGGCGTTGACCGTCGCGCTGCGCGCCGACGACCGCATCGTCGGGCTGCTCGTCCTGGCGACGACGGCGCCGCGCGAGCTCGACGCCAACAGCCTGGCGTTGGCGGTCGAGATCGCCGGTCGGGCGGGTCAGGCGATGCGCAACGCCGCTCGCTTCCAGGAGCGCTCGCACGTCGCCGACACCCTGCAGGCGAGCCTCCTCCCCCCGGCGACGCCGAGCGTTCCCGGGCTCGAGGTGGCGACGCGCTTCTTCGCCGTGGGAGAGGGCATCGACGTCGGCGGCGACTTCTACGACGTGTTCCGCATGGGAACGGCGGGCGCGCCGCTGGACCAGTGGGCGGTCGTCATCGGCGACGTGCGGGGCAAGGGCGCGGAGGCGGCGCGCATCTCCGGCACCGCTCGTCACACGATCCGGGCCGCCGCGCTCCACGAGCGCTCGCCCGCGGCCATCCTCCGCCAGCTCAACGAGCTCCTGCTCGTGACCGGAGGCGACGACCTCGAGCCCCGCTTCTGCACCGCGGTGGTCGCCACCGTCACGCCGCACGGCGACGCGGCGTCGATCACGCTCTCGGTCGCCGGGCACCCGGCACCGCTGCTGCTCCGGTCCGACGGCACCACCGAGCCCGTCCTCGCGTCGGGGACCATGCTCGGGGTGCTCGACGACGCCGAGCTCGCCGACGTGACGCTGGAGCTCGGCGCCGGCGACTCGCTCGTGCTCTACACCGACGGCGTCACCGAGCGGCACGTCGGCGGCCGCTTCTTCGACGAGGAGACGTTCGCATCCGTGCTGTCGCGTTGCACCGGCTTCACCGCGCCCGTGCTCGCCGAGCGGATCGAGACCGCCTCCCGCGCCTTCCTCGAGGACCTTCCCAGTGACGACCTCGCCGTGGTCGTGGTCCGGGTGCCGGAGCCGTTGGCGAGCGCCTCGGCGGCGAGCACCGACCTGCCGAACGACCTCACCGCACCGATGCTCGGCCGTCGCTTCGTGGCCGCCGCGCTCGGCGCCCTCGGCCTCGACCGGCACGCCGAGACGGCGTCGCTGCTCGCCAGCGAGCTCGTCACCAACGCCGTGGTCCACGCCGACCCGCCGTACCGCATCGCGGTCGAGAGCGGCGACAGCGTCCTGCGCATCGCCGTCAACGACGCGTCGATGGTCGGGCCCCAGCTGCCGCCCGACGACGAGCACGCCACGTCGGGTCGGGGCATCCGCCTCGTCGACACCCTCACCGACCGGTGGGGCGTCGTGCTCGCCGAGGGCGGCAAGGCCGTCTGGTTCGAGCTCGACACGTGAGCATCGCCGACCTCGTCGACACGTGGCCCGTGCACTCGGCGGCGGCCGGGGTGGTCGACCGGACCGGCCGGCTCGACGCCGCCGGGCCCGTCGGGCAGACGTACGCCTGGGCATCCGTCACGAAGGTCGTGACCGCGCTCGCGACGTGGATCGCGGTCGAGGAGGGGACGGTGTCCCTCGACGACCACGCCGGGCCTCCCGGATCGACCGTTCGCCACCTGCTCGCCCATGCCTCGGGCCTCGCCCCCGATCGCGACACCGTGCTCGCCGCGCCCGGGGTGCGCAGGATCTACTCCAACCTCGGCATCGAGCTGGCCGCCGCGCACGTCGCCGATCAGGCCGACATGCCGTTCGAGGACTATGCCCGCGAGGCCGTGCTCGAGCCGCTCGGCATGCGCGGCACGCGCCTCGCCGGGTCGCCGGCCAGCGGGTGCACCGGTCCGCTCGTCGACCTCGAGCGCCTCGCCGCCGAGCTCCTCAGCCCCACACTGGTGAGCGCCGGCACGCTCGGAGCCGCGACCACGGCGGCCTTCCCCGGACTCGACGGCGTCCTCCCCGGGTTCGGGCGCCAGCGCCCGAACGACTGGGGGCTCGGCGTCGAGCTGCGCGACCACAAGTCGCCCCACTGGATGCCCTCCTCGGCGTCGCCGCGCGCGTTCGGGCACTTCGGTCGCGCGGGCGGCTTCCTCTGGGTCGACCCGGACGCCGGGATCGCCTGCTGCTCGCTCAGCGACGAGCCGTTCGGGCCGTGGGCGGTCGAGGCGTGGCCCGCCCTCGGCGAAGCCGTGCTCGCCCGTCGCTGACCAACACGCCCTCGGCCTGCAGGCGGCGAGCCTGCTCGCCCTCGTGGCCGGGAACCAACCGGCCCGCGGCGGTGACCACCCGCCACCACGGGACGCCGTCCGCGCCGCTCCCCCGCAGCAGGTTCCCGACGGCACGCGCCGCCCCCGGGTGGCCGGCGTCCTCCGCCACCTCGCCGTAGGTGACGATCTCGCCGGTTCGCAGGCCCCGGAGCACGGCGAGCACGTCGTCCTCGAACGCCACGAGCGCGTCCTACTCGGCGACGATGCGCTCGAGGGTCAGCTCCGGCTTGTCGGCCGCCAGCCGGTCCAGCCAGTAGGGGCTCTCGAAGAGGGCCAGGATGGTGCCGTCGGCCCGCTTCAGGACCCGAACGCCGGTGGTGTGGCTCAGCTCGACCGCGGATGCGGCGTCGGTGCGGCGGGCGACCGAGTAGGTGGTCGACGACAGCTCGACCGGGGCGCCGAACTCGTGCTCGAGCCGGTGGGCGAACACCTCGAACTGCATGCGGCCCACCGCTGCGAGCACCGGCGCGGTGTCGCCCAGGTCGTCGTCGCGCAGGACCTGCACGACCCCTTCCTCGTCGAGCTGGGCGAGGCCGGAGCGGAACTGCTTGAAGCGCCCCGTGTCCTTGGGCCGGGCGACGACGAACTCCTCGGGCGCGAAGCTCGGGATGCCGGGGAAGCGCACGGGCTGCTCGAGGTGCAGCGTGTCGCCGATCAGCAGGTCGGTCGCGTTCACGAAGCCGAGCACGTCGCCGGGGAACGCCTCCTCGACCGTCTCCCGCTCGGAGCCGAAGACGCTCGTGGCGTACTTGGTCGCGAACGGCTTGCCGGTCCGGTTGTTGGTCAGGGTGGTCCCCCGCTCGAAGCGACCGGAGCAGACGCGCACGAACGCGAGCCGGTCGCGGTGCGACGGGTCCATGTTCGCCTGGATCTTGAACACGAACGCCGAGAAGGGGGCGTCGAGCGGGCGGGGCTCGCCGTCGACGTCGAGACGCGGCGCCGGCGAAGGGGCGAGATCGACCACCCCGTCGAGCAGCTTGCGCACGCCGAAGTTGGTGAGGGCCGAGCCGACGAACAGCGGCGACGTCTCACCGGCGAGGAACGACTTCGGGTCGAGGTCGGCGCCGACGGCGTCGAGCAGACCGAGCTCCTCCTGCGCCGCCTCCCACGCGGCACCCTCGCCCGCCGGGTCGACGACCTCCTCGCTCGCCTCGGCTGCGCCGCGCGCGCTGCGCCCGTAGCGGGTGAACACGCCGTCGCGCCGGTCGACCACGCCGCGGAAGTCCCCGGGGATGCCGACGGGCCAGGTGACGGGCGTCGGCTGGATGCCGAGCTGGTCCTGGATCTCGTCGATCAGCTCCAGCGGGTCACGACCGGGCCGGTCGTACTTGTTGAGGAACGTGAGCAGCGGGACCCCGCGGTCGCGGCAGACCTCGAAGAGCTTGCGGGTCTGGGGCTCGATGCCCTTCGCCGTGTCGAGCACCATGATCGCCGCGTCGGCCGCCGCGAGGACCCGGTAGGTGTCCTCGGAGAAGTCGCGGTGGCCCGGGGTGTCGAGCAGGTTGAGCGCATGGTCCCGGTAGGGGAACTGCAGCACCGTCGAGGTGATGGAGATGCCGCGCTGCTGCTCCATCGCCATCCAGTCCGACGCGGCGGAGCGGCGACCGGCGCGCGCCTTGACCGCACCGGCCTGCTGCAACGCCCCGCCGTAGAGCAGGAACTTCTCCGTCAGCGTCGTCTTGCCCGCGTCGGGGTGGCTGATGATCGCGAACGTGCGGCGGCGCGCCGCTTCGGCGAGGACATCGGCCATGCCTCAAGAGTACGGGCCGCTCGCGCGGACTAGATCAGCCGGCGATCGGTGGCCCAGCGGGTCAGCTCGTGCCGGCTCGAGAGCTGGAGCTTGCGCAGCACCGCCGACACGTGGGTCTCGACCGTCTTGACCGAGATGTCGAGCCGCCGGGCCAGCTCCTTGTAGGTGTAGCCCCGGGCGATGAGGCGCAGGACCTCGCGCTCGCGGTTGGTGAGCTGGTCGAGCTCGGGGTCGACGACCGGGATGTCGGCGGCGCCGGCGAAGGC
>Ga0075365_10000274_pt1 | contig 17606 bp, 13 predicted proteins | sample EndMetdeltDD1765_FD_71387 | JGI IMG/M metagenome (GOLD analysis project Ga0075365, IMG submission 71387) | Populus endosphere microbial communities from Tennessee, USA - Endosphere MetaG P. deltoides DD176-5 | ecosystem: Host-associated > Plants > Roots > Endosphere | place: USA: Tennessee... | reverse complement strand
AGCGGCGCCCACGTATGGAATGGCGCCTGCGCCGCGCCATCTTCGATGTCTGTCAATGGGTCCGTCTATGTCATAACTTCTCATATCAGCTCTTGTTCGTGACGGCGGCAAACGGTGGGCTGAAGCTTCCGATTGACAAACGAAGAATATTTCCCTCAACGTAGCAGCCGCTAGCTGTTATCTGGCGCAAAATGCTTCAGCGACCGATGTTCTGGAATTTGCTTTGAAGCCGGGCCCACAACTACCCACGCAAATGGACGCGCTTGTGTCGAAGGCGAACGCGGCGGCGCGACAAGGCCGATTGGCGGATGCTGAAAAGATTTTGGTTACAATCGTTGAGCGGAAGCCGGGACACTTCGACAGTCTGCATGGATTGGGCCTGATCCACTATCGAAGGGGCGACCTTTCGGCCGCCGAGCAATGGATTAAACGTGCAATCGAGGTCGATCGAACATCCGCTCCGGCGCACAACAATCTTGGCAGCGTGTATTTTGCTGCAGGCAGGCTCGATCCTGCGATATCGCAATACCGAACAGCCCTGTCGCTGGCGCCGGCGTTTGTTGACGCTCGCAACAATCTAGGGGCAGCTCTCGCGCAACGTGGAGATCTGGCCGAGGCGCGAGAGCAGTACGAGGCTGTGCTCCGGACACGCCCAAACCACGCGGGGGCCTGCAACAATCTAGGCGCTCTTCTCCAGCGGCTGGGGCTGGACGGTGCATCATATTTCGCAAGAGCCGTCGAGTTGGATCCGTGCTTTCTGGATGCGCTCACCAACTTGGCTAGGAGCTGTCTTTCCCGCCGTGACTTCGAACAAGCGGTTGAGCTCTTCGGGAAGGCTCTCTGTTTGCAACCGGATTCCGCGGACGCGCGATACGGAATGGGCATAGCCTTGGCCCGCCGTGGCGAATTCGAGCGCGCCATATATCATTATCGAACCGCGATTGCGTCCCGTACGGACTTCCCAGAGGCGGAATACGGTTTGGGTAGCGCGCTCGACGCTGTCGGCGATGCAGAGGGCGCTATTGCCAGCTTCAGGCGGGCAGTCGGGCTCGCCCCGAAATACGCGGATGCCCATGCTGCCCTTGGCGTGATCTTGGCGAGACTTGGCAATTTAGCAGAGTCTCGCCGAGAGCTCGAATTGGCAGTGAAGCTCGCGCCGGGGAATGCCCGGTTCCTGATCAGCCTCGCTGATTGGAAGCGCTTCGAGCCCGGCGATCCTCATATAGGAGGCCTGGAGAGCCTGCTAACTGCGGTACCTGCGCTGAATGACGATTTCCGAGCCGAAGTGCATTTCGCGCTCGCAAAGGCTTATGACGATATCAGTCGATTTGATCGCGCCGCGCCGCACATGATGCAGGCCAATGCTTTGAGGCGACAGCAAATTGTCTACGATGAAACGTCGGCTCTGGAGGAGTTGAAACGCACCCGAAATGCTTTTACCGTGGAGACGTTTCAGCATGCCCGCGCGGGTCATTCATCGAATGTCCCTATCTTTATCGTTGGAATGCCGCGGTCTGGCACGACGTTGATCGAACAAGTCCTGGCGAGCCATGCGAACGTGTTCGGGGCTGGCGAATTGCGTTTGCTTGGTAATGAGGTGGCCGAGCTCCCTGGCCGCATGGGCAGTCGGCTGGCATATCCCGATTTCCTGCCTGCCATGGACGAGGCGTGGCTTGCTCGGCTGGCGCAGAACTATCTTTCGGCTATTGCAGCCTTGGCGCCGGATGCGTTGCGGATCGTCGATAAGATGCCGGCCAATTTCCGCTTCGTCGGTCTCATTCACCTGGCTTTTCCCAACGCGCGCATCATTCACGCCAGGCGGGATCCGCTGGACACCTGTCTTTCCTGTTACTCGATCCGGTTCTCCGAAGGACAGGCGTTCGCTTACGACTTGCGCGAGCTTGGCCGGCTCTACAAGGGGTATGACCGGCTGATGCGACATTGGCACGAGGTCCTGCCGCCCGGTGTTATGATCGACGTCTGCTACGAACAGCTGATCGCCGATTTCGAAAGTGAGACGCGTCGTATCGCCGCGCACTGCAATCTCGAATGGTCGGAAGCTTGTCTCAATTTTCACCAGACCAAGCGGCCCGTGCATACAGCCAGCGCAGCTCAGGTGCGAAGGCCGCTATACGATACATCGGTCGGACGATGGCGCAGTTATGCGGAGATGCTGCAGCCCCTGCGGCAGGAACTCGATCTTAACGACTAGCTGGGGAGTCACCGCTGGCTTGCAGCGCGTAGATCCCCAATGAAATGATAGACCGATTTCGCCATCACTTCTCTGCTCCACCACACCAGAGTGAAATCGCACTGGGGTGCCACATAGGAGCCCTTCCAGCATATCCCGCTCTCGCAATTGTCCGATCGCGTAGTGTTGTTTCGAACATCCTCGATCAGGGCGACGAGCAGCGGGACGTCCCAGAGATCATGGGTGACGGCACGTCCAATCGGTTTCATCGCGGCGGGCAATCCGAGACGACGTGAGCCGGGATGAACCCACAGAGCCCCGGAAAGTGCGAATGAGCCGGAAATCTGATGTGGCATGGCCGCGCTGCTCTCAATCCGCTCACCCGGCAGCGCCTGTGCGGGGTTGTCGTAGAACAGTGAGAGGTCGACCAGCGAGTCGTGCAGGCTGCTCCCGGCGGGAAGATCAAAACGACGGTAGCCGCGCGCGGCGACAATCCTGCCGGAGCTGTCGGTGCCCTTGACCCAGAATGCAGACGCCTTGCTTGCATCAAAATAGCGGGGGTGAAATTGAGGCATCAGCGGATCCCAGCTGTCGCGGTTGGCCTCGTTCGCCGCGAGCAATTCATTGAAATCGTCGGAAACCGAGAACGTGATGCGCAAGTCAGTTACGAGTTCGCGGGCGCGGCTCAGGGCCGGTCCGCTCAACTTGCCGCTTCGCAGGGCGAGGTCGGAAAGCTCAATGCCGATCGTGCTCAGGCGTCACCTCCCGGCGGCAATAACCGGCTGTGTTGCAGGCGAAGCTGCTCACGCAGGAGCTTTCCGGTGTCCAGTCTCGGTAGGTCGTCGACGAACTCGAAGGACCTGGGACATTTGTAGGGGGCCAGAAATCTGCCGCAGTGCGCCAGCAGCTCGGCTTCTATATCACACTCGGTCCGGCCCGGCTTTAGCTTGACCAACGCCTTGACCTCTTCTCCCATTTCGGGATTCGGGATGCCAACGCAGCCCGCGTCCTCGATTGCCGGATGTTCCAGGAGGATTGCATCGATTTCGGATGGATAGATCTTCATCCCTCCGAAGTTGATGATTTCCGCACTTCGTCCCGTAATGTAAAGATATCCGTCTTCATCAAGGTAGCCATAATCCCCCATCGTGAAGCTGTTGTCGCGATAGGCGGCTTCTGTCTTTGCCGGCGCATTGAAGTACTCGAAACGACCGCGTTCAGGAGCGGCAAGAAAGATTTCGCCGACAACAGTCGCAGCCAATGCTTGGCCATGCTCGTCGCGAATGGTCACGCGATCACTCGCTCGCCCGACGCTACCGGGCTTCGTCAGCCATTCGTCGCTCGAGATGACAATGTTGCCTCCTTCCGTGCCCCCGTAGCATTCGGTGACGATCGGGCCGAGCCAGTTGATCAAGCGATGCTTCAAGGAAACCGGGCACGGTGCGCCGGTGTGAACGATATTGCGTAACGAGCTGACATCGTATGCCTGTCGAACCGAATCCGGCAATTGGAACAGGCTGTGAAACAGGTTCGGCGCCATATAGGCATAGGTGATGCGCCGTGCCGCGATCAACCGAAGCATCTCGATGGGACCCAGTCCATCGACGAGAACGACGCCGACACCGCAAACCAGCGGCAGCCTTACGCTCAGATTGAACAGTCCGGATCTGCATAGCGGCATAAGCGCGAGCGCCAAGTCGCGATCGGAAGCGAGCTTTACGCGTTCACCGACCGCTACCATGGCCGGACGGGAGACCGGTTCGCTACGATAGACTCCCTTAGGCAGTCCCGTCGTTCCCGAGGTGTAGAACATCGGTATGCCGATCTGGCCCCTCTGAAACGACGGTGGTCCGGCGCCTGCCAATGCATCTTCATAGCGCTCGGCGCCTTCTATGTCAGACCCGATCGCGAATTTCGCCTTCATGCCGGCCAGACCGCAGAGCAGGTCAAGCAGGTTCTGGTCAAGGCTTGCGTCCATGACGATTGCTTCTGCGCGGCAATCCTCGATCATGTACGCGGCTTCGCTCGGAGTGAGGTCTGGTCGGATCGGTGTGACACGAAAGCCGGCGCGTTCGGCCGCAAACATGACCTCCACGAACTCCGGACGATTGGGGCACAGCAAGGCCAAACCGTCCCCTGGCCTCAGCCCCCGATCGGTCAGCGCCTGAGCGAGGCGGTCGCAGTTCTGGTCAAGCTGTGAGAAGGAGCGATCGCCGTGGGCGCTGTGGATTGCGGTGCGATCGGGCGACAATCGAGCCCAGGCACCCAAGGATACGCCACGCTGAAAATTCCGGCGCTTTGCCGACCGACTGTCTTCTGGAGTCATCCGGTTCGCAAATCCCGCCGCTTGTGTTCGTTCGTCGATTAAACTACAGCATCTGCTGACGCGAGACGTCAACTGTAAATTGCCCTGAGCTGATCTAATATGAAGACAGCGTCGATTTTTCGTACGACATTGGGGGTTGGCGACCGTGTTGCCTTGCGCTGCGGCGCAATCGCGAGAACCTTTTCCGAGTTGGAAAGGCGCAGTAATCAGCTCGCGCATGGATTGGTTCGGAAAGGCCTTGAACCGTACGAACGGCTCGCAATTATTTGCCGCAACAGCGTGGAGTGCGTAGAGACCGTTATTGCGGCACGAAAGGCCGGATTGCGCGCGACAATTATCAGCCCGACAATCGGCCCGCGTGACATGGAGGCCGCGCTCAGGCGGTGTGACCCACGCGCCATTGTGGCAAATCAATTGTCTGCGGCTGACATCGCCGGGCGCATTGAAAGCCTTGATGTCCGGATATCCGTCGGCAGCACTGGCGATTTTGAAGACTATGAGTCGATATTGTCGCGCGAAACGTCCGAGCCTGTGGTCGGGAGAGCCCCTGGGATTGCCATGCCACTGACGTCAGGCACAACGGGAGTGCCAAAGGCGGTTTACCGGAAGCATCCGTACGTTCCGCCCTATCTGCGCCAGCTATTGGCTGTGACTGCGTTCAACGGTGCGACCGACCTCGCGATGGTGCCGTGTGGATTGCAAAGCTCCGGCGTGTACAATTTGGGTGTCGGCCTACCCCTGCAGGCAGGGGTAGGCGTGATCGTATCAGATATCTTGCTGACCCTCGACGTCGATGCGGAAGAAGTGTTGAGAACCATCGACCGGGAACGTGTCACCCATCTCTATCTTCCAAACTTCGTGATGCGCCAGCTTTTCTCGTTGCCGGAAACGACGCGGCGGAGCTACGATCTCAGTTCTCTGAAATGCGTTCTTCACGGCGGGACTGCATTTCCGGCCTCCCTGAAAGCGCAATTGATCGATTGGCTGGGGCCGATCGTCATTGAGTTCTATGCGGGAGCGGAGGGAGGAGGAACGCTGATCACATCCGACGAATGGCAACGGCACAGGGGAAGCGTGGGAAGGCCGGCGGATGGTCTGGTGCGGATACTAGCGTCCGATTTCAGCGAGACGTCTCGTGGGTCGACCGGGCAGATCTATTTTCACTCGCCCCGCCATCAGCAATTCGAGTATTTCAACGATCCGGCGGCGACGAGTGCCACCTATCATGGCGACTATTTCACGCTCGGAGATCTCGGCCATCTCGATGAGGACGGCTATCTCTACATCACCGGTCGCAACTCCGATGTCATTGACCTGAGCGGATCAAACGTTTTCCCGGCTGAAATCGATGCGGTGCTGCTCGAACACGAAGCCATCGCCGCATGTGCCGCGGTGGGGCTCACGGATGATGTGATGGGCGAGGTAGTGGGGGCTGTCGTCGTCCTTCGCGACGGATACACCCCCTCCACGGCGTTCACGGAGGATCTACTGGCGTGGTGCCGCACGAGACTGACGTTCAAGTCCCCTCGCAGGCTTGTCTATAGCGATCACATTCCAGGATTCTCGCGAGGTAAGGTCAACCGCAGGGCGTTGCGGGATCTGTTCCGGGAAAGAAAAAGCGAAGCATCACACGACGGAAATGCGTTTCAGGCCTGACCCAGCATTGGTTCGCCGCGGCTTGGGTTCGCAGCAGAAAGAGAGAGCGAAATTATGGATCTTCTGGACCCGAGCGACACGCCTGATGGAGCGGTGCACTCGAATGGCGGAGCTGAACTGTCCGGCGCCCGGCAGCCGGTACCGATTGCGGCCGTCCCGGACAATATGACCGTTTTTGCGCATCTTGCCAGACGAAGCCCGTTTCGCGCGGCAATCCGTGCGATGGCCGAAAGGCACAGGGCGCACCGCTTCATCGAAATCGACCTGCCCGACGGTCTGGTGGAAACGTTGCGCAATTCGGTAGTTGATGCCATGTCCAGGTTTGGGCATTCAGGTTGGCATCGCAAGGACGGCGGAGTCTCGACATACGGCGGGTTTTCGCTGGCGTACAATCCAGATCACCAGGACAACCTCGATCCAAATTCGAGTTCACTGGGTACGCCGCAGAACGCGGCCGACAAGTTCTATTACAATCAGCGTGCGCGGAATCTTCCTGTCAAGCATTCGTACTTCGACACCTACGGCTTTCGCCAGCGCACACCGGCTTCGCGGCATTCGGATTTGGGCCGCTTTATGGACGGACTAAAGCGCTCGTTGGTACGGAGCCGTGTCGGCATCATCTATGGCGAACGGGTCGATCCGAACGATGAGAAATATCTTGCCGAGGCGGGCTGGCACAAGGACGAACCGGTTTACGAAAATTTGCGCATCAATATCCCGCTTCAGACCGATCCCAATTTTCTGTTCGAGATCGAAGGCGAGGAACCGCGCCATCTGGCGGTGGGAAAAGCTTATTCCTGGGACACGCACATTCCTCATCGCGTTTATTGCCGCGGAGCGACAAGACTGGAGCGAATTCATCTCGTCTTGGGCGTCGCTCCCTGGTTCGACTACAGTGCGGAGGACGACGCTTGGCAGCGCAACGATTTCTTTGGGAAGCTTCACCCCTTTGACTTGCTTCTGAGCGGGCAGGTGCATCCGGATTTGCACGGCTGACCCATAATCGTTCGGTGCATCCAGCTTGTCGGATGCGTCTTCGGCCAAGCCCGAGACTCTTGGCCATTACGTGTCGTTAGAGATTGGCGGCGATCCGTCGCGTTTTCAGGCGATCGAGCGGGCGCGGATATGCGTCCCCTGCGCATCGACAAAAAGATCCAGAAGGAAGCGCTTGCTGTTTCGCATCTTCAAGCCCCGGACGCGCGTCGCCGACAGAAGTGGATCCTGTCGAAGGTACGGTAGGAGCTTGCGAAAGCGGAGATTGGAAACGACAAGATCGACAATATACGCGTTCTGACCGCCCGACCAATCGGTGGCAGCGAGTTGGTGATGGTTGTCGAGATAACGCTGCTCCGCATCCGGTGAAAGAAAGGCCCAGCTTACGAATGCGATCGGCTTGGTCCCTTCGTGAAATATCCGGAACTGACGCAGTTTGATCGGTGGCATTACCAGACGATGGAAGTCTTCAGTGGTCCGGCCGCGATGCCACGGCGATTCCATCATGAGCCAGGCGACCTCGCCGAAAACTGCGGCGCTGCTTCTCGAAACAGCGGCCGAAGGTGCCGCTGATCCTTGCGCTGCCTCCGCGAGAAACAAATCCGTCACCGCCCGTATCCTCCGTCAAGGCCAACCCGCACCTTCGGCATCTGGTCCGTCAATATCTAACCGGTATCCCGGGCGGTTTCATCCGGCCGGGGTGCTCGCTTGCGATATCTGTATTTGCCGAATTGCACGATGTGGACGCCGGGCCCATTCTTGTTGGGACGTTGCGCCCAAATCGGCTTGCCTATCAATTCCGGTTCATACCAAAGCTTCTTGCGGACTTCGAGAACGTCACCGAACGGCACCACGAACTGCAGTAGCCACAATCGGTCACCACTGACCCAGTCGTCGGGCTGAAGGACATATTGATCGTGCAGCCACGCATCCTCGACGTCTTTTGATAGCCGGGCAATGCCGACATATCCAATCGGAACGCCGTCCCGTTTATAGATGCGATAACGTTCATGCTTGATGGCCGGCAATACGAACTGCTCGACTTCATAAAGCTTGAGACGCTGGTGGATGGATGAGTGGGCGTAGAGCCAGAGTATCTCACCCAGTACTTCGCTGTTGCTCCGCGGCTGCCCTCTTGCTGGCGTGCCTGTCCGGCTGTTCATTGCGGGAGGACCTGCCGAGCATCTTGCGTCTGTTCAGATCGCGGATTGGTCCAGGTGATCAGCCGTATAACGAAGGCGCCTGGATCAAATTCCCACCATCGGTGTCCGCCGAAGTTCCAGCGTCCCGGCTTTGCGTGATGGTTATTGTGCCAGCCTTCGCCCCAGGCAAGGTAGCCGAGCCACCAGACATTCCTGCTGTCATCGGCGCTCTGAAAATTCGTGTAACCGAACCGATGGGTGATGTAGATCGTCAGGCCGCTTATCCAAAGCTTGATCGCGACCGGGACGGCCCACGCAAAGACAAAGAGGCGCCAATCGATTGCAAGCAGGGTACCGGCAAAGCCGACAACAAGAAGAACGTAGTTGCGATGAACCCAGAACTGAAACGGGTCACGCCTGAATTCACGCCGCATTTCCCAGCGCCGGTTCTTGGGGGCGTAGTTATGAATGAACATCACCCCCAGACCGCGGTGCTTTGGCGAGTGCGGATCGCCGTCTTGGTCGGAATACTTGTGATGCTGCCGGTGCATCACCGCCCAGCTTGCCGGCGAGCCCGAGCACCCCAATGCCCCTGATAGCGTGAACAAGATCTGTGCCCAGCGCGGAGCAGCGAAACTGCGATGCGCGTAATATCGATGAAATCCGACCGAGAGGCCGATGCAGCCGTAGACGAAGTATCCGGCGAGGGCAACTAGCCACCAGCTTAGCCCGACATGGGCGAAGAGCAGGGCGGCGACCGTGATGATTCCGGTCATTATCTGTACAAGGCCGACGAACTGAACGCTTGGACGCAAGAGTACGTGACGTCGTAAAGTGGGAAGAGCAATGGCGGTCATGAATTTTCCCCTGCAGTTCGATCATGACAAAGGCAACTTGAGATGGCAACAAGCAACGAAGTTGCCTGCCCGAAAATTTCGCCGCAACTTCTACTTGAAGCGGGAGAGGGAGTGTGATTTCTTCGCGCGACACGCACGGTCGACGGCTTTTCAGACTGTGGACCGGGTTTGGAAGATGTCAGGCTATGACGAACAGCAAGACACTAGGCGTGCCTACCAGGAGCAGCCCCGAAGCGGTCACCTGAAGTCCCGGCTGTCGGATCTGGTCACGCAGGCGCGTCGCGCCTATTTCAGCAAGAACTATCTCAAGGCGGCGCAAATAGTTGTGCAAGCCATCGACCTGTGCCCGGAGGACGCGGATCTCTGGAATACGCGCGGCGTTTTTCTAAGAGCAGGCGGGCGAGCCGCGGACGCTGTATTGAGTTTCAGGCAGGCCTTGGCGAGGCAACCCGAAAGTGCCGGTACGTGGTCCAACCTCGGCAATGCGCTGGTCGATCTCAAGCAACTGGAGACGGGAATTGTCTGTCACAGGCATGCTATCGGCCTGGAGCCGCAAAACGCCGAGTTTCATCGCAATCTCGCCAGGGCACTGATTGTCGCGAGCAGGCATGGCGATGCGGTCGATTGCCTCAATCAGGCGCTTCGCATCGAGCCAGCCAATATGGGAGCGCGTTTCGATCGCAGCATGGCCTACCTGCATCTTGGCGAGTACGCAAAGGCTTGGCCCGATTATGAGGCTCGGCTGCACAATTCACTTCGCAATTTACCAGGCCGAAGGTGGGCTGGTGAGCAATATCCGGGCAAAACCCTTATTGTGACAAGCGAGCAAGGACACGGTGACGCCATCTGGGCAGCCAGGTATTTCCGCATGGCGAAGGATTGTGGCGGCACCCTGATCGTTGAGTGTCATCCAGGGTTGATGCCGGTATTCGCAGCGATGCCCGAGGTGGACCAGGTCGTTGCGACCGACTCGCCGTTGCCGCATGCCGATCTGCACTGTCCGGTTTGCAGCCTACCGGGGATATTCACCTCGAGCATCGACGCAATTCCGGCGGCTCCCTACCTTTCCATCCCGTCCGATCGAAATTCGAAATTCGAAACGGCCATGTCCAAGGCTGGCCCGAAGCTTCGCGTCGGCATCGTTTGGTCGGGCAATCTTGGCTTTGCGAGGAACAGGGACCGGGCTGCCCCCTTGACCGCGTTCGTTCAGGCGTTCGCTCATCCGGACGTACAGCTGTACAGCCTGCAAAAAGGACCGCTGGAGCAGGATCTCGCGACGTTCGCGGAAGGCACGAGCATGATCGACCTTGCTCCACTATTGAATGATTTCGCCGACACGGCTGCCGTCATTTCGAAGCTCGACCTGGTCATCATGACCGATTCGGCGATCGCGCATCTCTGTGGTGCGTTGGGCAGGCCGGTCTGGGTTCTTCTCAGCTATGAGGCCTTTTGGCTGTGGCTGCTGGATCAGCTGGACAGTCCTTGGTACCCGTCGATGCGGCTGTTTCGCCAAAGGGCGTGGGGCGACTGGGGTGGGGCATTTGATGCCGCGAGCGCCGCTTTGCTGCAGCTCGTCCTGGCGCGAAAGAATGGATTTGACGGAGGGCAGGCCGCAGGCTTGCAGAATTGAGGGCGCGTTCGCACTTGTCGTAAAAAGGCTATTCACATTCGCTTGACGGTTGTGATTAGCTGCGAACGGCAAGCGGTACCGAGTTGAATAGAAAGTTTGCATGTCGGGGGGCGAGAGCCGGGCTGATCTGGGGTTGGAAGCGCTGGCGTTGATGCTGCGCTTTCACGGCGTGGCCGTCGATGCAGATCAGATTGCACACCAGTTTGCCGGCGCGCCGATTGGCATCCCGCAGATGCTGCGCTGTGCCAAGGCGCTGCAGCTTCGAGCCAGGGCCGTTACGACGAATTGGGCCAATCTGCACAAGCTGCAGCTTCCAGCCATCGTCGAGTGCCAAAATGGCGCCTTCATCATTGTAGGCAAGCTGACCGATCAGGGGGCATTGGTTCATGCGCCGTCGGTGGGACGGCCGCAAGTGCTGACGCGTGAGCAGTTCGAAGCCGAGTGGACTGGCCGCGTTGTTCTGATGACGCGCAGGGCATCGCTGGGTGAGTTGGCCAGGCGGTTTGACGTGTCCTGGTTCCTGCAAGCGATCCAGAAGTACCGCCGCACGTTCGGCGAAGTGCTACTGGCGTCTTTTTTTCTGCAGTTGCTCGCGCTGGCGACTCCCTTGTTCTTTCAGGTCGTGACGGACAAGGTTCTCGTGCATCGAGGGTTCAGCACGCTCGACGTACTGGCGATCGGCCTGATTGTGGTTTCGATCTTCGAGGTCGGCATCGGCGGCCTGCGCACCTATGTTTTTGCACACACCACCAATCGTATCGACGTGGAGCTCGGGGCGAGGCTGTTCCGGCACCTGGCGGCGCTTCCTATCGGCTATTTCGAGGCGCGCCGCACCGGGGACTCCGTCGCGCGGGTGCGCGAACTGGAGAATATCCGCAACTTCCTGACCAGTTCGGCGCTCACGCTGGTAATTGATTTGTTTTTCACTGCCGTCTTCCTGGCAGTGATGTTCTACTACTCGCCCATGCTCACCTGGATCGTTGTCGGGTCGTTTCCCGTCTACATAACTATATCGGCTGCGGCGACGCCGGTGTTTCATCGCTGGCTCGAGGAAAAGTTCGAGCGCGGCGCCGAGAACCAGGCCTTCCTTGTCGAGGCCGTGGGCGGCATGCAGACGCTCAAGGCGATGGCGGTCGAACCGCAAATGCAGCGCCGCTGGGAAGAGCAGTTGGCCGGCTACGTGCAATCGAGCTTCCGGGTGCTGTCGCTCGGCAACTGGACAAGCCAAGGCGTTCAGCTCACCAGCAAGATCGTGACCGTGATCACCTTGTATTTCGGCGCGCATCTCGTGATCGGCAGCGAAATGACGGTGGGGGAACTGATTGCCTTCAACATGTTGGCGGGGCGCGTGGCGCAACCTGTCCTCCGTCTCGCCCAGCTATGGCAGGACTTTCACCAGGCCCGCATCTCGATTGCCCGCCTCGGGGACATTCTCAATGCAGTGCCGGAGCCGGCATATAACCCTGCGCGCGCGGCACTTCCCGCCATTCGCGGAGACATCACGCTCGAGAATGTCTGCTTTCGCTATCGGATCGATGGCCTTGAGGTCTTGCGCGACGTTTCGCTGAAGATTCCAGCCGGGCAGGTGGTTGGAATCGTCGGACCGTCCGGATCGGGAAAGTCGACGCTCACCAAGCTGGTCCAGCGGCTCTATGTGCCCGAGCGGGGGCGCGTCCTCGTGGATGGCGTCGATCTGGCCGTGGTCGATGTCGCCTGGCTTCGGCGGCAGGTCGGTTCGGTCTTGCAGGAGAACGTTCTTTTCAATCACTCGATCCGTGACAATATCGCGCTAGCCGAGCCCGGCATGCCGATGGAGCGGGTCATTGCGGCGGCGGAGCTCGCGGGCGCTCACGAATTCATCCTCGAGCTGCCGCAAGGCTATGACACGGTGGTGGGTGAACGCGGCGCAAGCCTCTCCGGCGGGCAGCGCCAGCGTATCGCGATCGCGCGTGCGCTGGTGACCGATCCGCGCATCCTCATCTTCGACGAAGCCACCAGCGCGCTCGACTATGAGAGCGAGCGCATGATCCAGATGAACATGCGAAGGATTTGCCGCGGACGGACCGTGCTGGTGATTGCGCACCGGCTGTCCGCGGTCCGGCATGCCGATCGCATCATCACCATCGAACGCGGCCGGATCGTCGAAGATGGCAATCACGACGAACTGATCAGCCGCAGCGGGCGCTATGCCGACCTGCATCGTTTGCAGACGGGGCTTCATGAAGTCATCTGACGCAGCAAGCAACGTCATCCGGCTGCCGGCGGGGGGCATGCGGAGGGCCCGGCTCGAGTTCCTGCCGGCTGCGCTCGAGATCATGGAGACGCCGCCTTCGCCGGCGGGGCGGGCAATTGCCGGAACGATGGTACTCTTTGTCGTCATTGCAGTGATCTGGGCGATTTTTGGACGCATCGACATCGTGGCGAGCGCGTCCGGCAAGGTCGTGCCAACCGGCAAGACCAAGACCGTGCAGCCGCTGGAGACCGGAATTGTCTCCGCTATCCTCGTCAATGATGGGGATCGGGTGACCGCCGGCCAGATCGTCATGCGGCTTGATCAGACCGTTGTCTTGGCCGAGAGAAATCACGTCGCGCATGACCTGCTTTCTTTCAAGCTCGATACCGCGCGCCTGACGGCATTGCGCCTGAATGCCGAAACCGGCGCGGATCTTGAGGCTTCGTTCGAGTTGCCGGCAAACGCCACGAAGGCTCAGGAATTGCGCACCCGGGCGGCGATGATCGAGCAGGCCTCGGCCCAGCAGGCCAAGGTATCCGCGCTCGACAGCCAGATTGAGCAGAAGATTGCCGAGGCCGAGGGGATTGCGGCCATCATCGCCAAGCTCGAGACGTCCTTGCCTTTCGTTGCGGAGCAGGCCGATATCCGGAAGAAGGCGATGTCGATCGAATTCGGCAACCGGATCGCGCATCTGGACGCCCAGATCAAGCTTTCGGACGTGACGAACGATCTCGTCGTGCAGCATCGCCGCGCCACCGAGGTGGCGGCCGCGCAGAAAGCCCTGGTGAGGCAGCGCGACCAGGCGCGTTCGGAATATGCCGGCAAGATCCTCTCCGATCTGGCGGAGGCCGAACAGAAAGCGCTCGGACTGACCGAGGATCTGGCCAAGGCCGAACGGCGGCTTGAACAGACCGTCTTGCGCGCGCCGGTCGATGGCACCGTTCAGCAACTGGCCATTCATTCGCTTGGCGGGGTGGTGACGCCCGCCCAGCAGGTGATGATGATCGTGCCTGCCGACAGCCGGCTGGAAGTGGACGCCATGCTCCTCAATCGCGACGTCGGCTTCGTCATGACGGGCCAGGAGGCGCAGGTCAAGATCGACACCTTCAACTTCACGAAATATGGTCTGTTGCGCGGCGAGGTCATGCACGTGTCGCACGACGCGATCGTGCGGGAAAAGCCGCTCGACAAGGCCGCTCCCTCCAAAGCGCAAAGCGCGTTGTCCGAAAGCAGCGAGCCGCAGGGACAGGAATTCGTCTATGCCGCCAAGATCGCGCTCGAGCGCACGCAGCTCGAGGTGGAGGGGCGAATGGTCGACCTGACGCCAGGCATGGCCGTCACGGTCGAGATCAAGACAGGAACGCGGCGCATCATCGAATATCTGTTGTCGCCGCTGCTGCGCTACAAGCAGCAGAGTTTGCGGGAGAGGTGATGAGTGAAGTCAAGCAGGAGCCGGAGCTGTCGTCGGGCTTCGTGCCCTGGCTGATCAGGCACCAGGTCAGCCTGGCGTGTTCGTCCTATCAGACCGGCCGGCTGGTCTTGATCGGCGCACAGCGAAGCGGCGCGCCCGCCTACAGTTCGGCGCAGTTTCCGGGTGCGATGGGCCTGGCGGCCTTCTCGCAACGGCTCTATCTCGCCGGGCGCGCGGCGGTCTGGCGGCTTGAGAATACGCTGCGCCCGAACGAACTCGTGGACGGCAGGTTCGACCGGCTGTTCGTGCCTCGCAACGCGCAGATCACCGGAAACCTTGCGTTGCATGAGTTGGGTGTCGAGCCGTCGGGGCGAATGGTCTTCGTGAATACGCGCTACAGTTGCCTGGCGACGGTCAGCGTTACGCACTCGTTCAAGGCGTTGTGGAAGCCGCCGTTCGTCTCGAAGCTCGCGGCCGAGGACCGCTGCCATCTCAACGGTCTGGCCATGCAGGACGGCAGAGCGCGATATGTAACGGCCTGTTCGACCACAGATATCGTGGATGGCTGGCGCGCGCACCGCAGCGACGGCGGTGTGCTGATCGATATCGCCACCAACCGCATCGTGACAGACGGATTGTCGATGCCGCACTCGCCGCGTGTCCATGACGGCTTTGTCTGGCTATTGAATTCGGGCACGGGCCAGCTCTGCCGCGTCGATCCGGGCAGTGGCCGACAGGAAAACATCGCCTTCTGTCCCGGGTTCTTGCGTGGTCTTGCCATGATCGGGCCTTACGCCGTCGCAACGATGTCGCTGCCTCGTAATGGCAGATTCCAGGGCTTGGCGCTCGACGACGAGTTGCTGCGGCGCAAGGCCGATCCATGGTGCGGCCTGGTGATTGTCGACACCCGTCACGGCGACATCGTCGAATGGGCCCGGCTCGGCAGCGGCTTTGTCGAGATGTTCGATGTCGCGCTGATTCCGGCGACGCGCGCCTGCGCGGTCATCGCGCCGGACAGCCCCGAAATGCAGGGCGCGATCACGAGCGAGGATGCGAGCGAGGCCTTGCAGGTGGGGTCGTAGACGTTTTCATTCACTGTCTGGCTTGTTTTCGGCTCGCATGAGATTCGTCTCTCGAGACATGCAATCTGCAAGCCCAAAACCACTGTTGTATTGAATTTGCCATCACGCCGAAGGCAGATCATTTGCTGTGGGCAACAGCTGCGGTTGCCGATTATCAAAAAATTCGCAGCGGCTAATCAATTTCAGGTTGCCTGGAACAAAAAGTTCATTACCATCCTGTTTCAAGGCCGCGTCGCTACGCGATGAAGAGGGTCAGACAGGGTACGGACGTACGTCGGGGCTGAACTCCAAGACGAACCCGGGTTTGAAAGCGCTCTGGACGGGGCGGGGAGGTCTATTCCGGGAATGCAGGGCTATTGGAGTGCCAGTCGCCGGTTGGTATGAGGGTTCGCGATAGATGGGAATTGACTTCCGCTCGACGCTCGTTGTGTGGGTGCCCTCGGATGTCGCGGCAACATCGGCATATATGCGGAATCGCCAATGATCACGTGGGTGAATATCTTTTGGTGGGTTCTAGGTCTCGCTTTTTTCGGCATCGCAGCGTTCCGTGTCTATAGGGAGGCGCGTCAGGACCCGAACAAGAACAGGCGGATTTCGCTTTCTGATCGACTCTACGTGGTGGTCGCGTCGGATGAAGTCACGTTCGTTTCTCTCGGAATGGAGAGCATCCAATCAATTCCTCTGGGTTTGGACAAAGCGCGCGAGATTTTTCGGATGATCAAGGTCTGTTGTGATCTGCGTGAAAGCAGAGAGGCTGAGATAGGCGAGTTGAGTTGGAAGATCAGCGGTAGCGCCGGCTTGCTGGGAGACGACAGGATAATCGTCCAGTTCTCGGGGCCTCAGGGGTCTACGTATGAAGTGATAGATCGGGCGAAAGCAGCTTCTGCTGTTGGGGAATTTACTGCTCTAGCGAGCCTCTAACTTGACCGAGCGCGCTCGGCGACGAAGTGGAGTCGACTGATGGTGGATGTTCAATTCCGTGGTCCCGGTGGATTTAATGGCAATTTCGGGATCGGTATCGTCGGCTTCAGTTATGGACTATCCGGAGGTACCCAAGGAATCCAATTTACGCTGACTGGAGCGGCGTTTGGTCTGGCCGGCAGAGCATCCTATGCCAGCGGCTACAACGAGAATAGCTCTAACCTCAGTGTCCAGGTTGGCTTTGGAACTGTTGTTGGGGTTGGATCGGCCGGTGTTACCGGCTTCCTTGGCGGCGGTCCATCGACGAAAAACGGATTTCAAGACAGCGCATCGGTTCAGTTCAACGCAGGCAACCGAAACGTTAGCATTTCTCATACTCTACCGCTGCCGGGTGACGGTCAGTCGCTTCCTACCGATTACCAAGACGTCTATTCGATTGATGGATATTATATTGGTCGCTTTCCGATTTCGACTCCGGAAAGTGGCACGAGCAACGATCCCAACGATCTGACGCCTGCTTTCTCCCCCGACGGGCCCATCTATCCTGGCGCTGGGCGATCGACTGGCGCTGATCCCGACGATTTGACGCCGGCGTTTTCACCTGATGGTCCGATCGGTCCTGGTGCTGGACAATCGACTGGCGCGGATCCGAACGATTTGACGCCGGCATTTTCGCCTGATGGACCGATCGGTCCTGGCGCCGGTCAATCGACTGGCGCCGATCCGAACGATTTGACACCTGCGTTCTCTCCGGACGGGCCGGTCGAGTCTGGCGCGAACTATACCCCTGAGCCTACTCAGGTTGGCGACGGCAATGGTATCGGACAGGGCTGGGGCGATCCGCAGAATTTGTCGTACGGCACAGGTCTGGCCGGCGAGGCACCGACGGGCCAGATTGGCGACGGCAAGGGTGTTGGGGCCGGGTTCAGCGATTCCCGCAATATCGGCTATGGCACTGGCGCATTCAACGATCGAGCTGACGCCCCGCAAAATGCCTCGGACGCCTGGTCGAACTTTGCCAATGCGAACGACGGGATGGATGCGAACCAGGCGTCTGCATCGACACAGCTCTCGTTTGATGAGAATGGGACCCGCGTTACAGATTCGGTCGGGTGGCAAGATGGTGGGGCGCCGGTTTTAGGCAGTGAGGGGGGAGGCGGTGAC
>Ga0075365_10000273_pt1 | contig 17625 bp, 11 predicted proteins | sample EndMetdeltDD1765_FD_71387 | JGI IMG/M metagenome (GOLD analysis project Ga0075365, IMG submission 71387) | Populus endosphere microbial communities from Tennessee, USA - Endosphere MetaG P. deltoides DD176-5 | ecosystem: Host-associated > Plants > Roots > Endosphere | place: USA: Tennessee... | reverse complement strand
GAGGACAACAATAAGGCCAATGACTGCCCAGGTAATCCGTGCTCGTGCGGCAGCAAGCTTGCTCTTATCTCCCCCTGAGCTAGCCCATTGGATACCAGCCCATACAATAAAGATGACGACTAAGATAACCGCGACGATGATCATGATGGTAAGTGCATTACCGATGATTGTTTGTACTTTATCTAATCCACCAGTTGGAATTTGTTTGGGGGCGGTGATTGTTTGTCCGCCAGGAAGATTGAGGGCAAGATAGGAAAACAAATACATACTATAAATACATTACTAAGTTGCAGAAAGAAAATCAAGTCAGTAGAATAAATGATATGGAACAAGAACATTTTGAGTCATCGTATCCAGCAACAGCCCATGAAGACGTAGCTGCTCGTATTGCTGCATCCCTGCTTGAAGGAACCTCTTGCCAATTGTTAGGCATCCCTGGAGTAGGGCGCTCCACCTTGTTGAATATGTTTGCACACAATAAAGACTTTCGTAAAAAACATTTTGGTAAGCAAGAAGGGGAAATGCATTTTGTTCTCATCAACTTTGCGGAGATTAGAAAACGTCCTTTGTTTGATGTCATGAAGTTCCTCTTTCTCAATTTGACCGAATCACTTCGCGAACGAAGAATGCTTGCGGAAAATAAAGCAGTAGGGGATATCTTTCGGGAGCATTTAAAATTTCATGACGAAATGATTCTCTTTCAAGGCTTTAAGGAAGCAATTGATTATCTTGCGCTGCAAAAAAAGATTACAACGGTTTTTCTTTTTGATCGCTTTGAAGAATATGTCCCAACAGTTACCAGTGACTTCTTTGCCAATCTTCGGATCCTTCGAAGTCGCGGAAAGTATCGATTATCATTTGTCTTTTCTCAGTATCAACCCTTAGAGATGCAACTTGAACCATCTTTGTTGGCGGATTTCTATGAATTCATTGCTGGGAATATTGTGTATCTTCCACTTTATGATAAACAAACGACAGATTTTCGCGTCGCTCTGATCGAAAAGATAACCAGAAAGAAAATCCCGGCAGCAGTGATTACCGAGATTGTATCGCTTACGGGCGGAGTGGGGCGCATTGTTAAATTAAGTGTTGAAGCCTATCTCTCTCGTGGAACACAGGAAAAAAATCTTGCAGAATTTCTCCTCAAGCAAAAGGCAATACAAGCCGCCCTGCAGGAAATTTGGTTTACATTGTCCCCAGCCGAACAAACAGCAATTCGTCAGAAGAATTTTACCAATAAAGAGGTGCATTCTCACCTTGAGCAAATGGGATTGATAAAAGAAAAAAAGTTACAAATTCCCTTGCTTCAAAGCTTGATCCAAAAAGAGCCATCGCAACAGCAAACAGAAAAGAAGGGAATTTTGTACGATGAACATACCAATACAATTAAAAAAGGTGAGGATATTCTTTCTGATCAATTGACTGCTTCGGAGTTTCGATTACTTCGTTATCTGTTGCAAAATAAAGACAAGATTATTGAACGGGAAGAAATTATTGGCGTTGTCTGGCAAGAAGTAAAATCAACAGCCGGAATCACTGATCAAGCCGTCGATCAACTCGTTTTTCGTCTCAGAAGAAAAATAGAAGAAGACCCCAACAACCCAGTTCATCTCCAGACGGTGAAGGGGAGAGGGTTTAAGTTTTCAGGATAAAGGACATTGTTATTCTTGTGCCGCTTCTTTCTTCTTTTTAAAAAGTAAGAAAGGTGGTTCTATAGCAGTCACAGCTCTCGTCTCATCAATTGCTATTCGGAAAGAATTGTCGATAATTACGTCTAAAGGAAGTCCTTTAGTCTCACCTTCTGGCGATATGACTTGGATAAACAACTCTCCCTCTGCATTTTGATAGACTTTTTGTCCTGGTTCAATCGTGGCTTGCCCGTCTTGTAAAAAGATGATTGCGGCGTCTCCTTCTTCAATAGCTTTCAGAGCATCGTTAAGTGTCGGTGGATGAGTAATGGTAATATTGTTTTCTGATGTTTGTTTTTGTAGGACGTTTATGAATTTAGCACTACCAGTACTGTCTGTCTCATCTGCTTGTAAAGCAAGTCCAAGAGCTTCTTGACTATGTAAATCTTTATCATATACTCCAAGTGCTTTCAACGCATTTCCGCTCGTTACGAGAGATGGTTCTATTATGCGAGACGGATTTTCGTACTCCCCATGGGGTATCTCCTCAATAGTTGTAGGCAATATCGTTCCTTTATATTTTCGGTAGCGTTGTTTCAATCCCAATCTTTGTTGTTTTTTCATTTTTGCAAGCTTTCGTAATTCAGTACTTGATAGATCGAATCCCTCCGGCAAGGTGCCTTCACTTTCCAAAAGAGTTCTCATTTCTTGTATATCTTGCTCTGTCAGTCCTAGTCCAAGTACATTCTCGTCGCTTTTACTCAAATCGTCTCCAGCAGCCGCAATAATATCTTCGTTTATTTCTCTTCTCGTGACATCATCTAAATCTGGCACTTCATTAAAATTCCAGACAGTTCGTGGCTGATAGGTAAACTTGCCGTCTGCACCCTTTCCTAGTTGTACAATTATTCGAGGTGATAAATCTTTGCCAAGTATTTCTCCGATCTCGACAACTTTATCAAAGTGGGTTTGTTCATGCTTCAATGTATGCTGTAGTGTCTCCTTGTTTATTCCGCGTTTTTCAAGTTCTGTAAAAAGAGCTTTCAATTCTTCAATGGAATGAGTTTCGATAATTCCTTTGTTACTATTAGGGATGTCGTCAAGTTCTTCTTTTCGTTGAATATCTGTTATTTCACCGTCTTGAAATTTCTTATTGATGACGTCTTGCTGTTCTTTTACTTCTTCAATCAAGTTTGGTGTCAATGCTTCTTCTTGGGCTCTTCTCAATTGAAAGCCAACGTAATTTTGTTCTTGAGGAAGTTTCAAGTATGCTGCTCTTTCCTCTTCATCTGTGATGGGTTTTCGTAACTGGTGCACGGTTTCTCTCGCGAGTGCTTTTTTTGTGTTGTCCTCTTTTTGTGAGGCAAGCCCATAAGCGATGCTAAAATCTTCCATTAAGATATCAATATGATCTTCTTTTTTTCCAAACACTCCGAGTAACTTCCCGACGGAATGTAGTTGCGTTCTGAGTTTGGCAATATCAACGGATCCATCTTCTTTTTTACAGGTTTCTGCGATATCGATAATGAATTCGGTTGCTGCTTTACTTGTTGAATCGTCGTCAAAATATTTTTGCCGAAATGATTCAATGCCTTCTATTAATTCTACTGTCTTGGCTGTTTCATCAGAGGTGGTTGCATCAAGTACTTTGCCATCCTTGGTAAAAATGTATGCTTTTCGTGAACCGAGCATATCGGGATTGAGTCCGATTGCTGTGAGTGTTTTTGCTAGGTCAGAATCTTTATCTTCAAGTTGTTGTTTGTCTAATGTGGCTAAAAACTCTTGCTCTACTTGTTGATTAAAGCGCTCATTTCGATTTGCAAAATGATAAAGCTTTTCATCTTTCATTGCTTCTTTTTTCCAATGTTCAGCTCTACTTTTTCCGGCAAGATCATCAATAAGTCCTCGTTCTAAATCATTTTCGGTTTGTGTTGCTAGCATTTGGAAGAGTTCATTCTCTTGTGATACTGAAAGCTGGTGTGGTTTGACAGAGAAAAAATCTTTTCCTGCAAGAAAACGGGCCACAGTTGGCGTGACGTCATTTTGGAGCTCTGTTTCTATTCTTGGTTGCTGTTCTGCTTCGCTCATACTTGAATAATTGTAACAAATGCCGCTCTCTTTTTCCTTACTTTTTCTTTTCAATGTCTTTATAAGGTTGTAAAGATTTTGTTACTACAATATAAAGTAGTATCTCTCTGGGTTTCGTATACTCATCTCATACAAATCCGAAGAGAATAACAAAATTGACAAGTTTTCCTCCCAGCCTGTATGCTGGGAGAGAGAGGCAAAAAAATGGCAGAACAAACAATAGAATTAAATGAAGAGAAAGTAAAAGCAATTCTTGCTGGAATTACTCATGCTACGATGCTAGAAGAGTTAGCAAATCTTCCTTCGAAAGAACCTGATCGTCCCAATGTTCATAGTGCAGAAGCTTATGCTATGGTTGAGCGGCAGAAAAGGGATCCCGAAAAAGAGATAAACGTGAATGTTGTTGTATTGGGACAGACGGAGGAGGAACGAACAGACATTCTCAAGGAAGGAACTGAAGATAATTATCAAAGTGCGCTTCTTAAAGAGTGGAGTGGCATTCGGGATGTTGCTCAAACTTATTTACAAACGTGGGACAAGACCAAGCTTCGCGAGGCATGGATTAATTGGTCTGAGTACAACCCTAAGGTTATGTCTCCTGATTTTGCCAAAGCGAGAGAAGAAGTTCGTCAGTGTCTTCGAATAATCTCACAACAAAAAGGATGCTTTGGCTATCTCACGACGGGTGAAGAATATGAAGCGCAGTCTCCTTTACAACTTACTGATGTGGATGCTGCAGAAGTAAAAAACGAAAATCCTGAGCTAGGAGAGAAGTATGGTGCGTTTATTGAGGGAAATACAAAAATGCGGGATCCGATCGATCTCGTTTTGTCCTATAAAAATTGGCAAGCTTTGCAAGCAAAACATAATCTCTCATCAAACTACAGTACTCGAGAAATTGCTACATATTCTGCAAGCGCGAAAGCTGTTTTTAAAGTATTGAAAGTTCTTCAAGAGAAACTCGCATTGCATGGAATAACGGACATCACCAATAGCGAGCAAATTAAAAAAGCTGTCAGACAAGAAACAGGCAGACAAGTTGTTTTAGAGCGTATACGAAAGACAACAGCTGGAGAAGGTGTCTCTGGTCCACATCGAACAGAAGCTCCTGTCGTACAACCTCGAGAAACGCAACGGCAAGAAGCTTTTGAGGAGACCTCAGCTCCTCACACAAGAGAAGTTAAGGGAGAAAATGTGATAGATAGACGGATGGACACTTCAGATCGAGATTCCGTAATGCGGGCTTGGATACATCAAAAGGTAGAAGAAACCCGAACAGAGCAACGACAACAACAATTGAAGGAATCGCAAAAAACTCCTTCATCTTCCACTCGTTCAGATTATTCAATAGCTCGAGCTGATCTTTCTCGAGCATTAGATACCCCTGAGGCGATAGAGAAAATGAGTCAGCAAGATATTCCAGACTTTGTTGCTCGTGCTGATACGATGTCTCCGGACGAAATTTTTGATACACATGTTGATGGAGATGAAATGGCGGGGACAAAAAACTATGACAAGATAGCGGCAGAGGTACAAGACCAATCATGGGATGATTTTTCTGGTTGGTCAGAGGACGCCCGTGTCGATTTTCGGCAACAGATAATGGCGGCGGTCGGTGTAAAACAAGAGGCTGCTGATCGAATTTTAACTTCCCTGCTGTTGAATGGGCAGACGGCCGAGCATGTTGAAAGACAGTTGGGAGCAAGCCCCAATGCTCGGCATATCAATGATTATCTCGATGGATTAAATATTTTGATAACAGATGAAGAAGTTTTGAAGATTTTATATCCGTTAGAAGATGATAGAGAATTCTTTTTGGATCAGCATAAATTTCAAAGAACTCCTCGTAATATTGAACAACTAGCCTGGCAGATGGCCCATCAAGAAGGTGACCATTTTAAACAGGGGGGTCCTTATGAGATGTTTAGACGAGGTATAAGAGAGGGTACCGGTAATGATGGGAAGAAGAATTTTGAGTTTGTTGAGCGGGTTAATCCGGAGAATATGATTATGTGGATTCGGGCAATTCAATTAGAATTGCATGGATTAAAACAGGATGGGTCTATCGATTTCACGCATGAGGTTAAATTGAAAAAAGAAATCAGTGAGGTAAACATTCACCGGATGCTTGAAAATAAAGCCGTTATGTTCAAGAGTAAAAACGGGAAAATGTATGACAAGCTGGCTGGAATGTTTGAACGAGAAGCAATGTTTTTTCAGATTACTCGTGAATTCAGAATCAGTTATATCCAAAATTATGGTGATGAGAAAAAACTCCAAGAAGCACGACTTAATCAATTCTATCTCAACCTTTTAACAAAACCGCTCTATGGAAAGAGCTTCTTCTATTGGGTGCATATGATGCCAGAAGCATACACAAAAGATCATGAATCAGATTCCAAAATGGGAGCAGCTATCAATACGATGTTTATGGCGTATAACTATCTGACAAATCCAGAAGAACTGAAGCGAGTGCTTCAGGTAGATAGTTTGAATGAGCTTTTTAGTAAGAAGAAGTTAGAAGATATGAGAGAGGTCTTGGCAGCAAAAGGAGACACTGATCCAAGTGTTTTTTGTGACTTGGGTAAATTTTCAAAAGCGTTTAATCAGGATGGTTCTTTAAATATGGCCGATGGGGGAGCTGAAGTTATTGCCATGCTTAACTTTTATACCCAAAATACGCCGAGCGAGAGTCTAAAAAATATTATTCGAGGCATTATTAAGGAGCGAGCTGCAGACTTACATGGATTGAGAGATACGAAGCATGGTGAAGATATTTCTATCAACAAAAGCATCGCTGAGCTTATGGCTTACGATATGTCCTGGTTCATGGGAGTCGGAACGATTAATGATGTCAATAATGCCGGGTTTAATGCTGAAGTTCGTGCAGGAGATGCCTATCGATTCAAGCAAGCAACGGATCGGGGAGGAAAATGGGGAAATCTCTGGACGATTGGGCAATTCAAGCGATGGTTAATCATGCCAATGCATGCTATTCGTACAACAGTTGCTGGAGGTGAAACACATTTATTACATACCAAAGATGAAGATGGGAATCCAATTGTAAAAGAAGTAAAAAATTCAAAGACAATTTTTGAAGAGATGGATGGACTGAGCAAGATGCGTGTTCGTAAAGATGCTGAGCTGACTGCACGGGTTAAAGCTGCTATTGACTCTGAGGATGGGAAACGTCTCATTACTGAAAAAATGGCTGAATTAAAACATATTCAAGAGCATCATGGTAATAAAGACTGGCTCGAAGAGTATAAAGATGAAGGTAAGCTGCGTAAGCTGGCGGAAAAAGAGGTAAAAAATGATTTGCGAGATAAATTATGGGATAAAGAGGATCAAGCTGCATATCTAAAAGAATATAAGAAAGAGGCAGATCATTTTATCTTTAAAGAGAATGCTTCTCGAGATTATTACCTTAATCACTATGTTCGTGGATTCCAACTCGATGAGCGATTGCGTGGAGCAAAAGATATTCGATTTGATAAATTTATTACCCATGATCCATTGCTTGGGGCTGTTTTTCGACAGGAAGATTATCAGCAAGAAATGTCGGGGCTTATCACTGCTGCTCGTTATACATTCCAGACATATGGTGAATTGAATTATGATTCACTCGTGTGGGCATGGAATCCTAATCTTCATGGAGATAAAAAAGGTGGTATGGAGCAAGTTCCTCTGGGTAAATCTATGTTTGGACATCAGCTTGCAAATATCCCTGAACTTACGACGCATGGTCTGGTTGATTGGACTAAGGTTAATAGTGACGCGGGGAAGAAAATTCTTTTCAAACGATGGGTTGAGGTCTTCATAACAGGACAAATATTGCAATATCGTGCACTAACACGATGGTCAAATCATCCTCGTTATAGTTATGCGATGCTTGAGGATATTCTTGAAGGAATTTCTAAAATCCCTAAAGGATTGGAATTTGATGAGCATGATATGCGAAGTGTTGATGTTACTGGATTCTTCTTTGATAAAGAAGCAATCAAGCGCATTCGTAAACAATCGGGGACAGGATGGATGAAGGTGCTGCTTACTGAGATGTTCGTGCGAGGGCTTTTTGGAAAAGACAAAGACGGGGGATTTTTCTCCGGCTTAGGTGGTGGGTTTGGTATCTTCTTCTCCGCGGTCGTCAGTAGTCGCTGACAACCTTCTTCCTTTACTTTAAAATACTTTTTTATGCGTTTCCTGTTGGTGGTTCTTCGGTGGTAAAGTGGGTTTTCATAAATTGTTCAAATCTATCCATGACGTTTCCTGACATTGAACCCAGTGATCCAATTGGAGAGCTCGTTACCCAATTTTCTCCTCCTTGTTGGAGTGCTTTTAATGCCTCAATCTTTTTATCTCGCAGTTTGACTGCCTCTTCTCCACTTCCTGGGATAAGGTCTGTTACATGTTGCTCAGGTGTTTTTTGTTTGACTTCTGCACTGTCAAGATTAATAGGCCCCGAGATAATAACTTTGTCGACACCTTCAATATTGAGTGTCCTAGGTATTTGTACATTTGGTGTGTTTGGGTTTTGTTGTTGTCCACCTTGTTGATCCTGCTGTTGTCCTCCTTGATTTGGCTGCCAAGGTTGTGGGCCTCCAGGGCCAGATGCTGGTTGTGTGTTCGGTTCTTGGCGGGCTTGAGGATTTTTTCTTTGCTCAATCCTTTGGGCGAGCACTTGTTCGAAATCTTTCTGTTGGCCTTTGTATCTTGCTTCTTCTACTTCTCTACGTGCGCCTTCTCTTTCTGTAAGATAAGCATTTAATGGAATGCCACTTTGTCTTGCTGCCGTTTGTAACTGTTTAGGATCCATGCCAGATCTTGTTGATTCATTGAGAAGACCTTGTGTGTTATATACTTCTTCTCTTTGCGCATTGGTGACTCTTCCATAGCCAGCCTGTTGATTTGTAACTCTTTCAGCATAGTTACTGAAAAGCTTTCTTCCAGGAAGCGGTTTACCATCTCCTCGTCTCCATTTATCAGCGATATTACCTGCTAATTTTTTCTTTGCTATATCCACATTTCGTGATACGACCCCTTCTCCTCCACCTGTTTGAGCGTTTCTCTTATTGAGCGCTGCCCATGGTTTAGAAGTTGCGGCTCCAACAACACCTGCTCCAACGGCTATTCCTTTACCGACCGTCCCTTGAGATTTTAGATCAGGTGCTTTCAGTGCATTTTTCAACATGTCTCCAACGTTTGGGGTGAGTAATAGTATCCCTAATGCGATAAGGGCTCCAAAATCTGGTGCAAAAGAATTTCCGACGAGAGGGGGGACATAGTAATTTTGGACTTGATCAGGGGCTAGATTTGCAGGTTGGGCGAACACTTGTGAGATGCCAGGAAAGCCATTCATTGCTCCTCCTTTGAGGAGTCTATCTGTTTCGTTATATTTGTCCATGATGACTCTTCCAAAAACTAATAACCATGCTGTTACAGGGAAGACAGCCAAGTTGGCAAAGAGTGAACGCCACCATGCCCCAAATCCTAATGGCTTTTGCGGGAGGAGACCGGCCACAATCCATAACGGTGCCATAATCACGTAGACAATAGTATAAATATATGCTCTGAGCAGACTGAACCATATCCTAAACAAAGCATAAAGAATGACAGCAAGAATGATGAGAAACATAATAATCGTACCGATAAAACCAATGACTCCTGAAAGACATGACGCAATATCAACACCAAAAAAGTAAACACATCCTCGGCTATGTTTGCCGGCTAAGCTATCAATAATTCCCTTTAGCATTCCTCCAAGTGATCCTGAAATCTGTGTCGTCAAATTCCAAATACCTCCGGTAGACCCCAAGATACATGTGGTGCTATATGTCTGATTAACATAGGTGATGGGCGTCTCTAAGAGGTTATTGGTTGCTACCTGTGATATCGTCTGATCTGGTTTATCTCCGCACCCTTTTACAGGTTTGTTGTTAGAGGGAGGAACACTCTGTGTAATAGCATTTATTCCAACATATGTTGAAATCCACATGACATCAATCATTACTGCCGCAATTGCATACGAAAGAGTGATTAGGAGAATTCCCATAACAATTCTGGGGAGTTGGTTTTGAACTGTCATGACTGTCCTTGGATCAATATTAATACGTAGCATGACCCCAATTCCGATAAAAATAAAGATGAGGATAAGGAAGAAATATGCAATGTTTCGAATTAACCGCCAGAGATCCATGACTGGCCATAGCGCTTGGAAGCCATCTGTTGCAGCATATGCTTTTTTTGTAATTCCAAAATTCTGAGCAACATAATGAATATACCCCACAGAACTTGTCGTTGGGGTATAAAGACCCGCTATCATACCTGTTGCTGCTCCCACGACACCACCCAGTTGTTGCGGTTGTTGGGAAGAAGGACTATAACCAATCTTATTTGTTTGGGTATTGATGCCAAGGCATGATTTATTGGGATTGATAAGGTCGATCCCTGCGAGCTGACAAATACTTGCAGCTGCCATCTCAATCATAATCGTTTGGGTCAACGTGTGTATGTTCATAGAGACGTTTTCATCAATGGAAGAGTCTACGTTATTTGTTAGAGAGGTCGATGTTTCAGCAGAAACAGGGGTGGGGAGAATGATGGTAAAGAAGAAGATAAAAAGTGTGAGAAAAACAGCAATACGACCAAGAAATCGGGCAGAAAACGACATGATTTTAGTGTGATTGATTTTGCTTTTATTGTCAAGCAATCACTCGTGCGGAGGGAGGGGGATTCGAACCCCCGATAACCTTGCGGTCATACCCGCTTTCCAAGCGAGCGCACTAGGCCACTATGCGATCCCTCCTTGATTAATAAGTCTTATTCTCGTTCTGGATCGTCCTGTAAGGGCGACCCCTCCAATGCTGATCATCTAGGATGAAATATCGAGAGTTACCCCGTTTCTGCTTCGCAGCGGCCACGCCCGCTGAGCGGGCTCTTCGCTTCGCTCGATATGCGATACTATTTTTATTCTATTTCCAGCATTGCTTTTGCTTCTTGCCAGGCTTGTTTGTCTGTTTTATAGGTTAGTCTGGTTGCGATCTCTTCTGTCGGTAACCATTCCACTTCTTCCATTTCCCAATCATGATTGGTTGTTTCTCCGGAGATGTATTCCATGAGAAAGTAGTAAACTGTTTTTTTCTTTTTTTCTCCTTCCCAGACGTACCAATAGGTGACTGGGGTGAGTGCATTTTTTATTTCTCCGGTAATGCCCGTTTCTTCTGTAACTTCTCGAAGCGCTGCTTCTTCTTTTGTCTCTTTTTCATTTTGATCCCCGATGATGCCTTTTGGAAAGACCCAACCGTGATGTCCTGAATGCATGGCGATAAGTATCTCTAATTTATCTTGGTCCTTTTTATAGACCACGCCACCAGCTGAAAATTCATACTTCATACTACAAGCTTTTTATAAGGATTTTATCAAGTAATAAAAACATGCTATCCTTATACTTATGGAGTCATTATAACGTATCTTTTCTCAATTTGCATAAGTTGCAAAGAGTCGATACAATGACAGAAAACTATGGAAGATCATGAAGGACAACATTCTTCACCTGGAGAAACAAGACGTCCCAATAGGACTGAACCTGCTAATAGAGGAGGGCCCACTGGTCCTGCTGGCGCGGGAGGTAGGGGAGAGCGCCCCCGCACATCAAACCAAACTACAGAAGAACCCGATAGAGCAGCCTTTGATGCGTTACTTGGATCAGGAAAAATTACTGATCATTTCCGACAGACGTTAACTCAAAGTGGCACTGATTTAAATGAACCTACGGCCCAAGGCTTTTTGAGAGCATGGGAAAATTTAGAACAAGTACGTGATTCTCGAAGAGAAGAAGACATTCCTCTCAATGGTGATGCTGTTCGCGCTTCTTTTAAAACATTACATGAAACAGTGGGGTACACTCGAGAAGATTTACTTACCGTAGGTGAAAAAATGTTTCCAAACGACAGAGAAGCCCTTATATCTTTATTACCGGAACAAATGAGCAATAAAGATGCAGAGGCGATGATCAAACAAGTTATGGAAACAGGAGATGTTGTCTCGTTCATTCGTGAAAACTCAAAAGCTGCAGGTATGGATTTAGAAGATCCGCAGATGAAAGAAGGATTAGCAGTATGGGAAGATTTACAAAGAGCCCGAGATAATCGAAATAATCAAGAACCACTTGATATGGCGACAATCAAAACTTCTGCCCAGAAATTACTCGAGCAAGGAGTACCTCCAGAAGAATTACTTATGACGCTTGAAATGATGTTCCCTAATGATAAAGCAGCAATTGCTTCTTTGTTACCGGAAAAAAATGATCAAGACAATCAAGGTGCAGTATCCGGCGAGATGGATCCAGCTCCGGTAAAAGCGCTACAAGCAGAATTGACAGAAACGATACACAAAGCTCATCAGTTGCAGCAAGAACTCGAGGATCCAACAACTCCTCCAGATGAGAAAAAGATAGAAGAAGCAAATGCTTTGGCTACGGGTATTTTTGACATAATGGGGAGAATATGGAATTTTGAATTATTTAGTATTGATAAAAAATTACCTATTCCAGGGAAAAAGAAACCTATTCCAATAAAGCTTAACTTTAAACCAATAAAACATACGCTTCTCGCATTAGGTTTTCTTTCCTTAGTTACCGCGATTGCTCTTCTTGGGATAACGGCCAAAACAACCGGAAGGTTTGCAAAGCGTTGATGCAATGTTCTGAGTAGTAAGTTGCGGAGGAGGTGAGATTCGAACTCACGGTTTAACTTACGTCAAACGGCGGTTTTCGAAACCGCTGCACTAGTCCACTATGCGACTCCTCCTGGGATTGAGCACCTTCTAATGATATATCGAGAGCTGCCCCGCTTCTGCTTCGCAGTGTCCACGCCCGAGACGGGCTCTTCGCTTGCGCTCGATATGCGATCATTCTTAATGACTATTAATTCGTCAGAAGGGCATCTTAGATTGATCTTCCCTTATATCAATTTTGCTTGTAGTACACCCGAGAGGATTTGAACCTCCGGCCTCAACGTCCGCAACGTTGCGCTCTATCCAGCTGAGCTACGGGTGCGTCTAACGTAGGTGTATTTTACCTGATACGGGGATTGCACGCAAATAATGAAGAAATTAAGTTACTCTTTTCTCCAGAGGGAAGTTTTGTTCAAGCCAGTCTCCAGCCTTTTCCATAAAACTTGGTTCGACAAATTCTCGATATGGAAGGTAAGGGAGGAGAACTGATTTTATTTGATCAGACGGGACATCTCCGAGTGTCACGATTAATTCACCCGGAAAAAAAGCTTTTGTTCTGATGTGAAGAATCGTCTGGTCATGTTGCCTCATGAAATAAAAGTCATATAACTCTTCCCAGATAAACACGTGATCTTCAATTCGGATCCCTTGGTTTGTCACTTTGTAATAAAAAGGACGGGGAGGGACGACAGCAAGTGCAAAAGAAAGAAAGACAAATGAAAAGATGACAAGCATTAAGAGATACTGTGAGAAGAGAAACAGAATAATCTCAAGCGCAAGCATGATAAGAAAGCTATTAAAAAAATATTCAAAACTTCGTTGCCGAAATGGTCTTCCCGCGGCATGCCAGGAGAGTAGTGTTGTCACATCGTTTGCATAGATCATATCTTCTTGTGACATCTCTTGCGTTGTATCTTGCATTACAGGGGGAGTTGTCTGTGTTTGTTGCGGCATTGACGATTTTTGCTGGGGGTGCTGCTCAGTTCTTTTTTGTTCGTGCTTTGTGGGATGAGGATGTCGCTCCATGATTTTACTGTATCCCATTTGAATAGATGAAGTCAAGAATGTGGGCGGAGAGGGTGGGATTCGAACCCACGGAAGGCTTGCACCCTCAGATGTTTTCAAGACATCCGCACTAGGCCACTATGCGACCTCTCCCTAATGATACCTTCTAGTGAAATATCGAGAGCTACCACGTTTCTGCTTCGCAGCGGCCACCCCCGCTGAGCGGGCTCTTCGCTTCGCTGCGATATGCGATTGCTCCATGATACTCTTTCATTAACAACAGCAAAAGCTCTCTTTCGTGTGTGTATTGTATCAAAAAATACTTTGAGAAGCTAATAATTTCGAGGTGGAGACGCGGCTTCATTATTTCTCTGATTGTTTTAGTAGAAATAAAATAATCTCGTAGCGATTATTTTCTCCCGAAAGAGCAGTGGATGTAGGGGAGGGAGATGTGTTTGCCAAAGACGTTTATGTTTTTATGTTTGAGGTGGAAATGTGGTAAAGGGAAATCATGTCCATGTGGTTTGTGATGCGGTGCTTTTGTTATTGATGGAGAAGGGTTCTTTGGAGTGGGCGTTGCTTCAGTAACAGGAGTGGGTGTATTCGTTATCGTTGGTATATTGGTGGGCGTTGGTGTTTTTGTAGCAGTTGGTGAGATAGTTGTTGGTGTTGGATTATTCGTTGAAGTGGGTGTTGGCGTTTTTGTCGGAGTAGGTGTTTGGGTTGGCACGGATGTTGGGGGCATTGTTATTGTCGGAGTTGCTGTCGGAATGCTTGTTGGTTGTTGTGTCGGAGTGGGGGTATGTGTTGCTGTTGGTGAGGGAATCGAAGTTGGTGAACCTGTTGGAACAGATGTTGGTATAACTGTCGGTATTGGTGTCGTTGTTGAAGAAGGATTTATTGTTACCGTAGGATTGCCCGTTGTTCCTGTTGGTATCGTTCCTGTAGGACTACTACTGTTATGAGGAAAGGCGGATGCTAACAGAACAAAATCTGTACTATTATTATCTGTATCGTATCCATTTCCCGCCAAAGCTTCTGCTCCGCCATTTCCTACACTTGCAGGTGTTGATCCTTGTGTCGCTTTTCGGATAATGCTTTCATCCGCTGCTGGATTTGTCCCAAATTGTTGGGTTTCAAAATCAGCAAGTGTTACAGTTCCAAATCCTACTTTATCGACCACTGTTTGCCCAGCATCACTATAAAGAACAACAGTATTATTACTTGCCATTGCACTACTTGATGCAGAGTAGGTTAGGTCAGGAGTAGTTGTTGGATTGCTATAACTTGGATGAGCAATAAGAAAATAACCATGAGCGGCAATCGTGCCAGCGATATTAGAAACGAGTGTTGTTTGCGTCCCTCCACTCGATTTTCTGGTTAATCTCCATCCCGCAAGATCAACTACTGCATTTGTTGGATTGTATAATTCCACAAATTCTTGATCTGCATTGCCGCTGCCTGACGTTGCAGTTTGAATTTGTGAAATCACAATATTATTACCGGCGAGGTTTGCATTGACAGTATGTTTTGGAGAGAAGAGAAATGCTCCGCCAGTCAAGAAGGCGATTGTTGTTAGAGATATGTATAATTTGTTTATCTTCATGAACTAATCATATACTGTAGAATATTATCTCGTCAATATAGACAAACTAGATCAAAATGACCCAATATTGCAGGATGGTATAACATCGTTGATTGGGAATACCTTAAGAGGAATTATTAGATTTACTGCAAATGCGGAGGAGGTGAGATTCGAACTCACGGAATCTTGCGATTCGGCGGTTTAGTAAACCGCTGCACTAGGCCACTATGCGACTCCTCCCTGATTAAAAAGTGTTTTTCTCCTAGTGGAGTCGTCCCTTTAGGGGCGATCTCCTCCCACCTTTTATGCTACCTCGTTTCTGCTTCGCTGCGATATGCGCTCATTTCTAAAGTATTATACCAAATTTCTGAGCGGAGGAGACAGGATTCGAACCTGCGTGAGTATTTCTACTCAGGAATTTAGCAAACTCCCGCAATGGACCTAGCTATGCGACTCCTCCCTGATTAAAAAGTGTTTTTCTCCTAGTGGAGTCGTCCCGTGGGACGACCTCCTCCCACCTTTTAAGATGTAGCCATTATACCATTGCCTACTTTGTTTCTGCTACACTTTTTGTAATGGGCCTCTTAGATTTTCTTTTTCCAAAACGCTGTATCCACTGCCGAAAATTTGGTTCGTATCTTTGCTCAACATGTTTTACCTACATCTCATTTATGGAGCAGGGGACGTGTGTTGTTTGTCAGAGGCCAGCAGTATTCAGTTATACGCATCCCATTTGTAAAAATAAATATACGATTGATGGTGTATTCTCAAGTGTGGTTTATACCGGTGTGGTAAAAAAACTTATTTATACTTTTAAGTACAAACCCTATCTTACGCAACTAAGTGGATTGCTTACCGATCTTTTTTATGAAGGCTTGATTCAAAAAGAATCGTTTATGAAACAGGTTTCTTCTCCGTCCATATTTATTCCGATACCACTTCATCGCACAAGGTTTCGTAATCGGGGATATAATCAATCGCAACTTTTGGCAAAGGGATTAGAAAAGAAGTTTGGGATTACGGTCGTTGACGGATTGGAACGAGTAAAGAAGACAAAGACACAAGTTGGCTTATCGCAAACAGAACGGCAGGATAATATTAAAGATGCTTTTATGCTGAAGGAACAATTTATCCTTCCATTTAAAAAGAAGAAACAAGTTTTTCTTGTTGATGATGTTTCAACTTCAGGAGCAACGCTTCGTGAAGCAGCAAAAGTCTTAAAGAAGAATGGAGTAGAGAAGGTCTGGGGAATTACGCTTGCACATGGTTTGTAGTACTATTCAAGTTTATTTACCTAATCCTGGGGCCCCTGCACCATATACATGTCTTAATGAAAAGCTAGCGACAGATGCTGCCTTTTCTTGCGAACGGGCAATTCCTTGACCCATTACTACAGCTGCCTCATTAACTATAGTATTTGGTCCCAGAGCGCGAAGTAAGTGAGTAGCTGAGCTATAAGATCTACTGGGGAAGTGATCTGGATCTGCTATCGTGCGATCGAAATAAATTGCTTCTAATAAAACGCTCGTTTCTACACCACCAGAAGATCTTAGATCTCCGGTATAAATCACACTTAATCCTGGTGTTGTTTCATTTAAATCATCGGAATTTTCTAAAAGGTTTCTTAATTGAGGTTTATACGTAACTGCACGTTCTGGATCAAAGGGTAAGATAACAGCCCTCGAATTTAAAAGAGAACCATGAAATCCTTTTGGACGCACATGATTACTGATAGTATCTCCCATTACTCCTGACATACGCATTCTAAATCTATCATCTGGCGAGCGTGAATGACTTTTGGATGAGAGATGTGGGTCTATTATTGCATGACCTATTTTTGCTTCAACATCATTAAATGCAGTTATTGTAGGGATATCGGTAATTACGTCAAATGGTTTAAGTGAATGAGCATCCATTTCTTCGAAAGGTATTAGTTTCCACTCTGCGTCAGCAAAAGGGAGTTCTGTTTCTTTGGCTGCTAATTGTTGATTAGTGGGTATACTTTCAGATCTCTTGAATGCTTCTTCTGCTAATTGTTGATAGCCATCCCCTAAAGATACTAATACCCATTCTTGCTCTTCTTCGGGGAGTAATTCCGTTGCTTTCTCTAGTGCTACCACTGCTTCTCTTGTTCTTCCTAGCTTCAGTAAGGCATCACCTTTATCAGCAATTGCCCATGCTGCATGTTGTTCTCCTCCTATCATTATTGCGCGGTCGTATTCTCGCAGAGCATCTTCCACTTTCCCAGCTTTATAGAGTCTTGCTCCTTCTTGATGATGTCGATTGTACGCCTCTGTTATTCCGGGCATATCTTGCGAGTTTCCTGTTTCCATTTGTACAATAATACCATCTGAGAATATCTCTTTCAATGTGGGATGATTGCGCTTATAGGGTTGTTTATAAAAGAAAAACCTCGCCTTGCAGCGAGGTTTCCTTTGTGGAGATGTCCGGCAGTGAACCGGAGTGCGAGTAAAATTATCTTAAAACGTCTACAAGCGTAGTCAATTTTTATTGTTTCACTTTACTCTTTTCCAATTGACAGGAGGAGTAAAACTAAGGTTAGATAAGTTCAATAAAAAAGCTAAC
>Ga0075365_10000272_pt1 | contig 17649 bp, 20 predicted proteins | sample EndMetdeltDD1765_FD_71387 | JGI IMG/M metagenome (GOLD analysis project Ga0075365, IMG submission 71387) | Populus endosphere microbial communities from Tennessee, USA - Endosphere MetaG P. deltoides DD176-5 | ecosystem: Host-associated > Plants > Roots > Endosphere | place: USA: Tennessee... | reverse complement strand
CGCATGGACGGTCCACGGTCGCCCATCGCGCCGGACCAGCACCTGTCGGGGCAGCAGATCTCTCAGGCGCTCGGCGGCTCGATCGCTGCGCCGCTGCTGCACGAACGAGAACGTCGCGTTCATGAGCACGACGACGAAGATCGCCACGCCGAGCTGGGGGAGCCCGGCGATGAATGCCAGCGTCCCGGCCGCCCACAGCATCTTCGCGAAGAAGTGGGTCAGTTCACGGATGAACCGAATGACCAGCGACTCACGACGTTCCGTCGGGAGCTCGTTGCGCCCGTCAGCGACCAGCCGTTTCGCAGCTTCGTCGTGCGACAGCCCGCTGGCCACAGCTGCAGGCATCAACGCGGTTGGGTCGCTCACCAGCCCATCATCCCCATTACCACGGCGACCAACTAGGGCCATCAGTCCCCTACTCACCGCTTCGAGGTGCGCCGAGCATCCGCGTGGCATATGGTCCTGGCATGGCCACGATCACCGAACTCGATTCGGACGAGTGCACCGGTCTGCTGAAAAGGAACCAGCTGGGACGGATCGCGTTCACCATCGACGATCACCCGACGATCCTCCCGGTGAACTACATCTTTCACGAGGGAATGATCGTCATTCGCACCGATCCAGGGGAGAAGCTGGATGAGATCCCCATGCACCGAGTCGCGTTCGAGATCGACGGCGTCGGCGACGGCGAAGCCTGGAGCGTTCTCGTGCGCGGACACGCTCGCGAAGTCACGACGGCGCTCGGCGAAGCCTACGAAGCCCTTCGTGCGATCCCGGTGCCCATTCAGGCCCCGGGGCCGAAGGAACACTGGATTGCCATCGAGATCATCGCGCTCACGGGCCGCCTCATCAGCTGAGCGCGCCCGAACGCTGACCTTCGGCCCTACCCGTCAGCCATGGAACGGCCGACGATCGGGGAATGACACAGACCGACCCCACGCGGAAACTCATCGTCGGCTACGCCGACCGATTCTCGCTCCCCGCCGTCGACTGGGCAGTGCACGAGGCCGAACTGCGGTCAGCAACGGTCTGCCTCGTGACGTGCTACCACGTGCCGATCGAGGCAACCGCTGAATCCGTTCGCACAGCTGTCGCCGACGCCGAACGCATCGAGGCCGCGGCTCAACGCGATCTCCATTTCGTCCTCGAGCGCATGCGACAGCGGCACCCCAGGATCCGCTTCGAGTCCGAAGTCGTCCCCGGCCCGGCCCACACCGCCCTGTCGGCGATCACAACCGACGCCGACATCCTCGTGCTCGGTTCTCACCATTGCGAAGCACCACGTGAGTTCTGGCTCGCTCGCACGGCTCGGCGGACGGCCCGCCACAGCTCGTGTCCGCTCGTGGTCGTCAGGCAACCGAACACGCCGAACTACCTCGAGCGCGTCGTGGTTGGCGTCGACGGCGGGGATGCTTCTGCCAGGGCATTGGCGTGGGCGGCCGACGAGGCAGAACTGCACGGCATCGAATTGACGATCGTCCATGCTTGGACGTACCCGTACGCCGGCATGGGCGCTCACGCCGACCGCGTCCAAGAAGTGATGCGGTGCGAGGCGACGAACCTCCTCGACCGATCAGTGAGCGCAGCCCGGCTGCGCTGCTCGACCACCATCAACGCGGAACTGATCGAGAGCGGGCCGGCAGCGGCGCTGCTCGGCGCAGTCCGTGATCGCGACCTGCTCGTCGTCGGGTCTCGCGGCCGCGGACCATTGCGTTCGGCACTCTTCGGCTCGACGACCAACAGCCTGCTGGAAACATCGCCGGTGTCGATTGTCGTGGTTCGCGATCGCGACGTGCCGGCGTGACCGGGCGAGACGACAGAGCAGCGGACCCTGCTCGATTCTGAGATCGACCCACATCGCTGAAACGTGGGTCGGACGGCCCTATCCGGTCGGCAGTGCGAGGGGAATCATGGAGTCATGACCAAGAGCATCACCGTCGGGTTCGACGGAAGTCAGTCGTCGACAGAGGCGGTCCGCTGGGCCGCCGATCAGGCCGAATCCCGGGGCGCGTCACTGAGGATCATCACCTGCTTTCAGGTTCCGGTGACGAGCGCGGCTCTCGTCGGCTACGGGTACGGGGACGCGCTGACGAGCATCGACGAGGCCACGCGCGAACAGGTCAGGAACGTCGCCGAGAGCACGATCGCTGGCCATCCTGGGCTCGCGGTCACCTGGGACGTCTCTTCCGGACCGCCCGACTTGGTTCTCAGCGACGGCCTCGAGTCGGATGACCTCGTCGTGGTTGGCTCGAGTCGTCACGAACATGCCGCCGCCTTCTGGCTCGGCAACACTCCTCGCAGTCTCATCCGTCACAGCCAGTGCCCGGTTGCAGTCGTACGAGGAGCCGCGACGGGTGCTCGCCCCGAGCGCGTCGTGGTGGGGGTCGACGGTTCCACCGCGGCCGTCAGAGCGCTGGATTGGGCCGGCGACGAAGCCGACCGCCAACACGCGCAGTTGATCGTGGTGCACGGCTGGATCTACCCCTACATCGAGCTGGACAGCCACACGGGACGCGCCCGTGATCTCACCAAGGTCGATGCCGCGTGCACGCTCGACAAGGCGATCGAACGCGCTGCCGAGCGATTCGCGACAGCGCCCACGCCGTGCCTCGTCGAGGCGTCGGCTCCTTCCGCGCTGCTCGAGACCGTCCGCGACGGTGACCTCCTCGTCCTCGGTTCACGCGGGCGAGGGGCCGTGTCGAGCGCGATCTTCGGATCCACCGTCAACACAGTCCTGGAGCAATCAGCGGTGCCAGTCATCGTCGTGCCCCCTGTCGAGGACGAGTCGTCGTGAGTGCCACAACGTCGCCGCAGCCGATCCGCACTGTGCTGGTCGGGCTCGATGGATCCGAGGAATCGGAGCGCGCCGGTGCTTTCGCGGGCCGACTCGCGGTGAGCACCGGCGCTGCCGTCGTCGCTGCACACGCAACCGGGCTGCTCGACGTCTGGCCGGACCACCCCGACCACGCGTGCGAGCGCAACTCTCATGCCCGGGTGAATGACCTCATGCGCACGGCCTGGACAGAATCCGTCCGTTCTCTCGGCGTCGATCCGGAGATCGTGTGCCGCGACGGCTCGCCGGCGCATGTCCTGTTGTCGCTCGCCGACGAGCTGGACGCCGACCTGATCGTGGTGGGTACTCGCGGCGTGGGCGCTGCTGACCCGTACGGTCTGGGGAGCGTCGCGACGAGGCTCACCCATGAATCCCACAGGCCTGTCGTCGTCGTCCCCTCACCGACCCCGCAACGTCGCCCCCGACCGAACGAGCTGTGAACGCGTACGCCACTTCCGGCAACCCACTCCGCACGCTGGTCGAGCTTGTAGGCGCTGTGTTTACCGGTGTACTCGGATCCGCGACCCTCATCACCGGACACGATGTGGACATCGAACTCGCTCGAGCAGCGGACCTCGAACGCCTGCGACAGTTCTTCGAGCAGCTCAGCGACACGTCGACCTACTACCGCTTCTTCGGAACCCGACCATCTATCCCCGACGACGAGCTCCGCGGCGTGCTGACCCAGCGCCTCCCGGACCACGTCACATTGCTCGCGTCGTTCGACGGGTCGCTGATCGGACTCGGCGAATACGTTGCCGGCGAGCTGCCCGACGAGGTGGAGGTGGCCTTCACCGTGACCGACGCTCACCACCATGAGGGCGTCGCGACATTGCTGCTCGAACGACTTGCCGTCGTTGCCCTTCGGTGTGGAATGAGCCGCCTCACGGCCTGCACCTTGCCGGGCAACGCGGACATGCTGCTGGTTTTCAGCACGGTCGGGCTCCCCGAACAGCATCACTTCGATCCACGGGACGGGGTGATCCACGTCGTTCTCGATCTGGCCGGCATCGATGCGATGACGAAGTCTGCGAGCGCCCGGCATCCGGCCTCGTCGCGCTTGTTCGCCTGAGCGCTCCTGATGATTGTCGCCGCGCGCCCGGAGGCCCGTCGCAGATCATGACGTTCGGCTCTACCCGAAGACTGCCCGGCGGATGTCCAGTGGGGGTAGAAGCGATGCGATTCCGCTGAGCGTTTGGAGAACAGGAGGCGCCGCAATGAACGAGGTGAGCCAGGTCGAGACAACCGATACGGAGCGTGCGCTGGCTCGTAAGAGGATCGAGAAGCGCCGCGGGCTGCAAGGCACGTTCGTCGCCTACGTCGTCATCAACTCCTTCCTGGTCGGGGTGTGGGCGTTGACCGGAGGTGGCTACTTCTGGCCCGCATGGATCATCGCCGGCTGGGGAGTCGGAATGCTGCTCGGGCTCTGGGACTACTACCGAGGCCCGGTGACCGAGGCGGACGTCGACCACGAGCTCAACCGGATGCAACGTTGAGAACGAGTGACCTGCCGAGCAGGTCGCAGACCGCGAGCCGCACCACGCAGCACCATCACGGATTGCGCGGGCCAGAGGGTCACAATGCGACGTTCGGCCCGCTCACGATCGTGCTGACCCCGCTCTCCGGGGTGTCCTCGTCGAAGAGAGCGTCATCGACGATCGAGTGCTGGTCGACCCAATCGAGCGGATCGATCTCCGCGTCGCGCCGCTCCTGTGCGTCTGGCCACGTCGACGGCTCTTCGGGGTCGGGTTGATCGGACCGGATGTCGTCGCGCTCGAACCCGGTTTCGAAATCGTTGCTCACAGCTGCTCTCCCCTCGTGGTTGTCGTGCTGTGGTAGTGAACGCGTCCGGCAGACGACCTCTCAGGTCGTGACGGGGACGGCTGCGTCTCGGTGAGAGAACAGGATCTCGGCCGTGATCGGCTTGGCCAGCGACGCCAACTGCTCGACGACCGACACGAACAGATCGTCGATCGTCAGCATCCCCACGAACCGGTCCCCGCGCATCACCGCCAGGCGACGCAGACCATGCGTCGCGAACAGACCGAAGGCGACATCCAACGGATCGTCCGCACCAACCGTGACGACAGGAGTCGTCATCACCGAGTCGACGCGAGCATCATCGGGAACGGCTCGAGCCACGGCACGACGGACGATGTCGCGATCGGTCACGATCCCGACCAACCGCTCACCATCGACCACCGCGAGCGAGCCGACACCGGCTTGCTCCATGATCGCCGCCGCGTCTCGAATCGTCCGCGAGGGCGCGACACCAACTCCAGAACGATGCAACATCTCAATCGTGCGCATGACTTGTCCTCTCAGTTCGAGTGCTCGAAGTGTTGAACAGACGCGTCGGTCCCAGGGAAGAACAAGGCCTCATGGCCGCTGTCACCCCACCGCACCAGATAGGGCGGCCCGCCGTCGGACCCTCGCACCTCGAGGACCTCACAGTCGCGGTTCGGCTCACCGATCCGATGCCCATGGATCACAATCCGGTCTCCAACGGTTGCTCGCATTGCTGCCACCTTTCTGCTCAGTCCGATCGTGCACCACGTCGAGGAATCCGAGATAGGGCCGAAGGTCACGCGCCGCCCACCAACCAAACACCAAACCGGGCGACGTCTGTCACCCCCCGGAGGACCTCGACTCGACGTAGTCGCCCCACACCGCTCTCGAGCCGGTGTGGCCGGCTTGGATCACGGTCGTCACCGAGGCTGCAGCACCGGCGATCGCGAGGACGGCGAGACCGATTCGAATCCACCGCGAGCGCTCGCCAGACGTTGCGCGAGTGCCGGGCTCTCCTCGCTGCTGCCACCATGGGATGAGGACGTAGGCCGCCAACAGGATGAAGAAGACGATTGCAACGTTTCGCGCCGTGTCGCCGCTCTCGACATGATCCTCCCAGGTGCGCGCCGCTTCCGGCCCCGCGACCGCCGCGATCCGATCGGCGAGCTCTTCTCCTGCGGAGGCGGCGAGGATCGCCCCGAGCGCGCCGACCGCGCCGAGGGTGAGGACGATCCAGCGATATCGGGTGTGCCACTCTGCCCTGATCACCATCAGCACCACACCGACGGCGGCAAGCGGAAGCAACACGATAGGAACGTGAACGAGGAATGGATGCGCGGGAAGGCCGAAGAGTGTGTCCATCTTCACGCACGCTAGGTCGGGTGGATGAGCGCCAGCTGTGAGCCGCCTGTGCGCGTTCTCAAAGGTGCGCTTTCGGGGCCATCGTCGACGGCAGATGCGGTTGACTACGTGCATGCGCAGATACCAGCCGTCACCGACAGGTGAGTCGTGATGGTGGCAGCCGACGTTCGCCGCATCTTGGTGATCGATGACGAGGGCTCGATCGTCGACGCTGTCGCGACCGCGCTGCGGTACGAAGGGTATGAGGTGGACGAGGCGCGGACCGGACGCACCGGTCTTTCCGTGGCACAGACGTCGAACCCGGACCTGATCGTGCTCGACGTGATGCTGCCCGACATCGACGGGTTCGAGATCGCCAAGCGGCTGCGCGCCGATGGCCTCACGATGCCGATCCTCTTCCTGACCGCGAAGGACACGATCGACGACAAGGTGCGCGGCTTCTCGGCCGGAGCGGACGACTACGTGACCAAACCGTTCTCGCTGGCCGAGATCGTGCTGCGCGTACGAGCGATCCTGCAACGCTCACACGGCACGACGATGACAGCGCATTCGCGGCTGTCGTTCGCCGACTTGACGCTCGATCAGGACAGCCACGAGGTGTGGCGCGGCGGCACTGCGATCGATCTCACCGCGACCGAGTTCAACCTGTTGCGCTTCTTCCTGCTCAACCCGCGACGGGTCCTCGCGAAGCCGCAAATCCTCGACCATGTCTGGCATTACGACTTCGATGGCGACTCGAACATCTTGGAGACGTACATCAGCTACCTGCGCAAGAAGTTGAACGCGCTCGGTCCTCCGCTCATCCACACGGTGCGCCTCGTCGGGTACATCATGCGGGAGACCGACACCGAGACCGGCGACTAGATGTCCCTACGCACGCGGTTGGTCGCCGCGGTCTGCTTGGTTGCCGCCGTTGCGCTGACGTTCGCGGGTGTCGCGACGTACGCATCCTTCAGGTCATCACAGCTACGCGAGATCGATGACATCCTGCAGCGCTCGCACGAGCCGGTCGAGCAGGTGATCGAGGGCAATGAGCCGGACCTCGAACGGTCCGTCGAACAAGCCGCTCCCGGCTTGTTCGTCGCAGTGATCTCGCCGAATGGATCGACCGAACTGACCATTCCCGCGCGGTCCCCAGGACACGAACCGCTGCTCATTGACCTCGCCGACCTCGACGTTCCAACGCGCACCGACGGATCGTCAGCCGACGTCCCAGCGTTCTCGACCCGCAGAGCGACCGAGGGCGGCACGGAGATTCGGCTCCGCGCCTCGCGCCTCGACGACGGCACGATCCTGGTGATCGGCCTGTCGTTGGAGGAATTCGAGGAGTCGCGCTCCCGGCTCATCGTGATCGAGGCGATCGTCGCCGCGATCGCGCTGCTGTTTGCGGGCGGCATCGGCTGGTTGCTCGTCCACATCGGTCTGCGCCCGCTCCGGCAGGTCGAGGCGACAGCGCTGCGCATCGCCGACGGGGGTGACCTCGATCAGGAGGTTCCCGGCCAGGGCCCGGCCACGGAGATCGGGCGCCTCGCCACCGCGCTGAACACGATGCTCGGCCGGATCCGGCAGGCGTTCACCGAGCGCGATGCGAAGGAGTTGGCACTGCAGACGTCCGAGCAACGCATGCGCCAGTTCGTGGCCGATGTGTCGCACGAGTTGCGCACTCCCCTCGCTGCGGTGGCCGCGTACGCGGAGCTGTTCGATCGTGGCGCCCGCGACCACCCGGAGGACCTCGAGCGCGCCCTGCACGGCATCGGTCTCGAATCCGAGCGGATGCGCGAGCTCGTCGAGGAGTTGTTGCTGCTCGCCCACCTCGACGAGGGCCGACCGCTCACCCGGGTGCGGGTCGATCTCAACGAGGTCGTCGTCGACGCGATCGGCGCCGCGAGAGCGGTGTCACCCGAGTGGCCGATCAGCCTGCGGGTCGACGAGGTGGTCGTCGTCGAAGGCGATCCGAGCCGTCTGCGCCAGATCGTCGACAATCTTCTCGCCAACGTGCGCACTCACACGCCGGCCGGGACAAAGACCTCGATCACTCTTCGTGCGGCCGGCGCCGTCGGCGTGATGACGGTGGCCGACAATGGCCCCGGCATGACCGCCGAGCAGGCTGCACACGTGTTCGAGCGCTTCTTCCGCGCCGACCCGTCGAGATCGCGAGCGTCGGGCGGTGCGGGTCTCGGCATGGCGATCGTCCACGCCGTGGTGGAAGCACATCACGGACGAATCAGGGTCGACACCGCCCCGGGCTCAGGCTTGGCGATCACGATCGAACTCCCGTTGGCAGCGATGACCGAGACCTGATGAACGAGACATGGTGGTACCTCACCCGCGCGACCGGGATCGTCGCCACGGCCTTGGCCGTCGCGTCGCTCGTCCTCGGTCTGTTCTTCTCCGCCCGCAACACGGGTCCGAAGCGAACGCCGGCCTGGTGGCTCGACCTGCACAACTACCTCGGTGGTCTCGCCCTCGTGTTCACGGGTGCGCACGTCGTGGCGTCGGTGCTGGATCCCGCTTCGGGGATCGGCGTGGTTCAGGCCCTTGTCCCTGGCACCGCTGACGCAGCATCGTGGGCCGTCACGTGGGGTGTCCTGGCGACCTACACCTTTGGCATTGCGGTCTTCACGAGTTGGCCGAAACGACGCTTCTCGCGGCGCGTCTGGCGCTGGCTCCACGTGACATCCGTGGCCGGTGTCGCATTGGCCGGTGTCCACGCCTACCAGCTGGGCTCCGACGCTGCTACCGCGATCTTCAAAGCGGCGCTCGTGTTCGGCGCCGCATTCGGCACGTATGCGCTCGCCCTGCGGTTGATCTCGGCTGCAGCGCGTCGCACCGGCCGCTGACATTCACAGCTGGCTCATATCTCGTCCTGAGCAAACGCCCAGGTCCAGTCAGTTGGATGATGGCATGCCACAGCAGCCAAGCCGAGGAATCGACGATCCGCTGCTCGCGCGGCTCGAACGCCTCGCTCAACGCCGCGCCGAGTCGCAACCATTCCCACCACCACAGGGCGCGAGGCTCGATGCGCCGGCCGACCGGTTGACGCCCGCACCAAGGACGCGTCGGCGGCACCCCGCACGCGGCGCACGAATCGGGGCGCTCGTCGTCAGTTGCGCGAGCACCGGTGCGCTCAGCTACCTGTTCGCCAGCAGCAACGGTTCAGAATCACAATCAACGGCGCTGGCCGGACTGCCCGCACCGGTCGCGACGAGCCCCGCGTCGACGGCGGCACCCGTCGTCACGTCGGCGACAACACTCCCGGTCGCGACCTCGACGCCCACGGATCCGGCCACGACGGTCCCGCTGACGACGGTCCCGGCGACGACCGCACAAACGGGTGTGTTCGACGGTTCCGTCGTGAACACCAGGTACGGCCCGGTGCAAGTCCAGGTGCAGATCACCAACGGATCGTTGACTGAGGTTGCAGTCGTCCAGTATCCGGATAACGATCGCAAGAGCCTGCGCATCAACGAAAGTGCCCTGCCCACGCTGCGCGAGGAGGCGCTGTCTGCACAGTCGGCGAATGTGGACACGGTGTCAGGAGCCACGTACACGAGCGAGGGGTACGCGCAATCGTTGCAGTCCGCTCTCGATGCAGCGCGAGCCGCGGGGATCGAGGTGGCGGCGTGAGCGCCGGCGAGTCCGGCCCCGAGGAGTGGCCGTGAACGTTCATCACATCGAGCATGTGATGGGGATGGCCGTGTCGATCGATGTCCGTGACCTACCTGCAGACAGCGATGCGGTTGGCGATGTCGTCGCCTGGCTCCACTGCGTCGACGCGACCTTCAGCACATATCGCGAGGACAGCGAGGTGACAAAGCTCGGCCGCGGCGACATCGGAATCGAGGACCTCAGCCCCGACGTGGAAGAAGTCCTGTTGCGCTGCATCGAACTCACTGAGCGGACGAACGGAGCATTCGACGCATTCGCGGTGCCGGCGCCGAACGGCACGACTCTCGACCCGTCCGGATATGTCAAGGGCTGGTCGATCGAGCGCGCGGCACGGATGCTCGAAGCCGCCGGCGCGACCAGCCTGTGCATCAACGCCGGTGGCGACATCGCCATCCGCGGCACGCCCGCGCCCGGCAGACCCTGGCGGATCGGCATCCGTCACCCTGACCTGGCCGACAAGGTCGCCGTGACCCTCGACCTCCAAGGACCGATCGCCATCGCCACATCGGCGACGTACGAGCGTGGCGCGCACATCGTCGACCCCGCCACCGGCGAGGCCGTCACCGACATCGCCAGCGCGACCGTTGTCGGGCCAGACCTCGGGGTCGCCGATGCATACGCCACTGCCGTGTTCGTGATGGGCGAGGGCGGCCTCGAATGGATCGAGTCGCATGACGGCTACAGCGCGTACATCATCACCCACGATGGCGTGACCCGCTGGAGCAGCCGCTTCCCACACCGCGCCGCCGCCGGAGCGGCGAGTCAGCGAGTCGCAACAACTGGCGCGACCGTCGCGCAGTGACCTTCGCCCCTGGTGTCCGTTCGGGCCGAGCGCGCACAGTGCGGTATGACCGACACCTTCACGTCCATTGTTGTTCCACTCGACCTCGAATTCGACAGCGACCGCGCCGTCCCCATCGCGGGTGCAATCGCCTCGATCGCATCCCTTCCTGTCGAACTCGTCACGGTGACCGGCGGCGCTCGCGAGGAGCCGGAGAAGGCTCGGCTGCACCAGAGCGCGACTGCGCATCACCTCGAACGATGGAACACTGTCGTCCTCCACGACAAGGATCCCGGTGGCTCGCTCGCGGAACATCTGGAGACACTCGACTCACCGCTGGTGGTGATGGCGAGCGCGGTCCACGGCCCGGTCGGTGAGCTGCTGTCGCTCAGCACGTCGGCGGAGTTGCTGTCCAAGGTCAGCAGTCCGGTCTTGATCCTCGGACCTCACGTCGAGCCGACATGGCGCCCTGACCACGCGCAACTGCTCTCGTGTCTCGGCCCGGTCGGCCACGCCGAAGCAACGATCCCACAGACGATGAAATGGTCTCGCACGTTCGGTGGCGCGGAGCCGTGGTTCGTCGAGGTCGTCGATCCCGGCGCGCAACTTCCGAGTTCGAGCGACGTTTCGGAGTCGGCTCACGTGCATCGGTTCGCCGAGCTGCTCACCCAACAGGGGATCGGCAGCAACTGGGACGTTCTCCACGACCACGATCCGGTCGATGCGCTCATCCGGTTCGCCCAGAAGTTCGATCGAGCCGTGTTCGTCGTCGCGAGTGACCGTTGGTCAGATCCGGGTCGGGTGCACCTCCACAGTGTGGCGCGGGACCTTGCCCACCGCTCGCCGCAGCCTGTGCTCGTCGTGCCACACGTGGGTTTCGATGTTTGAGCAACTGCTCATCGATGCTCGTACTGCGCTCAGGACACTCAATTTGCTGAGGAACGAGCGGGGGTAAAGTCCTGCCGTGCGGGTCGCGATGTTCAGCTCCAAGCCGTACGACGAGGTCAGCTTCGCGCACGCCAACGAGGATCGAAAGCATGTGATCGACCTCTTCGAGGATCGGCTCCGCCCGCGCACCGCACCGCTCGCCGCGGGCGCGGAGGCGGTGTGCATCTTCGTCAATGACATCGCCGACGCCGAGGTGATCGCGATACTGGCCGATCTCGGAGTGCGCCACATCGTGCTGCGCTGCGCTGGTTTCAACAACGTCGACCTCGAGGCCGCATCCCGATTCGGCCTGACAGTTGCCCGCGTCCCCGCCTACGCTCCGAACGCGGTCGCCGAGCACACCATCGCCCTGATCCTGGCGCTCAACCGACGGATCTTCAAGGCCTACAACCGCGTCCGCGACGGCAACTTCTCGCTCGACGGACTGGTCGGCTTCGACCTTGCCGGCAAGACCGCCGGCATCGTCGGCACCGGACGAATCGGCGAGCTCGTGGCGCGGTTGCTCTGGCACTTCCGCTGCGACGTGATCTGCTCCGACCCGACGATCAATCCACGCGTCACCGAGCTCGGCATGCGCTACGTCGAACTGGATGCCCTCTGGGCGTCGAGCGATCTGATCAGTCTCAACTGCCCGCTCACCACCGACACACACCACCTCGTCAACACCGCCGCGATCGAGCGGATGCGGCCCGGCGTGATGCTCGTCAACACCGGACGGGGAGCGCTCATCGACACAGTCGCAGTGATCGAAGGACTGAAGAACGGTCGTATCGGCTCACTCGCTCTCGACGTGTACGAGGAGGAGGCCGAGCTGTTCTTCGAGGACCGCTCCGACCAGATCCTCGCCGACGACGTGTTCGCTCGCCTCCTCACCTTCCCCAACGTGCTCATCACGGCCCATCAAGCCTTCCTGACCCAGGAAGCACTCGCCGCGATCGCCGAAACCACACTCGCCAACCTCGACGATCTCGCTCTCGGTCGTCCGTGCGCCAACGCCCTCTGAGGCCACTCGGCGCCGTGGGACGAACGGCCCTACCCTCCGATACAACGGTGGGGGATCATCAGTGCATGTGGAACGACACAACGAAGGTTCGTGAGCTGATGAGCTCGCCGGCCATCACCGTCCATCCCGAAACGCCCTGGGCGGAGATCGTCGACACCTTGGTACGGAACAACATCAACGGGGTGCCGGTCGTGAACGACGATGGACAGCTTGTCGGAATCGTCTCCGAGTCCGATCTCGTCCTCAGCGCGGCATACGGCAAGAGCGATCGACGAGCACTCGCGCTCGTTGCCGAGGTCATCCAAGGCCGCCCCGCCGGCTGGATCGACCGAGTGAACGCGCAGACCGCTGCCGCGTTGATGACCACCGACGTCACGACGGTGGCACCCGACGACAACCTCAGTGAGGCGTCGCGTCGCCTCCTCCGGCGACGTTGCAGCCGGCTACCCGTGATCGACCACGGCGAGGTGGTCGGCGTGCTGTCACAGCACGACATCGTGCGAGCACTTCTCGCTCGGGCCGAGGACGAAGAAGCCGACCGAAGCTCCCATGCCGCGAGTCGCCGTTGAGAACGCCGGGGCGCGATGCAGACCCCCTTCCCCTTTGTGCCATGAAGGCGTATGGTCGACCAGGCCTGGCGTACATCAAGGTTGAGGAGGGGTCATGTCGCTCACACTGTCGAGTGCCTCGGTCGATGGGCTTCGTGCCCAGTTCTCCGGAGGGCTCACCGGGCCCGAGGACGCCGGCTACGACGACGCCAGGGCGGTTCACAACGGCCTGATCGACAAGCGGCCGGCTCTGGTGGCGAGCTGTGTCAACACCGCCGACATCGCGGACGCTGTGCGTTTCGCGCGTGCCGAAGGGCTCGAGATCTCGACTCGAGGCGGCGGGCACAACGTTGCCGGCAAGGCCGTCACCGAGGGTGGCGTGATGATCGATCTGGCGAGGATGCGCGGGAGCTACGTCGATCCCGTCAGGCGTCGGGCGCGAGTGCAGGGCGGCGCCACATGGAACGACTACAACCGGGCGACGGCACAGCACGGCCTGGCGACAACCGGTGGCGTCGTGTCCACCACTGGGGTTGCCGGTCTGACACTCGGTGGTGGACTCGGGTGGCTGATGGGCCGCTATGGCATGGCTGTCGACAACCTGACGTCTGTCGAGCTCGTCACCGCCGAGGGCGAAGTGCTGCAAGTGAGTGCCGATACCGATCCGGAGTTGTTCTGGGGTCTGCGCGGCGGCGGAGGCAACTTCGGGGTCGCTGCGTCGTTCGAGTTCGAGACCCATCCACTCGACACGATCCTGGGCGGGATCGTCGCCTACCCGCTGTCGGAGGCGTTACCGGTGTTCGCCGCCTATCAGGAGGTCACGGCCGATCCGCCCGACGAGTTGGTCAGCTTCTTCGGACTGGTCCACGCCCCGGACGGCTCCGGACACAAGATCGTTGCGGTCCCACTGTGTCACTGCGGCGACATCGCCACGGGCGAGTCGCTCGTTGCCCCACTGCGATCGGTCGGGACACCGGCGGTCGACCTGATCGGCCCGCTGCCGTACCCGGTGATGAACACGCTGCTCGATGGAGCGTTCCCGAAGGGTGCCCGCAACTATTGGAAGTCGGGCTTCTTCAAAGAGCTCTCCGAGGACGTGATCGGTGTGCTCGTCGACGCGTTCGAACGAGTTCCTTCGCCGATGACGGGCATGGTCATCGAACACTTCCACGGCGCCGTCACCCGCATCGATCCGACAGCGACTGCGTTCCCGCACCGCGAGCCCGGGTACAACCTCGTGCTCACCGGTGAGTGGCTCGATCCGGCCGACGACGCCGCCAACATCGCGTGGATCCGTTCCACCTATGAGTCCGTGGCCCCCTTCATGGCCGACGCCGTCTACGCCAACTATCTCGCCGCCGACGAGCCGGAGCGGGTGCGGGCCGCCTATGGACCGAACTGGGAGCGACTCGTCGCGCTGAAGCGGAAATGGGACCCCGAGAACATTTTCCACCTCAACCAGAACATCGACCCCGGCGGCTGAACCGGATTCCGTTCTCCCACAGCCCCGCCTCGTGCGGCTACCGGCAGCAGACCCCTATCCGGAGAAGTAGCCCGACACGTCGGCGATCAGATGTGTCGCGTTCGAGACGTACAGGCACACCTTGCCGCCGTCGCCGATCTTGGCGATGACGCCGTTGGGTACCGTCGAACCGGCGACGAAGTTGAGGCTCGACGCATTCGGCCGGGTCGAACCGCATGGGAACACCGTCACGAATCCGGGCGCCTGTGCTTCGGTGACCGTCACGTTGACGGTCGCTGCCGGTGCGCCGGCAGGCACTCCGGCCCGGCCGGTCACCTGCACCTCGATCACCGCGCCCAGTGGCTGCAGTCCTGCGGCCTGGGCGGCACCGTCGACCGTCCTGCCGTCGCCGCGAGTGTCGAGCACCCGGGCCGGGAGCAGCGCGTTGAAGCCGGCGCCTGGGGCGAAGTAGCCGGCGACATCAGCGATCAGATGTGTCGCGTTGGAGACGTACAGGCACACCTTGCCACCGTCGCCGATCTTGGCGACGACGTTGTTGGCGACCGTCGAGCCGGTGACGAAGTTGAGGCTGGAGGCGTTCGGGCGATCGGACCCGCAGGGGAACACCGTCACGAACCCGGCAGCTTGGGCCTCGGTGACCGTCACGTTCAGCACAGCCGCCCCGGCGCCCGTTGTGGGCACTCCCCCGCGGCCGGTGATCTGCACTTCGGTCACGGAGCCGAGCGCCCCGAGGCCCGCGCCGCGGCCTTGGCCATCGGTTGTCTCGCCAGTCGTGCGTGTGTCGAGCACGCGAGCGGGCACCAGCGGCGAGTACGGCGATCCGGCTCCGAAGTAGCCGGCGACGTCGACGAGCAGCTGGGTCGGGTTCGAGACGTACAGGCAGATCTTGCCGCCCGTCCCGATCTTGGCGATCACGCCGTTGGGCACCGTGGAACCGGCGACGAAGTTGACGCTCGACGCATTCGGACGAGCCGATCCGCACGGAAACACCGTGACGTACCCGGGGGCCTGGGCTTCGGTGACCGTCACGTTGAGGACCGCCGCCGACGCATCGGCCGGCACACCGGCGCGGCCGGTCACCTGCACCTCGATCGTGGAACCGGTGCCCTGCACGCCGGCGCCCTGGCCGGCGCCGTCGATGGTCGAGCCATCCGCACGGGTGTCGAGTACTCGGGCCGGCACGAGCGCGGTGATCGCGGAGGCCCCGCCACCTCCACCGCTCCCACCGAAGTTGCCGCTGACGACCTGCAGCTGTGCGCCGGGTGCGTTGCTGGCCGGGTAGATGTCCTTGTAACCGAGCGTCGCCGAGATCGAGCCGGTGACGGCCGTGAAGTGGCCCGTCGAGCTACCGCCACCCGTTGCTGCGAAGACGTCACGCGTCGTACCGAGAGCGGGCGGCGAGTTCGGATCGGTGACCACATCGACGACCCCGTTGATCGGGGATGCGATGGCCATGCCGGAAAGACCGGTGAGAGCAGCCGCCGAGGAGTGCACCCGCAGCGTCGAACTCGCCCCCAAGGTCGCCCCGCGGCGGACCGTGCACGACTTCTGGAGGTCGAACAGGCCGTTGTTGTCGAGCACGTAGATGTTGCAGCCATTGCCGTTGACCAGCGTGCCGTGGTTGGTGACGGTGTCCGTGCTCGAGTAGGAGCCGGTGGGCGCAATCGTCATCGTCCCTTCGTTGACGAGACCGCCGACCGCGAGTTCGGACTGGAATCGATCGTTGATCGTGATCGTTCCTGTCGCGCTGTTGACGAGCGTCCCGTGGCTGGCGTCATGGCTGGTGCCGTAGAAGCCAGGACCTTTCACGTTGCCGGGATCACCGACAACGAACGTTGCGTTGTTGGTGATCGTCTTGCCCGTTTGGTCGAAGCGGATCTCCTCGCTGCATCCTGCGCCGTCGAGCGGCGGGATGAACTTGAGCACGCCGTTGTTGACGAGGTTGTCGGTCACGGTGACGCCACCGCTGAACGTCTTGCATGCCAGCGACACGGACATGTTCGGCCCGATCGTCCCCTTGATGGCGATGTTGCGCAGCACGAACGTGCCGCCACCAACACCGCCGAACGTGACGGCGCCCACGATCCCGGTGATCTCACCGCCTGCCACCGTGCCGGTTCCGGTCTGCAGGTCGGCGTACGGACCGACGAGGTTGAAGGTTCCTCCGGTCGCATCGATCGTGCCGTTGTTGATCAATGTCTGACTGAGGTTGATGACCCCGCCCTGCCCGACGGAGACAACGCCGGTCGGCTCGTTGTGGAACGTGTGCTGGCCGATGCCCGCCGGGATCTCGAAGATCGCCCCATTGGCGACCTCGAACCGGCCCCGGTTGTAGATGTCGGTCGGGCCATTGTTGTCGTTCGTGTAGGCGTGGGTGCCGAGGTCGCCGGCACGGATCGTTCCGTCGTTGATCAGGCTCGCGCCGGTGAGGCTGGTGAGGTACGTGCCGTTGCCGATGTTGGCGGTCTTGCCCGACGGCACACAGATCTCGCCGGAATGCGGAACCCCTCCGGTCCAGTTCAGCGGGTTGTTCCAATCACCGCCCGCGACGGCCCCCGTGAACACGTTCTGCGAGACGCTCGTCCGTCCGCACCCGTTGTCGGCACTTGCCCGGCCGACGCCGATCGGCGTGAACGTGGCCACGGCCGCCGCGCCGAGTGCCACCCCCATCGTGACGGCAAACGGGGCCCGCCGCCTCCCGCGCGCGTGCCCAGTGGATTCCGTCGATCCTGTCATTGCTGTCCCTCTCTGCCGTGCGATGACGAGACGCTAAGAACTCGGCGTCCGTCGAGCGTCCGACGCCCGTGCGCACAAATGCAGAAACCCCTCGTCGCTCGCCTTCGACGCGCGATCAGCACCGGATGAACGCGCGACGGCGATCTCGGCCCTACTCCGTGCGCGCAGCTTCGTCAGTCACGAGTCGTGCTGCGGCCTCCGCGCGCTGTCGGCACAGCTCGCGTTCGGAAAGGTTCTCGGTCAGCGTCGCGGCAAGCTCGAACTCGTCGCGGGCCTCGGCGTGGCGGCCGACCTTGCCGAGCAAGTCGCCGCGGACGCTGTGGATCAGGTGATAGCGATCGAGGATGCCCGTGTCGCGGAGCTGGTCGACGTGGGCCAGGCCGGCATCCGGTCCGAACGCCATCGAGATCGCCACCGCCCGGTTGAGCTCGACGATCGGCGAGGGCATCGCCGCAGCGAGCGTTTCGTACAGCGCGGCGATCTGCACCCAGTCGGTGT
>Ga0075365_10000271_pt1 | contig 17671 bp, 14 predicted proteins | sample EndMetdeltDD1765_FD_71387 | JGI IMG/M metagenome (GOLD analysis project Ga0075365, IMG submission 71387) | Populus endosphere microbial communities from Tennessee, USA - Endosphere MetaG P. deltoides DD176-5 | ecosystem: Host-associated > Plants > Roots > Endosphere | place: USA: Tennessee... | reverse complement strand
CGTCACCAGATCGCCGTCTCAATTGCGGTCGGCGTGCTCGTCGCCGCCCTGACCGGGGTGGTGACGCTGGAGCCGGCACACGCCGTCGACCCGATCGACACACCCATCACAGGGCTGCTCCCGGTCTGTGCCGACAACCTGCACGAGACGATCAGCCAGGACGTGTGGGTGGAGGCCGACGGGACCGACCCGTTCGACGCCGCGCACGAGGGCGGGCTGCGCGACAACTGCGCGTGGCAGAACATGCAGGACCGCTGCAACTCGAGCCTGTGGCCGCGGGCGGCCCAGTTCAAGGCCGAGCCGGACACGGTGTCGATCAGCGACGTGCCGACCACGATCCGGTTCGACGCGATCGGCGGGGCGGCCCCGGGGCCGTTCAACGCGACCCTGCCCGACTGCATGCCGCTGAGCCTGCGAGCCGGCGGCTGTGGCGACAACACCGAGGACCCGACGCCGTACGTCGCCTATCGGCTCGCGAACGGCGCCGGCTTCTTCTCGGGTCGTTGGACGCTGGTCAGCGAGGCCAGCGACAACCCCTACTTCGACATGACCCGCAACACGCTGTCCTGCGCGGACCGCTACCCGAACTGGGACAACGAGCACCAGGGGCTTCCCTGTGACTACGAGCTGCGGTTCGCCACGGCTCCGGGTGGTGCACCTGTCCTGACCTCGGCGATGCAGGTGGTCGTGGGGATCCGGTGGCTCTACGGGGAGAAGACGGCCAACGGCCACACCGGTCAGGAGTACGGCTACACCGCGATGGTGCCGATGCTGTTCACCCCCGGCAGCTCGACCTCGCTGAAGCTGGCCTCGCTGTCGAGCCCCGTGCCCTTCGGCAGCGCCGTGGCTCTGCGGTCGACCGCGGTGGGGCCGCCGGCCGGGACCCAGGTCAACTTCTATCGCCGCGCCGCCAACGGCACCGTGGCGGCGGCCGGCCAGGCCCTGACCGACGCGTCGGGGGTGGCCACGCTCAACGTCACCGCCACCGGCAACGCGGAGTACTGGAGCCGGCTGGTCTCGGGCGGTAGCGAGACCGCGCAGTCCGAGACCCGCGCTCTCACCGTGACCCGCGGTGTGACTCTGGCCGCGAAGAAGAAGGGCAAGTCCAAGTACGAGCTCACCGCCAAGCTCGACCCGGGGACCGGCGCCGGGCAGGTCCAGCTGCAGCGGTTCGACAAGAAGAAAGGCTGGGTGACCGAGAAGACCGGGACCCCGGCCGCCAGCCTGAGCTGGGTCCTCAAACCGCCCAAGGGCAAGTCGGCCTGGCGGGTGCTGCTGCCGGCGAGCGTGGACTTCGCCTCGTCGGTGAGCAACGAGGTCAAGGCCAAGCGCAAGAAGAAGAAATAGACAAACACGACATTTTGTCTCACCATTGAGACATGTCTGCGACTGTGTCGCGTGCTTGGTACCAGCCCGGGGGTGGGCCCGCGTGGGCCAGCCCGTGGGAGATGTACGCCGCGCTGCGCGACCACGACCCGGTCCACCGCGTGGTCCCGGAGACCCGTCCACACGAGGACTACTTCGTGCTGAGCCGGCACGCCGACGTCCTGGCCGCTGCGGTCGACACCGCGACGTACTCCAGCGCCCAGGGGCTGACCGTCGAGTACGGCGAGCTGGAGAAGATCGGGCTGGCCGACAACCCGCCGATGGTGATGCTGGACCCGCCCGAGCACACCGCCTTCCGCAAGCTGGTCTCGCGTGGCTTCACCCCGCGAGCGGTCCGCGAGATCGAGCCCGACGTGCGCGCGTACGTCGCGGAGCGGCTCGACTCCTTCGTCTCCGCGGGCGGCGGCGACATCGTGGTCGACCTGTTCAAGCCGCTGCCGAGCATGGTCGTGGCCCACTACCTCGGGGTGCCGGCCGAGGACCGGGACCGGTTCGACGGCTGGACGGACGCGATCGTGGCCGCCAGCTCCTCTGGCAGTCCCACCGACGCGGCCGACGCGGCGATGGCGATGCTCGGCTACTTCTCCGAGCTGATCGCGCAGCGTCGTGCGGACCCCGACCTGGATCGTCGGGATGACACCGTCTCCCTCTTGGTCGCGGCCGGTGTGGGCGATGACGACGCCGGGCTGCTGAGCATCCTGGGCTACGTCTTCGCGATGGTCACCGGCGGCAACGACACCACGACCGGCGCCCTCGGCGGCGCCGTCCAGCTGCTCGCCGCCCACCCGGAGCAGCGCCAGCTGCTGGTCGCCGAGCCGGGCCTGGTCAAGGGCGCGGTCGAGGAGTTCCTGCGACTCACCTCGCCTGTGCAGGGGCTGGCCCGCACGACCACCCGCGACGTCGAGCTGCACGGCACGACGATCCCGGCCGGGCGCAAGGTGCTGCTCTGCTACGGCGCGGCCAACCGCGACCCGCGCAAGTACGGCGAGGACGCGGACCAGCTCGACGTGCGTCGCAACCCCACGCAGATCCTCACCTTCAGCCAAGGCAGCCACCACTGCATCGGCAACTCCGCCGCCCGGATGATGGCGCGCGTGGCGCTGGAGGAGCTGCTCTCGCGCATCCCCTCGTTCACCGTGGACCTCGACGGGGTCACCTGGGCGCCCGGGCCCTACGTCCGCCGTCCGCTCACCGTCCCCCTGGCGGTGGCATGACGGAGCGGACGGGTTGGCTGGCGGAGGACCGCGGCAAGATGGCGGCCGAGCGGATCCTCGACGCCGCGGGCGATCTGTTCGCCGGCTCGGCCGATCAGGGGGGCGTCGGCTCGGTCGCCATGGGCGATGTCGCGCGCGCCGCCGGATGCTCCCGCGCCACCCTCTACCGCTACTTCGCGGACCGCCACGAGCTGCACGTGGCCTTCGTGCACCGCGAGGCCCGGCGCGTCGGCGGCCTGGTGGCCGCCGACGCCTCTCGGGTCGACGACTCGGACCAGCGGCTGGTGACAGCGGTGCTGTCCGCGCTGCGCCACGTCCGGGAGGCGCCGGCCCTGTCGGCGTGGTTCGCCGGCGGTGACGCGGGCGCCACGGCCGAGCTCGCCCAGTCCTCCCCGGTGATCGAGGGCCTGGGCCACCACGTCACCGAGGACCCGCTCGCGGCTCGCTGGGTGGTGCGGGTGATCGTGTCGCTGTTGATCGCTCCCGGGCGCGACGACGCCGAGGAGCGCGCGATGGTCGAGCGCTTCGTCGTACCGGTGCTCAGCTCTTCGGCTTCGGCTTCGGCTTCTTGACCTTGAACGTCACGACCGCGGGCGAGGGGTCGACGATCCCGAGCGGGCTGGTCGCGGTCACGACGACGGTGTGCTTGCCGTAGGTGAACCTCTTCTTGAACGGCGAGACGCAGGCCGTGGCCGCCTTGCCGTCGACGGCACAGGTGAACGTCGATCCGGCCACCGTGGAGGTGAACCCGATCTTGGCCTTGCGCTTCGAGGACCTCTTCTTGGGCTGCTTGGTGACCGTGACGTCCGGCGCTGGGCATGCGGCCTGGGTCGTCGCCAGCTGTGGGCAGAGGTCCTGCGAGACGTCGCCGAACCCGTCCTTGTCCGCATCCGGCTCCAGGACGGCGCTGACGTTGGGGCGCACGAACCCGATGGGAGAGGCGTTGAGGCTGGGATCGGTCTCCGGGTCGTAGAAGGTCACTCCGGTGCTGTCGCCTGACACCCCCACGACGGAGCAGGCCATGCCGTTGGCCCTGATGGCGAGGCCCACCCGCTGGCCCGCCTTGATCGGGAGCCGCATCGGGAAGGTGTTCGTGGTGCCGAGGGCGACCGTCTGGCGGGCGGAGTGGGCGACGGTGACCTTCTGGGTGGCGCTGATGCCGTCGGAGAACACGACCGCCTGCACCTGACCGGCCACGGCGTTGGCGTTGTGGGAGAAGCTGGTCAGGATGCCGTCGAAGCCGGCCTCGTAGCTCACCGTGCCCGGCCCGGCAGCGAAGGACGCCGCCCCGATGTTGGGACCGCCATTGCACGAGCTCGTCGGACCGGTGGTCTGTCCCAGTGTCACTGCAGGGCCCGCGGCCCGCGCCGACGACGCGTGATCCGGATCCGGCGCGACAGGGCTCGAGCCAGGGCTCACGGCAGCAGCCGCGCCGGGCTGCCCGGCTCCGAGGGACCCGGTGAGGGTGGCCCCGACCAGTGCTGCCGCGGCCAGGAGGGTGATGACTCGTCGCATGGTGGCTCCTTGGGATGGGCTCTCGGGTCAGCCGGTGATGACGACCTTCACTTTGGCGGGCTTGGGGTCGGCGACCCCGGCGGGGCTCACCGCGCGGATCCGGAGCTTGTGGGGGCCGAGGCCGAGCTTCTTCTTGTACGGCGACTTGCACGGCCTGAACTTGTGCCCGTCGAGCTTGCACTCGAACGTCGAGCCCGCGATCGACGAGGTGAACTTGACCTTCACCTTCGGGTTCGCCCGGGACCCCTTGGGCCGCTTCGTGATGGTCGTGTCGGGGCAGGCAGCCTGGAGCTTCTTGGAGGCGGGGCAGGCGTCCTGGGTGATGTCGCCGAAGCCGTCCTTGTCGACGTCCGGCTCGAGCACCGCAGAGATGTTGGGGCGCGGGCTCCCGGGCGACAGCGCGCCGGTCGGGGTGAACGTCGGGTTCACGTCGGGATCGAACGGCGCCGCGGCGGAGGTCACATCGCCGGCCACGCCGCCCTCGGCGCACGCCATCCCGCTCGCGGTGTAGCCGAGGCCCAGCTGTTGCCCGGCCTTGATCGGCACCCGGATCGCGAAGGTGTTGCTGACGTTGGGGACCACGGTCTGCTTGGGGCTGGCGCCCGCCACCGTCTTGCTGCTCCCCGTGCCGGGGCCGAACACGATCGCCCGGACCTGTCCGTTCACGTTGTTGGCGGCGTGGGTGAAGCTGGTCAGCACGCCGTCGCTCCCGGCGGTGTACGTCGCCGCACCGGGACCTTCGGTGGTGAGCAGGACCGCGGCGGGGACCGCGGTGCTGCAGACGAACGCGCCCGGGCCGGCCTGGCCGAGCGAGGTGGCTGCGGCCCGGGCGGCCGGTGCCGGCCGGGAGAGGTCAGCCGTGACAGCGCCAGCGGGGGTGGCTCCGAGCCCGCCCAGGGCCAGGGCCACCGCAGTGGTGATGACGAGCGTGGAGCGCACGGACGGGGACTCCTTCTGCCAGTTGCTGGCGCCACGCTAGCCGCGTGCGGAAGCGCCGGGAATGGACCGGATGAGCCATCGTGACCCACCCGGTGCGTCGCCTCGCTCAGGCTGGCCGCTTGACCTTGAACTTCACCGTCGCGGGTGTGGGGTCGGCGACGCCGACCGGGCCGATCGCGGTGACGGCCACCGAGTGCTTGCCGTAGCCGAACCGCTTCGTGAACGGCGACGTGCACGGCTGGGCGGCCTTGCCGTCCACGGCGCAGGTGAACGTCGAGCCGGGCAGGGTGCTGGTGAACGCGACCTTGGCCCTGCGCTTCGTGGTGCGCTTCTTGGGCGCCTTGGTCACCGCGGTGTCCGGCGTGCACGCAGCCTGGGTCGCCGACGACTGCGGGCACAGGTCCTGCGACACGTCGCCGTGGAGGTCACCGTCCGCGTCCGGCTCGACCACGACGGCGAGGTTCACGCGGTTGGCCATGCTGAGGAAGCCGGGGCCGAAGTCAGAGCTCGTGGCCGGGTCGAAGACGTCGGCGCGTGACTGGTCGACTGCACTGGCCGTGGACGCGCTGCAGTTCATGCCCGCCGCCGCCACATGGATGCCTAGTCGCCAGCCCTGCTGCACCGGGAGCCGGACCGGGAAGGTGTTGCGGACGCCGGGGGTGATGGTCAGTGGGTCCGTCTTGCCCGTGACGGTCCAGTGGTCGGCCAGCGCGCCGGGCACGAAGAAGACGGCCCGGATCTGGCCGCCCACGCCGTTCGCGTTGTAGCTCACGCTGGTCGCCACGCCGTTCGAGGGCACGTCGTAGGTGATGCCGGCGCTCCACGAGGTCTGGACGACGGCGAGTGCCGCGCCGCACGTCCCCGTCGCGATGTTGCCGCTCACCGCGCCCACGGTGACCGGCGTCGCCGCCATCCGCGCGGGCACCTCGGGCGGTGCGGGCGCTGCATCGGTCGAGCCTGCCGGCGCGATGAGCACCACAGCCAGGCAACCGAACAGGACGGCGCGCAACCGCAGCATCCCGGGAGATTACCGCGACCGGCGCGGCGGCCGCCCTCCTCGGCGCCTCAGGGTGCGGCGGCCCGCAGCCTCTCCAGCAGCGGCTCGGCGGCCTCCTCCAAGAACCGGTCCTGGCCCTCGTCACCCACCTGCACCACCGCGACGTCGGTGAAGCCGGCCTCCCAGAACTCGCTGACCGCCTCGACGATCTTGTCGAGGTCCGGGCCGCACGGGATCGAGTCCGCCACGTCGCCGGGGGTGACGAACTGGCTGGCCGAGGAGAACCCTGCCGTCGTGGGCAGGTCAGCGTTGACGTTCCAGCCGCCCCCGAACCACCGGAACTGCGCGTGCGCCCGCTCGGTCGCAGCCTTCTCGTCCGGGTCCCAGCAGATCGGCACCTGACCGATGGCCCGCGCGCCGGCGCCGATCCTCGAGGCGTCCTTGACCTGGTTCCACTCGGAGATCGCGTCGGCCTTCGGCTCGACGGCGATCAGGTCGTCGGCCAGCGGCGCGAACCGCTCGATGCTGCGCTCGCCGGAGACCGCGATCGCGATCCGGACCTGCTCCTCGGGGAGGTCCCAGAGCCGGGACGAGTCGACGGCGTAGTGCTCGCTGCGGTAGGTCACCAGCTCTCCACCGAACAGCTCCCGGATCACCTCGACCGCCTCCTCGAGCATCTCCTGGCGGGTCTCCAGCGCCGGCCAGCCCTCGCCGACGGTGTGCTCGTTGAGGTTCTCCCCGCTGCCGAGCCCTAGGGTGAACCGGCCCTCGGACAGCAGACCCATCGTCGCCGCCTTCTGGGCGACGACGGCGGGGTGGTAGCGCATGGTCGGGCAGGTCACGTAGGTCATCAGCCCGACCCGCTCGGTGGCCTGGGCGACCGCGCCGAGCACGCTCCAGGCGTACGGCGCGTGGCCCTGCTCGGTGAGCCAGGGCGAGTAGTGGTCGCTGCAGACCTCGAAGTCGAAGCCGGCTCGCTCCGCGCCGACGGCGTACTGCACCAGCTCGCGGGGGCCGGACTGCTCGGTCATGAGGGTGTAGCCGAATCGGGTGGTCATGCCCGCCGGTATCCACCGCGCCGGGCAACCGCACCCGTGGGGGCTTGTCTTCCCGGGTCACCGGGCCGCAGGGTTCTGGGATGCGCGCCCGCCCACTCCTCGTCCCGACCGTGATCCTCGCCCTGACGACCGCCTTGGGTGCCGCCGCGCCGGCCGGCGCGGCCCCGAGCTGGGTCGCCCCTGTCACCGTCGCCGGACCCTCGCCCGAGTCTCTCGGCGACCTCGTGCTCGACGTCAACGCCTCCGGTCGGGCACTGCTGGCGTGGAGCGTCACCACAGGTGGCATCGACACGGTGCGAGTGGCCGGGCGGGCCCCCGGGGCCGCGGTCGACGCGAGCCGGTCGCTCTCCGAGAACGAGGGTGTCGCCGGGACCCGGGCCAACGGGCCGGCGGCCGCGCTGGCCGACGACGGCACCGGCCTGGTCGCGTGGCAGGCGAAGAACGGCGCCGAGTGGACCGTGCATTACCGGACCGTCAGCGCTGCGGGCGCGCTCGGTCCGGTCCGGAGCGTCGGCGACCCCGTGGACACGGTGTTCGGGCTGAGCATCGACGTCAGCCGGGCGGGCCAGGTGGCCATCGCCTGGCGGGGCGAGACGTCGCTCTGGGGTGCGGTCGGCACCACGACAACCGGCCTCGGCCCTGCGGAGGAGCTCCAGAGCGGGGGCAACCTCTTCTCGCCAGAACCCGGAGTCGACGACCAGGGCAACGTGGTCTTCGCCTGGGAGCACTACTTCCCGACACCCAACGAGCACTCGCAGGTGGAAACCCGGGTCAAGCCGGCGGGTCAGGTGCTCGGCCCGGTGGTCCCGATCGAAGGTTTGGCGGTGGGCAACTTCGCCCAGGTCCCCAAGGTCGCCGTCGCCCCTGGGGGCACCGCGACGGTGGTCTACGGCTATGTCGCGGGGTCGAACGACCCGCGCGTCCGGTACGCCGTACGCAGCGTGACCGGCAGCTTCGCCGGCGCGGGCTGGGGTTCGAGCGGCTGGGCGTCGGCCGACGGGGTGGCCACCACGGTCGACGGCCACGACGTCGTCGAGCTGCCCGACGGCGGGGCGGTGGCGACGTACGTCGCAGGCGGGTCCTCGGTCATGGCGACGGCCAAGACCGCCACGGGCGCGTTCGGCGGGCACCAGCCGATCTCGCCCCCCGGGGATGTCGCGCGCACTGCGCTGGCGTCCGGCCCCACCGGAGTGGTCGCGGCGGCGTGGTCCGATGGGGGTGTCGACGCGGTGGCAGCGGCGTTGCGGCCGGCCGCGGGAAGCACCTTCGGCGCGGTGGACCTGGACCTGGACTCCGAGCCCTTCGGCAATGTCTCGGACCCGGTGCTCGACGTCGACGACCAGGGCAACGTCTACGAGGCCCACGTCCGTAGCACCTGCACGGTCGCCCAGAGCCCGTGCGTCAGTGGCTACGAGCGCACGGTCCGCTTCACGGCGTACGACGCTGCCGCTCCGGTCCTCGGACCGACGAGCCTCCCTGCGTACGCCGCGGCGAAGCGCCCCGCCGACTTCGTCGCGCTCGCAGAGGACCGGGTCGGGCCGGTGCGCTTCGGGTGGGCCTTCGGCGACGGCGGGGTGGGGCAGGGCGCCACGGTCCCGCACGTGTACAACAAGAAGGGTTCCTACCCGGCCGCCCTGACGGCCAGCGACGCCGCCGGCAACACGGCCTCGCAGACCCGCACGGTCACCGTGCTGGCGCCCGCGCTCAAGGTGAAGCTGAAGGCGAAGTTCGCGACGGGTGGGAAGAGGACCGTGGCGAAGGCACTGACCCTGAAGAAGCTGCTGCCCGGGTCGAAGGTGATCGTGACGTGCAAGGGGAGGGGCTGCCCGTTCGACACCGACAAGGTCACGGCCATCGGGAAGCGGCTCGCGCTGGCTTCACTGCTGGGTGGTGCCGGTCTCAAGAACCTGGTGCGGCTGGAGGTCGAGGTGCGGTCGCCGAGGCCCAAGAAGGCAACCGGCCGCTACTTCTCGTTCGTGGTCCAGGACGGCGCGAAGCCGCTGGCCAGCGATGGTTGTCTGACGCCCAAGGGCCAGCCGTTCGGGTGCTGAGCGCTGGGCTCGCCGGTACGGTCGAGGCATGACGCCTGCGGAGCTGCTGAAGGACGCGTTCGACCGGGTGCTCGAGACCGCCAGCGGCGCGGTGGACGGGCTCACCGACGACCAGCTGGCGGCCCGCCCGGCGCCTGACGCCAACTCGATCGGGTGGCTGGTCTGGCACCTGGCCCGCGTGCAGGACGACCACGTCGCCGACGCGGCGGGCACCGAGCAGGTGTGGACCGCGCAGGACTTCGTCTCGCGGTTCGACCTACCGTTCGACTCCGGAGAGACCGGCTACGGCATGAGCAGCGAGCAGGTCGGCCACGTCCGCGTGGGCGCTGACCTCCTGGCCGACTACCTGGGCGCGGTGCACGAGGCTTCGACGACCTACCTCGCCGGGCTCTCGCCGGAGGACCTCGACCGGGTCGTCGACGAGCGGTGGGACCCGCCGGTCACCCTCGGCGTCCGGCTGGTCAGCGTGCTCAGCGACGACCTCCAACACGCCGGGCAGGCGGCGTTTGCACGCGGGCTGGTCGCCGAGGAGTGAGGCTCACGCCGGCTTCTTGATCTTGAACCTCACCGTGGCGGGGGTCGGGTCAGGCACCCCGAACGCACTCACCGCGGTGACGAGGACGGTGTGCCTGCCGTACCGGTACTTCTTCCGGAACGGCGACGTGCACAGCTTGGTGGGCCTGGCGTTGACCGAGCAGACGAAGGTCGACCCGGGGGTCGTCGAGGAGAACGCGATCTTGGCGGTGCGCTTCGCAGACCTCTTCTTGGGCGCCTTGGTCACCGTGGTGTCCGGCGCTGGGCAGGCTGCCTGGGTCAGCTTCGACCGGGGGCACAGGTCCTGCGAGACGTCGCCGAAACCGTCGCTGTCGGCGTCCGGCTCGAGCACCGCGGACACGTTGGCCCTGACATTGGGGGTCGCAGTTCCCGGCGAGTAGTCGTTGGAGGTGGCGGGGTCGAACAAGTTGGCGTCGACGAGGTCACCGGCGACACCCGCACCCCAGCAGTACATGCCGGACTCATAGTTGGTGATGCCGATCGACAAGCCGGCCGACACGGGGATCCGGGTGAGGAAGGTGTTGACGGTGGTGCCGACGACCGCGCGTGGTTCGTCCTTGGCCACCACTGTCCGATGGTTGGTGGTGGGAGAGGGCCCGAAGATGACCAGGCGCACCTGTCCGGATGCGCCGCTCGCGTAGACCGAGAAGCTGGTGATGACACCTGCGGTCGGCGCCACGTAGCCCGGCGGACCACCGTCGGCGTACTGCGCCACCGTCACGCCCCCCGGAATGCACGAGTGGGGCGAGGTGCTGGCGACCTGACCCAGTGTGACTGCGCCGCCTGCCAGCTTCGCGGCCGGTGGGACCTCGCCCGGGGCTGCGTTCGGGCTGCTGGGCCGCCCTCGCTCATCAGCGGTGGCCGAGGGCATCGTGGCCAGCAGCAGGCTGGCGGCGACGGCAGCGGTGAGGCCGAGGCCCGGAGTGTGCATGGCGGCACGCTAACCGTGCGCAGGTCTTGGGACCAGGACTCAGCTGGGGCGTTTGACCTTGAACGTCACGGTCGCAGGCGCCTGCTCGACGATGCCGGCCGGGCTGGTGGCGGTGACGACGACGGTGTGCCTGCCGTACTTGAACCGCTTCCTGAACGGCGAGGTGCACGGCCTGGCGGGCTTCGCGTCGACCACGCACGTGAACGTCGAGCCGGGCACGGTCGAGGTGAACTTGATCCCGGCCTTGCGCCTCGGGGACTTGGCCTTCGGCGCCTTGGTGACGGTGGTGTCCGGTGCCGGGCAGGCGACCTGCGACAGCTTGGACTCGGGGCAGAGGTCCTGGGTCACGTCTCCGTAGCCGTCTCCGTCGGCGTCGCTCTCGAGGACCGCCGAGACGTTGGGCCGAAATCCCGGGGTCGGGTTCTCCGTCATGTCGGTGTCCGTGTCGGCGTTGAAGCCCTGGTCGCCGCCGAGGACGTCGCCCGCGATGCCGGAGACGAGGGCGCAGGGCAGGCCGGAGACCGAGGTGCCCATGCCCAGCTCCTGTCCGGCCTGCACCGGCACCCGGGCCGGGAAGGTCTTGAGGCCGACCCCGCCGGTGATGGGCTCGAAGGGGCCCTTGGCGACCAGCGTCTTGTGCCCGTCCGCCGGGCCGTCGAGGAAGACCAGGAGTCGGTGCGCCCCGCCCGACGCCGACCCGATCGTGGACCAGCTGGTCAGCACGCCCGCGCTCGGCACGACGTAGCTGGCGCCCCCGCCGGATGCCCCGACCGCGACCGCGAACGGCGCGGTGCCCGTGCAGAGGCCGAGACCGCTGTTGCTCGTCTGGCCGAGCGTGATCGACGTGGCCGCCCGTTGGGACTGTGCCGTCCTGGGCGACCCGACCGACGGGACCTCGCCAGGGCCGGCGTCCGCCGCGACCGGCACCGTTCCCCCGAGGCCGGTACCGAGGAGTGCGACCACCGCAAGGGCGGCCCGGCGTCGTCGGTGGGTCATGGCTGTCTCCTCGCGCGGGCAACTGGTGGCCGCGATGAGGCTAGCGCGTCGCGGGTCCCCGGGTGATCCGGTAGCGCACGAACGCCGGAGCCAGCAGCGCGGCCACCACGGTCCCGACCACGACCAGGACGCCACCACCCGCGGCAGCTGCGGCCGTCCCGACTGCCGCGGCGCTCGCGCCGTGCACGACGTCGGCGATCCGCGGCCCGCCGGCGACCACGACGATGAAGACGCCCTGGAGCCGCCCTCGCATCGCGTCGTCCGCAGCACTCTGGAGCATGCTGGTGCGGAACGCCGCGGACGCCATGTCGGCAGCCCCGCCGATGACGAGCATCAGCAGCGCGACCACCAGCATGGGCGTGCTGGCCAGGTCCGCGAGGCCCACGGCCACGCCGAAGCCCGCCATCGCGGCACCCCACACCAGGATGCACACGATGACCGCGCGGCCCTGGGCCTCGACGCGGGACACCCAGCCGCTGAACACGCCACCAGCCACCGCCCCGGCCGGGATCGCGGCGAACAGCAGCGCGAAGGCCAGCCCGCCGGCCTGGGGGCCGCCGAAGTCCACGTGCGCCATCTCCGGGAAGAGCGCCCGTGGCATCCCGAAGACCATCGCGATGATGTCGACCACGAACGACATCAGCAGCACCGGCTGGTGGCGCAGGTAGGCGAACCCCTCCACCACCGCCTTGATCCCGGGCGTCTGCGCGACAGCGTCGGCGACCGCCAGCGCCGGCAGCCGTACGACGGCGACGAGCGTCGCGAACAGCGTCAGCGTGTCGATCAGATAGAGCCACTCCAGGCCGACCACGGGGATCAGCACCCCGGCCAGCAGCGGGCCGCCGATCGCCCCGGCCTGGAAGACGGTCATGTTGAGGGAGTTCGCTGCCGGCAGCAGCTCCGCCGGCAGGATCTTCGGCAGCACGGCGCTCCGCGTCGGCTGGTTGACCGCGAAGAAGGCCTGCTGGACGGCGAACAGGCCGAGCAGCAGCCACACGTTCGCGCCGCCGAGCGCGGCCTGCAGCCAGAACAGGCCACTGGTCACGATCAGCCCGACCGTGGTGACGGTGAGGATCGTCCGCCGGTCGAAGACGTCCGCCAGCGCGCCGCCGTACAGCCCGAAGACGATCAGCGGCACCAGCCCGAAGACGCCGGTCAGCCCGACGTACGCCGACGACCCGGTGTCGGCGTAGATCTGCGCCGGCACCGCGACGACGGTGAGCTGGGCTCCGACGACGGTGACGATGTTGGCGAGCCACAGCCGGCGGAAGTGCTCCTCCTGGAGGGGCCGGGTGTCCGCCACCAGGCTCCGCAGGTCCACCACGACACCAGTGTCCGGCCTGCGGCGACGAGTCGTGACCTCGGCCCCCGTGCGACGGTCACCGCCGTCCGCGGCCTTCCCCGCCTACGATCCTCGCGTGAGCGTGGACGCCAAGCCCCCGAAGGAGTCGACCGACCTCGCCCACTGGGTGATCCGGGTGGCCGGCGCCCTCTATGCGCTGGGTGTGCTGCTGCTGGCTGTCGCGGTCTACGTCCCCCCGCCCGGCTTCCTCGACGCCTACCGCGACCCCGAGGCGTGGTGGCCGATCGCCGTCACGCTGGGGGCCGGAGTGGCCGCGTTCGGGACCTGGCGCTGGGTCAACCGGCGCAACAGCCGACCGTTCGCCGTGGTGCTGCTCGGGCTCGGCATCGCGACCGTGCTGGTGCTGGCCTCGGCGTCGTACGGGCGCTGCCCGGAGGGCGAGCTCAGCACGTTCTGGAACGTCGTCTCGCGGGTGGTCGGCCTGGTGACCAACAACTACGCGGTCGACATGTTCGACGACAAGGGCTGCCGGGCCGACGGGGTCCCGCTCGCGCTCCAGTTCGCCCGGCTGGCGCAGCTGATCGTGCTGCTGGTCGCGGCCACCAGCGCGGTGACCGCGCTGCTGCGCAACCAGGTGGACAGGATCGTGGTGCGGTGGTCACCGCGGCTCTCACTCGTCCTCGGCGCGGACCCCACCTCGGCACCGCTACTGACCGCCCTGACCGTTGACGCCGAGCGCTACACGCTGGCCGCGGTGACGTCGGACCCGCTGGCGCCCTGGGTGGGACAGGCCCGGGCGGCGGGCTGGCGGATCGTGGTGACCGACCCGCGCAACCTCGAGTCGGTGACCCGGCTGCTGGCCAGGCCGCGGCGGCGGCACGCCCTGCACCGGCTGGCGGTCCTGTCCGCGGACAGCACCGAGGCCCAGCGGCTGATGACCCTGATGCAGGAGGCGGTTGACGACCGCAAGCCGGTGACAGGCAGCGACGTCGTCAGGGTGCTGCTCCGGATCGACGAGGCCTGGCAGGCCGAGGACTGCCGGCGCCGCTACCTGAGCCGGATCCCGAAGTGGATCGTGGACACGATCAGCGAGAACGAGGTCACGGCACGGCTCCTCGTCGACGACGTCCTCGCGCGCGGTGTCGACCACGTGCTGCTGACCGGCCAGTCCGACTTCACCTTCGCCGTCGTGGCGGAGCTCGCCCAGCGTGGCCGCGAGGACGCCCTCGTCGCCCGGGTCGGGCGGACGAACATCCCCTCAGTGACCATCGTCGGGCCGAACGCCGACGAGGTCCTCGAGGAGCACGCGCTGGCCCAGGGCCGGTTCGGCAACACCCAGCTCGACCGGGTCCACGCGGAGACGGACCGGGAGGTGGACGACGTGGTCCGCGACGCCGTCCAGGAGCACCGAGCCTCGGCGCTGGTCTTCAGCGGTGACGTCAGCGTGGCCGACCAGCGGCTCGCGTCCCGCCTCGGCGCGTCCTACCCGGAGCTGCTCGTCTACTCCCGGCACACCGAGGTCTCCGGGCTCGGCGGTGAGCCGCTGCTCGCGCAGGTGCGCGCGTTCGGCTCGACGCTGGACGCCGGCCAGGGCCGCCCCGTGGACAGCTGGGAGCGGATCGCGCGACTGGTGCACGAGGACTACGTGCATGCCTACCCCGACCCGGACGACCCCGCGCGCAAGCCGTGGGACCAGCTCGAGCCGTTCTACCGCGAGTCCAACGTGCGCCAGGTGCTCACCGTGCTCGGCTCCGCGGTCGCCGTCGGCCGCAGCTGGGGGGCGAGCGCGGAGACCGCCGCACCGCCCAGCCCGGAGCAGCTCGACGGGATGGCCCGCCGGGAGCACGAGTCGTGGCTCGAGCACCACCAGCAGAACCGCTGGACCTGGGGCTCGTCCCGGGACCGGACCGCGAAGACGCACCCGGACCTGCTGCCGTGGGACCAGCTGTCCGACAAGAGCCGGGACAAGACCCGCAAGGGAGTCGTCGAGAGCCTGGCCCTGCTGGAGACGCTCGGCTACCGCTCCTTCGACGACCCCTACGCCACGTGGGTGCGGTTCCGCCGCCGCGGCGAGGTCACCGCCGTACGCCGCGACGAGGCCTGGACCTGGACGACGGCGGACGGCACCGTGCTGCACGGCCAGGCCGGCGACTGGGAGGTCAGCGGTGACGACGGGGCGACCCGGTCGGTGGCCGCGTCGATCTTCGAGCGGACCCACGAGCCGCTGGCCGGCGACCGCTGGCGCCGGGTGGGCGAGATCCGCGGCCGGCTGGCCCGGCCGGGCGAGGTGGTGCACAGCCTCGAGGGGGACCTGACCGCGCGTCCGGGGCAGTGGGTGCTGCACGGCGTCGCAGGCGAGGAGTGGGTCGTCTCCGCCGAGCACCTCGAGCAGTCCTACGACCGGGTCGACGTCGTCCTGCCCTAGGAAGGCAAGCGGAACCTTCCGCCCGCCTGCGGGTTCACAGGAACCTCGATCCGTGATGGGTTCTTCGGGATGCGTTTCATTCTCGGGACACGCAGTGATGGTGGTCGTCGCCTCGGATCGCAACTCGGTCCGGGCGTCAGTCGACTCGACGCTGCGCTGACGACCCTCGGGGCTCTCGGGCCCGGACGGGTCGCCGGCGTGGCCGGCAGCTCCCGACCCGCATCCGTCGTCGCGCGGGGCAACCCCCTGCCCTCGACGTACAAGGGCCGTGCCACTCGGGGCACGCGCTCTCCGGGTCGGGCGTGTTCCCGGCCGAGTCGAACACAACGAGGAGTTCTGTCATGAGAGTCACTCGCCCGGGTCAGGTGTTCCTGGCCGCGACCGCACTGGTCGTCGCCGGTCTGGCCTTCACGCCCGCGACCGCGTCGTCGAGCGACACCGGAGGCAGCAGCAGCGCCGCTCGGGAGAAGCCGCCGACGTGGCAGCAGTTCAAGGCGGACACCTACCGGGACGTCGACGGCCAGTGGATCGTGAACGGCGACGAGCCGATCGCGACCGAGGCCAAGCTGCACGCCTACTACGACAAGATGATGGGCAAGAAGGACAGCAACAGCACCAGCCTCGTCGTCAACCAGGACGGCGGCGACGACATCTGGAGCTCCAGCCAGGTCGGCAACCTGACCTACTGCGTCAGCGACGACTTCGGCTCCATGAAGTCGACGGTCGTCAACGCGATGGCCGGCGGCGCGGCCCTCTGGGAGGGCGCCTCCTCGGCGATCGACTTCGTCTACGACTCCTCGCAGGACAGCAACTGCTGGACCGGCAACAACTCTGTGCTGTTCTCGGTCGAGCCTGTCGTCACCGACGAGTACATCGCTCGCGCGTTCTTCCCGAGCAGTGCTGACTCGGAGATGAACATCCTGGTCGCCGACTCGCTCACGACCTCCGGCTGGTCGCCCAGCAACATCCTCGGCCACGAGATGGGCCACACCCTGGGCTTCCGGCACGAGCACACCCGGCCCGAGGCCGGCACCTGCTTCGAGGACAACAACTGGCGGCCGCTGACGCCGTACGACTCGGCGTCGATCATGCACTACCCCCAGTGCAACGGCACCTCGGACGACCTGTCCTTCAGCGGGTACGACGCACAGGGCACGGCGTCGATCTACGGATCCTGACCCCAGCCCTTGAAGGACAGCCTCTGACGGCGGCCCGGCAGCGCGCGCTGCCGGGCCGTCGCGGGTCCAACGTTGGTTTGCGCTAACACAGCGCCGAAGTTAGTTAGTGCTAACCAACCGGCCACCGCGGGGGACGCGTCAGCCGATCCCAGCAGCCTTGTCAAGCTCCTGCAGCAGGTCGTGCGCGGCCAGCTCGACCGCCTTGTGCCGCCACTCGGCGGCCCGATAGACGCAGGCGATGAGGCCGGTGCGGTGCACCCGACGCAGGTCGCCGTAGCCGAACGCGTAGCGGGCCTTGGTCTCGTCGTTGGCGCCCTCGGTCAGGCCGAGGTGCCAGCCGGCGTACTCCTCCCAGGAGTGCCGCTCGAGGTAGGCGTTCTCGTCGTCGGCGCGGGGCTGCGACTCGCCCCAGTCCGAGTCGAGCACGTACTGCCTGGCCGCGATCAGCTCGCGGCACCGGCTCACAGCGGCGTCGTTGACGGAGTAGCTGGCCATCGCGCGGGCCTCCTCAGGCCGGAACGGGCTGGTCGTCCTCTCGGGGGCCGAAGATGCACAGCTCGTCGAGCTCCTCGGCCGACAGGCCGGTACCCCACCCGAGCATCTGGGCGCGGGACCGCCGCGAGAAGAGCCCGCGAAACAGCTCGTAGGGCGGCACGCGGTCGGTCGGGCCGGGGCCCGGGTCGAGCGCCTCGACGATCGGCAGCCACAGGTGCTCGGGCATCGGCGGCAGGTCCAGCGCCTCGTGCAGGTCGGCGTGGTGGACGGCCAGGTTCCAGACCGAGGCCGGGCGCGGGTTGTCGACGACCGACTCCACGATCGCGTCCTGGCGCGACCGCAGCTCGTCGAGCAGGTCGGCCACCGGCAGCTGGGCTCGTTCGCTCACGTGCCGAGACGTCCACGCCGGGCCAGGAGCACCGTCCATCCGGCCGGTCACCATGTCGCTCGCCACCCCGGCGAGGTGGGCCAGGACCTCGTGCACGGTCCACACCGGTGTCGCCGGCACCGTCGTCGCCAGCTGCTCGTCGTCGAGCGTCGTCGCCAGCCCGGACACCGCGTCGACGTGGTCGACGTAGAGCGCTCCCCAGTCGGTCACCCCGCGACCGTAGCCCGGACCGGTCCGGGC
>Ga0075365_10000270_pt1 | contig 17782 bp, 19 predicted proteins | sample EndMetdeltDD1765_FD_71387 | JGI IMG/M metagenome (GOLD analysis project Ga0075365, IMG submission 71387) | Populus endosphere microbial communities from Tennessee, USA - Endosphere MetaG P. deltoides DD176-5 | ecosystem: Host-associated > Plants > Roots > Endosphere | place: USA: Tennessee... | reverse complement strand
CGATCGAGGTGCCGAGCAGATAGACGCCCTCATAGACGGCATTGGCGCGGAACATCGGGAAGACGAAGTCCTTGACGAACTCTTCGCGAACGTCCTCGATGTAGATTTCCTTGATGCCGAGCATCTCGGCTTTCTTGCGCGCCGGCTCCAGCTCTTCGCCCTGACCGAGATCGGCCGTGAATGTCACGACCTCTGCACCGAGTTCGGTCTGCAGCCACTTCAGGATGATCGAGGTGTCGAGGCCGCCGGAATAGGCGAGGACAACTTTCTTTACGTCTTTGTGCGATGCCATGATGATGAGGTCCGTTGCAAAAGGGCAGCGGCAAGCCCGCCAAGCCCGGTATGGCTGGGCACTTTTAGCGAGATCGGCGCAGGACGCAAGGGCAACGGCGACCACGGGCGGCGCGGATATTGTTTGACAGGCCGAAAGCGCAACCCATATCTGCCAGCGTCCGCACAATGCTGAGGAGTGGCTGGCCGTGACGAAAATCCAAGACATCATCAAGAAATCCAATGTCGCTGTCATCACCGGCGGTGCTTCCGGCATCGGGCTTGCCGCGGCGAAACACTTTGCCCGGGTGGGCATGAGCGTCGCCATTGCCGATCTAGGCGGCGACCGGCTTGCGGAGGCGGCAAAGGAACTGAAATCGATCTCCGGCGAAGAGAACGTGCTCGCCGTTGAAACCGACGTTGCGCAGAAGGACTCGCTGGAAGCGCTCGAGCGGACGGTGATCCAGCGCTTCGGCCGAGTGCATATTCTCATGAACAATGCCGGCATCGGCCCCGAGACGTCGATTTTCAGCGCCCAGGCCGATTGGGACAGCATCGTCGGCGTCAACTTGCTTGGCGTCATCAATGGAACGCGGACCTTCGGCCAGCATATGCTCTCGCACGGCGAACCCGGTCTTATCATCAACACCGGTTCCAAGCAGGGCATTACCACGCCGCCCGGCAATCCGGCCTACAACGTCTCGAAGGCCGGCGTGAAGGTGTTCACCGAAGCGCTCGAGCATGAATTGCGCAACACCGAAGGCTCGAAGATCTCTGCCCATTTGCTGATTCCCGGCTTCGTCTTCACCGGCCTCACCAAGGGCGATCGTGCCGAAAAGCCGGCCGCCGCATGGACTCCCGAACAGACGGTCAACTTCATGATCGAAAGCCTGGAACGTGGCGACTTCTATATCCTCTGCCCGGACAACGACGTCGCCCGCGCGGTGGACGAACGCCGCATGGCCTGGGCGATGGGTGACATCATCGAGAACCGCCCGCCGCTGTCGCGCTGGCACAAGGATTATGCCGACAAATTCAAGGCCTATCTCGAGCGGCAGGAATAGGTCGTATTAGAAGGTTTGATTAGACATTTTCTGGAAGCCGGGTAAAAACGGTCGACGTTTTCCGGCTTTCAGAGTGTACCCATGGACTTCCTGCCCAGCTTTCCGACGCTTCTTGCCTTCGCAGCCGCGACCCTTCTGCTTGCTGCGACGCCTGGCCCCGACATGACTCTGTCAATCAGCCGCGCGCTGGCGCAGGGCAAGAAGGCGGCACTGTTCGTCGTCCTCGGCACGAGCCTCGGCATCGTGGTCCACACCATGCTGGTCGCCTTCGGTGTTTCGGCGCTGATTACAGCTTCGCCGACGGCCTTCCTGATCCTGAAGACCGGCGGTGCCGCCTACCTGCTCTGGCTTGCCGTCCAGGCGATCCGCTATGGCTCGAAGTTTTCGGTAAACAAGGTGGAAGCCTCAAAGGGCACGCCGCTTGCCAATATTTCCTCGGGCTTCTGGGTCAACCTCCTGAACCCCAAGGTCATCATCTTCTTCATGACCTTCCTGCCGCAGTTCGTCAGCGCCGGCGACCCGGCGGTGACGCAGAAGCTACTGTTTCTCGGCTTCTGCTTCATCGTGATCGGCATGCCGGTGAACGCTGCCGTCGTCTTCGCGGCCGACTGGCTGGCCGGATGGCTGCAGGGCAACAAGAAGATTCTGCGCGGCATGGATCTTACCTTCGCCGGCGTCTTCTCCGTCTTCGCGGCAAAAATCCTGCTGACCCAGGCGCGCTGATCCGGTAACCGGATCAGCCGATCAGCAGCGCATCGTCATCCAAGGTCTGGCCGCGCATCTTGCGGAACATGGCAATCAAGTCTTCGACCTGCAGCGTCTTGCGGCTGTCGCCGCTGACGTCGAGAACGATCTCGCCACCATGCAGCATGATCGTGCGGTGCCCATAGTCGAGCGCTTGACGCATGGAGTGGGTGACCATCAACGTCGTCAGCTTGCGCTCCGAAACGATTTTCTGCGTGAGGCCCATCACGAACTCGGCCATGCCAGGATCGAGCGCCGCCGTATGCTCGTCGAGCAGCAGCACTTCGGAACCGGCAAGTGTCGCCATGACCAGCGACACCGCCTGCCGCTGGCCGCCGGAAAGCAAATCCATGCGATCCCGCATCCGGTTCTCGAGTCCGAGATTAAGTTCGCTGATACGCTCGCGGAAAAGCTCGCGCCGTTTCGGACCCAGCGCCGAGGCGAGACCACGCTGCTCACCACGACGCGCCGCAAGCGCAAGATTTTCCTCGATCGAAAGCGAGCCGCAACTTCCCGTCAGCGGATCCTGGAAGACGCGGGCGACGAGGCCGGCGCGGGCAGCCGTGGACTTGCGCGTGACATCGGCATGGCCGATCAGCACCTGGCCTTCGCTGGCAAGCACATCGCCGGCAAGCACGCCGAGAAGCGTCGACTTGCCCGCGCCGTTCGAACCGATGACGGTGACGAACGAGCCTTCCTCAATCGTCAGGCTGACACCGTTCAGCGCCTGCTTTTGCATCGGCGTACCCTTGCCGAAGACGACCTTGATATCCTTGAGTGTAATCACGATGCCGTACCTCCGCGGCGAAGGCGGGGAAGAATGAGCGCGATCGTCACCAGCACCGCCGTCACGAAATTAAGGTCCGAAGCCTGCAACCCGATAACGTCAGTCGAGAGCGCGAGCTGGATGGCGATACGATAGAGGATCGAGCCGAGCACGCAGCCGATCAAGGCGATCAGCAGCCCGCGCCGGCCGAGCAGCGTTTCGCCGATGATGACGGCCGCGAGGCCGACAACGATCGTACCAACACCCGAGGTGACATCGGCAAAGCCGTTCGTCTGCGCAAACAGTGCGCCGCCGAAAGCGACCAGCGCGTTGGAGATCGCCATGCCGAGATAGATCTGGCGGCTCGTGTCCACACCCTGCGCGCGGGCCATACGGGGATTGGCACCGGTCGCGCGCATCGCCAGACCCGAGTCGCTTTCCAGAAAGCGCCAGACGAGGATCACGGCGACAACGACGAGGACGCCAACGAAGAGCGGGCGAACGTAGAAATCACGCAGCCCGTGACCGAAGAACGGGCTGATCATCGTATCCGCATTGATCAGCGCGACGTTCGGCTTGCCCATCACACGCAGGTTGACCGAGAAGAGCGCGATCATCGTGAGGATCGACGCCAGCAGGTTGAGGATCTTGAACCGTACATTGAGCATCGCGGTAACAATACCGGCCGCAGCCCCCGCGACCATGGCAATGAGCGCAGCAAGCCAGGCATTGACTCCCGCAATGATGAGAACCGCCGTTACCGCAGCGCCCAGCGGGAAGGAGCCGTCAACCGTCAGATCAGGAAAATCCAGCACACGAAATGCGAGGTACACGCCGAGCGCTACGAAGGCATAGACCAACCCCAGCTCCACAGCTCCCCAGAATGCGATCTGACTCAAGGCTCTTGCCCTCTCTTCTGACTCGTCCCGACTGTTACGGGACCCAGGCTTTTAATACCATCAGCCGCCCCCGCGTAAAACGGGAGCGGCTGGACGGCAGGTTTCTCAAAAATACGCGGCGATCAGTCGATCGTCTTCGTCGCGCGCTTCAAGACGCTTTCCGGCAGCGTCACGCCCATCTTCGTGGCAGCGCCCTTATTGACCACCAGATCGCTACCAGCGGCAACCTTTACCGGAATATCGCCCGGGTTTTCGCCCTTAAGGATACGAACGACGATTTCGCCGGTCTGCTTGCCGACATCGTAATAATTGAAGCCGAGCGCAGCGATTGCACCGCGCGAGACGGAGTCCGTATCCGCAGTGAAGAGCGGCAGCTTGCTTTCTTCGGCAACGGCGACGGCACCTTCGAGCGCGGAAATGATTGTATTGTCGGTCGGGATGTAGATGGCATCGGCACGGCCGACGAGCGCGCGGGCCGCACCCTGCACCTCCGCGGACTTGGTGGCAGCCGACTCGACAACCTTCAGGCCGGCCTTCTCGGCTTCCGTCTTCAGAACGGCGAGCAGCGACACCGAGTTGGCTTCGCCTGAGTTGTAGAGGTAGCCGATCGTTTTAACGTTCGGCAGGATTTCCTTGATGAGCGCAAGGTGCTCGGCAACCGGCGACATGTCGGACAGGCCGGTAACGTTGCCACCCGGCTTCTCCATGTCCTTGACGAGCTGCGCGCCGAGCGGATCGGATACAGCGGTGAACACCACCGGGATGTCACGTGTTGCGGAAACGACAGCCTGTGCGGAAGGCGTGGAGATCGGCACGATGACGTTAGGGCCTTCGCCGGCGAACTGGCGGGCGATCTGTGCTGCGGTTGCCGGATTACCCTGGGCAGACTCGAACATGAACTTCAGGTTCTCGCCTTCCTTGTAGCCTGCCGCCGTCAGCACATCGAGGACACCTTTGCGTGCGGCGTCGAGTGCCGGATGCTCGACGATGGCCGTGACTGCGACGGTCACATCTTCGGCCTTGGCAGGCAGAGTCAAGGCCAGCGTCGCCGCGACAGCAAGCAAAATGGAACGCATTGGGTATCCTCCTGATATGATTTTGGCCTGCTTCTAGGAAAAGCAGGCCATGAAATCAATCATTAGAAAACACTGAACGGATCAAACTTGCTGATCAGTCGTCCGCGCCGTGATTGGCGATCATCATCGCTTCGAAGGCCAATCGTTCGGTCTTGCGCATCCGCTCCGAGTCCGACTTCAGCTGGCCGCAGGCTGCGAGAATGTCGCGGCCGCGCGGCGTCCGGATCGGCGAGGCATAGCCGGCGGAGTTGATGAAATCGGCAAACTTCTCGATCTGCGCCCAGTCCGAACACTGGTAATTGGTGCCCGGCCACGGATTGAACGGAATGAGGTTGATCTTCGCCGGCACGCCCTTCAGCAGCTGAACGAGACCCTTGGCATCCTCCAGGCTATCGTTGACGTCCTTGAGCATCACATATTCGAAGGTGATGCGACGGGCGTTCGACAAGCCAGGATACTTCCGGCAGGCGTCCATCAGTTCCTTCAGCGGGTATTTCTTGTTGATCGGCACCAGGATGTCGCGCAGGTCGTCGCGCACGGCGTGCAGCGAAATTGCCAGCATCACGCCAATTTCATCGCCAGTGCGGAAGATTTCAGGCACGACGCCTGACGTCGACAGCGTGACGCGGCGCTTGGAGAGCGACAGGCCGTCGCCATCGGTGGCGATCAGCAACGCCTGCTTCACGGCATCGAAATTGTAGAGCGGCTCACCCATGCCCATCATCACGATGTTGCTGACCTTGCGGCCTTCCGCTGGCATGATGGTACCTTGCGGCGCCTCGCGGTCCGGGAAGTCACCGAGCCGATCGCGAGCCAGCAGAAGCTGCGAGAGAATTTCTTCCGCCGTCAAGTTGCGCACCAGACGTTGCGTTCCGGTATGACAGAAGGAACAGGTCAGCGTGCAGCCCACCTGGCTTGAGATGCAAAGCGTCCCACGACCCTCTTCCGGAATATAGACGGCCTCGATCTCAACCGGACGCCCCGCGCCGCGCGCCGGGAAACGCAGCAGCCACTTGCGGGTGCCGTCGTTGGAAACCTGCTCCTCGACAATTTCAGGACGCGCGATGGTGAAATGCTGCTTCAGCATCTCGCGCATGTCCTTGGCGACATTCGTCATGTGATCGAAATCGGAGACGCCGCGCACGTAGATCCAGTTCCAGAGCTGGGCGACGCGCATCTTGATCTGCTTGTCCGGCACGCCTCTTTCGCGCAGCCCAGCACCCATCTCCTCGCGGCTGAGGCCGATCAGCGAGGGCTTCAGCCCAGCATCAGCACCGCTGATCGCAGCACCCAAAGGCTTGGTAACGGTCATCGCATCCATGACGGACATAGTCTCTAATCCCGAATTCAACATGCTACCGTCCCGGAAAGCCGGATGACTTGCGGGTACGAAGGGCATGGTGGCAGAAATTGAATGCGGAGCATACGGCAAGGACCGCGATCTATCCGCTGTTGCGCGGGCCTTTAGCATCATTTTTGCCGCGCGTCACTATAGATGGAAAACGACAAAAGCCGGCGCAAGGCCGGCCTTTGAATTCAAAGAACAATCCCGAACCGCCTATTTGCAGCCTTCGACCTGCTTCAGCGCGGCGGAAATGCCGGAAAGCGAATAGCTGTAGGAGGTCGAAGTACCCTTGCGCGATGTCGCGTTGACGGTCATCGCGTGGCCGCTCTTCATGGCCGCGACGAGCGCCGGCTCCTGAGCTGCATTCTCGACCCAGCCGGCCTTGTCCTTGGTGAACATCACGAAGGTCTTGTTGTCGATGACAACATCGATCTTCGAGTTTTCCTTGACGGTGTAACCCATCATCGCTTGCGGCTCGTAGGAAATGTTCTGGCCGGGGCGCTGCGAAACGATGAAGAAGTTATCACCGTGATCGATGCCGGCTGGCTTCTTTTCCGTCGGCACGGACAGAACGTAGCAGACGGTGTTCGCGCCGGACTTGTAGGAGTAAGCGCCCCAAGCCTGGAACTGCTGTATGCGTGTCGGCGCTGTCGAAGCCGGCGTTGCCTGCTGCTGCGGTGCCTGCGCCGCAGGCTGCGACTTCCTGGTCTGAGCGGATGCAATGCCGGCGCCGGCTAGAGCGAGGGAAAGGGCGATTGCGGTACTTCTAAGAAACATGGATATCCTGCCGGTTCTTGCGATTCGAGCCCGAAGCGAACGGGCGGCGCATAATCACGATCTGCTTTATTTTGACTTAATTCAGGTTACCAAAGCGTCAACAGGGACTGCGAGAAGTCCCTGCCTGTGCCATTTTCGCCCAAGTGTCAACGTCGGGCGCTGGCGCCTCGCCCGTGATGACGTGATACCGCGTGCGCACACAGACCATCGTCATGAATGAATTTAAGACATAAAGATTCAGGCAAGAGTTTGACCTTTTGAGAAACCGTTGTACGTCAATAAGCATTAGAAATCCGTTGGAGAATTCGCCGGGTTAGGGGACTTTGGACGGGACATGAATGCCGAGGAGAAACAGCGCTTCGCCGACCTCGCCAGGGCCGTTGCGGACCGCCGTGACCAAGAGGCATTCGCCGTGCTGTTCGATTACTTCGCGCCGCGCCTCAAATCCTGGTTACTGCGCCAAAGGATGGCTAGCAGCGAGGCAGAAGAACTCGTTCAGGAAGTGATGATCGTGCTCTGGCATAAGGCTGAGCTCTACGACGCGGCGAGATCATCGCTGTCGACCTGGCTGTTTCGCATCGCCCGCAATCGCCGGATCGATCTTCAGCGCCGCGCGAGGACCCGCATCCTGGATGGTGCAGACCCGGCATTGCAACCGGTCGCCGAAGTTGCCGCCGACGAAATTCTCGCCAACGACGATCGAGACGCCCATGTGCGCAAAGCCGTCAGCCAGCTCCCCGAAGAGCAACGCGAAATGCTCCGCGCCGCGTTCTTTCTCGGCCAATCCCATTCGCAGATTGCTGAGGCGACGGGCTTGCCGCTCGGCACCGTAAAGTCCCGTATCCGGCTTGCCTTCGGAAAGCTCCGGAAGGCTCTTGAGGCTGAAAGCGCCTGACGCGGCTAGATCGTCTTCATGCCTTCAGGCTTGTCGGCGAGCGCACGGTCCGCTGCCTCATAGTGCCTCGGCTGCAGGTGCCTGCTGACCATTGCGAAGGCGGCGGAGAGGACTGCCACGTCGTCCGAAAACCCGATCACGGCAAAAACATCAGGGATCATATCGATTGGCATGACGAAATAAGCAAGCGCAGCCAGAAGCACGCCGCGCACCCTTGTCGGCGTCTGCGGATCCATCGCGCAGTAGAATGCGGCGACGACATCGCGCGCGAAGGGAATCTGCCGCACGGCCTTCTTGAAGGTCGGCCAGAATTTCTTGCGCACAGTCTGTTCGCGCCGGCTCTGCGTATCATCGTCGCCCGGCAGAAGGATCTCACCGAATTTGACGTCGTCCATCCCGATTGGTCCTTTCGTTCACGCGCACATATGTGATGGCTGTACCGGATTCAATCAAGCCGGCGTGCTGCCGCCTTCTCCATCGCTGCCGCCAGCCGGAAGTCAAGCTCGGTCAGGCCGCCGGCATCATGGGTGTTGAGTTTCACCTCGACGCGCGAATAGACATTGAACCATTCCGGATGATGATTGAGCCGTTCTGCCGCAAGCGCCGCTTCCGTCATGAAGCCGAAAGCCTCGACGAAATTGCGAAACTTGAAGCTTCGCGATATCGACGTGCCAGTGTCATTGAGCGACCAGCCGTCAAGCTTGGCAAGTTCGGCGGCGATGGCTTGCCGTTCCAGTTTTTCCCGTTTCATGCGATTGTCCCTCCTCTTTCCATCATGGACCACAGATGAAACGCATTAGCATCCTGTTTGTTTGCATGGGCAATATCTGCCGTTCTCCCCTTGCCGAGGGTATCTTCTCGCATCTTGTCGACGCGGCTGGTCTTGCTGATTGTTTCGAAATCGATTCGGCCGGCACCGGTGGCTGGCACGAGGGCGAGCATCCGGATCGGCGTTCGATCGCAACGGCCAGAGGTCACGGGATAGACATCTCCCGACAACGCGCCCGTCGGATAACGACGGAGGATTTCAGCCATTTCGACCTGATACTCGCGATGGATCGCGCAAATATCGTCGAACTGCATCGGATGCGCCCGGAAGCCACAAACATCCGCCTGTTCGGCGAGTTTGCGCTCGAAACCGGCGAGGATATACCCGACCCATACTACGGCAGCAGGGACGAGTTCGAACTTGTCTACGCTAGGCTCTTTACCGGCTGCAGGAAGCTGCTGGAGGCGCTGGGCACAGACAATGCCTCGTGGAGCGGGAAGACCTCTTCCGTCAGGTAAGGCCCGCCGCCAACCGATTCCCTCGATGACAGCAGGACGAAGCGGGGAACAGTGAAGGCCGAGGTCTGAAAGTTGCCGCGGCCAGCGAGGTAATGCACCACATCATCGACCCGCGACGATTTCAGCCGCGCCAGCGTGACATGCGGCGTGAACTTGCGAGGATCCGGCGGCAATCCGATGCGCTGGCAGATCCGCTCGATTTCCGCTTGAAGCGCATACATCTCCGGCGAAGGCGAGACGCCGGCCCAGACCGAATGCGGCTTCTTGGATCCGAATGCGCCGATACCATCAAGGCGGATCTGGAATTCGGGGCGGTCGATGCGGTCAAGCCGATCGACAATTTCGTCTGCCGTCCGTCCATCGACATCGCCGATGAACCGCAAAGTGATGTGGTAATTTTCCACATCAATCCATCTTGCACCAGGGAGACCACCGCGCAGCAATGAGAGGCTCATCGCGACATTGCGCGGAATTTCGAGGGCGGTAAACAGTCTCGGCATAACGAGCACTCCCCGAATCTATTGCAGGTGCTCACACGGAATCACGCATTGGGCACCTGTGCAAGCCCCTAATTCTTCACAGTAGAAATCGTTCCCAAGAATTGCGTGATAGCCGGCTCCATCTTTTCGACCATCACATCGACCCCCTTGCTGTTGGGGTGCATCCCATCTTCGAGCTTCAAACCAGCCGCAAGGGCGACGCCGTCGAGAAAGAAGGGATAGAGCGCAACACCATGTTTTTGCGCGAGTTTCGGGTAGATCGCATTGAAGCGTGCGGCATAGTCGCCACCCATGTTCGGCGGCGCCAGTATACCGACAAGAAGAACGGCAATGCCGCGTTCCTTTAGCCGGACAATCATCTGGTCGAGATTCTTTTCACTTTCTTCGGGAGGGATGCCACGCAGTGCATCATTGCCGCCGAGTTCGAGAATTACGCCATCGGTACCGTCGGGAACCGACCAATCGATTCGTGCAAGACCGCCGGTCGTCGTGTCCCCGGAGACCCCCGCATTGGCGATCGATATATCGACCCCTTTGGCTTTCAGAGCTGCTTGCAGTTTTTCTGGAAACCCGTCGCCGGGAGGAAGCTGGTAGCCTGCCATCAGGCTGTCCCCAAAGCCGACAAGGCTGATTGTCCTTGCATTGGCTGTGACTGAGAACATCAGCGAGGCAACAATGACGGCGATGTGAAGGCCGGCAACTTTAAATCTCATTCCGCTTTCCCTAGATTGGCAAGACGATCGGCATCTATATAGGGCGAATACTGTTGGCAAAAACCATCATCGAGTTGAAGCGCGCCGATTTGACGCTTGGCAGCGCCGCCGCCTCCGTCCATGTGCTGAAAGGCATCGATCTGACGATTGCCGCCGGGGAGTCGGTCGGCATCGTAGGGCCGTCGGGCTCCGGCAAATCGACATTGCTGATGGTGCTTGCAGGGCTTGAGAAACTCGATAGTGGCGAGATCAATGTCAGCGGCACACCATTGCATGCTCTGAGTGAAGACGAAGTGGCCGACTTCCGTGGGCGTAACATCGGCATCGTCTTCCAATCTTTCCACCTAATAGCCAACATGACGGCGCTGGAGAACGTCGCCGTACCGCTGGAGCTTGCCAATCTTTCCAATCCCTTCGAAATCGCACGCCGCGAATTGAAATCCGTCGGTCTTGGCGATCGATTGAACCACTATCCTGGCCAGCTCTCCGGCGGCGAGCAGCAACGCGTGGCAATTGCACGCGCCCTCGCACCCTCGCCGGCATTGCTGATTGCCGACGAACCGACCGGCAACCTCGACACCGACACCGGCCGCCAGATTGCAGATCTTCTGTTTTCGAAGCAGACAGAGCGCGGGATGACGCTACTGCTTGTCACCCATGACACCGCCCTTGCCAAACGCTGCTCCAGGCAGATTCGGGTTCGTTCGGGACAAATCGAGGGCGATAGCGCGCCTGTGCAGCCCGAGGCAGCGATTGCATGAGATTGTTGACCCCGCGTGTCTCCCTTGCCTTTCGTCTCGCGCTTCGCGAACTTCGCGGCGGGCTCGGCGGCTTCTATATCTTTCTCGCCTGTATCGCTCTCGGCACCGGCGCCATTGCGGCGGTCAATTCGGTTTCGCAGTCGATCACTGACACGATCGCCACGCAGGGTCAGGAGATTCTTGCCGGCGACGTGCGCTTCGAGCTTAACAACCGCGAGGCGACTGACGCCGAAATGGATTTCCTGCGCGGCTTCGGAAAGGTGTCGACGTCGACTGGCCTGCGCTCGATGGCACGCAAGCCCGACGGCTCGGATCAGGCTCTAGTCGAAGTCAAGGCGGTCGACGGCGCCTACCCACTCTACGGTACCTTCGAGGCCGAACCGAACTATCCGTTGCACGCGCTTCTGTCCGGGCAGAGCGGTACCTATGGCGCAGTGGCCGCGCCGCTTCTGCTCGAGCGACTTGGCCTCTCCATTGGCGACGAGATCCTCCTCGGCAATGTCATTCTGAACGTCACCGGCACGATCAAGACCGAACCTGACGCGGTTTCGGAAGGTTTCGGCTTCGCACCCCGCCTCCTCGTGAGCAGGGACGCGCTCAAGGCATCCGGCCTCATCCAGACCGGCAGCCTGGTCGAGCACGTTTACAAGATTCGCATGGACGACCCCGCCGAGAGATCCACGATCCGCGATCGGGCTGCGAAGGCCTTTCCGTCCGCCGGCTGGTCGATTCGCACCAGCGACCGGGCAGCCCCTTCGCTGACCGAGAACATTGAACGATTTTCGCAGTTCCTGACACTGGTCGGACTGACGGCCCTGATCGTCGGTGGTGTCGGCGTCGCAAACGCCGTGCGAGCTTTCCTCGATTCCAAGCGGACGACGATCGCAACCTTCAAATGCCTTGGCGCGCCGGCGGCGACCGTAGTCCTGATCTACCTTTTCCAGATCGCCATCATTGCGCTCGGCGGCATGGTCATCGGGCTCATCATCGGAGCGCTGGCGCCAATCGTGGCGTCGCAATTTCTTGCGCAATTCTTACCTGTTTCCACCGATCTGACGTTCTATCCCGAGCCCTTGGCCCTCGCGGTCGTTTTCGGCATTTTGACAACACTGGCCTTTGCCATCATGCCGCTCGGACATTCCCGCGAGGTTCCGGCAACTGCGCTCTTCCGCGAGCAGGGTTTCGAAGCGCGGGGCTTGCCATCCTGGCCCTATATTCTTCTAGCAGCGGTCTTTCTCCTCGCACTCGCCGGTCTCGCGATCATAACGGCTTATGATGGCTTCATCGCGGTCGTCTTTGTCGGGGCAATCGCCTTCGCCTTTGTGATCCTGCGGCTTGTCGCGGCCGGCATTGCTTGGCTCGCGCGTCGCAGTCCACGCGTCAATTCGCCAGCCTTGCGCCTCGCAATCGGTAACATCCATCGGCCCGGCGCACTGACGCCTTCCGTCGTTCTGTCGCTCGGTCTTGGCCTTGCACTGCTTGTCACCCTCACGCTGATCGACGGAAACATGCGTCAGCAATTAACCGGACGCATGGCCGCTGGCGCACCGAATTTCTTCTTCGTCGACATTCAGGGGTCGGAACTCGAGAAATTCCGTAGCGTCGTTAAAGCCGGTTCCCCGGATGGCAAACTGGTCGAAGTGCCTATGCTGCGCGGGCGCATCCTCGCCTTCAACGGCGAGGACGTGACGAAGCGGAAGGTTCCGCCGGGCGGCCAGTGGGTGCTGCGCGGCGACCGCGGCATTACCTATTCGGAAACACTGCCGGAAAATGCGTCGTTGACCGAAGGTTCCTGGTGGCCGAAGGATTACAGCGGCGAGCCGCTTGTCTCCTTTTCAGCCGAGGAGGCCGGAGAACTCGGCTTGAAGATCGGCGACACCGTCACCGTTAACGTGCTTGGGCGTAACATCACCGCCCAGATCGCCAATCTGCGCAAGGTCGAGTGGGAATCGCTTTCCATCAACTTCGTGATGGTGTTCTCGCCCAATACGTTCCGCGGCGCCCCGCACGCCTGGCTGGCGACGCTCACTGACCCGACGGCGACCTCTAGCCAGGAGGCCACGATCCTCAAATCCGTGACAAATACCTATCCGACAATCACCAGCGTGCGGGTCAAGGATGCGATCGACATCGTCAACACACTGGTGGCGCAGCTGGCGACGGCGATCCGCGCCGCCGCCTCCGTTGCACTTATCGCCTCGGTGCTTGTTCTTGCCGGCGCTCTGGCTGCTGGCAATCGCGCTCGTACCCATGATGCGGTCGTTCTTAAGACACTCGGCGCGACGCGGCGAATGCTGATCCGCGCCTTCTGCTACGAGTACCTTATCCTTGGCGCTGCGACCGCAGTCTTTGCCCTCTTCGCCGGCGGCATCGCGGCCTGGTTCATCACCGCCCGGATCATGCGCATCTCCTCGCACTTCCTGCCCGATGTCGCCGGCCTGACGCTCGTGACTGCTTTGGTACTGACAGTCGGTATCGGTCTCATCGGAACCTGGCGCATCCTGGGGCAGAAGGCGGCACCCGTTTTGCGCGAACTCTGATTGACCAAACAGAGAAATTTCCTTCACCTTACGGCGATTTAACCCGATCCCGGGTTGCAAGGGCCTTGTTTGCGAAAGCCGAAAGGCTCATATTGTGTGCAGGCATGCTGGGCTCCGCAGCGGCGCCCGGGTTTCGCGCCCGCCACCGTGTCCACACCGGAGCTTGTAAGAGGAAACTATGGCTGACCTTCGTAATTACCAAGGCCGCGTTCAGACCGGCGAGATGATCGACCAGGGCCTACGCAGCTATATGCTCAAGGTCTACAACCTGATGGCGCTGGGTCTGGCGATCACGGGTGTAGCCGCTTATCTGGGCTTCAATTTCGCCGTCCAGGACGGCCAACTGACGCAGTTTGGCGTATTGCTTTTCCAGTCGCCGCTCCGCTGGGTGGTCATCCTTGCACCGCTGGCTGCCGTGTTCTTCCTGAGCTTCAGGATTAACCGGATGAGCGTTGCCGCCGCGCAGACGACCTTTTGGGTCTACGCCGCGCTGGTGGGGCTCTCGCTCGCGTCCATCTTCCTGGTCTACACACAGTCGAGCATTACACAGACGTTCTTCGTGACCGCAGCCTCCTTTGGCGCGCTCTCGCTGTACGGCTACACGACCAAGCGTGATCTCTCCGCGATGGGCTCGTTCCTGATCATGGGCCTTTTCGGCCTGATCATCGCGTCGATTGTGAACATCTTCCTGGCATCGTCCGCCCTTCAGTTCGCGGTCTCTGTGATCGGCGTGCTGATCTTCGCAGGCCTGACCGCCTACGATACGCAGCGCATCAAGGAACTGTATTACGAAGCCGACGGCGCAGAAGTAGCCGGCCGCAAGGCGATCATGGGTGCGCTAACCCTGTATCTCGACTTCATCAACCTCTTCATGTTCCTGCTGCAGTTCATGGGCGACCGCAAGTAAGGAACGGGGATGTATCAAAAAAGGCGGCTTCGGCCGCCTTTTTTGTTGCCTGGTCATGCGGAGAATGATTTCTGGAAGAGTCCATTGTTCATATCCGCCCGGCCGACCGCATGCCCATCTTCCTCCGCGACGCTTCCTCATCCGACCTCCCCGCCATCACCGCCATCTATCGCGAATCCGTCCTGAATGGTGTCGCAAGCTACGAGATCGTCCCGCCGCAGCAGAGCGAGATGGCGGCACGATTTTCCGCAATCACGGGTCAGAGCTATCCCTACATCGCCGCGATTGGTGAGGATGGCAACTTGCTCGGTTACGCCTATGCCTCAGCCTTCCGCACACGCCCAGCCTACCGCTGGATCGTCGAGGATTCGATTTACCTGGGACCGGAAGCGCGCGGCAGGGGAATTGGAAGGCGGTTGCTCGCCGAACTGATCCGACGCTGCACAGATCTCGGCTTTCGCCAGATGGTGGCCGTGATCGGCGGCGCGCATCCGGCGTCGATCGCCTTGCATCAGGCACTGGGCTTTGAGGAAACCGGCCGCCTGAAAGGAACTGGCTACAAGCACGGCCGTTGGCTTGACACAATGATGATGCAGCGCGCTCTGGGCGAAGGCGCGGCCACCGACCCCGATCCCTCTGTCTACCCAGGCACGCTGTTCAAGGTGTGACAGGGTTCACTTCTCGACGAGCTTCAGAACCTTATTGAAGACCTTCAAAACCTGCTGCAGCTCGTGTCCGCGCTTCAAGATGACACCGTGCGTATTGATAACGCAGTAGGCCCCCTGCTTGGCGGCGAGCCTTGGATTCTTCTCGATACGAAAGAGCGGCATTTCGCCCGATCGCTTGAAAACCGAGAAGATGGCGCGGTCTTTCAGGTGATCAATCGCATAGTCACGCCAGTCACCCTCGCCAACCATGCGGCCATAAATCCACAAAATCGCATCGAGCTCGCGTCGGTGGAACGTGACCGGCGCTGGGTCCCTGCTCTGCTTATATTCCTTGAGATCTACGACGACTGAGGAACTGTTCTCGGCTAACCGGCTCTCGCCGTGCCGCAAATCCTGCTGATCTGTCATCAGTCTCCCTGTGCCTCCGCTTGTGACAGGTGAATGACAGTTTGCCTTAGCGTTTATAAATTGCAAGCAGGCGATCAGTCACATTAATCATAGTCTGTGCAATCTCCCGAGTGCCGCAATTCAGTCAAAACAGCGCCTCATTTGCAAGGGAAATTCCCTCACGACTGCGCTGCGGGGCCGTTCGGACCCGCGTTGCACACGAATTGCGCATGATCTTTTTGCCAGATTCGGTCTGCTGAAAAGGTTGCGTGCGAGTTTGGCGCCAGCGCGCCAAAGGGCCCGGCTGACCGTATCGACCTTAACCCCAGCCCCGAATACGATCAGCCGGGCCGCCCCGTTTCCATCCGCGCAAGCAGATGAAATGGTCAGATGTTCTTCCCGGCCATGACGACCGTCGCTCCGAGGATCGCAGATGGTTTGCCATCGGCGGTGGAGGATTGAAGTAAAATCGCGCAGCCCTCAAGATCTGGCTTCTGCATCACGCTTGCCGGCAGCGTCAAGCTCGTTTCCTTGCCCTCCCACATGCCGACGGTTTCCACGTCTGCAACACTGTTTAGGTAGGCGATCTTCTTGCCGCTGTTTTCGCCCTTCTCGACGTCAATGGTTTTCTCACGGTTGAAGTAGACCATGACGACATTGGCTTTGCCCTGTCCTGCGCCGATCTTAATCTCGAGTTGGTCGCCGCGCATCTGTGCCTTCACCGGCACTGACAGCCCCATACCTTCAGCTGCATAGCCATCGATCTTCTTATTGATCGCGCCGAGATCGGCGCCTGCAACGTGGTCGCGGCCATTGATGATGACCTGCGGCGTATAGACGTTGGCACGGCCCATCGCCTGCGCATAACCATACTGCCGCTCGGTATTTTCCTTGGAACTCAGCGTGTCGGCCCATCCCATGTAGTTCCAGTAGTCAACGTGATAGGCAAGAGCGATAACGCCCCCGGCCTCGACGAGCTTACGGAAAGCTGCATCGGCTGGAGGACAAGAAGAACATCCCTGCGAGGTAAAAAGTTCAACCACACCTTTCGGCGCGTCCTGGGCAAAAAGTGGGCCGGCAAGCGCCACACCTGCAACCAGAGAAATCAGAAACCGCGGGGACATTCATGCACCTTTTCTTCCGCACCTACCGCCACGCTTCGCCGCAGGTCCGATGTCTGAGCGTAGAGATAGTGGTTCTCGGTCGAAACGGAAAGTCACGAACGGGTGAGGCAAAGCTTCGTGGAAGCCAAGCTGAAACACATCGTCGTGAGCAGACATCCAATACCTTGCGCTCAAACAAAAACCGCCGGAAATCTCTTTCCGGCGGTCATTGTCATGCAAGTCTGTTAACAATCAGGCAGCGAGATCTCGCAGAACCGTCTGCAGGATGCCGCCATTGTTGAGGTAGACCACTTCGTCGAGTGTATCGACGCGCGACAGCAGCGGAACTTGCTTCACGGTGCCATCGCCATAGACGATCTTGGCGATCTTCTTCTCGCGCGGCTTGATGTTTTCCAGGCCTTCGATGGTGACGAGTTCGTCGCCCTTGAGACCAAGGCTTGCCCAGGTCGTTCCCTCTTCGAAGACGAAGGGGATAACGCCCATACCGACCAGGTTCGAGCGGTGAATACGCTCGAAGGACTGGGCGATCACGGCCTTGACGCCGAGAAGGTTGGTGCCCTTTGCGGCCCAGTCGCGGGACGAGCCGTTGCCGTACTCGACACCGGCGAAGATGACGAGCGGAACGCCTTCGGCCTTGTACTGCATGGCCGCGTCGTAGATCGATTCCTCTTCCTTCGACGGATAGCGGATGGTGTAACCGCCTTCCTTGCCGTTCGGGCCGAGCATGTGGTTGCGGATGCGGATGTTGGCGAAGGTGCCGCGCATCATCACTTCATGGTTGCCGCGACGCGTGCCGTACTGATTGAAGTCCGCAACGGCGACGCCGTTGCCGAGCAGGTAGGAACCCGCAGGCGATGCTGCCTTGATCGAGCCGGCCGGGGAAATATGGTCTGTTGTGATCTTGTCACCGAAGAGGCCGAGAACACGGGCATTCTTGATATCCGAAGTGCCGGTGCCCTTCTTGCCCATGCCGACGAAGTAAGGCGGGTTTTGAACGTAAGTCGAGTTGTCGTCCCAGGCATAGGTCTGGCCCGGAGGAACCTGAACGGCCTGCCAGTT
>Ga0075365_10000269_pt1 | contig 17931 bp, 20 predicted proteins | sample EndMetdeltDD1765_FD_71387 | JGI IMG/M metagenome (GOLD analysis project Ga0075365, IMG submission 71387) | Populus endosphere microbial communities from Tennessee, USA - Endosphere MetaG P. deltoides DD176-5 | ecosystem: Host-associated > Plants > Roots > Endosphere | place: USA: Tennessee... | reverse complement strand
ACTCCACACCGCCGAGGCTGGTCGTGTAGACCCACAGGTCGGTGGAGTGGGTGAGCAGGTCGGCGGCCAGCGCCCCGCCGGCGAGCACGACCGACACGATGCCCCCGAAGCCGGGATAGCGCACCTCCGCCACCGCGGGGTGCTCGGCCAGCCGGGCGGCGAGGGCGGTGGCGTTGGCCTGGGCCCGCTCGACGCGCAGGTGCAGGGTCCGCATCCCGCGCAGCGCGAGGAACGCCTCCAGGGTGCCCGGCACCGCCCCGAGGAGGTCGCGGCGGCCCTTCAGGACGCCGTACAGGTCGTCGTCGTTGGTCACCAGGGCGCCCATCAGCACGTCGCTGTGCCCGGCGAGGTACTTGGTCGCCGAGTGCACGACGATGTCGGCGCCGAGCTCGAGCGGCTTCTGCAGCAGCGGGGTCGCGAAGGTGTTGTCGACGACGACGTACGCGCCGGCCTCATGGGCCGCGGCGGCGATCGTCTCGATGTCGCCGACCTCCAGCGCGGGGTTGGTCGGCGACTCCAGCCAGACCAGCGCGGCGTCGTCGCAGGCGGCCACGAAGGCGGCGGTGTCGGTGATGTCGACCAGCTCGGTGCTCAGCCGCCCGCGGGCCTCCAGGTCACCGAGCTGGGCGATCGTGCCGTTGTAGGAGTGCGCCGGGGCGATCACCTTCGCCCCCTGGCCGACCAGGTCGAGGACGACGGACACCGCGGCCAGGCCGGAGGAGAAGGCCAGCGTCCGGCCGCCCTCGAGCGCCCCGAGCGCGCTCTCGAAGGCCTGCCAGGTCGGGTTGCCCCAGCGGCCGTACTCCCGCTCACCTCCGCCGACGAACGTCGAGGCCATCGTGATGGGCGTGTTCAGGGGCTGGTCGGCCTCGTGCGGAGGGCGGCCGGCGTGCACGGCGACGGTCGAGGGCTTGCGGTGATCGGCCATGGCCACAGACTAGGGTCGCCGCCATGATCGCCCTGACCCTGGCCGAGGTCGCCTCCGTCGTCGGGGGCGAGGTGACGGGGGAGCCCGGGGTGGTCGTCGACGGCCCGGTCGTCCTCGACGGCCGCGAGGCCGGGCCGGGCAGCCTCTTCGTCGCCTTCGTCGGCGAGCACAGCGATGGCCACGACCACGTCGGCCAGGCCGCGGCCCAGGGCGCCGTGGCCGTGCTCGGCAGCCGCCCGACCGAGCTCCCGACGGTCGTGGTGGCCGACACCCGGCGGGCGCTCCAGCTGCTCGCGGCCCACGTCGTCCGCGAGGTACGACGAGCCGGCGGCCTCACCGTCGTGGGGCTCACCGGATCGCAGGGCAAGACCTCGACCAAGGACCTGCTCGGGGCGGTGCTGGGCCAGGTCGCGCCCACCGTCGCGACCCGGGGGTCGTTCAACAACGAGCTGGGGATGCCGCTGACCGCGCTGCGCGTGCAGCCCGAGACCCGGTTCCTGGTGCTCGAGCTGGGGGCCCGCGGGCGCGGGCACATCGCCGAGCTGACCGCGCTGGTCACCCCGGACGTCGGCCTGGTGCTCAACGTCGGGACCGCCCACCTGGGGGAGTTCGGGTCGCGCGAGGCGATCGCGGAGGCCAAGGGCGAGCTCGTCGAGTGCCTGCCCGCCAGCGGCACGGCCGTGCTCAACGCCGACGACGACCGGGTGGTCGCGATGGCCACGCGCACCCCGGCCCGGGTCACGACCTTCGGACGGGAGCGCGCGGCCGACGTACGCGTCGAGGAGCTCGTGCTCGACCGGCTCGGGCGGGCGTCGTTCGTGCTGGCGACGGCGCAGGAGCGGGTGCCCGTCGCGCTCCGCCTCGTCGGCGCGCACCAGGCCCTCAACGCGGCCGCGGCGGCCGCCGCGGCGCTCGCGCTCGGGCTCACCGCCACCCAGGTGGGGGAGGCGCTGGGTGCGGTGGCGACCCTGTCGCGCTGGCGCATGGAGCTGCACGAGCTGCCGAGCGGCGTGATCGTCCTCAACGACGCCTACAACGCCAACCCGGAGTCGGCGCGCGCAGCGCTGGACGCGCTCGCCACGATCGGCGCCGACGCCTCGGTGCGCCGGACCGTCGCGGTGCTGGGCGAGATGCGCGAGCTGGGCGGGACGAGCGACGCGGCGCACGCGGCGATCGGCGCGTACGCCGCGGAGCGCGACGTCGACGTCGTCCTGGTCGTCGGCGAGGCGGCCCGGGCCCTCAGCGACGGCGCCGGCGACCGGAGCGTCTTCGTGCCCGACAACGAGGCGGCCGCGGCCTGGCTGCGCGCGCACGTCGGTGCGGGCGACGCCGTGCTGTTCAAGGCCTCCAACGGGGTACGCCTGTACGAGGTCCCGGCCGCGCTCCAGTAGTGTCCCCGGACATGTCCGAGCCCTCCCGCAAGGTCCGCGTCGCGCTCGTCTTCGGCGGCCGGTCCGGCGAGCACGCCATCTCGACGGCCACCGCCGCGGGCGTGCTGAAGGCCATCGACCGCGACAGGTACGACGTCGTGCCGGTCGGCATCACCCGCGAGGGCACCTGGGTCCTGGCCTCGGGCGACGCCTCCCTCTACGAGCTGTCCTCGGGCCGGCTGCCCGAGGTCACGCACCAGTCCGGGCGTGAGGTCGCCGGCCTGGCCGAGCTGGGCGACGTCGACGTCGTCTTCCCCCTCCTGCACGGCCCGTACGGCGAGGACGGCACCATCCAGGGCCTCCTCGAGCTGGCCGGCATCCGCTACGTCGGCGCCGGGGTGCTGGCCTCGGCGGTGGGGATGGACAAGCAGTTCATGAAGCTGGCCTTCACCGGTCACGGCCTGCCCGTCGGGCCGTACGTCGTGGTCCGCCCACGCGACTGGGAGCAGCGTGCGTCCGAGGTGGTGCGCGAGGTCCAGGAGCAGCTGAGGTTCCCGGTCTTCGTGAAGCCCGCCCGCGCCGGCTCGTCCCTCGGGGTCACCCGGGTCGAGGACCTGACCGGTCTCGCCGACGCGATCGAGGAGGCCCGCCTGCACGACCCCAAGGTGCTCGTCGAGCAGGGCCTCGAGGGCCGCGAGATCGAGTGCGCGGTCCTGGGCGGGCGCGACGGCGGGGCGCCGCGGGCCTCGGTGCCCGGCGAGATCGTGGTCGACCACGACGCGGCGCGGTTCTACGACTTCGAGGCCAAGTACCTCAGCGACTCCCAGGCCCGCACCCAGGCGCCGGCCGACCTGCCCGAGGAGGTGAGCGAGCGGGTGCGCGACATCGCGGTCCGGGCGTTCGAGGCGATCGGCGCCGAGGGCCTCTCCCGCGTCGACGTCTTCGTGGCGCCCGACGGGGAGGTGGTCCTCAACGAGATCAACACCATGCCGGGCTTCACGCCGATCTCCATGTACCCGCAGATGTGGCAGGCCTCGGGCCTGTCCTACCCCGACCTCATCGACGAGCTGATCCAGCTGGCGCTGGAGCGGCCGACCGGGCTGCGCTGATCTCGTCGCGTCCGCCCGTCCTGGCGGACCCCCGATCGCCGGAGCGGACGACTCAGCTCAGCTCGCCGGGCTCGGCGCCGTCGGCGACGGCCTGGATCGCCTCCACCCAGGCGTCCATCGCGGTCAGGTTGTGGCGCACCAGCGGCGCGAGCAGGGCGGCCAGCTGGGTCGCGCCGAGCTCGGCCTCGCCGAGGTCGAGCGAGGTGCGGACCCGGACGTCGCCGTCGGCCAGGTCGATCTCGAAGGACCCGACCATCAGGGCGTAGTTGGCGTCGGTCAGCACGTCGGCGACCGCCGTCCGCCGCTGTTCGGGGACCTCGTCGGGCAGCAGGCTGTAGAACGCCACCTGCCGCTCCTCGGCGTCGACCTGGGCGACGAAGGGCCACGGGGCCTCGCCCTCGGCCGGCTCCAGCAGCATGCCGCCGGGATGCTCGTCGTCGAGCTCGACCTGCCAGCCGAGGCCGGTCAGGGCGGTGACCACCTGGTCGAGGAGGCTCATCTCAGGACCGTCCGATCGCGCGGGCGAGCAGGCCCTGGGCCACCTCGCCGAGGGAGGTGCCGCTGGCGGTGCAGGCGAACGGCAGCACCGAGGTCTCGGTGGTGCCGGGGGTGATCGCGGTCTCCAGCAGCACGAAGCCGCCGTCGGGGGAGACCAGGAAGTCGGAGCGGGAGAGGTCGTCGAGGCCGAGCACCCGGTGCGCCTTGCGGGCCACCTCGCCGAGCCGGGTGAGCAGGTCGTCCGGCAGGTCGGGGGTCAGCAGCGAGACGAACTCGGCGGTGTAGCGGGCGCTGAAGTCGAACTCGTGGCCGCGCTCGTACTCGATGGCGACCGGGGACAGCGACCTCAGCCCGTCGGTGGACTCGTGGCAGACCACGCTGACGTCGACGCCGTCGTAGAACCGCTCGACCAGGGCGTCCTCGCAGTAGGCGTAGGTCTCGACCAGCGCGGAGGGCAGCGCCCCCAGGCCGTCGACCCCGGTCACGCCGAGGGCGCTGCCGCCGCGGGCCGGCTTGACCACCACCCGGTGGCCGAGCCGGTGCATGACGTGCTCCATCAGGGCGCTCGCGCCGATGTCGCGGAAGGTGGTCGCCGAGAGCCCGACGCTGTCGGGCGTGGGGATGCCGGCGCGGTGCAGCAGCTCGCGGGCGGCGCCCTTGTCCCAGGCCACCTTGCAGGCCCGGCTGCGGGAGCCGACGTACGGGAGGCCGATCAGCTCCAGCAGGGTCTGGATCTCGCCGTCCTCACCGAACTGGCCGTGCAGGGCCGGGAACGCCGCCACCACCTTGTCGCGCTCCAGGCTGTGCAGGAGCTGGCGGTCGAAGTCGTAGGCGTGGGCCTCCACGCCGCGCGCGCGCAGCTCGCGCACCAGGTTGCGCCCGCTCGCGAGCGACACGTCGCGCTCGTGGCTCAGGCCGCCCGCGATCACGGCCACGGGCCCGGCGAACTCGTCGGTCGTCATGGGATCAGGCTCCCACATCGGTCTCAGACGCACTGCTCCACGAGCGTGAGGTGGTCGGCCACCAGCGGTGCGAGCTCGGCCATCACCGCGGCGCTGCCCTCCGGCCGGTAGTCGACCGGCACGTCGACGCGCAGCCGCGGCTCGTAGCCCCCGGTGGTCAGCGCCAGGTCGGACTCGTTGTCCTGGTCCTGCTCGGGCGGGACGAACCAGCCCACGTCGTTGACCAGGATGCAGTCGCCGGTCTCGCGGAAGTCCTCCGGCTTGGGCGCCCCGCAGGAGACGACGATCGCCGGGTCGCCGTACGCCGCGCCCGGGGCGTCGGCCGGCTCGGACTCGGCGCGCTCCTCGCCCGCGAGGGTGGCGGGCAGGTCGGCGACCAGCGCCGCGCAGGTGGCCGCGTCGGCCGCGTCGAGGTCGGGGGTGTCCAGCTCGACCGGACCGCAGCCGGCCAGCAGGGGGACGACGAGGGCCGCGCACACGACGACGCCCCCGGTCCGGCGGGACCAGGGGCGTCGGGCGCCGCGGTGCGGCGTCACCAGCGGGGACGCACTCAGATGTGCACGACCGGGCAGGTCAGCGTGCGGGTGATGCCGTCGAGGGTCTGCACCTTCGCGACCACCAGCTTGCCGAGCTCGTCGACGTTGCGGGCCTCGGCGCGGACGATGACGTCGTACGGGCCGGTGACGTCCTCGGCGAGCGTGACGCCCTTGACCTGGGCGATCGCCGTCGCGACCTCGGCGGCCTTGCCGACGTCGGTCTGGATCAGGATGTACGCCTGGACGACCATCGTGCTTCTCCCTGGGTGAGCGCGGGCAGCCCGCATGTGACGGGCTGGTAACCGAGGATCAACCTACCCGGTGCGCTGCGCGTGTCCATAGTCGGTCTGGTGGGATGGGGCCATGGCACTCCCCAGCGACGCGACCCTGGCCGACGCCGGCGAGTTCGGGCTCATCAGCGAGATCGTGCGGCACTTCCCGCAGGGCGAGCACGTGCTCGTCGGACCCGGCGACGACGCCGCCGTGCTGCGGGTGCGTACCGGGCACGTCGTGGTCTCCACCGACCTGATGGTCGAGGGCCGCCACTTCCGCCGCGACTGGGCCTCCGCGGCCGACGTCGGGCACCGCGCGGCGGCCCAGAACCTCTCCGACATCAACGCGATGGGCGGGCAGGCGACCTCGCTCACCGTCGGTCTCGCGGCCCCCGCCGACCTCCCGGTGCAGTGGGCGCTCGAGTTCGCGGCCGGCTTCGCCGAGGAGTGCGGGCTGGTCGGGGCGAGCGTGGTCGGTGGCGACCTGACCCGGGCCGACCAGGTGGTGCTCGCGGTGACCGTCCTCGGCGCCTGCACCGAGGCGCCCGTGCTGCGCTCGGGAGCGCGGCCGGGGGAGGTCCTCGCCCTGACCGGCCGGCAGGGCTGGGCGGCCGGCGGACTCGCGGTGCTGGGCCGCGGCTTCCGCTCGCCGCGCGTCCTCGTCGAGGCCTACCGACGCCCCGCGCCGCCGTACGCCGAGGGGCGGCGGGCCGCCGAGGCCGGCGCGACGTCGATGATCGACGTCTCCGACGGGCTGCTCGCCGAGGCCGGCCACCTGGCTGCCGACTCGGGCGTCGCGATCGACGTCTCGACGGCGTCGTTCGAGATCCCCGAGCCGCTGCAGGCGGTCGGCGCGGCGGTGGGCGCGGACCCGATGAGCTTCATCCTCGGCGGTGGCGACGACCACGCGCTGCTCGCGACCTTCCCCGACGGCTCGGTCCCCGAGGGCTGGAGCGTCATCGGCACCGTCGCCGAGGGGGAGGGCGTCACGGTCGACGGCGCGCCGTACGACGGCCCCACCGGGTGGACGCACTTCTGAGGGGCGCCGGGCCGGCAGCCGGGCCGGGGTGGACTCGAGCAGAGAGGGCCCCGACCGATGGTCGGGGCCCTCTCGGAGAAGCGGGGGTCAGCGGGTGACCTTGCCGGCCTTCAGGCAGCCGGTGCACACGTTGAGGCGCTTCGGGGTGCCGTTGACGGTCGCCCGGACGCGCTGGATGTTGGGGTCGAAGCGACGCTTCGTGATCTTGCGCGACCAGGGTCGGTTGTTGCCGAAGCCCGGCTTCTTGGCGCAGATGTCGCAGACGGCAGCCACCGTGAACTCCTGATGGATCGAGGTTGTGGATTGAGGGGCCCGGCGAGCGGGCAACCGCACCAGCGTATCCGACGTCCGGGGCCGGATGAAAATCGAGCGCGGCGGTGCCCGCGCGCTGTCGGAGCCGGAGACTAACCTGACCCGGTCAGTGGGAGTCGAGCCAGGAGAGGACGGCGGATGGAGGTCCCCCGTGGCGGTGGCGTGCAGCTCGCCGTGGTGCTGCGGTTCGTCGACATCGCGACCGACGCGCTGTCCGGTGCCCGCGAGGAGATCGACGCGCTGAACGTCTACCCCGTGCCCGACGGCGACACCGGCACGAACATGTACCTCACGGTCTCGGCCGCCCGCGACGCGATCCGCGAGGTGACCGACGCCGATCCCGACGCCGACCTGGCCGTCGCGCTGGGCCGGCTCAGCCGGGGCGCGCTGCTGGGGGCGCGCGGCAACTCCGGGGTGATCCTCAGCGAGATGCTCGGTGCCATCGCCCGACGGCTCGCCCGGGCGCGCCCCGACGAGCGCAACGCCGTGGTGATGGCCGAGGCCCTCCAGCAGTCCACCGACGCCAGCTACGCCGCGGTCGGCACGCCGGTCGAGGGCACGATGCTGACGGTGTCGCGGGCCGCGTCCGAGGCGGCGGCGGAGGTCGCCAAGGACACCGGGTCCCGCGCCCGCGACGTGTTCACCGCTGCCGCCGCGGCCGCCCGGGCCGCGCTGGCGCGCACCCCCGAGCAGCTGCCGCAGCTGGCCGCGGCCGGCGTCGTCGACGCCGGTGGCCGCGGCCTCAGCGTCGTCCTCGACGCGGCCGAGACCGTGCTCACCGGCCGCCGGCCGGTGCCGGTCACCAGCCCGATCGGGAGCCGGACCATCCCGGTCCCGGCCGAGGGCGGTCAGGACCTCAGCCCGGACGGCCCGTCGTACGAGGTGATGTACCTCCTCGACGCCGAGGACGACCGGGTGCCGGTGCTCCGCGACCGGCTGGCCGCCCTGGGCGACTCGCTGGTCGTGGTCGGCGGCGAGGGGCTGTGGAACGTCCACGTGCACGTCGACGACGTCGGTGCCGCGATCGAGGCCGGCATCGAGGCGGGCCGGCCGCACCGGGTGCGGGTGACCCACTTCGCCGAGCAGGCCGTCGAGGCGCGCTCGCGCACGGCCGCGCCGCGCGCCGGCCGCCGGATCGTCGCCGTCGCCGCCGGCCCCGGCCTGGCCCGGCTCTTCGAGGAGGCGGGGGCGGTCGTCGTCCCCGGCGGCGCGGGACGTCGGCCCTCGACCGGTCAGATCCTGGAGGCGGTCACCGGCTGCGGCGCCAGCGAGGTGGTGCTGCTGCCCAACGACCACGACTCCGTGCGGGTCGCCCAGATCGCCGCCTCCACGGCCGAGGCCGATGCCGACGGCAGCCTGCGGGTCGCGGTCATCCCGACCCAGGCGCAGGTCCAGGGCCTGGCGGCGATGGCGGTCCACGAGCCCGGACGCAGCTTCGACTCCGACGTCCTGGAGATGACCGCGACCGCGCGCCACGCCCGCCACGGCGCGGTCACCGTCGCGGCCCGCCAGGCGATGACCATGGCCGGGCCGTGCGAGGTCGGCGACGTGCTCGGGGTGGTCGCGGGCGACTTCGCCGTGGTCGGCTCGGCGCAGTACGCCGTCGCGGTCGACGTCGTCGACCGGCTGCTCGGCGGCGGCGGCGAGCTGGTGACGCTGGTGGCCGGCGAGGAGGATGCCGAGGGGTCGCTCGCGACCCGGGTCGCGGGCTACGTCGAGGAGCACCACCCGGCGGTCGACGTGGTGGTCTACGACGGCGGGCAGGAGCGCTACCCGCTCCTGGTGTCGGTCGAGTGATCGGGCTCGACTCGCCGATCGCGACGGTCTTCGGCGACAACGTCAAGAAGCGGAAGAAGGTCGTCGAGGGCCTCGGCCTGGAGACCGTCGGCGACCTGCTGCGGCACCTGCCGCGCCGATACGTGAAGACCGAGGAGCTGACCACGGTCGACGGCCTCGAGGTCGGCCAGCAGATCACCGTCGTCGGCCAGGTGGTCAAGAGCGAGGTCAACACCTACCGCGACCGGCGGAGCGGGCAGACGGCGTACCGCGTCGACATCGTGGTGAGCACCGACGGTCCCTCGTTGCGGATGTCGTTCTTCGCCAAGGGCAACAACGTGGCCCTGTGGCACCACCGGCGGCTCGCCGTCGGGCGGCGGGGGATCTTCGTGGGCACGGTCAGCGAGTTCCGCAACAGCTGGCAGCTCACCAACCCGCAGATGACCCTGTTCGGCGAGGACGAGGACGAGGACGGCGCGGTCCCGGACGAGATGCCGCCGCTCTTCCCGGTCTACCCGCTGACCCAGGGCGTGGAGTCCTGGGACCTGATGCGGGCGATCTCCTTCGCCCGCACGGTCCTCGACGACGTGCCCGAGCTGCTGCCGCTCGAGGTCCGGGAGCGTTACGACCTGGTCGAGGCCCGCACGGCCCTCAACTGGGTGCACGCCCCCGACGACTACGGCCAGGTCGGCGCGGCCCAGAAGCGGTTCCGCTTCGAGGAGGCGCTGGTGACCCAGCTCGTCCTCGGCCGGCGGCGCCGCGCGCTGCGGGCGCAGGGGGCCCGGGCCCGCACCGGCGGCGGCGGGCTGCTCGCCGCGTTCGACGCCCGCCTCCCGTTCGAGCTGACCGCCGGTCAGGTGGCGGTCGGGGCCGAGATCGAGGCCGACCTCGCCGAGCCCCACCCGATGAACCGGCTGCTCCAGGGCGAGGTCGGCTCCGGCAAGACCCTGGTCGCGCTGCGCGCGATGCTCCGTGTCGTCGACTCCGGCGGCCAGGCGGCGCTGCTCGCCCCGACCGAGGTGCTGGCCCAGCAGCACCACCGCTCGATCTCGGCCATGCTCGGTGACCTCGCGGCGGGCGGGATGCTCGGCGGCGCCGCGGAGGCCACGGCGGTCGAGCTGCTCACGGGCTCGATGACCAAGACCCAGCGCACCGCCCCGATGAGCCGGTTGGCCAGCGGCGAGGCCGGCATCGTCATCGGCACCCACGCGCTCCTGGAGGACACGGTGCAGTTCGCCGACCTCGGGATGGTCGTGGTCGACGAGCAGCACCGCTTCGGCGTGGAGCAGCGCGCCGCCCTGACCGACAAGGCCGGCAGCCCGCCGCACGTCCTGGTGATGACCGCGACCCCGATCCCGCGGACCGTCGCGATGACCGTCTTCGGCGACCTGGAGACGTCGGTGCTCAGCGAGCTGCCCGCCGGTCGGGCGCCGATCCAGTCGACCGTGGTCCCGCTCGCCGACCACCCGTCCTGGGTCAACCGGGTCTGGGAGCGGGTGCGCGAGGAGGTCGCCAAGGGCCACCAGGCCTACGTCGTCTGCCCGCGCATCTCCGGCGACGTGCAGGAGGCGGGGGAGCGCGACCAGCTCGACCTCGACCTGGACGGCAGGGCCAAGGCCGCTCCCAGCGCCCTCGCCGCGGTGGAGGAGATGGCCTCCGACCTCGCCGACGGTGCCCTGCACGGACTGCGCATCGCCGTCCTGCACGGCCGCCTGGCCCCCGACGTGAAGGACCAGACCATGCGGGCCTTCGCCGCCGGCGAGATCGACGTGCTGGTCTCGACGACGGTCATCGAGGTCGGCGTCGACGTCGCGAACGCCACGGCGATGGTGCTGCTGGACGCCGACCGGTTCGGCGTCTCCCAGCTCCACCAGCTGCGCGGCCGGGTCGGCCGCGGTGGCCTGCCGGGTCTCTGCCTGCTCGTCAGCCGCGCCGACGCCGGCACCCCCGCCCGCGAGCGGCTCGACGCGGTCGCCGCGACCACCGACGGCTTCGAGCTGAGCCGCGTCGACCTGGAGCAGCGCCGCGAGGGAGACGTCCTGGGCGCCAACCAGTCCGGCTTCCGCTCCAGCCTGCAGAGCCTGCGCGTGCTCCGCGACGAGAAGACCATCGTCAAGGCCCGGGAGGCCGCCGGTGCCCTGCTCGACACCGACCCCGACCTCCTCGGCTGGCCGCTGCTGGCGGCCGAGGTCGCCCGCCTGGAAGCCTCCGCCCGCTCCGAGTTCCTGGACAAGAGTTGACCTCCACCCCTGACCAGTGCCCGCCCTGTCCCCCCACGTCCGAGGACCTCGCATGACCCGCATCATCGGCGGCCAGGCCCGGGGCCGGCGCCTGCAGACCCCCTCCGGCGCTGCCACCCGGCCGACCAGCGACCGGGTGCGCGAGGCGCTCTTCTCCTCGGTCGAGTCCTGGTGCGGCTCGCTCAGCGGCCTGCGCTTCCTCGACCTGTACGCCGGGTCCGGTGCCGTCGGCCTCGAGGCGTGGTCGCGCGGCGCCGGCGCGGTCACGCTGGTCGAGTCCGACCGCCGCACGGCGGCGCTGGTCGGTGCCAACGCCCGGACCCTGGGGTTCTCGCAGGCCGAGGTGATCGCCTCCGCCGTCGCGACGGCCCTGGGCCGCCGGCCGGCCGCGCCGTACGACGTGGTGTTCCTCGACCCGCCGTACCCGCTGGAGGAGGCGAGCGTCGCCGCCGACCTCGCCGCGCTGGTCGAGCACGGCTGGTTGGTGCCCGGAGCCCTGGTCGTCGTCGAGCGCGCCCGCCGCAGTCCCGAGCCGACCTGGCCCGACGGGCTCGCGCTCGACCGCGAGCGCCGCTACGGCGAGACCACCCTTTGGTACGGTCACGCCGCCGATCCTGACGAGGAGTAGCTCTTGCGCCGAGCCGTCTGCCCCGGGTCCTTCGACCCGGTCACCAACGGGCACATCGACATCATCGAGCGCGCCGCCAGCCTCTTCGACGAGGTCGTGGTCGCGGTCGGTGTCAACGTCTCCAAGAAGCGGCTCTTCAGTGCCGAGGAGCGGATGGACATGCTCGAGCAGGCCTGCGCCGGCTTCGCCAACGTCAGCGTGGCCGGCTTCTCGGGGCTGCTGACGACCTTCTGCGAGGAGCGCGGCATCCACGCCATCGTCAAGGGCCTGCGCGCCGTCTCGGACTTCGACTACGAGCTGCAGATGGCCCAGATGAACGCCTCGCTGACCGACGTCGAGACCGTGTTCGTGCCGACCAGTCCCGAGTACTCCTTCCTGGCCTCGAGCCTGGTCAAGGAGGTCGCGACGTACGGTGGGGACGTGTCCTCCCTGATCCCCGGCTTCGTCAACACCCGGCTCGCCGCGCGGCTGGCCGAGCGCCGCTCCGAGTGAGCAGCAGGCGCGGGTTTGGTCGCGGGTCCTCGGGCCGGATAGCATTCCCGACGATCTGTTTGTGCCCGGACCCGGAAGTGATCCCCTGACCAGCCTGGACCCGAGAGCGCCGCTCGTGCTCGACACCCGCGAGCTCGGCCGCCGCCCGGGGTCCCAGCGTGAGGTGACACTGTCGGTTCCGGCACCCGCAGATCTGGGCATCGACGTCCTCCATGTCCCCGAAGGTGCGCCGGTCGACATCGACCTGCGCCTCGAGGCGGTCATGGAAGGGGTCCTGGTCACGGGCACGGCGCGAGCCGGGCTCGAAGGTGAGTGCGCACGGTGCCTGGATCCGATCTCCGAGACCACGGAGGTCACGTTCCAGGAGCTGTACGTCTACACCGAACACCAGACCCCGCACGACGAGGACGACGAGGTCAGCCGACTCCAGGACGATCTGATCGACCTGGAGCCGCAACTGCGGGACGCGGTGGTGCTTGCACTGCCGTTCCAGCCGTTGTGCGAGGACGACTGTCCGGGACTGTGCATCGAGTGTGGTGCGCGGCTCGCGGACGACCCGGACCACACGCACGACGCGCCGGTCGATCCCCGCTGGGCGGGGCTGGCCGCGCTGAAGAACGACGACGAGTAGTTCAACTGGGCCGGACCATCCGGCCCCGGATGAGGAGAGAACAGTGGCTGTCCCGAAGCGGAAGATGTCGCGCAGCAACACGCGTCACCGTCGTTCGGCCTGGAAGGCCGTCGCCCCGACCCTGGTGACCTGCGCGAACCCCGCCTGCGGTGCCAAGCACCTGCCGCACCGCGCGTGCGGCACGTGTGGCCAGTACGGCGCCCGCGCCGACCGGCGTCAGGTCCTCTGAGCATCATCAGAGCGTCCGGCCCGGTCCGCTGACCACCTACGCAGAGCTCCGCAGCGCGCTCGGCGATCCGATCCTGGACGCCGAGCTGCTGGAGCGCGCCCTCACGCACCGCTCGTACGCCTACGAGAACGGTGGGCTGCCGACCAACGAGCGGCTGGAGTTCCTCGGTGACTCCGTCCTCGGCGTCGTCGTCACCGAGACGCTCTACCTCACCCACCCCGACCTCTCCGAGGGTCGGCTCGCGAAGCTGCGGGCCGCGGTCGTCAACGCCCGGGCCCTCGCGGGCGTCGGATCGGCGATCGGGCTCGGCGAGCACGTCAAGCTCGGACGGGGCGAGGAGGCGACCGGCGGCCGGCTGAAGGCGTCGATCCTCTCCGACACCGTCGAGGCGGTGATCGGGGCGGTGCACCTGAGCGGCGGCTTCGAGGTCTCCGCCGAGGTGGTGCACCGGCTCTTCGACCCGCTCATCGAGGCGGCGTCGGCGATGGGGGCCGGCCTGGACTGGAAGACCTCCCTGCAGGAGCTCGCCGCCGAGCACTCCCTCGGCGTCCCCGAGTACGTCATCGCGGACGAGGGCCCCGACCACATGAAGACCTTCACCGCCCAGGTGCGGGTCGCCGACCGGCTCTACGGCAACGGCACGGGCCGGTCGAAGAAGGAGGCCGAGCAGGCGGCCGCCGAGACGGCGTACGGCGAGATCGCCGCGTCCCTCGGTGTCTCCGATCCGTCCTTCGGTGCGGCGGCCGAGGCCGCCGACGCCACCCCCACCGACTAGATGGCCGGCTAGGGCCGGGGCGTGCCCGAGCTCCCCGAGGTCGAGGTCGTCCGCGCCGGTCTCGAGCGCCACGTCCTGGGCGCCAGGATCACCCGGGTCGACGTGCTCCACGAGCGACCGGTACGCCGCGACGCCCGCGGGCCGGCCGGCTTCGCGGCCGCGTTGACCGGTCGGCGCATCGACGCCGCCCGCCGCCGGGGCAAGTACCTCTGGCTGCCGCTCGACAACGGCGACGCGCTGCTCGGCCACCTCGGCATGAGCGGCCAGCTGCTGGTCCAGCCGCCCGAGGCGCCGGCCGAGCGGCACCTGCGGGTCCGGCTCGCGCTCGACGGCGCGGACGAGGGCCGCGAGCTGCGCTTCGTGGACCAGCGGATGTTCGGCGGGCTCTCGGTCTCGGCCGGGGGAGCGGACCTCCCCCCGGAGATCGCCCACATCGCCCGCGACCCGCTCGACCCCGAGTTCGACGACGACGCCTTCGTCGCCCGGGTGCGTCGTCGGCAGTCGGGGGTCAAGCGCCAGCTGCTGGATCAGAACCTGGTCTCCGGCGTCGGCAACATCTACGCCGACGAGGCGCTGTGGCGGGCCCGGATCCACGGGGAGCGGCCCGGCGACCGGCTCACGGCGGCCCAGGTCCGCGAGCTGCTCGGCCACGCCCGCGAGGTGATGGGCGACGCCCTGCGCCAGGGCGGCACGTCGTTCGACGCGCTCTACGTCAACGTCAACGGCGAGTCCGGCTACTTCGACCGCTCGCTGCACGCCTACGGCCGCGAGGACGAGCCCTGCGACCGGTGCGGGACGCCGGTGCGCCGGGTGGCGTTCATGAACCGTTCGTCGTACTTCTGCCCGCTCTGCCAGCCGGTCCCGCGGCGGCGTCGTACGGCCCCCCGGACCGGCCCCCACCCGGTCGCGGACTGAATTGACCTCAGTGGCCCGTGGTGGGACTCTTGAAGACGGCCCGCCAGAGCGTGCCGCCCCCTCAGACCCGGAAGGTTTTCTTCATGGCCAAGGCGCTGATCGGCTACTTGAACAGCGACCTGCGAACCCCCACCCGGCTGAGCGCCGACAACGCCCGGCTGCGGGCGCGCGTGGGGGAGCTCGAGGCGCTCGTCCTCAAGCTCTCGGAGGAGAACGACAAGCTCGTCGCGGCCCGCGCCGCCGACCTGCTGGACATCGAGACCACGGCGGCCCTGCAGGAGATGCAGCCCGCCTGATCGCCCCTCACCCCACCGTCGCCGCTCAGCGGAGACGGTGGGCTCTCATGCTGCCCCGGTAGTCGGCGTCCCGCACGTAGTAGCGCACCAGCAGGGCGGCGCCCTGGCGCCTGACCTTGATCTCGGTGCCCCCGGTCCCGTCGTCGGTGCTCGCGCGCGGGATCTCGCGGAAGCGGAACCAGCCGCCGCGCCGTCCGTCGTCGACCCACCGGGTCCTCGTGCCGACCCTGGAGTAGACGACGGTGGCGCGGTAGGACCCCTTCGAGCGGGTCAGGCGGATCGTGCCGGAGTAGCCGGCGGGACCGTCCTGGTTGACGACCCGGCCCTTCCAGGTGCCGGTGATCGCGGTGCCGGCGCGCTCCTGCGGTGCGGGTGCGGCCCCGGCCGGAGCGATCGGGACGACGAGAGCGGACACGGTCGCGAGGGCGAGGAGGCTCGGGCGCAGCATGGGTCAGTCGTACCCGGGGCGGGGCCGCGGAAACCGGGAGGCGCCCGGCCCGCGGGCGCCGTACGCTGCGGGGCTTGTGAGCCGGGTGCTGGAGGTCGTCGCGCCGAGCCGCCTGGGCGCCGGCTTCCGGTGGCTGCTGGCGTCCAGCTGGACCTCCAACCTCGGCGACGGGATCGGCCTGGCGGCCGGCCCGCTGCTGGTGGCCTCGCAGACCGACGAGGAGTTCCTGGTCGCGCTGGCGGCGCTGATGGTGTGGCTGCCGCCGCTGCTCTTCGGGCTGTGGGCCGGGGCCCTCGCCGACCGCCTGGACCGGCGGCTGCTGGTGGTGGCGGTGGACCTGGCGCGCGCCGTCGTCCTGGCCGTGCTGGCGCTCGCCGTCGCGACCGGGGCGGTGTCGATCGCCCTGGTGCTGGGCGCGCTGTTCCTGCTGGGCACCGCGGAGGTGTTCGCGGACAGCGCCTCGCAGACCCTGCTGCCGATGGTGGTCGACCGCGACGACCTGGGCATCGGCAACGCCCGGCTGCAGACCGGGCTGATCACCCTCAACCAGCTCGCGGGCCCACCCGTCGGCGCGGCGCTGTTCGCCGCCGGGAGCACATCGCCGTTCGTGGCCCAGGCGGTGCTGGTCGCCCTCGGCGCGGTCCTGGTGGCCAAGGTGGCGGTCTCGCACCACCGACCGGAGGGACCCCCGACGACCCGGCTCCGGGCCGACATCGCCGAGGGCTTCCGCTGGGTGTGGAGGCACGCCGCGGTCCGCACGCTGGTGCTGACCATCCTGATCTTCAACGTGACCTTCGGGGCCGCGTGGTCGGTGCTGGTCCTCTACGCCACCGAGCACCTCGGGCTGGGCGCGATCGGCTTCGGCCTGACCACCACGGTCAGTGCGGTCGGGGCCCTGCTGGGCACGGCGGCGTACGGCCGGATCACCCGGCACGTCAGCCTCGGCGACCTGATGCGGATCGGCCTGGTGGTCGAGACGCTGACCCATCTCGCGCTCGCGTCGACCAGCTCGCCGTACGTCGCCCTGCCGGTGTTCTTCGTCTTCGGCGTGCACGCCTCCGTCTGGGGCACCACCTCCACCACCATCCGCCAGCGGGCCGTGCCGACCGAGCTGCAGGGCCGGGTGGGCAGCGTCAACGTGGTGGGGGTCTTCGGCGGACTGGTCGTCGGCGCGGGCATCGGCGGGGTGCTGGCCCAGCACGGCGGCGTCACGGCGCCGTTCTGGTTCGCCTTCGCGGGCTCAGCGGTCTTCGTGGTCCTGTTGTGGCGGCAGCTGAGCCACATCGCCCACGAGGACGACCCCGTCGCGGTGGTGTGACGTGGCGCTCGAGCTCGTGGTCCCCGACGCCGCCCGTCACGAGGCCTGGCTGGCGGGCCACCGCGAGTGGGGTCCGGGCCGGCACGAGGACGGGTTCGGGATCGGTCCCGACGACGAGGTGGAGAGCGTCGAGGGCTTCGAGGCCTGGGTGCACCGGCTGCACGGGCGCACGTCGGCGCGGATGTGGTGGATCGTCGACGGCGACGCCGTCCTGGGCGGCGTCGCGCTGCGGCTGGGCGGTGACCTGGTCGCGCGCCTGGGGCACGTCGGGTACGGCGTACGCCCGAGCGCGCGGGGACGCGGGGTCGCCACCTGGGCGCTGGGCGAGGTCCTCGGGCGTGCGCGCGGGCTCGGGCTGCCGCGGCTCCTCGTGGTCTGCCGCGACGACAATCCCGCCTCGATCGCGACCATCGAGCGACACGGCGGCGCCCTGGAGGCCGTCGTCGACGAGGACCACGGCCGGGTCCGCCGCTACTGGATCGGGCTCGCCGACCGACCGTCGTCCGCGCCGTGATCTAGAGTGGCCCCGCTGAGCTTCCCCCGCGCAGCGCTGCGACGGTGCAGCCTCCGCGTCCGCTCGACCGCCCACGGTGAGGGAGCCCCGCGTTGTACCTGAAGAGCCTGACCCTGAAGGGGTTCAAGTCCTTCGCCTCCTCGACGACGCTGCAGCTCGAGCCGGGCATCACCTGCATCGTCGGGCCCAACGGCTCGGGGAAGTCGAACGTCGTCGACGCGCTGGCCTGGGTGATGGGCGAGCAGGGCGCCAAGTCGCTGCGCGGCGGCAAGATGGAGGACGTCATCTTCGCCGGCACGTCGGGCCGGCCGCCGCTGGGTCGGGCCGAGGTGGTGCTGACCATCGACAACTCCGACGGGGCGCTCCCGATCGAGTACGCCGAGGTCACGATCACCCGGACCATGTTCCGCAGCGGCGGCTCGGAGTACGCCATCAACGGCAACGGCTGCCGGCTGCTCGACGTCCAGGAGCTGCTCTCCGACTCCGGCATCGGCCGCGAGATGCACGTCATCGTCGGCCAGGGCCAGCTCGACACCATCCTGCACGCGACCCCCGAGGACCGCCGCGGCTTCATCGAGGAGGCCGCCGGCGTCCTCAAGCACCGCAAGCGCAAGGAGAAGGCGCTCCGCAAGCTCGACTCCAC